>OVEP011218081.1_pt1 | contig 38736 bp, 34 predicted proteins | sample 1779801 | NCBI WGS metagenome assembly OVEP01 (sample SAMEA3914791, study PRJEB12502) | metagenome | biome: forest; material: soil | place: Canada | collected 2011-07-03 | depth 0.1 m
GACCTTCAGCCAGAACTTGGCCCCCTCATTGGTCTCAATCCAAAGCCCCAAAATCTCTTTGGCGCCATCGGAGCGAACGCCAAGGGCGACATGGACGGCCTTGTTTCGGACCAGGCCTTCATCACGAATCTTAACCCGCAAAGCATCAAAGAAAACAAGCGGATAAACAGGATCCAAAGGCCGGCCCTGCCAGGTTGCCACCTCATCCAGGACGGCGTCAGTCACCACGCTGATCATGTCAGGCGAAACGTCGATGCCGTACAGCTCACGCAAGTGACCGACGATCTCCCGAGCGCTCATGCCGCGGGCATACATCGATATGATCTTCTCGTCGAACCCAGGAAACCGGCGTTGATATTTGCCCAGCAATTGCGGGTCGAAACTGCCTTGCCGATCTCGAGGAATGTTCAATTCCAACGGACCATCGTCCGTCAGAACCGTCTTTTTGCCATAGCCATTGCGAATATTGCCGACTTGGTCGTCACCGGACAGATGGTGGTCCATCTCGCCGTTCAAAATCCGCTCGGCCAACGCTCTCTTCAGTTGGTCGAAAAGACCGTTGGCTTCAAAAGCCGTCTTCGTATCCGCCCCGTTCAAAAGCTGGTCGAGGATACTATCAGGGATAACTGGCTCTTTCCTGCGTGCCATGGGAATCGATCTCCTTTGCTCCCATTATGCACGCCCAAACACGGAATTCCTGACAGTCCCTCGGTCTGGAAGACCACAAGATACGCTGGGTTCAGGCGAAGGGTCGAGGCATATTCAGCGATGAAAACATCTGCGTGAGATCTGTCGGGACCGTCATCGATATTACGACGCGGAAACAGGCCGAAATCGCGCTGAAGGAAATCAACGAGACCCTTGAGGCGCGAATTGCCGAGGCCTTGGAGAGTCGGCGCCTGCTCGCCAACATCGTCGAAACGACCGACGCGTTCATTCAGGTCGCCGATATTGATTTCAACTGGCTCGCGATCAATAAGGCTAGTGCTTCGGAATTTGAACGGATCTTCGGTATCCGGCCGAAAGCAGGCGACAACATGCTTGCACTCCTGGCACACCTGCCTGAACATCAGGCTGCCGTGCGCGCGATTTGGGCGCGGGCGCTGGCGGGTGAAGACTTCACGGAAATCGCCGAATACGGGCTTCCGAACCGGGACCGGCGCGCCTATGAGATGAAATTCAACGTTCTGAGAGACAAGGACGATGAAATTATCGGTGCTTATCAATTCGTGTATGACGTCACTGAGCGTCTCGAAGCGCAGGCGCGTCTGGCTGAGGCGGAGGATCATCTGCGCCAGAGCCAGAAGATGGAGGCAGTCGGCCAGTTAACCGGGGGCATTGCGCACGACTTCAACAATATGCTGGCCGTCGTCTTGGGGTCCCTTGAACTTTTGACGCGTCGCGTCGGATCAGATGACGCTCGCACGCAGCGGCAACTGAACGCCGCGTCCGAAGCCGCGAAGCGTGCCGCAAGCCTTACGCAGAGACTACTCGCGTTTTCAAGGCAACAGCCGCTCCGTCCAGAAACATTCGATGTCAATAAACTCGTGTCCAACATGTCGGAATTGCTGCGCCATTCCATCGGAGCGGACATACGTCTGGAGACGGTCCTGGCCGGGGGAGTGTGGAAAATCAGCGCAGACCCGAACCAGCTTGAAAGCGTCATCTTGAATCTGTGCGTCAATTCGCGAGATGCCATGCCCGAAGGCGGACACTTAACGATCGAAACCCAGAACGCATATCTCGACAAACGCTATGTCTCATCAGAATTGGGCGTGCCGGCTGGCCAATACGTCTTAATTGCAGTGACGGACAGTGGAACTGGCATGCCGGCAGAGACGGTCGAAAAAGCCTTCGACCCCTTTTTCACGACCAAGGAGGTTGGAAAAGGTACGGGGCTCGGCCTTAGCCAAGTCTACGGCTTCGTCAAACAATCCGGCGGCCATGTGAAAATCTATTCGGAAGTGGGTCAGGGCACGACGATCAAAATCTATCTGCCGAGATCGCTGGACACAGAGACGGAAGCTGAACCGGAAACGGACCTAGAGCTGGCTGAAGCGCGCCGCCAGGAGACAATTCTTATCGTCGACGACGAACCAGCGGTCAGACAGTTCAGCGTCGATGCGCTAATGGAACTTGGATATCGCGTGCTAGAAGCCGGGAGCGCGGCTTCCGCTCTCGCCCTTTTCGCGTCACACCCTGAAATCGATCTCCTGTTTACGGATATTGTTATGCCCGACACCAACGGTCGAAAATTGGCCGACCAGGCCCGTCAACTGCTACCGAATTTGAAGGTGCTTTATACGACAGGATATACGCGCAACGCTGTTGTGCACAACGGCGTGCTGGACGCAGGGGTAGAACTTATCGGCAAGCCGTTCACATTAGACGACTTGGCCGCCCGCGTTCGCGAACTTCTCGATGAAAAACTGGCTGAGAGCTAAGGAAGCATAACGCTGCTGCGTTCTGTGTAATCGAGCTTTATCATCGACAAAAAGGCACAAAACTTGGGACTGTCTGAATACATTCGAATCCATAAATCAAAGATCGTCAACGAATGGGAGAGCTTCGCTAGAAGTTTGAGCCCCGCGTCCGGTATGACGAACTTGCAGTTGAAGGACCATATCGAGCAAATCCTGTCTTTTATTGCCGACGACATTGAAGTATCGCAATCGGCCGACGCGCAGTTCGATAAATCGCGCGGCCTCGTAGGCAGGTCTGACGAATCGGAGACCGCAGCCGAGGTTCATGGCGCCTTGAGGCACGATGATGGGTACAATGTCATGGAGATGGTTTCGGAATATCGCGCGCTTAGGGCAAGTGTCATCAAACTCTGGACGACCGAAAATAAGGTTTTAACTGATAACGATGTGCTCGAACTTACGCGGTTCAACGAGGCTATCGACCAGGCACTTGCTGAATCCGTGGTCAAGTTTTCGCAAAAGGTAGATCAATCGAAAGACCTGCTACTTGGCGTCCTTGGTCACGATATTCGCAGCCCCCTCGCAACCATCCATATGTCCGCGGAACTATTGCGAAAGATGGACTCGCCAAACGAGCGCGCGAAGGCCCTAATTACGCAAATCGAGACAAGTACGATGCGCGTGCGCAACATCGTAACCGACCTGCTGGATCTCGCCAAGGCCCGGCTGGGAACAGGTATCCCGCTATCCCGAAGCGCAATGTCCTTGTCCGATCTGTGCGTGGGCATTGTCGACGAAATGCGCATTCAACATCCTGACCGCGCATTTAACCTAACTATTGCGCCAGACATTAGAGGCTACTGGGATAACGTCCGCCTGGGGCAGGTCCTGTCCAATCTTTTGAATAACGCCATACAATACGGCAAACCGGGTTCGCCCATTTCGGTACGACTTGAGGACGGCCCTTCAAGCGTGACTCTGGCCGTTCATAACGAAGGAGACCCTATTCCTCGCACGCATCTTGAAAGTATCTTTGAGTCTTTCTCGCGCGTCGGTAGTCCCGAGGGCACTGTGCGAAAGCCCCATAATCTTGGCCTCGGTCTGTTTATTTCTCGCGAGGTTGTAAACGCACACGGTGGAAGAATTCATGCTACCTCGGAGGCCAAGGAAGGCACGACACTTACCATAATGCTTCCCAAAGCAGATAGCTGAGCTGGATTTTGAGCCCTCCGATTCCAAAAGCGCCCAACTCTTGAGTGACTGCGGCCAATAAACTGGGGCCTCGTGCTGCGTCGCGTTGGCGGCGGCTGCCGCCGGGCCGGAAAACCCGGTGATTTTTAGGAGCGCGGTGGGCGGATGGAGGTTGCTACCGACGGTGTTTAAATTGGCACGAATTTTGAGCTTAATCGGGAGTCGGAAAAGCCGCGATTTCTCATCAGATTATTATCAATTATGCAGTGGATATTTGATTTCAAAAGATATTATTACAAATTCGACTCGCAATTTTTCCCGCATAATTTTTATTATGGGAGGCCAGGTCGATCGACCGCTTCGCGGAATTGATGTTAGGCGCGAAATCGATTGCGTTCGATCAAATGCCGAGCGCCACGATCAGAGCCTCGGCCGCTTCGCTGACCGAACGCTGGCGCAGGATCCGGGCGTTGCGGGCGTCTTCGTTGTCGCCAGCCGGGTCCTGCATCTCGAAGATGATGGCCTTGACCGGGCCGTCCTTGCGGAAGCCCTCGGTCTTGTCGTCACTGCAGAAGCGCTTCTTGATGACCTGCAATTCGGTGCGGATCATCTGGGCGAACTCGGTATTGAGGGCGTTCTGGAAGGCGGCGACGATGGCGTCCAGGGGCACCTGCTCCAGGCAATAGGCGATGTCGTGGGCGTCCTTTTCCTCGCCCCGGTCTTCGAGTGCGTCAGCCTTGGCGCACAGGTAGCTGACGACATTGGCGTGGCGCAGGGTTTCCGTGGCGACACCGCGGCCATTCAGCAGTTCGGCCGTCACCTCGACCGTGTCGAAGAAATGGTAGACCAGGTGCAGGGCCGGGAAGTTATAGGCATTCAGCTTGCCGCCCTTGACCGGCAGCTTTTCAAGCTCGCCGCGCTTACGTTCCACGTCGCCAGTCAGGAATTCGAGCACGACAGCATGACCCTTGTCGGTCATGATCTGCCAGCGCCAGGTGAAGAACCCGCCCTTGCCAAGCGGAACCCGTTCGAATCCTAGCCGTGCCAAGTTCTCTTCGAGGGTGGCATAGGCCTTGGTGTCGGCGAGCACCGCCATCCGCACGACGATGTCAACGTCGACGGTGCCGCCGTGGGGCCGTTCGGGGTCCTGGGGCGCGATGTAGCGTGGGGCGAGGCCGCCGACGAGATAGACGCTGTCCTTCCACGGCCCCATGCCGTTCAGGAGGGTGACCAGGACGCGTTCGCATTCGTCAGTCTGTTCAGGCGGATAGCCGGTGTGATCCTTGGCTTTTTTGTCGTTCATTGGAGTTGCAACTTCTGCTCGCGGAGCATTTGGGCGGCATCTTTCCCGCGTCCGCCAGCGGTGAGGAGGTCGAAATAGGTTTGAAGCGGCGAGGCGATCCAGAGGTCGTCGATGCGCTGGCGAAACCGGAGTTCGACGCCTTCGTTGATCGCCAGCAGGTTCCAGCCCTCGGACACGGGACGGGCGTCGATCGCTTCCAGGGCAGGTTCGGCAAGTTTGCCGGCCGGGATGCGCGCGCGGATCAAAGACACGGTCGACAGCAGCGTGGCGTAGACGTTGCCGGCATATTCGCCCGTGATCTCGTAATCGATCCTGCGTTCGGAGAGTGCGCGGTCGATCGCGGCCGGGATGTCGCGTGGCTTCAGCCGGGGCACATAGAACTTCGTTGTCGCAACCGGCTTACGGCGTTGCTCGTAGTCTGTCCAAGCGTCGAGCAGGCCGGTCCAATTGGCAAGGCGCCGTTCCGTCGCGGGACCGCTGCCCCGGGTCTCGACCCAGCCATGCCGTTCCAACTCCTGCAAGGTCGATGAAACGAGCGAAGGCGCGGCCTCGATACGCCGCGACAATTCCTTGACGCTTCGCCAGTCGAGTCGTTTTTCCCACAAGGCGTGAAGGACCTCGGCGCGGCGTCCGGCGAAGACTGAGCCAACCACCTTTTCCTGTCGCTTTGTCCGGGGCCGGTCGACAAAGATATGGGCGTTCGGCGCCGGCAGGTAGAGGCTGCCGCTGGCGTCGTAATAGCCGACGTCTTCGGCCTGCAGTTCCTCGCGGGCGCCGGGCGAGATGGCGTCGGCCAGCAGGACCAGAAGCGTGGGCGTGTTCTGTGCCCGGGCATCGCGGTAGCGCTTCAGGTGACGGACGATGTTGGCGAGGTCGCGAGGGAAGACCGACCGCTTGGCCTCGATCAGCAGGGTCGTCGTCTCGCCCCTGATGACTATGTCGGCCGTGGCGTCGAGCGGTGCCTGGGGGTCTTCGAGTTCAAAACGGCTGACGAACAGGCCGGGCACCGCGTTCAAAGCGGTGACGAAGTCGTTCGTGATCTCGCGTTCGTGGGCTCGGTAGTCCATTTTTGTTATTTCCTGCACAGGGAATATAGCCCATATAGAGAATATTCTTTAAAGAAGCAATATTCTCTGCGCAGGAAATTTCAAATTAGCGCTTTCGGGTGCGGATGCCGGCGATGGCTTTGTGCTCGGCGATGTCGACGCATGCGGCGAAGATATGGTCAATGACGGCGCGGATTCGGCTGAGGTCGTAATCGCCGCGCCGGTCCGGTTTTCCCTTGTAGCGCAGGAAGTCCTTCATGAACTGGGATTTGCCTTTGAGCGCGCCCTGCTGGAGCCCGACCGGCGGAATGATATTGCCCCACTCGATTTCGATCTTCGGCAGGCCGGGCCGGGTAAGGTCTAGATAGGATTCCAGGGCGCCAGCGCGCCGGTTGATGTCGCAGGGGTGTTCATCCTTCGGGCCGGTAACGGGGAAGGCCTCATGTGCGGCCAGGTCCGGCAGCCGGATGACGCGGTAGGTCGATGACAGCTTCAATGCCGAGGTCCGGTTGAAGCCGGCATAGCCCTCTGCGTCGTTGTCGTAGACAGCGACGACATTGAGCGGCACCCGCATGGCGAGGAAGCCCTGAATGAACTTGTGCAGTTCTCCGGTCCCCGAGAAGGGGTAGCCGTCTTCCATGTCGATGTAGCGGAAGAAGTCGCTGCATTCCGGGTAGAGCAACTCGACGGCATGGCGGACCATGGCCGCATCGGAGCCGCCTTCGGACACGATCAGGAAGCTTTGCCGGTCGCCACTGCCAGCATGGAACTCGTCTTCATCGGCCCAGCCGTTACGGCAGAGATATCCAAAGTCCCACCGGACCTTGGCATTCAGATTGACCGGGTTCTCGGCAAGGAGGCGCAGGGCCGTGTAAGGATCGAACCCGCCGACCAGGTAGCCCGCACTGACGCTTTCGTCGAAGATGTTCTCTTCTCTATAGTCTCGGTGGCGGAACTCCTGCTCGTACCAGGGCAGGCGCTTCAAGGTTTCGATCGGCACGACCATCTGCGCCGGTGGCACCTGATCCGGACTCCATTCGGTCGACAGATTGTCGATCTCGATCGTCGTGGTCAGCACGCGCAGTTCATCAAAGGAAAGAAGTGAGCGTGCAACATAGGGCTCGTCCATATCTTCAGCGTAATCCCGCTCATGGGCGGTGATCAGTTGGCAGGCCACTTCGTATTCTACGGCGGCGCGTTTCAGCGTGTGGCCCATCAGTTCGATGCGCGGCACAACGGCGCCAAGCGTGGTCTCGTAGACCGGCACGCCAGGTTCCTCGTTGTCGGGCTCAGGTGGGTCGATGACCCGGTCGGCCGGCAGGAACAGGTCGCCATGGTACATGCCCGGCATATTCTTCGACCACGTTAGTTCGATCGGGCCAACGTTGAGCGAAATGACCGTACCCATGGGGCTCCTTTCAGGCGTCGGCTACGGGTCGGATCGAGCGTCGAAGTGCACCAAGCCGCCGCAGGGATTATCATTTGATGCCACTTGGCCCAGCCTTTCGATTCAGCGGTTAAATCAACGGGGAGGAGATGCCGTCAGATCGAGGCGGGCGCAATCCGATCGAGCATGGTTTTAAGGTCGCCGTAGTCCCGAAGGGCCAGTTTGTAGCTCTTTTGGCGTTCGATATCCCGGGCGCCGGAGGTGAAACTCGACGTGGTCAGCAAGAGACCGGCGGTGGCCTGGCCCATCTCGATCGAGCCGAGCAATTGCCGGACGAGGCCGACCCCGATCGGTCTGTCTGGCGCGTATTGCTTGCATTCCACGAAATAGACGAATGAGCCCAGGTCGTCCCGCTTGGCGACATGCAGGTCCGCGCCACCGTCCCCGCTGGTCGGAGTCAAAGTCACCTCGTAGCCGAGGCGGGTGAAAATCTCGGCCGAGATCTCCTCGAATTGCCGCGGGGAGATCGAATAGACCATCTGCGGATCCTTGATAACCGATTCCAGCAGCGTGCTGTTGACACTCCGGATGTCGGTGATGATTTGCGAGCGCGCCGGGTCCTTGGCGCCGATAGGCCGTCCATCCGGACCGAGGAGGCCGGGACGACGAAACGGTTTCAGTGCGTGGAGGATTTCCGAAAAGGTCAGGCCGCTCCTGTTCGAATAGCCGGCAAGCAGCGAGAGGACCAGTGGATTTCCTTCAGAGAATTCCTCAAGGCCTGAAAGCGAATCCGCGTAAACCATTCCGTAGCGCTGTAAAAACTCCAGAGTCTCAGCTCTATCCAATCCGCTCATCTGGACGCGATAGATCATCGGGCTGTAGGCCCCCTCTCGGGTAACAGCCAGGATCGACAGGTTCTGGTGATTGGCGAGGAGCATGTCAATGTACGACGTCATCCAATCGTTGCGGCCTGGATTCAGGTCGATATCGTCCAGGACCAGAAGGCTTGGGCCTTCGTCGTCGATTGTAATCCCTTCGACGTCCGTGATCGTCCAGACGTCGGTCGCGAAGTAAATCTCGCTGCGGAAATGGTCGTTGTAGCGATCAGCGAACAACCGAGTGAACATCGTCTTGCCGGACCCGGGCGGGCCTTCGAGAAGGACCAAGCGTTTGCCGCTGCGGGCAACCAGTTCGGCCGCGACGATGGCGGCTTCCCGGTCGCGGGAAATGGTCGTTGGGGTAAATCGGGGGCCGTCCCACTTTTCGATCATTTGAGTTTCACCCCAGCCTTGGTGTTTTCAAGTCGTATGATCGGCTTTCCGGTGGAGGGTTCATCGATCAATGGCGCTCGCTCGGTGGATCAGGTTGGAACCGGCACAGCCCGGCTACTTATTGGGCCAGGGCTCGTCCGGATCGATTACCTGGAATTCGCTATCGACCTCGAGGGGCACGCTCGGCGGATTCTGATAGTACAGGACGTTGAGCGCATGGATGATCTTCTCGGCGGTTGTCCGGGTAACGGGCTCGCACTGGCCAATCCGATGAAGCGTAGACAGCGGAATTGCGCCCGCTTGTGCGAACTGGACCTTCGTCAGGCCCGCCGCTTCCATAAATCCGGGCACGTTGGGCATTAATCGTGAATCGAATTTGTATGTTGCCATCTTGCCTCCGCCCAAAGTTTGCTTAGCGGCAATCTGGGAATCGCGCAACCGACAATTGAAACGTTGTTATTTAAAGGGTCCTGGGCGTGCGTATGGGGTCCAAATGGCAACGGGCGTTGCGTCAGGCTGCGCCAGCCGTCTGCGATGGAGCCCCGTTCCGGGTCTCCACCCTGTGGGCTCGATCCCTAACGCGAACAGCAACAAACCAGCAGCGGTAAATCGCGAGTTAGGATCGATCGGAGATTGTGGTCCATGTCATAAGGGCCGGTCTTGCAATGGGGTTCCGTTCATCCTAAATTGTTGCGGCCTAGGTAGGGGCACGACACCCACATTCGAAGCTGTTGACAGCACTACCGGCTGAAGGACTTTTTTCCCTGTCGTTCCTGACATTTCTCGTTCAGGCTCACGGGTGGCGTGGGTGACACCTGGTGCGAGCCGGAGAACAGACATGTCTAAGACAAACCTTCGCCCAACAACCCTGGCCGGCATTAAGACACTCGCGCATGACCTCAAGGTTCATGCGGGCGTGACCCATACCCAGGGTCTCGAAATGGCATCAGGCCTCGCCGGCTATCCGAACTTTCAGGCGGCCCGCAAGCGCCTCGAAGCGACGACCTTTGAGCCGGCGCCGCCGCGATACCCTCTCTACATCTCGATCTGGTGGCGCGACCCACAAACAAGGATGTCCGGCCGGGAGACCCTAAGGACGGAAACAAGCCGTCCACTCGACGAGATCATGGCCCAGCGAGCTATGAAGTTCGCCAAATACCTAAGCGGCCTCAAGCGGGTAGGACCGGACCATTTAATCTATCGACACATCAACGCCTCACAGTACCAGGCCCGTCTGGAAGTGGCTGGCGCGGCACGGACCTTGGTCTTCACGGAGGCAACGGGCCTTGTACCGTCGCGAGCTTGGAGGAAGGAAGATCCAGGCGGCGATAGCCGTAACGCCTTGCCGGGCAAGGATCACGCGTGCCTTTGGTACGACCCGAAAGCCAAACAGTATATCGTGACCGACGAGCCATATGCCAGCCGGACCGAAGGATCATCCTATGCGGCCGAACGACAGGCGTGGGCCAAGCGATGGAATATGGACCTGCGCGCCGTCGAGTGGGGCGGGATGTACAGGCCTGATGGGGGCACGCGCCTGTTCGTCTATACCGATGCCTCTACCGGTTATGATCTGGCTGGCCTGGTGGCTCGGCTAAATGCGCTGCCGGAGCCGATCGGGTCCGAGGAATGGAAGGGTGAGAGCACGCCCTATCCCGTCGACTTCGTTAGCCCCGGAACGATTGCTGAGGAGGCGCTTAAGGCAGCGGCCAGGCTGCAACGCGTGACGGCGCCGCGCGGCCCTCGAAATTCGATTTCGACGGGCGGCGGGCGGACACGGCCGGCAAAAAAGCTGGACTTGGCGATCCACGCGCAGATGGGCGAACTCCTGAAGGCCGCACTACGAAACTCAGATCCCCGGTACCGCGTCCACAAGCAAATCAACTGGATCCGTTCGCGCCTCGAAGACTGGATGGCGGCGGAATATTCGCGCGACGAGCTGGACGGGCCGGATTTCTTCGAGATCTATTACAAGGAGCTGAAGGACGAGACCTTAATTGGGGCTCGGGGTGAAGAAGATGCAGCCGTCAAGCATCAGCTGACCGAGGTTAGGTCCATCCTCCTGGCAGCCTATCCGGACTGCGCGCCTTTACGGGACATGGTCGCCACGATTGACCGAGTTTGCGGCTATTTGAAGTAGGCAAGAGAGAAAGCCCTGACCGGGAGGCCGGCCAGGGCTCTTAGTTTTCCTAAGCCGCGAGGGACTCGATCTTTTCGCGCATGTCATCCACCGCCCTTGAGAAGGACGTCGCCGAGCGCAGGGCAGCGATAAGGTCGTCCGTCCACTGGGGGTTCGACTTGTCCCACGCGAGGAGCTTGCGGGAGTTAATGCCGAGATGGCCCGCGAAATATTGTGATCCGATCTTGGAGGGCACGGATCGTTTGACAAAATCCCCATTCTTGGGATGCATCGCCGAGAACAGGGCAACCGTTCGCGCTAGGGTGTCCAACTCGCCGGCGGCGGCCTGTTGGCTCAAAAGCTCGAGGACCGGGCCGGATTCGGTCAGGAAGCCCGGCGCGCCCTGCATGACGATGGCCTCGGCGATCCTCTTGCCGTCGTGAATGCCGATACTGGCGAGCCCTTCCCAAAGGGCAGTTATCGCCGCCTGAGCCATATCCCCATGTTCGAACCATTGCCCAACCTTGCTTCCATGATGATCGGCGAGCTCGTCCATGAGATCGACGTCTTCAGGCGGAACGAGCTTCAGCGTGCCCGCGTCAACGGACGTTTTGCCGGGGAACCATTCAAACACGCCAGCCTCGACGAGCGTCGAGAATTCGATGCTGAAACGCGGATGATCCACGCTCTTGGCGAACAGCTCAGCCAGAGTGCCTTGATAGACAAACTTACACGTGTCTGGTTCGAGTTTTGGACCGGTGAAATCGTGCATGTTCATGAGACGACCGAGGACCAGGGTTTCACGCAGCCTTTGCCCGGCGCCCGATCCAATGCGGACGATTGGTTGATGACGACGGTAGGCGCCCCAGGCTTCCATGAGGTATGGCGCGACATCGTAGATGAAGAAGGGCGGGCGCCCTGACTCGCCAAAGGGCTCGCGGGGAAGGCCGTCCACCCAAGCCAACGCCGCGTAACGGCAGGGTCCGGGCAGCGCCTTTAGCAGCCGCTGGCGAAATAGGGCCCGGTCACCAATTTTGGGCGGCGCCTTGGGTAATTCCTTGAGCAACGCGTGCCAGTCGGCATAACCGCCTGCCTGAGCCATGGCCGCTTGGCAGCGATGAAGTGGGAATATCAGTCCGCCGTCTTCGAACATGCGGAAAAGGGTCCCGGCGCGCTTTTTGGCGCCGTCGATGGTTGTATACACGGGAGTGCATCCTTTCGTCCGGCCTGGGGGAGACGCGCTGCTCATCTCGATCGGCCGGTTGGAAAAGGGTGCGGTCGGTCAAGAGGGTATTGACGATCGTTGGACCCAAGGTCCTTCGCCATTGCAGCGGGCGCACCGACGAGAGGCGGCGTAGCGGGCAAATATACGCCGGCTCTGTGGAAACGCAAGAGGCCGAATAAGACTGGGTCACGTTCTCGGCAGCGCGGTCATGTGGCCGGTTGGCCGACTCGTATTTGCGTGCCATCGTCGGGTTTGGCTACCGTCGCCAGCCGCACGCACCTTCGGGTATGACGAAGACGGACATAGACTTAAGACCCAATCCAAGTTTGATCCCTTGGGCGGTCCGCAAAGCGTGCACCGGCTTGACGCCCGATGGAGATCACTATGGACCCCCAAGCACTTAAGGTGTTTGCCGAGCGCCTGCGCGCTTATCTTAATACCCAGCAACTCGCCCTGAAGCACGGCCAAGTCCTTGACCTGGTCGCGGCTCTCCCCGGCCTGCGCAATTGGCCAGAGGTCAGCGCCTTTCCCAACCGCGTCGCCGCGGCGACCCTGAATGACCATGCGGCCGGCCGCCTTGCGCGCCGCATCCACGACAGGTTTTCGCTCTCCGTGTCGCCGGCGGCGCTGCTCCAGGCCCTGGCGCCGCCAACTAACAGTCAACTGAAAGTCTGGCCAGACGGCCCCACCCCTGGCGTCTATGTTACGACATCGCAAAGCGCCATCGACGCTGCCGTTGCGCGCTACGAAGCGGCGACTGAGGGCGCGATCCTGTATGCAGAGGACGCCGGCAGCGGATCGGATTCGGCAATCGACCTTGGGGAAATGGGCCTGTTTTCAGGCGGCATGGAACGTTTGCCAAGCGGCACGCTCGTTGTCGTCGGCCCCCTTGAGCTGACACAAGACGGGTGGGAAGACAGCTGCAATCGCCTGAACGTGGCGGCCAACCTGGCCTATTTCCATTCGCTTCGCATCGCCGCTCTGGTCAGGACGCCGTCGCTGCAGAATCTGTACAGCGATATCGATCTGCTATTGCGGCCTGAAGGCGAAGGTCTCGACACGCCGTTAGTCGATACGCTTGGCATTGTCACCCAAGCGGGCGACATGCAAGTGGTGATGCCCTTTGTCGCTTCGCGGTCGAAGCCGGTGGCTGAGCCCATTTCCGTTACCGACCAAAGGCTGCCGGAAGCGCTTGAGAGCGCCCTCGCGGACGCTTTGAAAATCCGGCCGTTCGGCATCCTTCTCTTCGGCGTCAGTCCCTTCAGCCCAGATGAACGGATGGAGCTGATGGAAGCTGTGCTCCCCTTGACGGATCATGCGGGCCCGGCCGTTCGGATACAGGACCATTTCCGGAGCAGCGAGAAACCTCTGTCACCGGCCTTGGACGCGCTGCCCGTTTACCCGTCGGTCGAAAGTGCCTACGCCCACGGCTTTCGTCGCATGGTCATTCGCTCGTCCCATGGCAATGCGGTCTCCGCCATGCTGGCGCACGCCGATGACACCTGTTTCCTTGTCGCGGCGCGGGACGCGGAAGTGTCGGGAATGTGGGTGCGAAGTTCAATAGGTAGAGACCGATCAACCGAAAGTCTGAAAGCGACGATTGCCGTGATGAGCGTGTCGGAGGTGGCAGCGAAGGGCCAGGCCCACTTGGTCTGTGATGTCATAACCTCGGAGGCAATCTCCAGGGCGACCGAAGCGGAGTTGGAGGAAATGTTTGATTTCTTCGCCGCCAACCGGGTGGTTCGCTGGGAGGACCAATTGGAAGCCCTGTTGAGGTCTGGCAAGGTGACGACCACCCAGGCCAAGAAGACCCTGCGCTTTCATCCGGTCGAGGAGTATCTGTCGTCGCGCGGGGTGGCTCAGGCGGTCTAATTGAGCGGCCCATTTTAGGTTTGACCCGTGGCGCGGTGCCGTCCGGCACCTTTGGGTTGCCAGGAATCGGGAGGACTTCTAGGTTCGCACGATTGGCGGGTCAAAAAATGGCGAGGATCAGCAGCATCGAGCGGAGTCAAATCCAGATTCGCGCCAGGTGGCATGGTGCAATCGCGGCTGTTCGTGCGCTCGCCGCCCCACTTACGTCGCGAGAACTTGAGGTCTTTGAGTGGGCGCGCGACGATATCCTGCGCGCCCGCCTTCCCAATGGGCCAGATTGGATGAAGCTCACTCAGAAGCGGCCGCACATGACCTTCTCCGGATGGCGTCTCGCCCACGCGGTCCTGAAGGCGGAATTTGCCTCGCCCTCACATCCGCGCTTACAAAATCTGGGTTTTCTATGGGAATCCGCCGGCTATATTGATTGGCGGCATCGAAACCTGCGTTTGCTCGGCGGCGAGGGTGAAGAAGGCCGCGATTTTACCCCGTCATCCTATGCCGGCCGTCTCGCTCAGGGCTTGTCCATCCTGTTTGGCGAAGACCAAAACTTTCATTTCAAGGCACTCATCGCCCAGCTTCCGGAAGCCCGGCCCTATCTGAGGGGGGGAAGGCAGGCCAAGGCGGCTGATTTCGTCTTCGAAAACCCGCAAGGTCAGCGGATGGTCCTCGAGTCGAAAGGGTCATTCTCGATCCCGGAAAATGATCCGACCGCCGTGAAGTCGATTCTGCGTGGCGCGCTAAGGTATCAGGTCGATCCCTGGCTAAACCGGTTACGCCCAGCGGCCACAAAAGGGTTTGCGGTTCTCTCTTGTATTCGCAAGGCCGACCTGGCGACGCCATCGGCGCTGATCTATGTCGACCCCCCGGCGGAGGACACCGGCAAGGATGGGATTCCAGTACCGCCCAGCTGGGTGCGTCGCCAGAACTATGCCACGTGGCTCAATGCGATGGGGCTTCACGGCCCGGCCCGTCGACTACGGGACGGCGGCGAATATTCGCTGGAGGCCTACCCATTCCGGGTTGTCGATTATCGATCGTTGCGGCTGGCGATACCAGACGACTGGTACACAATGGCGCCCTTTTGGAGGGCTCAGCCGGCCATCGAAATGGGCGCCCTTAAGGCGATCTCAGCCGCCCTGCGAGGAGATGATACAGCGCTCCTGGCCTATGGGACCTATGGGACGGAACGAACAGCCGACACTGCCTATACGCCTGAAAACGGCAGCCTGATGGGGGACGGCACCTATTTTGGCGAGATCGAACCATTCAAGCGCGAAGACCGGATTAAGGTGGAGCTTTAAAGCCCCTGCTGTCTCAGGGGCTAAGCTTGAGCTTGCCGTCCAGATCGACTCCGGCTCAAAGGGTGGCATGGAGTTACCGACGTTTGACGAACTTATGGCCATGGAAAACGTCGCCGACTTGCCGGTGAGCGATATTCTGCTGTTCGCCGGACTGCTTATCGATTTTTCCCATGACCAGGCTCGGGTCCGGCTTCGCGACGCGGGTACGGACCGGGCGCTTGACTGGTTGGACGCGGCCCAGTCACAGGAGCTGACCGACGCCCAGCAGATCGAAATCAGCTACTTTCGGGCCAATGCCTGGCACAACAAAACGCACAGGCGCGACCCTGCGGAGGTCTGGGACTGGCATCAGCCCACGATCGAACGGCAGATACTGTATTTGCGCGAAGCGGTGAACCATTCGGGCTTCGATGCCCTCGACCCCGTTCGGCGCAGTCAGATTTTGACCAATCTGTCCAATCAGCTGAGCACGGTCGGCCGCTTTGTCGAGTCGCTCGAAATGAAGCAGCGTGTCCTCGATGAGAAACCCGACTTCTTCATGGCCTTGGGTAACCGTGGCATCAGCCGCCTGACCTACGCACAGATCATCTTCATCGAGCAGAACAAGGAGCATCTGTTCTGGGCGGCTTACCAGGATTTGCAGGAGGCCGTGAGACAAAGCCGGCTATCCCCTTATCAAGAGGGGGACGCTATCGACGCGTACGAACAGAAGATGGCCGAGATGGAAGCCCATCTTTCGCTCGATTTTTTGACCCACGAGATGGAGTTCATCGATTATCCATTAGGGGAGACCGAATCTGAGCAGGTTTATCGCCAGTGGGCCTTGGACGCCGGCCTGTTCCTCAATCCATTGAACGACCTGGGCGCTTACACCGCTGCCGCCGCCGACACCCTCCATCTGCCGGACCTCTATACCGGCACGGTTCATCCGCCGATCTATTTCGGCTTCTTCAACCAGCTGAAGCAGGAGTACGTCTCGGCGAGGTGGCTGTATTTCGACGGCTTAACCGGCGGGGCGCACTTCTCGGACAACGACGTGCCTTTTAGCGACGTCGTCGAGTATCCGCTTTATGGCCTGTCGCTGGAGAAGATCAAACTGGCCTTCCGCTCCGTATATTCCCTGTTCGATAAGATGGCCTTCTTTCTGAACGCCTATTTCGAGGTCGGCATCGATGCCAACAAGGTCAATTTCAAATCCTTGTGGTGGGAAAAGTTCCCGCAGGGCCGAAAGGCGGGAACATTACGTCAGCGTTTCGTCGATATCCACAATTGGCCGCTGCGGGGCCTCTTCTGGCTATCCAAGGATTTCTTCGAGGAGACCTTGGCCGGTGTCACCGAGCCCGACGCCCGCAATCTCAAGGAGGATCGTGACCACGTTGAGCATCGGTATTTCCAGGTGACCGATTTCGTGGTTCCCGGTGATCCGCTTGGGCCGATGCCGGATTTAGCCCATGCGGTCACGCGTGAGGCGCTGGAAATCAAGACGCTGCGACTGCTGAAGCTCGCACGTGCGGCCTTCATCTATCTCGCGTGTGCGATGTCGGTCGAAGAGGGCCAGCGCCGGGAGCGGGCGACCAGGAACGCCGGGAGGTAGTGGTCGGGCGCGGAGGACGTGCCGGGGAGACCACCCAGTCGCCCGAAATAAACCAGATATTCCCGGGTGCGGTTGGCAAGAGGCGCTTATTGAGAAACTATAAGGTTGATCTATATAGAGTTTCTTAGGGTGGGGCGGAGACTCTGGCGTCGTCCGGGGGTGTTATTGCATCCTTCACCGATGTGCACTATATTTGTTGCATCACCTACGAGCGAGTGAGCCTTAGGGCAATACGGTGACCAGCCGGAGCAATCCGGTCCTCTGTGAGGGGCAAGTGGATCTCGTGCGGAAATGCAAATTTCCAAAGAATAGGCCCTGCGGGGCCTATTTTTATGTCCGCTTCACCTGAACCCTGGGACCCGTCTTCAGCGCGCGATTTTCCGACGTCGCCCTGACCAGGGTTGAGAACCGGATCGGCGAACCCCAGCGGCTCATCTTGGGCTTGAGGTAGGCAGAGCGAACCAGAAGCCTCACATGGACCTCTTTTCCCGTTGCCTTGAAAGCGTTGAAGAAGATCAGGTACGGCTGCTTGCCGTCCGGTAGGGTCTGGTCGCGCAAGACGAAGAAATTGCCCTGTTCGCTATGATAAACGGACTGGTTCCCGAGCGCCCGGATGATTCCTGGGAGCTTCTTCGACAACTCGTGACGCACGACATCGAAGGCCCGGGTCTCGCCGGCGTGGGTGTATTTCAGGTCGGGCGTGTGCTCGGGGCCGAAGGTCTCCGTAAAACAGTGGCAACTGAATTCCACGGAGACATGGAAATCCACGCCCTCGACCGCAAGCACGAAGGTGAACGGTTCCAGATGGGCCAGGTCATAGACCTGGCCCCTGATCGTCTTGCTTTTGAAGAAGGCCATGGCGGTCGCGCTTAAGCGTCCTTCTTCGGCGTGAACTTGACGACATTGCCGGCCTTTGTGCCCGCCTTGGCCTGTTTGACCGCGACCTTGGTGGCAATCCGCTTGGCCTTTTCGGCAGCGAACGGCTTCGCGGCTTTTATCAAACCGGCGAAGTCGTAGAGGTTGGGCTTCGAACCTTCGGTGCCGGCGCCCTTTTCACGGCGCTCGATACGTTGGATCAGGCCCCGGCCTTCCATCAAGGCGATACGGCGCTGGACCGCGCGCGGCGTGCAGCCGATCGCCGTCGCTATGGTCGTCTTCGACGGGTGCGGCATGGTCTCGGCCGTCCACCAGTAGGTTGACAGGTGCAGCAAGATGGTGATGTCGAGCGGCGTCAGTCCGAGGTCCTTCTGGTGCTCGACGATGATGTTGGGAATGGCGGTCCAGCCCGTGCTCATCAGTTCCTTCGACCACTTCTTTTCGTTGACGCGCAGTTGCTTGGCCGCGTCCTGTTTCTTTGCTGTGGCCATAAGACCCTCCGTTCACAAACACACCGCCTATATCTGCTTTCCTGGCGCACAATGCAAATCGACCCGGGAGACCACAGCGTCTGGGGCTCTGTGGGTCTATGTGTCTGAATGGGGGTATGAATGTGGGGGGTATGGTTGAATGGGGATATACTTTGGGAGACCCCACCGTCCAGGGCCCCGGCGTCTGAGGGGTCTGGCCAGGGGTGACTGCCAGGTCGGCGGGGGGAGGTAAAATAATCTCGGGGGACCCCGAAACTTTCTGCATCTTGACCCGAAAAAAGCAAGCTCCCGCCTGCCTTTCAGCCGACATAAGCACTTTGTCGGCCGTTGATCAAGCCGGATGCGCAGGGCCCGTTATTCGCAAATTCATCCATATTTGCTGTTCAGTGATTTGGTCTTACGATCTAAATTCCGCAGATCGTGGAAAAGGCGCGAAGGTAAGGCGTTTCGGCTCGGCCGCCGGGCCCGTCGTCTGCGATGGAGCCCCGAGGTCGGGTCTCCACCCTTTGGGCTCGATCCCTAACGCGGACGAGCGAAGGGAATGCCGTCGGCCGCCGGGCGCCGCCGTACGCGAGGAAGAGGGGAGGGTCAGGACCTGTGCATTCAAGCTCAGGAGAAGCCCCATGGCCGACTTCCATTCCCCGACCGTCATCCAGCCCGACCTGCCCGTATCCGCGATCAGCCCGCTGGAACATCTGCTGCTGACCGGGATCTTCGAGTACGAGATCGATGGCGGTCTCATCTTTCTCTTCTGCGAATTGGGTTTCGATACCCGGCCCGATGTTGGCATTGCCGCCCTGCGCGATGCCCTGGCCCGAAGCGAAGGATTCGCGAGTCAGATCGTCGAGCCCATCCGTCAAGTGCTGGCGAGCCTTGAGGGCCCTGACGATGACGACCTGATCTCGCTCGGCATCGCCGACGACTTCGAAGACCCGCTGCATTTGGTCATCTTGCAGGACATCGTCCGGCGCGCTGAAGGCATCGACTGCGTGACGGTGTCGACGGCCTATACCTGCACCAAGATGCGGCCCGATGGTTTTGGCGGCCGCGCGGCGCTGGTCACCGCCGATCTCATCCGCACGCGCTCGACCGACGACCTGATCGAAGAGTTCATGAGCGAAGCCAAGGTGGGCGCGCAGTGATGGGCCGGCTCCATCGTCTGAGCGGTCCGGCCGAGCTACCCTACAGAATCGAGGCTTGAGCATGGGCTATATCAATCCGCTGTTGAAGCTGCCGGTGGCCGAGACCCTCCTCGCCCTGCCGGAAGATGAGCGCCTGGCCCTGGCCGCGGTGCTGAGTGATATACGCACACAGGCAGACGCGGAGGCCGAAACCGCCTGGCGCCGCCGCAAGTGGCCGATGGCGGCCTATTGGCGGGCGGTGGCGACCTATGCCCGGCATTGCGCCCATGTTCTACGGCACGGGCGGTGTGATCGGATTGACGCAAGGAAGAGGGAAGGGAACGGCGAGGCGCTTTGTCTCCATAGGAGGTGGCTTTGAACACGTCCTACACCGCCGATCCCTTGCCTGAACGGTACGTCGTGCCTGAGGTCGACCGGATCGGCTTCCTCGCCAGGCTGTTCAGTCCGTCCTTGATGAGCGTCGGCGAAAACGCCGTCTACGCCCTGACGAACACATATTCGAGCAATTGCTGGGGTCTCGACTGGGATTTCGTGGTTCTGGGGCACGCCCTCTACATGGCCCCGCGAACGGACGAGCTGATGTGTCTCGACTGGGGCCCCGGCGCATGGCGCGGCGGCTTCACGGGCGATGCCGCCGGCATCATCGTGACGCTTCAGGTTCTGTCGCAGCTGGCGGGAATCTACCGGAACCGGGATGGACTTTGCCACTCTTACGACCGTCTGCTGGAAGTCGTGGCGCGCCAGCCTGAGGCGATCGAGATCTTCCGGGCCATTGAGTGAAGACGTTCAGTGTGCGGTCCTCCATGAACTTCTGAGGGCACCCATCTATTGACGTGCAGATTGCTGCAAATTCAGCTTTGGGGATGCTTGGGCATTCCCTATTTTCTTGTTTCGACCCCGGGATATCGCGAGAAACAACGGGTGTGAAACGTCGCCCTTGCCTACTGGTAACGAGCAGTCCAAACGTAACCCATGACAAACAATCCGCCGCGCAAGCACCATTATGTTCCGGAAGGTTTCATGAAGGCGTGGACCGGTCCGGATCGCAAGGTAACGGTCCTTACCGGGACGCCCGTCGGAAAGGTCGTCAGCCGCAGAGATCCTCCGTCAACGGTTATGTTCGACTGGGACATTTATGCCGACCGGACCCATGACATGACCGATTTCCGGGCGCATTGGCTTGAGCTCGATTATCTGCAAACCCTCGACCATACCGGCACGAAGCTTCAGCGTGACATGCTTGCGGGGCGGATGCCAGCGCAGAGGTCTGGGCGCCGCGACTGGGTCCGGTTTCTCCTGTCCCTCCTCAACCGCCATCCTGATGACGTCGCGACTTTCCGGCGCTTGCATGCCGCCATGTGGAAAGAGCACGAAGACGCTGGTGTGAAAAACATGCGCGCCTCAGTTCCGGACATGGATCCGATCCTTGTCGCCGTAAATTACATCGAAGCATGGCGGGCCCAAGCGGAGACCGCGAAGGTGGCGAGCCTTGAGCGCATGATGAATTACGGCCTTTCGGGCGAAATCATCGAGCGGTCGCACTGGGAGGTCCTCGATCTGTCCGCCTCCCCCTCAGCCTGGTGCTCCCCGACAAACCGGTCGATCGCTCGAAGACCTTCCGGGACAGGGGCGATTTTATCTCGCTTCCGCTCGGCCCCAAGCACATGTTCTGGGCGAGCCTTGGCTTGCGACGTTTACGCCCGTTCAATCCCCAGGAGGCGGAACGGTTTGTCAGAAGCGCCAACACAGCCCTTCTGAAGTCCGCGCGCACCCATGTCATTGCGGTCGATGCCAATCTGCGAGAGGCCGCCGAACAGCTGATGGGGACGGAGCCTGCCCGATCGATCGCTGACCTCATGGCTGAGCCGTTTGGCCTCTAGCGGCGGGGGCGGTCCTCGTCTGGACGCCGGTGCTAGGGCGACACGGTGTTGGCAAGGTTCAGCCACGAAGTCCGAGGCCGGCGCGAATGGCGTGCGCGAACCTTTGCAGGGCCTTGGCGTCCGACTTTAAGTGTTGGCGCAGCGGCTTTGTCAGTTCGAGTTGGACGCCCTTGTCGGTGCACCGGTTGCAAATATTCCCGGGTTCCTTGCCGGCGAGGCGTGGCGGAGCGTTCGCCGTCTTGAAGCCGGCCTGGGTCAAGGCCGTGGCAATTGCGTCGCGGGCCGCCAGATTGGCTCCGCCCATATGGATTTCGTCGGCATCTCCGGTACCGCGTTTTCGACCATGGATGGCGACGGCGACGCGCGCGGACCTGACCAGGGCATCCCCTTCGGGTTCGTTGAATCGGGTCGATGTGATGTGCAGGTTCGCCTCGTCCTTACCCAGCCGCCCTATGAAGGCGTAGAGCTTGAGATCTGCGCCGGCGATGGTGCGCGCGATCATGTCCGTGTCCGGCTCGATCCTGCCACCGTGCGGCGCGATGACCGCGTAATCGCTGTCGGTGTTGCGGACCTCGAGCCTGTAGCTGTCCTTGCCGCAGGCCTTGACGAGGTCTTCGAAGCTTTCGAATTGATCCGCCATCTCATTATCCGTGGTTGTCGATCCCGCCTATCAGGCTTTGAGGCGGGTGACAGCAGGGGATTCTGCGTCTTGTGATGAATTTTGCCGAGGGCCCATCCCACGGGTTGCGTATCGAGGGACCATAATCACATGCGCAATCTAGCCCCGCCGGTCCGGGGCACAAGGGCAAGCCCTCCTTCACTGCGTTGTGGCCCTTCGGGTGTGCCTTCGGCCCCTTAGGCGGGGACAGGGATACGCATGATTGCGGTCGAAACCGCAGCCCGAGGGGATGAGCCCCGACGGTCAAATTCATGGAGACAACCGATGTCCACCGCTGCCTTCACCACCCTCGTCGCCAATGTCGGCCGGATCAATGCCACCCGCACCTTCAACGATGACCGCAAGCTCGCTTCGTTTTCGGTCGCGGTCAGCCGCAAGTTCAAGTCCAAGGGCGAACAGGCCGAGGAAACCGACTGGTACGAGATCAAGGCCAACTCCCCGCACCTGATCACTCTCATCGAGCAACACATCAAGAAGGGCGACCAGCTGATCATCGTCGGCTCGCAGTCGCATCGCACCTACGAACGCCAGGACGGGCAAAATGGGTTCGCGGTCGAAATCTACGCCCACGACATCCGGTTCAACGTCTCGAAGAAGGCGGATGCTCCCAACGGCGCGGATCAGCTCGAGGAAGAGCCGGCTTTTTGACGAGGTCGCGCGCCGGTTCGTTCGGAACCGGCGCGCAAGCCTTTGATGGAATTCAGTGGAAGGGGAGGCGGCCATGCCAGCGGTGCTGAACAAGAGGACCATGCGGCCCGGCCAGAAAGGTCAGTATTGCGGGCGCGGTTCGAAATGGGGGAATCGCAACCGCATGATGACCGAGGCGGATCGGAACGCGGTTTGCGATCAGCACGAGATCGATCTTTATCACGACAATGCGCTCTTGCGGGCGCTGGACGACCTGCGCGGAGGGGATTTGATCTACTTCTGCGCGCCGAAGCGTTGCCATTGCGACCTGCTGCTTCGACTGGCAAATGCGACACGACAGGAGCGGATCGATTGGTTCTTGGCTGTGCGGCGAAACTGGGTGCGGAACGGCAATATAGGTCGTTCGGTTCGGCTCTTATTCGAGCTATTCGACGGCTGCTTAAGCGCACCTTGCCGCCAGTTCCAATCAAGCCGAGACTAGAGGCTGGTCCCAATCCCGGGGCGAATCACCCGGCAAGGTACAAACGCCCGCCATGAGCAATCCCGCCCAGATCGCCACCCAAATCCGGTTCCACCTGAACCAGATGGGCGCGCAGAATCAGCATCACGGCTTCGAACACCTCGCCCGGCACCTCGCCCGTCTTCGTGTTTACGCCAATATCCTGCCGGCGACGGGCCCGGTTTCCGGCGGCGGTGACCAGGGGTGCGATTTCGAGACCTTCAAGACGGGCATAGCGCAGGCGCCGACGACCGGTTCGGCGTTTCATAAATTCCATTCCGGGGACCGCGATGTCGTATTCGCCTGCACCCTCAACAAGAAGATCACCACCAAAATCCGCGCCGACGTCAAAGCCATATTGAAGCCAGGGCCGGTCGACGAGATCGTCTATTTTTGCGAGCCCGACCTGGCCATCCCAAAGCGGAATATGCTGAAAACCTGGGCCAAGGGACAGGGCGTAACGCTGCAGATATTCGACGGCCAGGCCATATCGGAAATGTTGGCCGACCATGAGACCTTATGGATCGCCCAGCAGTATTTGACCCTCCCGGCGGAACTGGTGTTTCCCGCGCCTGAGGGTGAAGACTGGTACCAGGAACTGAAAGCGCGATGGGCCGATCGAGAGCCCCTTCCCATCAGCCGGGCGGATTTTGTCGAGATCAAATCAGGCCTGCGTCACGCGACCTTCGAAGTTCAGGCCCGTCCCGACCTTTTGAACTGGATTGCCAAGATGCGCTTGCTGCAGGGTGAACTGTCGCCTCGTGCCCTGCGCCGCAATGCCATCTATGAGATCGCCGTCGCGACGCTGCGGGGAACGGGCGAGATGAGCAGCCAAATCGCCGCCCTGGACGACTACTTTTCCGACCTCGAGGATTTCATCGAACTGGCGGATCTGACCGATGCCGCAACGCTCCTGACCTATGCGTTCGGCGCCATCGTCAAACAGCAATGCGATCTGGATGACGAAACCTTGTTCGGCTGGCTGACACGGGTCGATCGTGTGCTTAACGACGAGGTCGTCTCCGCGCAAGGTCCCGGCCGGCGTGCAGGCGTGTTGCGTGTGCTCGGACAGTTGCAAGGCTTGCCTTCGCCCGTGGACCGTTCGATCGATCCATCGCGGAGCACAAGGACCTGGAGCGCCATGCTCGACCATGCCGTCCAAGCGCCTGTCTTTCCGCTGGAAAGCTTCTCCGAATTCCTGACCTCGATCATGGAGGTGACTGGACCGAACGATGAATTAATCGCATTGCTCAATCGGGTGGACGATGCCCTCGCCGAGCGAAGCGGGGACGGGTCGATCGGCGAGCGCGCTTTCGAGACAGGAAACCTCCTCCGAGACCAGGACCGCAATCTGGCCGCACTCGATCAATTCCATCGGGCGAAGGTCAAATGGTTTTCGGGCGAGCATCTTTTCGACGCCTTGCGGGCGTTTCTGGCGATCTCGGACACTTACAAATGCATGGGTATGGCGTTCGCGGCAAAGCATTACGCGCTGGCCGTGGCCTTCATGGCCAATTATGAACAAAGCGACGCGATCAAACAGTTGCTGCCGGCCGCGCTGTTTCGGGTGGCGGATATTGAAACCTGTGCCGGCCACACGATTGGCTCGATTCACGCCCTGACGATCGCGCTGGGCGCAAATCTTCAATTCGCGCCGGATCCCCTTCATCTCGACAAGCATCCCTCGGCGCAGGAACTCATCGCACAGCTCGGAATCACGATCGCTTTGACACGGAAGGGCGACCCGGACCTCGAAGCGTGCGTTTTGGAGGCTATAGCGAGTTGGCCCGATCTCCTGCGTGATCCCGTGTTGACCATCGCCGAGTCGGACGAAGGGTTTTGGGTTGAACTGGACTGGCCGCAAACCTGGGATCACCTTCAGACCGCTTACATCGACCGTCCTTTCGCGGACGCAGGTCCGCGGCGAACCGTCAAATGGCGCGCCTTGGGGATCGACTGGACGGTGCAGTTCGACAATACCTATGAGACGTCGGCCGTCGCGGAGCAGTTCCTCTCGGAACTTCAAATCGCGCTTGCGGAGCTTGCACACATCGACCTTGCCCTGGTCCCGACGTCAATACACCTGAACCTGTCAATTGGTGACCAAGCGAGTTCCGCCGTGAAAGCCCCCGAGGTCGAAGGTGAACGGCCCGAGTTCAACATTGTCCTAGGACCGGATCGAATGGAACCAAACGCGCCGGCTTTCACACAGCACGTGCTTTCAATCATAACCCGAGCATCCTTGATTCCGGATTCGGAGTTGATGGAGATCCTTTCCGGGCGGATGAAGGAGGTTCTCGGGCGTGCGTTTGTTGCCAGGCCCTACCCTGAACTGTACCAGGACCATGTCAGCGCCGAGACCTTTCTCGGCGATTTGAGGCGGAGGTCGCGGGCGATGTGTCCCTGCCTTGATTTTGCCCAGCAGGAAGATGCGGAGCTTGCATGGCGCGACACGCCCGGTCCGACCTATGATCGCGCAGAAGCTATCCGCAGCGTGCATAAGCGGTACGCAGCAGTAAGCGCCGCCGTAGGCATGACGGCGCGACGGCTTGCGCTCAGTCCAGATGCGCGTCGACACCTCGTGAACCTCCGGCTTAAGGGCGCGAGGGACTGGGAAATTCTTTCGATTATCGCCAACATCGCAATGAACCTGGAGCTCGGCGAGGTCGATGAAGACGGAGATATGGAAGCTTACCGGGAGCGTGCCCTGGCCTTTTTGGCCCGGACCGAGACAGAGGAAAACGTCCTGGCGCCTGAGCGGTTCACCGAAGAACTCTTTCGAAGCGTCGAGGATGTTTACCTTGGCGCCCACCTGGACAGTTGGCGATTGGTCGCCAAGCCTGATTTTCAGGACATCCCGGCGATTGCGCGATTCATGGCCGTGCGTTATCGCATGAAGATCGACGATGTCCCACATGACGATTTTTTCAACTGGCGGCCGGAAGACGAAGGTGAAGCTACGCCCGTCGATCCATAGGGCGCATACCGTGGAGACATTTATTGGCCTATTACGTGCGTATCTTACCGTCCGGCGACGCGGATGGGGTTTGGGAAATAACCGACACCTTTGCGCGATGCGTGTCGCACCCCGGTTCGTTGACGGAATGGGCGCCGATGGACGGCTTGTCGATGTGGGACACTCTCCGAGCGCGTCTGGGATGGTTTATGCCGGAAAATCCTGAGCCCTTCAGAGTCCTGCGTCTTGAGCCAGGTCAATATTATCCTCGGATGGTTCGTCCGTTCATCCCTGAGACCAGTCTTTTTCCAGCCGACCCGGTTTTCCGCGCTGAAGATCAGCGCTTCATTGCATCTTCGCTTCTGCAGCTTGACACGATGCGCCGACACCTCGACGAGATTTGCCGCACGGTGGAGCCCGACACCGCCAACATGAACGCTTTCGGTCACAGCATTCGCAACCTCTTGATCCTCGCCTCGACCGAAGTCGAGATGCACTGGCGCGGTATTCTTCAGGCCAATGGAATGATGCGCACACGATATACAACAAACGACTATGTCGCGCTTCGTGAGGCGATGAAACTCTACGATTTCTCGGTCCGGTTTCTCGACTATCCCTGGCTGGGTGACTTCGCGCCGTTTGCCAATTGGAATCCAACCAATCCGACCGGTTCATTGGCTTGGTATGCCGCCTACAATGCAGTGAAACACGATCGAGAGAAGGACTTCCCGCAGGCCTCACTGGGAAACGCCTTTGACGCCGTCGCCGCGATCATCGTCATCATGGCGGCCCAGTTTGGCCGGTATCTCGGCATGAACGGCGGTATTATCTCCGTGGAGATCACGCGATTTCCGTTTTGGCCAGTCGAGGAATGCTACTCACCGGCTGTAGGTGGCGTGGAAACCGTGGCTACGCCGTTCCCGTTCTGACCTGAGCGCATATCAACCCGCCATGGCGGTGATCACTGTATCGAGACGCCAGCTCCGAACGAACGGTTCCCAGTCGGCAGGGGTTTCGATGGTCCGGCGGCGCGGTGTGATGTAAGCCACGCCATAGCCGAGCTCGTGCATCGGGCCAACCAGATCTGACACCTGCTCCAAACTCGGATCCCAAATGGCCGCGCCGCCACGACAAAGGATTGAATGGTCGGTACCGCGCGCCGTCTTACCAGAGAGTATATAGCTGACTTCAGGGTTGAGCCGGCCATGTTCGGCAAGAACTTCGGTCATCGTCGCCGGCATGTGCAGGCGGAGCTCGCGCAGTCCTAACGGTGCTAGAAAGGCGTCGATCAGCGCTGTCCAGTCCTCTACCGGCACATCCTCATGGGTATGTGGAACGTCGTCTCGCGGTAGACCAAGCAAGTTGGCAATACAGGTCCGGTGGCAATCTCCCCAGACACCGTGTTCCGGATCGTGACGGAAGGCCTGCTTTTGCATTGCGAACATTGAACACCTCCACTCGGGTGCAGATGGGTCCGGCGGCGATTAAGTCAATGCGGAGTGACGAGCTAGTCGCTCGTCACGCTCTTCGAAGCCTCATTGCTGGCCGATCGTACCAGATCACCCTGCCGGTCAACGGGCAAGCCGTTGCCCTCGTCTACGGCCTTTGGCCTCCGCCTCGGTGACCGACCGGGGCCCGACCTGATCCGACGACGCGTCAATGACGCTCACGAGGAGATACAAACGTCCGGTCTGAGGCCCATAGCGGGCCCTCGGAAATGAAAAACCTGCTTCCCCAACAAATTCAGTGTCTTACGCCAAGGTTTCGCAATTTCACGAGCAACATCAAAGCTTTGCTTATCGTCACTTTTTGCACCGTTAGGCCGAGAACCCCCGACTGGCTTTTCCAAGGCGCTTGTAGGCGCGATTAACTTTTGCTCGCAAAAGGTTAATTGGTTGCGAATGTGGCTTTCGCGGGGAGGGGGCTGCAGTAGCCCCGCCGTTCCTTCTGTCGCGTCAGTTTCGTCGCCAGGTCAGCGGCCGCGACCTCGTTGGAAAACCAATGCTGTTTAGATTGGCCATTGCTGCCGATGCGACCCCAATGTCGAGTTACCGAGACGTCGCCGAATAGTCCTTGCTGGACGTCAAGCTCGTAAAATCGCGCCATATTGCGCGACTGGTCGATCCGCCGCAAAATCGTCGCTGACATCCTGAATCCTCAGTGAATCCAATGATCTAGCGTAGCATGCTTTGGCGAATTCTCATAACACGATTTGCGCCGCGATTTTGTCTAGGCCGATTAGAGATGTCGCGGTTTGTGCCAGTTAGAAATGTCACCGGCACCGTCAGTGGAGTAGGGCGGCGGGCGGGCGCGCAGCTATTCAAGCGAGCGCAGCGCCCAACCGACGACCGTAACTCTGGCGGTTCAGCTTCGTCTTTGTTTTCCGAGAGCGTTAGCGCGCGAGGCATGTAGGACCCCGCACTCGTTCAGGCGCCGAACGCGCTGCGAACCGCAGCAACCGATATCCGACGCCAAATTGCGCCTTCTACGATGTGAAGCGTGTTGCCTGAGCCTTGCGTCAATCCAGGCGTTCCGCGCGGTCGAACGGTGATTTGAATTTCTCCAATCAGTTCGGCTTCGTCTTCGCCTAAGCGCAGTAGGGCGACCCGCCCCGCTTGGTCATTGTATCCCCCGGCGAGGAGGGCATATCCATCGTCAATGGCTATGGCGTGGGCTCCCCCAAGCGAGTTCTGCCACTTACGAACCTTGCCTTCACTGACAGAAACGATTGGGAAGTCTGAATAAAAGCACGACCAGGCCGCATTACCCGCAAGGGTTAGGGCGTAGCAATCGTCAATTGATGAAGAACGCTCTTCGTTATTGTAGCCCCAGAGGACAGAACCAGTCGAGTCGAACTGAGCCAATCCAGACGAAGATACCGGCCAGCTACCGTCGGAGTTCGGGCCAGAAAATATACCTTCGTCGAAATACCCCACCCAGACCGTTCCATCCGGCGCGCAGAGCATCTGTGCGATCCCATCACCGAGGTCAAAGGCTGCTAGCTCTTGGCCCGTGGGGTCGTAGAGTCTTGCGTTCTGATGCCCCTCAGCGGATCGGGAGTCGGCCAGCAGCCATCGACCATCGGGAAACCGACTGACCGCTGGGCTGAAGCCAAGTGGAACTTCGATAGGGTCACCTTCGATCACCCCGTCAAACGTATAGATTCTAGCCGTGCGATTCCAAAGATCAGGACGAAGCGTTGCGCCATTATCTTGTTGAGCGAGGGCCCACCAGCGGGCGTACTCTCCCAGAATGTCTATGTCCGTTCGAATAATGGCAAGCGATCCTTCCGAGAGGACGGCGTACTGATAGTCAAACCACCCGGGAGGAGGAGTGGGTAGACTTGAAAATATTCCCAGGACGCTGTTGTCGCTCATGTTTCATTTTAACCGCAGCTGACCCCAATTGCGAGGCTTCCGTCAGCCATGTCTTATCACAAGGCGCGCCGGTTTCAATTCGACCGATTTTGCTCTGCGAGGGTGAGCGATTGGCGGCATACTCAAGTCGCAACTCAACCCACGCTGAACATGTGCTTGGTCTGATCGCGCCGCCTCGGGCCCTTGCTGGTGCGCATGCCGGGCGGCTCGGACTGCTGACTCTGGCGGATCAGGGCGAGGAGACCGCCCAGCCGCTTGTTCTCCAGGACTGCCGTCTCGGTGACGCGCCGCAGCTTGTCGAAGGTGCGGTAGGGCATGCTCCGGCCTTTGTAGCGGACCTCCAATCGCCCATCGGGGAAGTCCACGACCTCGACCCGCTGGCCGATCGCTGCCTGGGGTCACGCCGTAACCGGGAGTCAAAAACCACGCTAAGCGGACATAATGAGAACATTTGGCTGCTGGCGCCCTAAGCGGCTTCGAGCAAATCGATTTTCTGTCGCAACGCCCTCCACGCTGAAGGGTTGCCGCGCATTTCGGACCAAAGATAGTCGCCGGTCAGGTTGATGTGCTGCCAACCCAGTGGGGCGATATGAGCGAGCAGGTCATCATCGACGACGTCACCGGCATCGCGCAAGGCCTGGACAGCGCGGCCGAGATAGACCGTATTCCAAAGGATAATGGCGGCGACGACCAGGTTCAAACTGTCCGCGCGATATTGGCGCCCTTCATATGTGCGGTCACGGAACCGGCCCAGGCGGTGGAAACACACGGAGCGCGCCAGGGCATTTCTGGATTCGCCCTTGTTCAGTTCAATGCCGGTCTTGCGGCGGAGGGTGGGATCATCGAGCCAGTCGAGAGTGAACAAGGTACGCTCAATGCGCCCGACCTCGCGCAGCGCCAAGGCCAAGCCGTTCTGGCGCGGATACGAGCCCAACCGCTTTAGCATCAAAGACGCCGAGACGTGACCGGTTCGAATGGACGTCGCCAGCCGAAGGATTTCACCCCAATAGGCCGAGATCAGGCCTTCATCGAGCCGGCCGCCGACAAAGGGCTCCAGCGCACCGGAGTGGGCCGCAGGATCAAAGGTATAAAGTCTGCGGTCGTTTAGGTTCGGAATCCGCGGTGCAAACCTGAACCCCAGAATGGCGCACAGACCGAAGACATGATCAGAAACACCGCCGCCATCGGTATGATGAGTGGTAACACCGAGGTCTGCTCCGGCGTTGATCAGGCCGTCCAGTACATACGGAGCCTCTCCTTCAGTCGCCGATATCGTCTTGGCACTGTATGGCGCAAACCTCGAGGACAGGTGCGTGTAAATGGAAATTGCCGGCTCCGAGCCCTTGTGGGGATTGATGCTACCGGTGACTTCGGCGCGTCCGCCTAATGGAAAATGCTGTCCGTCCGAGCTCGACGACGACCCGTCGCCGAACAGCGCAGCCAAGGGGTGACAATGTTGCTGACGCACCAGCTTTTCCAGGGCGCGAGCGTGTGTGTCTTCGCGGATGTACCACGCGCCGGCCCAGACCAATTGCTTATAAGTGACCACGCTACATGCGTCCGCCATGCGCGTGAAGCCGAGGTTGGTGGCGTCAGCCAAGATGGCTGTCAAAAGGACACGGCGGTCCTCGGGCAGAATGCCGCTGCGCAGGTGGGTGAAGTCCGCAGAAAACTCTGTCCACTGATCAACCTCTTCGAGGAGCTCCGTGATTTTGACGCGGGGGAGTAAGGCGTATAGTCGGGCGCCAAGTTGTTCAGCCGCTTCCGGAGTCACGGCCGTCAGTGGCGTTATTTTCAGACCGGCGGCGCTGACGCGCACATCTTCGAGCAAGCCGTCACCAGCCTTGGCTTCGACCTCTCGGAGTCGTTGACGCAGCAACGCCTTGCGCTGTTCAAGGAAGTCTCCGGCAGCCTGCGGAATAGCAACCGGTAATGGGCCGGCGGCCGACATCACTTCGAACACCTTGGTCGGCAAAAGCTGATCGTCAACGGCGCGGTATTGCCGGCTGCCACGAACCCAGACGTCGCCGGCGCGCAGGCGATCACGCAACTCAACAAAGACGCACAGCTCATAGGCTCGAAAGTCCATCTTATCGCCTTCAAAGATGGCGCTCTTCCAGCTACGGCGAACGAAGTCTCGTGGCAGGTCTTTGGGAGGGGTTTTACGCGCGCCGTCGTAAAAAACGCGCAACTTGTCGAGCGTTTTTAACAGGCTTGTCGCTGCGGCCACTCCTTCGAATTGGAACGCAGCCAGAAAGGCCGGCCCGATCCGACGCAGCAGTGCGTGATTTGTCTCCGCCAGGGTGGCATAATCAGGGCCATCCCCCCGAACCAGGCGCTTCGCTTCCGCGATAGCGATCTTGAGCGCCGGCCAGCCAAGGGGTCATCGCAGAATCTGTTCGTGAAAGTGACTTTTCTCGACAAACCGTGAACATGTGGATGAAACGCGCGCAATTTTGATCGACGGTTTTGCCTCGTATCCGGGGTCGCCGCAGGCGGTTGAAGGGCATTGATGTTATCGATGAAAATTTACAAAATTAGAGACAGAGGCGCAAAGCCCTAAAATTGATAGGCCAAGAACAAGTAACCCGAGAATTTTCAATATTAAGTATGCAAAAATATTGTCGTAAGCCTTTGAGCCTATGCTATTTCCACTTCTTTTCCACTGTGAGACAATCGAACTTTGCGTCGAGCGAGTGTAAAATAAAAGCCGCCAGCCGACAATTGCACCTATGCACACTCCAATAATTCCGAAAGCTAAGTTCATAAAACTCCTCCTGCTTATTGTTGCTATTTTTCTAAACCGATATATTTTGAATCGCGCTAACCCGAAAAATCATGAACATCCGGCCGGAGCTGGAGTTCGCGATAGACCGTTGAGCGGCCGAGACCAACGTGTTTCGCCGCCTCCGTGGGGGAATGGCCGGCCTTTATCAGAGCAAACGCGGCTTCGATTTTGTCGGATTGTAATGCCGGCCTTCCCGGCAGCTTTCCTTTGGCTTTTGCGGCCTGGATACCATCTCGCGTGCGTTCTGCGATCAGGCGCCGTTCAAACTGGGCTAGCGATGCGAACACGTGGAAGATCAGTTCGCCGGTCGCTGTCGACGTGTCCAGGTTCTCTTCAAGAGAACACAGCGCAATGCCCCTTTTTTTTAGGGTTTCAGCTGTTTCCAGCAAATCCCTGAGGGATCGACCGAGGCGATCAAGGCGCACCACGCATATTTTGTCCCCGGCCCTCGCGAAGTCCATAAGGGCATTGAGGCCCGGCCTGTCGACGCGTTTACCGGACATGACGTCTTCGAACAATCGGATGGCGCCAGCAGCCTCCAGTCGAAGGCGCTGGCCGGTGAGGTCTTGGTCCCCCGTCGAGACCCGAGCGTAGCCCAGCACATCAGGCATATCGGTGCTCCTGCGCCGTCCATAATTCGTTCGGATTCTGGACAGGCTTCACTGAGCTCAGTAAGGGGCCACAATTCCGTCCATAAATTACGTCCTTAAATTTGGCACTTTCTCTAAATTCCGCAGCCTGTTTCTGGACACTTTCATGCCTGATCGTAGCCTTCTCTCGTCTCAAGCCCGACACCTGTTGCTGAACCCTCCGGACGAGGCATTGCTCCTCGATCGCTTTACCCACCTCGAGCCGGAGGATCTGCCGCTTCTGGCGAGTTGCCGGCATCCAAGGACGCGCATTGATCTCGCGCTGGAGATTATCTACTTGAGACACCTCGGCCGACCCCTCGCGGCGGGAGAACGGCCGGCCACTGAGTTGCTGACGCGCATCGCTGCGCAGGCTGAAGCGACGCCGGCGGATTTTGATCCGACCAAGGCAGTATTCAGGACGCGCCAACGTCATTTCGCAATGGCTACGGTGCATCTGAACCTTCGACCATTTCAGCGCGCCTATGTTCGGCTCGCGTTCGAAGCCGCCAAGGGGGCCGCCAGTCATACTGATCGTGGCGATGTCATCGTCGCAGCTCAGATTCAGTCGTTGCGGGAGGCCCGCATTGTTCTGCCGGGTGCCTACATCTTGGAGCGGATTGGATTGTCGGCTCGCGCGTCTGCACGGCGAGAAGCCTTGGAGTCGATCGTTTCCGGTGTCGAGCCCGCCCTCACGAACCGGCTGGAGACACTTCTGTCGCCAGGCACTGACCAATCGATAGCCCTGATGAGCTGGTTGCGGCAATGGCCACAGGCCCCAACCATTCGCAATCTCTCCAGCGCCATCGAACGTCTCAACTATCTTCGCGGTCTCGGCCTTGGGGAGATCGAGTTTTCCTCGAAGGTGGCGCCGTCGCGACGTGCTGTAATCGCCCAGGAGGCGCTCTTGATGACAGCACAACATGTCGGCCGGCTGGGCGACAGACGTCGCCTGGCGACGCTTTGCATTTTCGTGGAGGAGATGCGCGCCCAGCTGACGGATGGAGCACTCCATATGATGGACAAACTCCTGGGAAATTTGATCCGTCGGGCCGAGCGCAGAAAGGCGCGGAGACTTACCGATCCACGCATTTCCTTGCCCAAGGTTCTGAGACTGCATGCGGCCGTCGGTCAGGCGATGGTTAAGGCCCGGACCGCCAAGACTGATGTCTTTACGGTGATCGAGGACGCCGTCGGATGGGATAACTATGTCGCCACCTTGCCGTTGCTCGCCAATGCGGCGGGGACCAATGACGGCCACCTCGACGAAGTCGTCGATCATCACACCCCAATCCGAAGGATTGCGTCCCTGGTTCTGCGGAGCTTCGACTTTATCTCCTACCGCTCGGGCGATCCCCTGCTGGCAGCCGTGGAATTGCTGAAGGACCTGTACGAGTCCGACCGCCAATCTCTGCCGGCGAAAGTGCCAACCGGGTTTCTGCGCGACGCCTGGCGCAAGTACCTCAAGCACACGACCAGGCCTTACCGCCGCGCCTACGAGGTGGCTGTGATGATCCATCTTCGCGAACGGTTGCGAGCCGGCGATGTCTGGGTGAAGGGCGCCCGCACTTATCGAGCTTTCAACGATTTTCTGATGACGGAGCCCGTGTTTCAGGCGCGACTGCTCGAGCAAAAGGCCGGCATCGTGGCGCCGCTGGACTTCAACGACTGGCTTTCCGACCGAACGCAAGTGCTCGCCCAACGCTTCGGAGAGGTGGCCGCGCAGGCCCAGGCCGGTCGGCTGGTCGATGCCAGGATTGACCAAAAGGTGGGCCTGATCATCTCGCCGTTGAAGGCGGACGTCCCGGACGAGGTGATCGAACTGAAAGCAAGACTCTACGCCCGTTTGCCACGCATCAAGATCACCGAGTTGCTGGCCGAAGTCGATAAATTGACCGGCTTCAGCAACGCCTTCACCCATGTCCGCGCCGGCACGCCGAACGGTGATCAGTCCGCCATCCTCGCGGCCGTTCTCGCCGATGCCACGAACCTCGGCCTGGCCAGGATGGCCGAGGCGTCGCATGGCCTCAGCCACTCGCGGCTTTTGTGGAGTGCGCAATGGCATATCAGGCCGGATACCTATCGCGCGGCCCTGGCCATACTCACGGATACCCAATCTCGCCACCCATTGGCATCGGTCTGGGGCGATGAGAACGTATCTTCTTCCGACGGTCAGTTCTTCCGGTCCGGCGGTCGTGGCGAAGCGGGTGCCGCCTACAACGGCAAGTACGGAGACCGGCCCGGTAACGTCTTTTACACAACGTTGACCGGGAGATACGCACCACTGTATTCCAAGGTCATCGCCGCCAATGGCGGTGAAGCGGCGCACATGCTTGGCGGCCTGTTCCTGCACGACGCGGCTATTGCAATCGGCGAGCATTCCACGGACACAGCGGCCGCAACCGACCGACTGTTTGCCCTGTGCTATATTCTCGGGGTGCGCTTTCTGCCCCGAATGCGCAATCCCGGCGACCGGCGCCTCTACACATTCGACACGGTCGCCCGCCCAGAAGCCTTCAAGTCGATGATGGCCGGTGTCGTCGCCACCGATCCGATCAGGGAAAACTGGACCGCGGTCCTGCGACTGGCCGCTACCATAAGGACCGGCGATATGGCGCCATCTACACTTCTGGCCAAGCTCGCCGCCTATCCGCGTCAAAACGCGCTCGCTCGCGCCCTCAATGAAGTCGGCAAGATCGAACGCACACTTTTCCTGCTCGACTGGATCAGCGACCCCGGTTTGCGTCGCAAGGTTCAGATCATTCTCAATAAGGGCGAGGCCAGGAACGCTTTGGCCAGAGCCGTCTTCTTCCATCAGCTCGGCGAGCTCCGGGACCGTACGTTCGAGGATCAAGCTTTCCGGGCTTCCGGTCTCAACCTCGTTGTCGCCGCAATCATCCTCTGGAATACAACATATCTCAACCGCGCCGTAGCTGACCTGCGTGCCCGCGGCGAGACTATATCCAGCGCCTTGCTGGCCCATATCGCGCCTTTGGGCTGGGAGCATATCAACCTCGCCGGGGACTATCTTTGGACCCAGAACGTCAGCGACGAATTGCGGCCGCTACGCCCGCCTCATGTCCATGTACATCGTCCACAAATAGCTGTCGAGGTTTCAGATGTGCTCCCACACGTTCACGGTTTGTCGGGATAAGTCACTTTCAGAAACAGATTCTGCGATGACCCCTTAATGCGGCGCGAAAGGAAGAGGCCGCCATGTTGATGTGGCCCACGAGCGATACCCTTAAGAAATAGTTGCATCCATCCGCGCTTGATAGCCGCGGCGACCTTTTGCGTTTCCACACGTTGAGCCGTATCGCGGGCAGCCGTCTCGTCACTGAACCACAGTTCCGTCGACTGACCCAGCGAGCCTATACGGCCCCAATGTCGAGATACCGACACGTCACCAAACAAGCCAGGCTGAACGTCAATTTCGTAAAACCGCGCCATGTTACGCTCCGGGTCGATGCGCGTCATGCGAATTGACATCATTGATTCTAAATGGGCGAAAAAGTCGATTTATATCATTAAAATCAATGCCTTGTCTCCAAAAATTCACTTTTCACGCATAATAGTAATTCCAGGAAAAGCTATTCGGCTGCGGCGGTCAGTGGCAGAACGTGGCGGTTGGCCGGGATGTCGAGTCCAAGGTGATCGCGCAGGGTCTGGCCATCGTACTCAGTCCGGAAAAGACCGCGCGCCCGCAGGATGGGGATGACGCGTTCACGGAAGGCGGCAAAGGCTGCGGGCTCGGTCACCCTCAGGAGAAAGCCATCAGCTGCGCCATCGCGGAACCAAAGTTCGAGAGTGTCGGCGACGGTTTCGGGCGAGCCTGCAAAGCCTGAGCGCCACACGCCAAAGCGCTCGGCGACCTCGCGAAGGGTCAGGTTATCGCGCCGGGCCGCCGCAATGATTCGTTCGGCGTGTCCCTTGTAGCTGTTCAGCGTCACATTGCGGGTGTCGGGGAAGGGCGCGTCGACCGGATATTGGCGGAAGTCGTGATAGTTGAACGCGCGCCCGATCTGGACAAGTGCCTTGTCGAGGTCGAAACTGCCGCGGCGTTTGGCGAGGATCGCCTCGGCCTCAGCGTCAGTATCGGCGACGATGACGTCAATGCCAGGTGCCACCACGATCTGATCGGGATCGCGACCAAGGGCCTTCGCGCGCCCCTTTAGATCGGCATAATAGGCCTTGGCGCTGTCCAGGGATTCGGCAACGGTAAAGGTAGCGTCGGCGATGCGAGCACCAAGCTCGCGACCTTCATCGCTGTCACCGGCTTGAAAAATGACTGGTTGGCCTTGGCGCGAACGGCTCAGCGCCAGCGGGCCGGCTATTGAGAAGAATTCACCCTTGTGATTTAGGGCGTGCTGTTTCGCGGGATCGAGAAAAACGCCGGCGGCCTTGTCGCAAGGAAAGGCGTCGTCCTCATAGCTGTCCCACAGTCCTTGAACCACCTCGACGAATTCGCGAGCCCTGGCATAGCGTACGCTGTGCAGGAAATGCTCTTCGCGGCCGTAGTTTTTCGAAGCCCCCTCCAGGCCTGTCGTCACCACATTCCATCCCGCGCGGCCGCCGCTGATCAGGTCGAGCGAACCGAACTGGCGGGCGACATTGTAGGGCTCCCAATAAGACGTCGTCAAAGTCGCCACCAGGCCGATCCTCGAGGTCGAAGCGGCCACCGCGGACAATAGGGTTAGGGGTTCGAGCCGGTTGAGGAAGTGCGGAGCCGAGCCTTGGTGATGAAGGGACTGTCGACAATGAAAACGAAGTCGAACTTCGCGGCTTCCGCCAATCGCGCCTGGTCGATGTACCAGTTGATATCTATGCTGGCGTTGCCCTGTACGGCCGGCTGGCGCCAGGTAGCGTGATCAGTGCCGACGCCTTCGAGTATGGCGCCGAGCCGGATTTGACGCTTAGGTTGGGAAGACATGGGTTGCTCCATCGACGGATGACAGTTGGCAAAAAGCCTAGGGTGTCAACGTGCTCGGGAAAAACGAGTTTTACAAAAGCGCCTATGAGCTTGGCGAATGTGACGCAGTACTGGGACCCATGAGCGACGCTCATACGTGCAGTGAGCAAATGTCGTTTGTTCGGCAAAACAACATCAATATGGTGGGGATTTGGCTATTTCCTTCCAGGTGTCTCGATGTCCCGCCTCCATATGCCCCTTTTTCATCGGCGTAGTCTATTGCTGGGAGGAGCCGCAGTTGCAGTCACCGCCGTGGTGGGATGTGGTCCTCAGGGCGGCCCTGCAACCCTGCGGGTGGCCACCTACAAGGGTGAGTCTGATTTTCGGCTGCTATTCAAGGCGGCGGGCGTGACGCCCAGCGGATACGAGGTCGCCTATAGCGAATTTTCCAGCGGCAACCTCATCCTCGAGGCGCTCAACGCCGGATCGCTCGATGTCGGCGGTATGAGCGAAATTCCACCGGTCTTCGCCGCGGGCGCGGCCAATCCGCGCTTCCGCCAGATCGCCGTCGAGCATGGCGACGTCAATAACCAGGTCGTTCTGGTGCCCAAGGGCTCGAAGATCAACGAGCTGGCCGATCTGAAAGGCAAGCGCGTCGGCTATGTACGGGCGACAACCTCGCAATATTTCCTTATCCGCATGCTGGAATCTGTCGGTCTAAGCTGGTCTGATATCACGGCCGTGCCGCTGGGCGTATCGGATGGTGCGTCTGCTTTTTCAAACGGTTCGCTGGACGCCTGGGCGATCTACGGCTTCCCCATTCAGCGGGCCATCGCGCTCGACGGTGCGCGTATCCTGAAGACGGCGTTGGGCTTCTTGTCGGGGAATTATCTCGTCTCGGCCAATCTCGACACCCTTGCCGATCCCAACAAGGTGGCTTTGATCCAGGACTTTTTGGGCCTTCTGCGCAAGGCCTATGCCTGGTCGGCGCAAAATCCCGATGCATGGGCCGCCATCGTGGCCGACGCTATCGCCGTGCCCAAGGCCTACGTCCTCGACAGCTTTCACCGCAAAAGCGCGCCCTATACCCTGCAGCCGGTGACGCCAGCTGCCGTCGCCTCGCAGCAGGC
>OVEP011218285.1_pt1 | contig 38452 bp, 44 predicted proteins | sample 1779801 | NCBI WGS metagenome assembly OVEP01 (sample SAMEA3914791, study PRJEB12502) | metagenome | biome: forest; material: soil | place: Canada | collected 2011-07-03 | depth 0.1 m
CGCTCGCGGCGGGCGCGGTGACCGCCGGGACCATCGCGGCCGGGGCGGTGACCACCGGGGCGATGACGGCGGGCAGCATCAGCGGCGACCGGCTCGCGGCCGGGAGCATCGCAGCCGACCGGATCGCCGCTGCCTCGATCACCGGCGCGCAGATCCAGGCCCTGGCGATCACCGCCGACAAGCTCGCGGTCAACACGATCACCGCCGCGCAGATCGCGGCCGGCGCCATCACGGCCGCCTCGGGCGTGATCTCGTCCGTCGACGCCAGCAAGATCACCGTCGGCAAGCTCACGGCCTCCCAGATCGACGCCACAAACCTGGTCATCACCGGAGCCAACGTCAACGGCGCGGTGGCCTCGGCGGTATCCGCCAGCAGCGCCACGACCGCCGGAAGCGCAACCTCAGCGGGCAGCGCCACGACCGTGACCGGCAGCATCGGCACCGGTGTGCCGGTCCCGGCCGGGCAGCTGTCGGCCGCGCAGATCCCGGCCACGACGAAGATCAGCGGGGCGAGCATCCTCACCGGGTCCGTGACGGCCGACAAGGTCGTGGTGACCAGCGGCATCGACCTGCTGGCCGACCCCTCCTTCGACGGCCCGGCGACCGCGACGCTGATCACGGCCTCCGGCAACACCTACTTCTCCCAGGACACCACCACCGCCAACGGCTCGGCCGCCTCGCTGAAGCTGAACTGCGCCAACGCGACTGCGGTCACCCGGACCATGGTGCTGGCGTCGGTGCCCGTCGCGGTCGGCGATCAGATCGCCCTGGGCGTGGACTACCAGTGCTCCACCGACTGGGCGGGTACCGCGGTGCGGCTCTACGTCCGCTGGAAGGACCTGACTGGCACCGTCCTGTCCTACTCCTACGCGACCACCTCCACCCCGGTTCTGGGGGCGACCTGGCAGCGAGTGACGGGCACCGGCACCGCCCCGGCCGGCGCGGTCACCGCCGAGATCACCATCGGCAACCTCACCTGCACCGCCGGAACCGTCTGGTTCGACAACGCCTCGGCCCGCGTCGTCCTGGGCAGCACCCAGATCCAGGGCGGGGCGATCCAGACCCAGCACCTGGCCGCTGGAGCGATCACCGCCGACAAGCTCACCGTGGGCACGGGCGGCGCGAACGTCGTGCCGGACTACAGCTTCGAGGGCGCGTACGCCGCCGCGCTGGTCGCTCTGCCCGGCAACACCGCCTACTGGTCCGTCGACGTGATCGGCAACGGCTCGGCCAAGTCGGCGAAGGTCAACGCGGCGAGCCCCACCACAGCCACCCGCAGTCTCCAACTGACTACCGTTCCGGTCGTCGCGGGTGACCAGTTCTACCTTCAGTTCGACTACCAGGCATCAACCACCTGGGTCGGGTCGGCTGTGAAATTCTACCTGCGCTGGGCCGACAGCACCGGGGCGACCCTCGGCTACGGCACCGCCATGCCCAGCACCCCCGTGCTCGGGACGACCTGGCAGACGATCAGCGCCACGGTGACAGCGCCCGCCAAAGCCGTCTCCGCCGGCATCTGGTGCGAGAGCTACCAGGCCACCACTGGGACAGTGTGGTTCGACAACTGCATCGTGAAGCCCGTGACGACGGGTGTCACCATCGCCAGCGGCTCCATCACCGCCGACAAGCTCTCCGCCGACGCCATCGACGGCAAGACAATCACCGGAGTGACCGTCACCGGATCCAGCACGGTCACGGGCACGGTGCTGCAAACCGGCACCTCCGGCAACCGCATCGTCCTCCAGCGAGCCCCCCGATCCTGGGGAGGTACCGGCAGCCAGCTGGCCTTCTACGACGAGGTGTCCAACGACATCCCCGGCACCATCACCGCCTACGGCCCCGCCGATGGCGCGCAGCGCGCTCTGGACCTGACCGCCCCCAACTCCGGAGCCAGCATCGGACCCGCCACACCCGTGCTCTCCCTGAGCTATGAGAACGAGGGCACTACCTCCTACGCCACCGCCTCCCTGAGTGCTGACCGCGTGTACCTCTTCGGTCGGCCGTCCCTGGACTTCCCGCTGTGGGACAACGACGGGTTGGGCGGCGCCCCCTACCTGGGCGTGGTCCAGGACTGGACGACCGTCACCCTGGCCACTGGGTATACGGCCAACGGCAACTCGAACGGCGTGCCGCAGTACCGCGTCATCAACCTGCTCGGCACCAACTTCGTCCAGTGGCGCGGCGGAGTCGGCGTCACCTACACCAGCGGGAACATCGCCAACGGCGGCGCTCCGTTCAGTGCCGCACTGCCAGCTGTCGCCCGTCCCTCCGCGCGGCGCAGCGTGCCGGTGGCGTGCAGCCTGACGACGTACAAGGCGACCGTGAAGGTGGACTTCAACGCGGACGGCACGGTCTCCGTTGTCGGGACGACCAGCACCGAGAACCCTGCTTGGGTCTCGCTCAACGGCACACAGTACAGCTTGTGACTTGCGTCACACGGGACGCCCATCCGTCGCTACTGTGAGCCACCGAATTCCGCACAAGCCTTGCCCGCCCCCAGGGATCGGCAACGCACCGTGATTGACCGCGAACGGAAATACATCGCCATAAAGAGTTACGCAACTACGAGCGCGGCGGTATTCCGGTGCGGATTGGCGCGGCAGCACGCTGCCCGCCTATTCTGAGCGGGCACCCTGGAACCTCTGGCCAGAAACCCTCAGGGTGCCCGTGACTGCCCATGGGGCAGCCATGCCAACACAACCCACACATTGGAAGGTGTGCATGCCCGTCCATCCTAGCCGTCGCCGCAGGCCGCTCGCCCCAGCTATTGCTGGCGCGGGCCCATCCCGACCCCGGCGCGTTCCGCCCACCGGCCACCAACCCTCCTACCAGGGAAGCTACTTGCGCACGCTGCTCGCGAGCGGCTTCGCTGTCGCGCTTGCGCGAGCGGCGGACGGGCGACCCGAGAGCATCCGCGCCGGCATTCGGGCCTTCGAGGTTGCGCTACGCGCACTTGAGCGCGTCCGACGCTAACGGATAGCTTTCGGGGGAAGTAATCAAAAGCGGCGGTAGAAGATTGCCTTCTACCGCCGCTTTTTCCTTTGGCTCAAGTAATAATTTACACCGTTAGCGAGGTAGGACCAGAAGCGGTTTACGCCGGTGTCAACGCAGCTGGCCCATATAGTGTAGGCGCGGCTATTTGCTTAGCTATATGGGTTACCGTAAACAGCTTCAAACGCCTCACCCCCTGTGACCAGCGCGTTTGTGTGGCTGGCGGATGTCGGGGGTCGTGTCTGCGATCGCAGACACGACCCCAAACTCCCAGGCGCCGGTGGGTATCGTGGTCCGTCCAGCGGCTGCTGCCGGCCGGGCGACCCCCGCTCGGTGCACCGCCAGCCCGGTCGGATCCGCCCGCCGGTAGTTGGGCGGTGCCACCTACGCACCTGCGTATGCGCTCATGCGTTCGAGTCGCCCGCGCCTGCGGGGCGCTCGGCTCGTTCGCGGGTGCAGAGGGAACTAAGTAGGTAAGTATCCTCAGCCCGTCCCATGCGCATGGACACCCGGGGAGGGAAGTAAGTAAGGTCCCTGGGCGCTCCCCGCGTGGTGGCGCGGGGCACCGGGGCAGACTGCTCGGTCGTCACCTGCCCCACGCTGGCCAGCAACCTGGAAACATCCACCCTGCTCACCTTGTCTGCATGGGCCAGTAGGATCTGAACCGGCGCGGGGGCGCTGCCGACTGGAGAGCCCCGTGACCTCACCGCCACCCGGTGACCCCACATTGTGGGAGCTCCACCGTGCCCTTCACCAGCTCCGCGAGGACCAGACCCGCAGCATCGCCCAGCTCCACGAGGACCTGCGCAGCGATCTGGCCGGGCTGGCGGCCCGGATCGAGAACGCGGTCACGAAGGATGTGTACGCGGCTGACCAGCGGCTATTGCAGGCAGAGCTGGAGCAACTGCGCCGGGACCTACTCGAAGTAGGTCGGCAGCGTGAACTCGACCAGGCAGGCCAGGCGGCCTCGCGGCGTCTGGCGGTGAGCGCGCTGCTGGCCCCGCTCCTGCTGGTGCTCGTGCAGTGGTGGCTGCACCAGCACGGCACCTGACCACCGGATCACACCACCCCATTCGGCAGGCGCGGGGGAGAACGCGCAGTCGCTCGAATGATTCAGCACGGCTCCCTCGTCCACTCCTACGACCATCACCCCCGGCTCGGACGTCACCAGGTCCTCGACTCCCGTTCGCTGGACTGGCTTCACAGCCACGACGGCGCGGCGCTCAAGCCCGCCGAGCACGAACCCCGCGTCCCGGTTCTCGACCAGGAGGACCTGACCGCCCAGGGGATCCGCGTCTCCCAGGTCGTGGCCGGCGCGACCGATGCTGACGCCCTGGGCAGCTGCACCGGCAACGCGGGCACCGCCGCGGTCTCCGCACTCCTGTCGCCCGAGCAGGCCAAGGCCGCCGGGCTCGACTACTCCAGCTCCAAGGCGGCTGAAGAGTGGGCGATTGGCCTGTACGCGCAGGCCACCGGCCTCGACCAGGCGCCGGGCACGTTCCCCCCGGACGACTCGGGCTCGTCCGGGCTGGGCATCGCCAAGGCGCTGAAGCAGCGCCGTCTGATCAGCTCGTACACCCACGCCACGACCGCGACCGCTCTGGCCTCACTGCTCCAGAACGGCACCGTCCTGCTCGGCGTGCCCTGGTTCCAGGCCTGGTTCGACCCCGACACCGGCGGGTTCATCGACCGGGGCGACTGGGCTTCCTCCCCGCTCGCGGGCGGGCACGAGATCTGCGTCACCGCGCTGGAGGACGTGGCTACCGACCGGCACGGCCAGGTCGTGCCCGAGGGCACCGTCATCCGGTTCCGCAACTCCTGGGGAGCGAGTTGGGGCGATCACGGCGAAGGGCGCATGTCGCTGGCGACCTATCAGGAGCTGCGCCGCTACATCGACGCCATCCAGCTGCACGCCTGACCGCTCCCCCCGGCAGGCGCTGCATCCGCTCGCTTGCCTTCCGCACCTCGAAGGAACTCTGCCATGGGCATCTACGGCCAGGACTGGGCCAGCTACCAGGACGCCGAACCCGACGTCCTCAACCTGTCGTTCGCGATCATCAAGGCCAGCGAAGGGCTCGGCTACGCCAATCCGAAGTTCGCCCAGCAGCGGGCGCACGCCGAGGCCAGCGGTCTGGTCGTCGGCCTCTACCACTACCCGCACATGGGCAACGACCCGGCCGCTGAGGCCGAGTACTTCCTGAAGGTGGCGCAGCCCAAGGCCGGGGAGTTCATCGCCCTGGACTGGGAGGGCTACGACGCGGCCAACAAGGACGTGCCGAAGTCCGTGCAGGTCGCCTATCGCGACGCCTGGCTGAAGCACGTGAAGGCCGCGCTGCCGCACACCCCGGTCGGCCTGTACGCGAACCTCGACTACTGGCTGAACGTGGACACCACCAGCACGTGCGGGGACTTCCTGTGGATAGCCACGGCCGGTCGCCCGGCCGGGGCACCCGGGATCCAGCACGACTGGCTGTTCCACCAGTACGGCGACGGCGATGGCCTGGACCGCGACTACTGCCGCCTGGCCAGCACCGCCGAGCTGCACGCGTGGGTCGCAGGGTTCCTACCGAAGCCGGCCCCTGCGCCGGTGAAGCCGAGCGTGAGCCTCGCCAACGTCATCTCGGCTGCCCGCGCCGACCCCAAGGCGGCGCAGGGTGCGGCGGTTCACCGCGCCGACGTGCTGCCGGTGGAACAGGCACTCGTCGCCGAGGGCCTTCTTCAGGAGCAGTGGGCCGACGGCAGTTTCGGCACCAAGACCGTTGCCGCGTACGGGGCCTGGCAGCGCCGGTGCGGCTACACGGGCACCGACGCGGACGGCATCCCCGGCCGTGTCACCCTCGCGAAGCTCGGCGACAAGCACGGCTTCACCATCCGCTGACCCACCAACCCGGAGAGAAGAACATGAACAAGACTGCTGCCCTGGACATCGCCGAGCGGACCGTGGCCACCTACCTGGAGACGTTCCTCGGCCTGCTGCTCGCCAGCACCACTGTCCTTGACCTCGGTGTTCTCAAGGTCGCTGCGATCGCCGCGATTCCCGCCGCGCTGGCTGTGGTGAAGGGCGGGCTGGCGGCTCTGCTTGGCCCGACCGGCGACGCTTCGCTCCTGCCGACCCGGAAGAAGAAGCCGGAGTAGATGAGTTCAGCAGCGACCGGCCGCGCCCCGCCTTCGGGGTTCGGCCGGTCGCTGCTGTTCGGCGCGGGCAGCGACTCCCCCGCTCGCCGCCCGTCAGTGCCGCGCCAGCGGCGCCCGACTGCGGTGATGGGCTTCAGGGTCCGCCCGCGAGTTCCCGAAGTCGATCGGCGGCCCGCATCCACGACTGTTCGGCCTGGGGCGTGTCGTACGTCTCCTGGAGGTCGGCCAGGATTGCTTCGCCCTGCGGGTAGCGCCCGATGGCGAGGTCCAGCCAGACCAGGGTGAGCAGGTCGTCCGCGATGGGGTCGCGCAGCGAGGCGACCGTCCAGGCTGCCCACGCGGCCACGGGGAGGTCCTGGATCGGCAGGACTCCGCCGACAGCACGCAAGGGTGCGCCAACACGCTGGACAGTGGCAAGGGAGGCCGCGTCGGCCAGCTCCCACGGAAGCGCCGCTTGCAGGGCCATGGCGTCGGTCTCAGCCAGTTCCTGCCACGTGCGCCAAGACGTCCGCACGGCCTCCCCAGGGTCGAGGTCCGCATCTCCTGGGGTGCACCCGTGCGCGAGGTAGAGGTGCGCGACTTCGGTGGTGGTAGCGCGGGCTGTCGCCACGGCCCCCAGCGGGTACAGCCGCTTCGCCCTCAGACCGGTCTCTTCGGCCAGCTCGCGGCCGGCGGCCACGATCGGGGGCTCCCCCGGTTCGACGAGTCCGCCGGGCAGGTCGGTGATCTCCCGATCGTGCAGATAGTGGTGCTGGGTGACCATGGCGATACGGCCACGGTGAACAGCCATGACGCGTACTGAATCCGGCGCGGTGACGTGGGGATACGCGACGGTCGCCCCGTCGGGGCGAACTGCTTGGTCGACGTCCAGGAGGATCCTGCCTCCGGGGCCGCCAGCGAACAGCGTCTCGGTGCCCAGCCGCCGCCAGTGTCCTTGTCCCATGGCTCGGACCATATCGCTGGTTTCGGGGTATCAGGGGCGTACTGGCTGTTCGGCGCTGACGCGGGTCGGTGACCGGAGCGAGGTGTCGATAATCGTCTCGACGCTGCCGCGCCGGTGTTTCAGTGCCGCGCCCGCAGCTCGTCGTGCCCCCCGGTAGGTCAGTGCCCAGCCGCTGCGCTCTTCGGCAGGGAGCTGGTCTGGGCCGGCGTCGAGGCTGAACCACAGCCATCCGATCGGCGAGGTCCGACCCTCTGCGTACGGGGAGACGAAGGCGCAGACGCGGCATCCCAGGGCGGAGTTGAGGCTCGCTGCGGCTGTCCGCTGGTCGTTGAACCGGATCAGGTCCCGGCGGATGCCCTCGTGCCTGGCCTGATTCATACCCCGGATGAGGTTGTAGAGGAACAAGCCCGTGAGGAGCGCGACGAGGGCGCACGCGAGGGACCACACCGTCGTCATCGGGCCGCTCTCCTGTCGTTCCTGTTCATCGGCTGCCGTACCAGGTGGTGTCGTCGGGCCAGTACTGGCGGGCGCGTTCGATCAGCATGGGTGTGGGCGAAGGCAGTTCGCGTCCGTGGGCGACGACCGGCTGCCTGCGGTCGACGACGTTCAGGTGGCTGTGGATGATGCGGCGGGCCATGGCGCACCATGCAGACCACTGGCGGTCGTCGGCTTGGTCGAGGCGGCGAGTGTCGGTGATCCGTAGACGGCCTTCGTGTTCGTCGAAGCCGAGGGGGCGGACGGTACGCAGTGCCTCGGCGCTGGTGGGCAGGAGAGCAGCCAGCGGTTCGGAGAGCGGAAGCCAGCCGATCTTGAACTGGTCGGCACGTCGAGCGCAGTCGTAGATGGCGAGTGCGAGGGCCACGATGCTCATGTGGGCGTCGAGGGCATGGCCGCCGAGTTCCGGGCACCAGCTGTCGAAGAGGCCGCCGTCGCTGTAGTAGGCGAAGTTCGCCAAACTGCGGGCGATGCGCAGGGATTCGACCAGCGCGGGGGTGTCTCCGTGCAGGTGGACGTCGAGCTCCCAGTCCCAGAGGGCTGGTTGGGCCTCGCATTCGTCGTCGCTCGGACGAGGGAGGAGGGCTCGGTCCTCGTCCAGTTTGGGCAGGGCTATGGGTGTCAGCGCATCTGGCGGGCGCAGTACGGGTGCCATGCCCGCGGCGGAGTGGTGCCACAGCACTCGGATGCCGGGGGCGGTGATGTGCGGGTCGGTCCACTCGTGTCCGAGGGGGCAGCGGATCAGGGCGGTGTCTTGTTCGCTGATCAGGCGCAGCCCTGTGTGGGCGGCGCATTGCGGGCAGCTCAGGACTTCGGCGAAGACTTCCTGGACTTCGGGTTCGTACCGTTCGATGGGGATCACACCGTCCACACCGATACTCAGACTCACCACAGGCGCTCCCTCCCGGCAAGGCACGTGCTGGCCCCAGCGGCCAGTCCCCTGCCGTCCAGTGTGCGCGGACATGCCATCGTGGTGCAGGTGATTCAGCGAGTTCGGGTGGGGCTGGTGGGACGGAAGTGACCGAGCGCGGGCACTGCGGCTGCGTGGGCCGCCCAGCGGGGGCGATGATCTGGCCCGGAACGACCGAAAGCCCCCACTTTGCAGTGGGGGCCCGGCCTCTTGGAAAGGCCAGCGTACCAGTTACGGCGTGATCAGGATTCGGCGTAGGGGGCCGTAGGTACTTGCTTGTATTGTATGTCCGAATCCGGTTGTCGATCGCAAGGTGGGTGGTGTGCCATGCCGGAGAGCAAGCCGTTCATGGCCGGCATTAAGGAGATCGGCGACGTCTACGGTGTCGAGAAGTCGCTGGTGTCGCAGTGGGTGAAGCGGGATGTGGTGGACGCCGGCGCGGCGGTGGTCGTGTCGGGAGGCCGGTACTGGCCGCTTGCCTACGCGCGGGCCATCGGTCCGAATATGCGGAACCCGAAGGAGCCGGACGCGGAGGTCCTGAAGCGGTTGTGCAAGGAGCAGGCCCCGGGCGAGTGGGTGGCGTCCGCGAAGGAGTTGCCGCCGATCGTGGGGTTGCAGGAGATCACGGCGCTGTTCGGGCTGGACGACCAGCGGAAGACCGCGGCGTTCGCCCGGCAGGGCCGGTTCGGCAGCGAGGACTGGCGGTTGTCGGGTAGTCCGTTGTGGCTGCTGGACACGATCGTCGCTCGGGTGCCGGATCTTCGGGCGGCGACATTGGCGGCGGGGCTGCGCGGGACGCGGGAGTGGACCGTCGACCCTGGAGTCGAGGCGGCTTTGCGGGAGGGCCGCTACGACGGTCCGGGCTCGGAGATTCTGGCCAGGCGGCCCCCGTCGGCGGCCGGGGAGTGAAGTAGACACCCTCACCGTTCTGTCATATAATAAGAGCATGCCCTCAGGGGTGTGCTCTTATTGGTTTTCGACCCCGAGGGGCGATGTGATGGACGTGATGGAACCGGGCGGACCCGATCCGACCCCGGCCGGATGGAGCCTTCGGGCCGTCGCGGCAACGCTGCGGGTGCGCCTGGCGGCGGCCCGGCGGGCGGCGACGCGGGCCCATCCGCTGATCGGCGGCCCAGAGGGGCCGAGCCGGAGCTGAACGGCACCCCCCGGGGGTCCGCTGTTGATCGAGGGTGGCAGACTCCGCAAAGATAGATCACAACTCATGGCCGTTGCCGACCTTTGTGAGGACCCTGTGCCGATCTTGCAGCCGCAGCTCCCGCTGGAGGGCATCCAGCCGGTGCGCAGCCCCGCCACTGTGCCGGGCGAGTCCATCCAGCAGAAGTTCGAGGCGTTCCACCGGCTCAACCCGTGGGTGCTCAGCCAGCTGGAGCAGATGACCGCCGAGTGCGCGGCCAAGGGCTGGAGGCAGATCGGCATCGGGATGCTGTTCGAGCTTCTGCGCTGGCGATACGGCCAGGCCACCCAGGGCGACACCTTCCGGCTGAACAACTCCTACCGCTCCCGCTACGTGCGGCTGCTGATCAAGCAGCACCCGGAGTGGGCCCACCTGTACGAGGTCCGCGCGCTGCGCGCGGCCTGACCTGATACCGCATTCGGCCTCTTGGAGGAGCCTGTGCCACCGAAGTTGAAGACCCGCAAACCGACCGGCGTCGTGCCGTGGCCGTTGATCTTGATCGAAGGGGATGAGGGGTCCGGCAAGACGTACTGCGCCGCTGAGTTCTCGGCCAGCGACCGCATCGGCCAGGTGTACTTCCTGGACCTGGCCGAGGGCTCGGCCGATGAGTACGCGGCGATCGAGGGCGCGGAGTACGACATCGTCGTCCACGACGGCACGTTCCGCGACATCCTTGAGCAGATCGAGGCGGTGCACGCCGAGGCCCGCCGCGCGGCCCTAGCGAAGGAGCCGCCGGTGGTCCTGGTCGTTGACTCGGGCAGCGCCTTGTGGCGGATGCTCACGAACTGGACCCACGAGCGGGCCCGGCGCTCCCACAAGAACGCGGCCGTGCTCGCCGATGACCCCGACGCGCCGGTTGATGTGCCGATGAACCTGTGGAACGACACGAACGAGCGGTGGCAGAAGGTCATCTACCTGCTCCAGACCCTGCCGGGTATCGCGATCATCACCGCGCGCGGCAAGCAGATCACGGCGATCGACGAGGACGGCCGCCCGGTCAAGGAGCGCGGCAAGGTCGTGCGGGAGTGGAAGGTCGCGGCGCAGAAGGACTTGGGCTTCGACTCGAACGTGTGGGTCAGGATGCGCCGTGAGCACCCGACGCAGATCATCAAGGCGCGCTCCCTGCGGCTGCGGATCGAGTCCGGCAAGCCGCTGACCGTGCCGAAGTTCTCCGTCGAGGACTTGGTGTTCAACATGCTCGGGTGCTCGGTGGAGTCGCAGCCGCGCGTCATGCCCGCCCTGTCCGGTGACCGGGTGCAGCCCTGGCTGGAGCGGGTAGCGGGGACTGTCGGCGTGGACAAGCTCAAGACGCTGTGGCAGTCCAGCCATCCGGCCGAGTCGGGCATGTCGCGCGAGGAGGCGACGACGGTGCAGGCGGCGATCATGCGCCGCAAGTTCGAGCTGGAGAACCCGGCCCCGGAGATGGGCGAGGGGCCGATGAGCGACGCGGAGAAGCTGCGCGCGGCCGTCTCCCAACGGGACGCGAAGGAGCAGCCGGAGCCGGAGCCTGACGAGGACGCTGCCGCCGAGCCGGTGCCGACGCCGGCGCGCGGCCGGGCCAGCCGTACCCGCAAGGCCGCCGTTCCCGCGTAGCTCGACCGTGCGGGGTCGGGGCCGCCGTGAGCGTCCCCGTCCCCGCCTTCCGTCTCGGAGTACCCGTGTCCGATTCCCCTTCCCCGTGCGGCAGTCCCTGGTGCACCACAGCCCTGTGCCACTGCTGCGAGGTGTGCGGCGACGCCCCCGAGTCGTGGTGCGAAGGCTGCGCCGCGTGCACCTGCGGCGGCATCTGCGTATGCCCTGCCGACCGACCTGAACGACCTCTTGGAGGACGATCCTGATGGCTACCCAACTTGCCACTGCTTCACCGTCGTTGTGGACGGCGGCTCAGGCGGTGGACGCGCGGCGTCCGCGCTCGTTGCAGACACAGCTCGGCGCGTCTGACACGGTGTGCGAGCGCCGCGCCGCGTACATCGTCGCCGGTACCGCCCCCACCGACACCAGCGACAAGCGGGCCGCGATACTGGGCACCGCCGCGCACGAGGTTCTTCTCGGCGCGGCGCGCACCGAGTACCGGTGGCTGGTGGAGCGGAAGGTCGGCGACGACATGATCCGTGGCTCCATCGACGCGGTACAGCTGGACGAGGAGACGGCGGCCCGGCTGCCGCAGCGGCACCGGCCGCAGGTCCCGGCCGAGGACGGCGTGACCGTGGAGGACGTGAAGTCGAAGTCGACGTACAAGTGGGACAGCGTGCTGCGCTACGGAGCCACCAAGGCCGAGTTGCGGCAGGTGTACCTGTACGCGGACCTGCTGCGGTCGGTGGGGTTCCGTGACCGGATCGGGCAGCGGTACCTGGCGCGGCTGGGCCCGGTCGACGTGAAGTTCATCCGGTTCCGGTTCGTGAACCGGGACAACGGCGCTGAGCACATCCAGGAGTTCCCTTACGACCCGGTGGAGGCCACCTCCGCGCGCTGGTGGGTGCGGCAGGTCCTGGAGTTGGGGTCGCCCGAGGAGGCGCGCCGGGACTTCGACGGCCCGGGGCTGGACGCGATCTGCGATTTCTGCCCGTTCCGGTCGGCATGCTGGCCGCCGTCGAAGGTGCCGGGTACCGCCGTGCAGACGGTGCTGATCCACGACGACGCCGACCGGGCGCAGGCGTTGGCGTCGTACGTGCGCGGCCACGAACTCCAGAAGGAGGGCGCGCGGATGAAGGACAAGGCCCGCAAGATGCTGGACGGCTCGCTGCCCGGGGTCTACGGCGCGAACGAGTTGAAGTGGACGGGCGGTTCGGCGAAGAAGGCCGACGACGTGCAGCAGATGGTCGACCTGCACGAGCTGGCCGGCATCCCGGTGCCGATGGTGCCCGACGTGGCGAAGATGACGAAGAACCTCACCAACGCGGGCATCGCCGTGCCGCGCCGTGAGACCGGCGCGAAGACCGCGAAGACCATCCACGTCCTGCCCGCCCGCACGCCCTGACCCTGGACGCCTTCGGCCCGGCTGCGACTGCCGCCCCGGGCCGATCAGGCGTGCCCTGCCCCCGTCTCCCCTGTGCTGAACGTGAAAGGCCCGCGCTGTGTCGATCGGCTTGATGGTGGCCGCCGCCTACCTGCCTGCTGAGCTTGTGAAGAACCCCGCCGAGAAGCTGGCGTTGATGAAGCTGGCGGACAGCGCCGACGACGACACGCGCCTGTCGACGCCGACGATGCGCCGCATGGTGGCGTGGGTGGGTGTGGGCGAGAAGCGGTGTTCGACGCTGATCACGAACCTCGTCGCCAAGGGGCTGGTGGAGCGGGTTGGTGAGGCCCGTGAGGGCCGTGCGCAGGTGTACAGGGTGTTCCCGGGCGGGATTCCGCTGCCGCCGGACCGGGACGAGTTGGACGACCGACTGAGGGCGCTGCGGCAGCGGCCGAAGAACCCGCGGCTGGCCCGGCCTGCTGACCGTCCCCGGCGCCGCCCGGATGCCCCTGCCCGCACGTCCGGGGACGTCGAGCGGCGCAACCAGCGGCCCACCGAGGCCCCGGCTGCACCCGCAGAGGGTTCCCCGGGGGCAACCCAGGAGCAGGAGGTGAGGGTTTCCCCGGGGGAACCTGCTGGGTTTCCGCAGGGGAACCGGCAGGGTTTCCCCGGGGAAACCCCTTCCTTTCCTGTTTTCCTTACCTCTCCTCCTTACCTAGACCCCCCTACCCCCGCAGCTGGCGCTGCGAGGGAGCCGGACGCGGCCGGACAGCGGGAAAGCTCGCCGGTGCCGGGCTGTGCGCGGCACCAGGGGGCTCCTGCTGCGAACTGCCGGGGGTGCGGCACCAACCCGAGGTCCCAGCGGGCGGCAGAGCAGCGGGAGCGCGTGGACCAGGCGCACCGTTCGGGGCAGGAGTGGTGGCAGGAGTGGTACGCGGACCAGGCGCAGCGCCGGGAGCGAGCCGACGAGCGGGGAGACGTGATCTCGCAGCGTCAGCGGGAGGCACGGGCGGCTCTGAGCCGGGCGCGGCGGCCCGGCTCCCAGCCGCCCAAAAAATAGATCACAACTCTATTACGAGCAGCATCCCGGTTCGATCGGGACCCGATTCTGTCATATAATAAAACCATGAAGGAGAGGGGAGACACCCCCTCCCATCGACACCGAGGAGCACCAGCCATGACCCACCTGCCGAGCCTGACCAAGGACCACAAGGGCCGCCCCCTGGAGCTGGACGCGCACAGCCAGATCGCCCCGGTGATCCTGGCCCTGGCCGAAGCCTTCACCGACGACCCCGCCACCGTCGGCGGCCGGTTGGAGCTGATCACCGCACTCGGCAGGAACGCCGAGGACGAGAGGCCGCTGGACGGCCTTGGGCACAGCGAGCACGCCCGCGACAGTGCCGTCGAAGACCTGCTGCGCGACCTGGGCGGTACCGGCCTGGCACTCCCCGCCGAGGCGACGCCCTACGCAGTCGGCCGCCTGCGCAGCATCGCCTTCGAGGCCAGGCGCATCGCCGCCACCATGGAGGCCCGCGCCGAAGAGCTGAACGGCCAGCGCCACGCCGCTGCGGCCGCCTGACATCCCCTGGCCAGCGGGTTGGCAGAGCCCTACCCGCTGGTCAGATAGATCACAACTCTGTACTATCGCGCTGTTCTCTGGAGGCCCTTGCCATGCTTTTCGCCCCGATGCCCGACCACGGCCGTACCGACCGCCCCGAGTGGCGCCGCCTGTGGGTGCAGTACAAGCCGGTAACCACACCGCTGCGGGCCTGCGGCCTGCCCTGCGATGTGGAGACCGGCGGCGGCCAGACCGTCATCTACGTCGACCTGCCCGACGGCTCGCACCTGGTGATCAGCGACGACCACGCGCTGCCCGACCAGTTCACCGACGTCAAGGCTTGGCAGGTCACCTGGGAGCACCCCGACAACCCGACCGTGTACGCCCAGGTCTACGACTCGACCGAGACCGGCGACCAGCGGACGCACGGCGCTGCCGTGGAGCCCATGCTCAGCACCGTCCTGGGCTGGGTCACAGGCCGCTTCCACTTCCCCGACCTCGTCCACCTGCTCACCCGCTTCGCCGACCCGGACTCCGCCTGCGAATGCGGCTTGCCGCACCCGGTCACCGACGAGCAGCGCCGAGCCCTGATGGTCAGCATCGAGAGCATGCGCGCCGCCGGTCGCTCCCCGTGGGCCGTGCTGCAACTGATCCAGCTCACCGGCGACTGCCCGGCGGTACCGAAGGCGACCGACCCCGAGGCGTTCACCATCCACAGCGCCAACTTCCCGGCCGCCTCGTACGTCACCCCCCACCCCGGCCCGTACGACACCAGCGCCGAAGCGGCGGCCGAGTACGGCTGGTACACCCACGGCCTCGCACGGCAGGGGTGGCAGATCCTCCACCAGCAGGGCGGCACGGAACGGCTGATGAGCGTGTGGCGCCGCGGCCAGGACCTGCACGTCGTCTGGGTGCAGCGCATGGCCGCCGAGCCCGGCCCCGGCCGCTGAGTCCGGCCCGGCCAAGGCCCTGCGGGCCGCTCGCACGACCACACGACCACACGACCTCTTGGAGACCACCATGCCGCTCGCCCCGATCACCGAATACAACGGCGCGCCGAAGCGCGACACCAACGCCCCGATCCTGGAGCTGTCGCACGTTACTCTCCCCCTGCGCGCCCTCGGGCTGACGTGTGACGTCGCCGCGAACGACACGTGGGGGGTGGTCACGGCCACCCTGCCGGACGGCAGTTCCCTGCTCCTGAGCACCGGCCCGCTGCCCGAGGGGACCGGGAACTTCTGGCGGGCCACGCACATCAGCGGCAGCCCCGCCAACTTCCACACCCTCTACGACAGCTCCCTTGAGGACTCGGGCTGCGAACACCTCACGGAACCGCTGCTCACCACGGTCCTGGACTGGGTACTGGCGAGGTTCCCCCGGCTGCGCAACCTGATCGACCTGCGGGAAACATCCTGGGACTGCTGGTGCATCGTCGCCCACCCCACAACGGCCCAGGACCGCGAAGCCCTCAACGAAGCCTTCCGCTACGCACGTGGCATCGGCAACGTCGAAGCGTTCCCGCTGCTCCTCCTTCAGCTCACCGGCCACTGCAACTGGCGGCCCATCCCCACCGGCCGCTACGAGGTCCGCACGCTGACCCTCGCCGACGACCAGCCCGACACGGCGCACACGGGCAACCCACCGAGCATCTGGTACGACGCCCGCGACGAGTACTCGACGGCCACACAGCAACTGGTCGACGCGGACTGGGAGTTGCTGGCGCAGTTCAGCAACTTCGAACGTCCCGCGCGGCCCTTGCACCTGTCGCTGTGGGGCCGGTCGCAGCAGTTGCGCATCGTCGCTCTCGCTCCGGCGTTCCACGCCCCCGACACCGCGCCGCGCCGCCCGGCACCCGCCAAGGCCCTGGGCCACGCCCCGGTCGCTGTGACCTCGATGTGGGCCCACACGCCCACCACCGGCGACGACGACAAGCAGTAACCCGCGCCGGGGCCGCCCATGGCGCGCGGCCCCGGACCGTCCCGACCTCTTGGAGTACCACCCCCATGCGATTCATCGACCTACTGTGCGGAGCCGGAGGATCCTCCACCGGCCTTGTGGAGGCAGGCGGCGAACTGCTGCTCGGCATCAACCACTGGCAGCTCGCCCTGGACACCCACGCAGCGAACCACCCCACCGGCGAGCACCTGAAGATGGACCTGTCCGAAAGCCCGATGCGGTGGCTTCCACGCGCCCAACTGCTGTGGGCATCGGTGATCTGCACCGAAGCCAGCCCCGCCGGCGGCAACCGGGCCGAAACCCTTCAGGGCGACCTGTTCGAGAACGACGAGGAGTTCCAGCCGCTGCCGAAGGAGGCGTTCGAGCGGACCCGCGCCACGGCCTGGTCCGTGATCAGGGCAGCCGAGGCGAAACGATTCGCCTCGATCGTGGTGGAGAACGTCGTGGAGTTCGCCACCAGGTGGCCGCTGTTCAGGACCTGGCTGGCCGGGATGAAGGTCCTCGGCTACGAGTACCAGATCATCAGCGTGTCCTCGGCCCACGTCGGCGACGAGGACAACCTGCGTGCGCCGCAGTGGCGCGACCGGATTTACATTGTTTTCACCCTCAAGGGCATGCGGAAGCCGGACCTTCGGCTTCGCCCGCTGGCATGGTGCGTTCCGTGCGGCCGGGAGGTCCGCGGCAAGCAGTCGTGGCGCAATCCGCGTGTGCGGATCGGGAAGTACGGCCAGCAGTACGACTACCGGTGCCCCAACTCGCGTTGCCGTCACGCGATCGTGGAGCCCTACGTGCGGCCCGCCTCCGACGCCATCGACTGGACGGACCTGGGCCGGGTCATCGGGCAGCGCAAGAAGCCGCTGGTGCCCGCCACCATGGCGCGCATCCGCGCCGGAGTGGCGAAGTTCCCGATGCAGCCGTCTGCGATCACGGTCAACCATGGCAAGGAGGGCGGGGACCGTGCCTTCGCCGTCCACGAGCGGCCGTTGCCGACGCGGGCCACCAAGGAGGGCGAGGCCCTGATCGTTCCGGTAGGCGGAACGTGGCGCACCGAGGCAACCTCGGCCGGGGAGCCGCTGCCGACGCGCACCACCAGCGAGACCGATGCGCTGGTCACCGGGCCGATGGATCCGTTCATCGTGGAGTACCGCCACCACTCCACCACCTCAGGGGTGGACACACCGCTGTCCACGATGATGGCTGGCGGGCGGCACCACGGTTTGGTGACCGACCCCCGACAGAAGATCGCGGCGGCGGGCAACCGCCACTCCCTGGTCATCCCCTACCGCAACGCGGCGGCCAGGCCGGTGAATCAGCCGCTGCACACGCTGTCGACGCGGGATTCCGCCGCGCTGCTACACCGCGAGGCCCCGGCCATCGAAGACTGCCGATTCCGGATGCTCAAGCCACGCGAGCAGGCTCTCGCCCAGCGGCTTCCTCCCCTGTACATCCTCCTTGGCACCCAGGCCGAACAGACCGCCATGACGGGCAACGCGGTGTCGGTCAACGTCGCGCACTGGATCGGTAAGCAGCTGATGGCCGTCCTGTGACGCCGCGGTGGCCCGGCCCGCGCGCCGGGCCACCGCTCCCCTCCCCCGAACAGCCGGGCCAGCAGGCCCACTTCAAGAACGGAGAGAAGCAGTGCCCGCACATGCCTGGCAGCTCAAGGCCCCGTGCCTGGGCCGCACCGAGTTCTCGCCGCGCGAGGACGACTGGGACACCGCGCAGGGCCTGCGCATGCTGTGCTTGCCGCTCCTGGCCGAATGCGGCGGCTGCCCCTTCCGCGCCCAGTGCGTCCAGGAGGTTCAGCCCGCGCTGTCCTCGTTCGACGGCGTGTGCGGGGGACGCCTGTGGATCGGCGGCGAGGTGATCGCCGAAGCCGGCGGAGTCCTCGCGCTGGAGCTGAACGTCTCGCGTCACCGGCCGGTCTGCGGCACCGAGGCCGCCGTACGCGATCACCGCCGCCACGGCGAGACGCCCGGCCTGTCGTGCCGCATCGCCGCCCGGGACGCGCAGCGGCGGCGCAACGAGGCCCGAAAAGCAGCCTGACGGCTCATCACGGAATGCAGGAGACCATGTCCGAAACCGTATCCCCGCTCCACCTGCTCGCCACGGACGCGTTCGCCGCCTGGGTGGACGAGCAGGCACGCCTGCACGAGGAGCAAGTCGCCAACGACACCAAGGCCCTGGCCGCCTACGCGACGCAGGTCCTGGGCGCTGCCGCCACCGCGCAGTTGGACTGGAGCACAGACCTCGACGCCGGAACCGTCGTCATCGCGGCCGTCGCGGACCTGCCCAGCCGCAACGGCCGTTGGCTGCTGCGGGCCTCCTACGACTACAACCTTGAAGTGCAGCGCCTCGTGCTGCACCGCCGGTGCCCCTTGTGCGGCAGCAGCACCGAACACCCGGTCGGCAGCCTGGTCGACCTCGGCGCCCTGTACGACCGGTACGACACGTGAGCGGCGCACCGCAGACCGCCTCCGACAGCAGCGGCTGGGTGTGGCGGACCGGCGCGGGCCGCAGCGTCCACCGCCGAGACCCGGTCGCGCCGGCCACCGCCCGGTGCGGGGACCGCATCGTCGGCCGCGCCGCCCCGCGCTACCAGCACCTGCCCGGCTATCGCTGCACCGGGTGCAGCCGGGCCCGGCAGCACTCCTGATCACCCGTTCCAGCAGCACATCCTGAGGAGAACAGAGCAGTGAACATCCCCCATGCCGAGGTCCTGAGTTCCGTGGACCATCCGCTGATGATCGTGGTCGACAACGGCGGGCACGCCCGTGTGCTGGGCCGCCTCAGCGACCAGGCGGTAGCAGAAACGTTGCGGCAGCTCCTGCACCACTTCGAGGGCAAGGCCGGGGCGGTGCCGGGCAGCACTGTGCCGGGCGACGGCCCGACCACTGACGAGGTGTTCCGCGAGATCGAGCACGGCATCAGCGACGGGTGGCCCCTTGCCACGGTGCAGGTCGCCCTGCGCGTCACGGGGGCCGCCGTGCGCGCCGCCCTGGGCAAGGTCGTCGAGGCCCGCGAGCAGGCCCGACGCGTCGCCGCGCACTGGCGCTTCCGCGCGATCGCGGAGAACGCGAAGGTCCGCGCGGCCCGCGACTGGGCGAACGAGCACGGGCGCCAGGAGCTGGTTGAGCTGCTGCCGGTCGACTACTTCCCGTGCGGCTGCGCGGAGGTGTGCCCGCTGACGGAGGCAGGTGCCCGAGCGGCCAGCCGCCTCGCGGGGAAGTCCGGGGTCGACCTGTGAGCCTGACCGAAACCGCGGCAGTGGCTGAGCTGCCTGGGGCCGCGCCGCAGTGCGCCCCGAGGGTCGTCGGCCTGGACTTGTCGCTGACGTCGACCGGTGTCGCGTTCGGTGTCGCTCGCGCGGAGGCGTTGAGGTACAAGGGCCGTGGGCATGGACGCCTGGCGTGGCTGCGCGCCGAGATCCGCCAGCGCACCAACGGCGCGGACCTGGTGGTGGTCGAGGGGGCCGCGTTCGCCAGCGGCGCTCAGGCCGGCCACCACGAACTCGCTGGGCTGTGGTGGATGGTGACGCACGACCTGTGGCGGCGCGGGATCCCGTACGCGATCGTCCCGCCGCACTCGCGCACGATCTACGCCATGGGCCGGGCGAACCCCGCGCAGGAGCATCCGCGCGAGAAGCGGGCCAAGATCGCTAAGGGCATGGTGCGCGACGCGGTTCGGCGCGTGTACGGGCTGGAGTGCGAGGGCGCGGGCCGCTACGACGAGTCCGACGCGGCGGTCCTGGCCGCGATGGGCCTGGACTGGCTCGGGTGGGCGGCGGCCGGAGTCCCCGATACGCACCGGCGCGCGCTCGATGGGGTCGCCTGGCCGGAGCAGCGTCCGCTCATAGCTCGCTGACGTGCAGAGATACAGCGTCCACCGGCGAAGATTTTCCGTCGGCGAGTGGATTCCACACTCCGCACTGTCATATAATAAAAGCATGAGGGAGGGGGAAGCACCTCCCCGATGACGAAGGAACAGCATGAACAACGATGGCACCCTGCACACGATCGCCCTGGCCTACTCCGAGAAGCAGGGCATGGATCGGATGACCTCGGTCCCCGGCCGGGTCTACCTGCGGCCGATACTCGGCGACCCCCGCGTGGTCCAGGTGTCCGTGGCGCACGACTCCCACACCACACACGTCACCTTGAAGCTGATCCACGAGTACACCGGCCCGATCGACACGCTCAGCTACTCCTACAGCGATGACGCGGAGGAGGAGCAGCTCACCGAACCGATCGACCACTTCCTCGCCACCTACTTCTTGAAGTAGCCGGGCCCCGTGTGCGGCCGGGCAGAGCACCCGGCCGCACACGGACCAGCACCATCCCCAGCTCCACCAGTGCATCGCCGCGGGAACTTCCTGCGGCCTCCGGCCTCTTGGAGGAAGCCGTGCAGATCATCCACCCGGACGACCTCTCCGCGCCCGTCCTGCTCGAACAGCTTGAACGCGAGCACGGACTCGACCCCGAGACAGCGCAGCGCGCGGCCAGCGCCATCCTCGACACCCTGTCGACGGTCCACGGCAACATCTCCCACGGCACGCCCTACGCCCAGTGGTCCCGGACCCTGCCGGCGGCCCTGGTCGCGCTCATCGTCGAGCTCGGCGCCGAGCACGCCAACAACCCGTTCTCCGCCGACCACGAGTTGCGCACCGCCCGCGCACTCCTGGGCGAACTGGCCGTCCGCATCAGCCGCTGACCATTCCCCCGTCCGCCCGCCGCACCAGCGGGCGGACCACCAGCTACCGGAGCAACAGGATGAGCACCACCAGTTGGGTGGCCATAGGCCACAGCGACGGCCACTCCCTGACCCTGCTCGACATTCGCCCGATCACGGACGACGTCAGGGAGGAGCTGAGTGCCGATGCCGAACGGCACTGCCTGTACGTCGACTTCTTCGAGGCCGACGGCATCAACCAGGCCCGCGAGCGGGCCCACGAGAACCACCAGAAGAGCTGCACGGACAAGGAGGCGTCGGCTGACCGGGCCGCTGCCTGGCACGCCCAGCGGGCCAAGACACCGAGGGGCTGAGCGACCAGTGAACGACTCGCTCATTGCCACTCCCCATCCCCGCCACGGCTTCGTCGGGTACCGCATCCCGGGCGACGGGAGCCCGCACGTCCGGATCCCGGAGCTGTTCGCCCTGCATCGCGGGCCCTTCAACCAGGACACCGAGGCCATGACCCGGCACCTGGCGCTCAAGCACAGCCGCTGGATTTCCATGCCGACCGCCGTTGACCCGGAGGGGCAGTGCGGCTGCCACGGCCCGGACGGGCGGGCCGGGTCCGTGTACATCATGCGCTCGGAGCACGGCCCGGACCTGCGGTGGGCCTACCTCCTCGACGGGCCCCTGCTGCATGTTCTTCGGCCCGACAGCGACGGCTGGGCGCTGGCCGGGGTCTTCCCCTGGGACTCGCCGATCTGGGACGCAGCCCCTCCCTCCTGACCGCACACCCCAACCCGCCCCAGGGCAAGGCACCGGGGCGGGTTTTCCATGCCCGAAACCCGCAGCGAACCGACAAGGAGAACCACCCGATGGACCCCAAGCTCATACTCGCCGAGATGGCCGCCGACCTGGAGCAGCGCACCGCCTGGGACGAGGCCCCGGCCCTGTACGCCGTGGTCGACAGGGGCGACGAGCTGCCGCGCCTCGAAGACCTCGACGTGCCCGCACACCTGTGGGATCTCGCCTCCCCCGGAACAGTCCTCGCCATCCTGGCGCCGCAGTTCCGTGTCGGGATGCTGGCGGACAAGCTCGCAGGGGTGGGATTGCGCTACGAGGCGTTCGTCCTGGACCCGGTGGGCAACGCCGAGCACGCCGCCGTGGTCCGGGCCCGCCAGGCGGGCCTGCCGGTTCCGCCCACCAGCGAGATCCCCGGCCGCGTCGAGCAGCGCCTGCTGACCGTGGTCCTGCCCGGCGGAGATGTCCTGCACGCCTCGATCGCCCGCGAGCCGGACGGCACAAGTACTCCGGCCGCCTGCCACCACAAGCACTCCGGCGAGGCCGGTCTGGAGGGCTCGGTCATCGACGGCCTGCGGACCCTGCTCGCCCGCTCGCTGTAGTCACCAGCCACCACCAGCCACCAGCCGCCCCCGGCCTTCCGCCGGGGGCGGCTCCACATCTGGACCGAAGCCTCTTGGAACCCGAATGAGCAACGAACAACTCGACCTGTTCGCCGCCGCCGATGACGAACCGGACGAACCCGCGCGGCGGCCACAAGCAGTGACGCTGCGCCCCGCGCCCGAGCCGCTGCCAGCGGCGGCCGCATCCCCTCCCGTCGTACCCGAGAAGCCGCAGACGCCGCGCTACGCCACCTTCGCGGGCAAGGACCCGAAGCAGGCGGCCCTGGACATCGGCGAAGCAGTTGCCTACGCCTGGCACAGCCACAACGGCTACGGCATAGAGGTGCCGATCGGCGTGGTGGCCGCACTGTCCCTGTTCCCGGTCGGCCGGGACGACGCGCCCCTGGTTGCCGGCTACCTGCTGAACCTGGACGACACGCAACTGTGGGGCACGATGCGCGAGACGTGGGCCTATTGGTGGCTGCGCCATCCGCACCTGGTGGACCGGGCAAGCATCTTGGCCAAGTGGACGGAGGAGGACGAGCCGGACCGCAGTCGAATACAGGCGGTGCGGGCCGTGGCCCATGCTGCAATCCGGGCGGGGCTGATCGACCTGACCTCGGAACGCGGCCCCTGGGTGGACGTGCTGTCGTGGGTGGTGACGCTGCTGCGGTCCCAGGGTGCGCGCCAGGGTCTCGGGGAGTACCACACTCCCCCGGAGGTGGCCGAGTTGATGGCGAGGATGTCCCTGGGCGACCTTTCCGATCTGAAGCCGGGCATGCGGCTGACCGACCCAGCGGCCGGGACGGGCGGGTTGATGCGCGCCGCCGCGATGATTCTGGACGAGCGGGGTGTGGACCCGGCTGAGTTCGGGTGGCAGATGAACGATGTCGACCCGATAGCGGCGGCGGGTTGCGCGGTGAACGCGATGTTGTGGGGGCTGGGTGACGATGTCGTGGTGTCGTGCGGCGACGTGCTGGCCGACCCCGGGGCGGTGGAACGGGCCTACGAGGACCGGCGCGCGATCCGCGAACACCGCGACCGCATGGTCAGGGTCGGGGTGATGGCCGCCGCCGTGCGCGGAGCCGAACGGCTCATCGCCAGCGCGACTGAAAAGGCCGCCTGAGCTGCGGAAATAGCAGCGTCCACCCCCTGAGATTCCCCAGTCGGAAGTGGATCACCATGACCTTAGTGTCATAAAATAAAAGCATGAAGGGGAGGGGGAGCCACCCCCGACCACCGGCCTCTTGGAGGAAGCCATGAACGCCAGCGCCGCCGACACCCTCGGATACCACGCCGAGACCGCCCGCCGCGCCGCCCGCTGGGCGCTGACCACCGCGCAGCAGACCACGCTCACGGCCGTGGCCCTCCTCCTGGACTCCGCCACCCAGTACCTGCGCCACGGCGACGAGTCCCGCGCCATCAGCGCCCTGGACGCCGCCGAGACCTACGGCACCTGCCACGACGCCGGCGGTGTCCTCGACGCCGGATTCACCCTCTCCGTCCTCGACGCCCTCACCGCCTGAACCAAACCGGGGCGGCCCGGCACGCAACTGCCGGGCCGCCCCGCCCCAACCATCCGACCCGCTGCCCTGGAGGCCACCGTGCAGTACCTGGCCACACCGTCCAGCCCGGACACGCGAGCCGCCATGGCCGCAGGCCGCCTGGCCTGCATCACCACCCCCGCCCAAGGCAATCGCATACCGGCAGGCTCGCTGTACGCCTGCGACAACGGCAAGTACGGCAACGGCTGGCCCGGCACCAGGGCCTGGCACTCCTGGCTCACCGCCACCATCCACCGCTACGGCTCGGACCGGTGCCTGTTCGCAGTCGCACCCGACACCCCGTTCGACGCCGCCGCAACGCTCGCCGAGTCCACGCCATGGCTTCCCGCGATCCGCAACCTGGGAGTCCCGGCCGCCTACGCCGCCCAAGACGGCTGTGAGCAACCAGGACTGCTGCCCTGGACGGATATCGACGTGGTCTTCCTCGCCGGATCCACGCCGTGGAAGACCGGCCCGACCGCCTACAGCATCGCCCAGCAGGCCAAAGCCCGCGGAATGGGCGTGCACATGGGCCGCGTGAACTCGCTCAAGCGCCTGCGGATCGCCGAGACCTTCGGCTGCGACAGCGCCGACGGCACGTTCCTCGCCTACGGCCCCGACACCAACCTCCCCATCCTCCTCGGCTGGCTGGACGAACTCCACCGCCGCCCGTCCCTCTTCGCTTCCGACAACAACCCCACCCGATGAACCACAGGAGCACCAGCACCATGCCCAAGACCAAGCCGCACGCCCTGCGCGTGGGCACCGTCACCCTCCACGTCTCCCTGCCCACCCTGGCCCGGCGACGCACCACCTCCGAGTTCGGCACCATCGACGGCCTGCACGCCGTGCTCCACATGCGCCGGTCTCGCCGCGCCAAGCCCGCCGTCATCGAGTTGTCCAGGCTGGTCGGCGAACACGCCTGGACGGTCGACGCCGCCACGTTCCGCAACGGCGTCCCCCACCACGTCAACGGCTACGGCAACCGCGCCCCGATCACCCACCAGGCTCCCGCCGAAATCAGCTCCTTCCTCAACGAGCACGCCGCAGCGATGCCGGAAGTCGCCGACGCCGGAACGCAGGCGCCCCTCTCCTTCAACTGACCTTCCCAACCGACCTCTTGGAACTTGACCATGCAGATCACTGCCTCCGCCCTGCACAAAATCAGTAGCGACGTCCAGGAACTCCTGGGCGCCGCCTGGACCCTGGACGACCTCGGCGACGTCGACCGAGCCAGCCACTTCCACGGCCCCGACGGCCGCCATTTCGCCATGAAGATGCTCCACAACGGCAGCACCGTGCAGATGTGGATCACCGGCTACCCGGCGCGAGAACTGCCGAAGGACGCCGACAAGGCCACCGAAGCCGCTCACGCCCAGTACCTGGACCAGCGCCTGAACGACAAGGCCCTCTACCACACCCGCGTGCACCTGACCCGGCTCCCCGACGACGCCGACCTGGCCAAGGTCCTGCTCGACAAGCTCGACCTCGACCTGTTCCCGGCCTGGGAGCACAAGCCCCGCCGCGTCGGACAGCGTCCCTGGGAGGAACCGGCCCAGGAGCCAACCACCGAGGCCGGCGACACCACCGACGCCGAGGCCGGGACCGACGTCACCGGCAATACCGAAGCCCCGGCCGCTCCGCCCGAGCCGCAGCCGGAGGCCACGCCGAAGGCCCGACGCACCCGCAAGGCCGCCACCCCCGCGGCTGCCTCGGCCGACACCGGCACCGCGGCGAAGCGCACGCGCAAGTCGTCGGGCAGCGCGCCCTCGCCCCAGGCGAAGGCCCGCACCCCGCGCAAGACCGCCACGACGAAGGCCGCCACGACGGCCACGGCCAAGACCCCGGCGCGGAAGCGATCCGCCAAGTCCAGCACCTGACCGACGCGCTGCCCCCGCCACTGCCTGCCCGCCCAATTCGGGCAGCGCAGCACGAAGGCGTGCGCCAACGCGCCGAACAGCACCATCCCGCCAACCAGTTCACACATCAACCCACTTGGAGTGCACAGATGAACCGCGACCAGATCGAAGCCGAGGCCATCACCGTCGACAAGGCCGTCAAGGCCGCCGCACAGGGCGGCTGCGTGGTCGGCCTCAACGGCCTTCAGCCCGTCCTGCTCGCGGGCCCCCGGCAGGCATGGTCCACCCTTTTCGTCCTCGGCAGCATCTGCATCGCCGAGCTGCGCAAGGCCAACCCCGGCTCGCCGGACCGTGAACTCGTCCTTCGCACCGACGCCTGGACCACCGGGGGCTCCGCGAAGATCCCGCTCAACATCGAGACGCCGAGGGCCCGGCAGGCCGCTGCCGAGCTAGTCGGCAACCTGCTCCGGAGTGACCTCCTGGCCACCCACCTCACCTACCTCAAGGCGGTCCTGACCGCACCGTGCAGGGACTGCTTCACCCTTCAGGTCAGCCACGTCCTGCTGCACGCGGCCCTGACCCTCGCCGACAGCGACACCGACGCCTGCGGATCCTGACGACTGCGCGCCACTGAGCCCGCGCAGCTCCCACCCGGACCTGACCGGCCGTGACCGGGCCCGCCCCGTCACGGCCGGTCAGGCCACCCGCAGCAGCAAACCGCCCACGTCACATCCGCATCAACCCTCCAGAGCCCGCCCGGGCCCGGCAAGAAGAAGATCCCATGTCCCCGATATCCGTTCCGCTGGACGGCGTCCGCGCAGATCGCATCGGCATCGTCCGAACCCGCACCAAGAAGGAGTTGGTGGAGCTCCTGCGCTCGCGAACGCTGATCCAGGAGCTGGACACGGTCCACCGGCCCTTCGCCAACGACATCGCCGAAGCGCACACCCACCTCGGCGGACGGTGCTGGATACTCATGCGCCGCTGGCCCCTGGACCACACCGGCAACAGGGTCGTCAACGCCCGGCACGTCTTCACCAGCGACAAGTACCAGCCCTGGTGGTCGCTGCCCATCCACCCCGGCGAACGTGCCTACGAGTTCGACACCGAAACCGGGCAGCCCGCACCGCGCAGCGCGCGCCCCTACCCGCACCCGGTACTGCCGCGGCACCTCGCCGAAATCGAGGGGCAACGCTGCGGCCCCTACCGCGACGCCTTCGGCCTGTGCAGCGGCTGCGGACTGCGCGGACGCATCCCGCGGCGCTGCACCGCCGACGACCCCGAACGGTCCTACCAGTCCATCCACCTGCCGCACTGGCGCCCGTGGAAGTGGGTTCCCTGCCCGCACGGCTGCGGCTACATCGACCAGCCCGAGACGGACTTGACCAGGCTCTACGGGCTCTACCCCGGCATCACACCCACCACCCGCAACTCCTAGCCACCGAACCAGAACAGGACCATGACCACCAACCCCTCGACCCCACAGGCGCGAAGCGAACGCGTCCAGCACCTGGCTGCCCAGATCCTCGGCAACCACGGAGCCAGCATCCCCGACTACGCGCTCGGCTCGATCGTCGCCGACGCCCACGGCACACCCAACCCCGAAACCGAACCAGCTGAGTTCGCCGCCCTCTGCCGCGACATCCAGGCCGCCATCGACAACTCCGTGGTCCTGGTCGGCATCCCCGTGCTCCACTCCGACCACGGGCCAGGCGGGCACGCCGTGTCCCTGTGGCCCGGCCCCGACTACGCCCCTGACCTGGTGCTGCACATCGTCACCCACGGCGGGAGGCCGCTGGTAGGCGGCGGCCTGTACCAGCGCACCGACGACGCCCAGGAGCGCGCCGAACGCGAGTACAGGCAGGCGGAGCTGCGCCTGCGCCCGGACACCACCCTCACCTTCCGCTGGAAGCCCGACCCCCCGCAGCCCGGCCGACACGCACCGAGCCGCTCCCTGGTCGTGGACCACGGGAACGGGCCGGTCCTCACCGCGTACTGCGTCACCCCCATCACCGCCCACGCCAGGCTCGAACCTGCCTGACGGTCAGCCGCACCCAGCACAACACCGCCCGCCAGCCCAACCGCCCGACCTCTGGGAGCAGTACCCGTGTTGACGTTCAACGGCTACACCGTCACCTCGTTCCACACCCGAACCGACCACCGCGCCGACCGCGTGCTCCTCGCCACCGACGGCGAGCAGTGGATCACCTCCCTGATCCCGCAGAACTTCGGCCCCGAGCCCCGGGAATGGTGGCTCGGCCACTACTTCACCCAGCAGTCCACCGCCATGGACGACTTCATGGTCCGCGCCAGCCTCGCCACCCGCGAACGCGACCTCGCCGCCCGCGCCGCCGACTGGCTCGACCGCTACCGCGAGGAGACCGCCGCGTTCCTCAACCAGGCGGGCGAGATCACCGGCGTCGAGGAGCACGACGAGGCCCTGCGCCCGCTCCACGCAGCCGCCGTCGCGCTGATACGTGAACTGGCCGCCACCCGACCGGAGCTCCACGCCAGCCTCGCGGCCTGACCTCCGCTCCCCGCAACCAACATTCAGCCGGGGACTGACACACCCACCAAGGAGCACGACCGTGACAACGAAGACCACCAAGATCGTCATCGAGTTCGGCGACCTGCGCGCCGCCATCGCCTGGTTCACCGAAGCCCGCAGCGACGACCACTTCGCGGCCGACAGCTGCCTGTACCGCGCCGATGCCCTCGACCTGTCTCGCGGCGGCGACGCCTCGACCCTCATCGTCCGCCAGCACGGCGACCGGCCACACGGCCTCGTCCGCGACACCATCCCCGCCTGACCCCACCCGTACACCGACTCCGGCTGGCAGGCGACACCCGCCTGCCAGCCCCCCGGGAGTTCCCTTGACCACCACCCCGCCCGACCCCACCACCCGCACCTTCGGGGCAACGGGCGGCTACCCGATCAAGCTCGGGTGGTTGCCCAAGGTCCACACCGCCGTCCTCGCCGACCCCAACACCTTCGAACGCGACGACGCCCCGACACAGCTCGGCGCCGGAAGCAGCCAGGTCCGCGCCATGAAGTTCTGGTCCCTCGCCGCCAGCCTGACCCGCCAAGCGCCGAACCAGGGCGGTACCGCGGTCACCGTGCGGGGGCACTGGCTACTCGACCAGAACGGCGCCGACCCGTGGCTGGAGTCCCCCGAGACCTGGTGGCTGTTGCACTGGTGGCTCCTCGAACCACCCAGCCGCCTACCCGCCTTCCGGCAACTCTTCAACTCCTGGCCCTTCGCCAACTTCGCCCGCGGCCAGTACCGGCAGGCAGTCATCCGGGACGCCTCACAGCCGTGGGGCGGCAAGCCGTCGAAGACCGCCCTGGATCACGACCTCACCGCCCTGGTCAGCAACTACGCATCCGTCCAGCCCACTGAGGGCATCCCCCTCAGACGCGGCGCCCTCGAAGACGAGATGACGACCCCCATGCGGCAGCTCCGCCTCCTCAGCCACAACGGCAAACGGCTCCAGCTACACCGCACCGCCGGCCACCTCATCCCCGCCGCGATCGTCACCTACGCCTGCCTGGACTACGCCCACCGGCGGCACCCCGGCCCCGGCTCGATCTCGCTCACCCACCTCTTGGACGGCGACGGCTCCCCCGCGCGGCTCCTCGCCCTGCGTCCCGAAGCCCTCACACGGGCCCTGGCTGCCACCGTACGCGACTGGCCGCAGCTCGCCCTCGTGGAAGCCCTCGGACTCCAGTTCCACTTCGCAGACAGCCCGCTGGGCCTGGCCTGGAGCATCCTCAACCGCCACTACCGCTCCGATCCGCCACCCGAAGCCCGCCCGGAGCTGGAATCCCGGACGGCCCCCGTCCAGACCTACCTATTCTGATCAACGCACCGGCGGCACCCGCTGCCCACGTACCAACCCGACGAGGACCCGCGAGCATGACCCGACCCGACCCGACCAGCGACCCCCTTGCCAACCCAGAACTGCCCCTCGTACTGCGAGCCGCACTCAGCGTGCTCAGCGAGGGCAGGATCCCACTCAGGGACCTCCTCGACCTCGACGTCCGAGACCTCGACCCCGGTGTCCAAGATGCGCAGCCCGCCCAGTCCACCCTCACCGCCGCAGACGCCAAGCGAGGCATCCAGGCGCGGCCGGTGCCCATCTCCGAGGAGACCGCGGACCTGCTCCGCGAAATCCGCGGCGAACGAGACGCCGGTCCGCTGTTCGCCCACCAAAACGGCTTCGCCTGGTCACCCGATCAGCTGACGGCCGAGGCTCGAAGGCACGGGTTGCGGATCCACGAGTTCCGAAAAGGCGAGCTGCCCGCCAAGAGCCAGAGCTGACGCTCAGCACGGCCCTCGCTGGGCGACGGGGCGGGCAGGGCGGCACACGCCGCCCTGCGGCGCAGGACACCGAGCGTTCATGGCCTCGGCGGTGAAATGCTTTCCCGGTGTCCGGTCGAGAGGCTAAGCTGCTGATCAGCGGCCCGAGTGGCCGCGTGAACGTTGAGGCCCTGTCTCCCCCCTTGGGAGGCAGGGCCTCTTTGCGTCGGAAAGGGTCTCCCATGGTGGCCACTTTCCATCCGCCCCTGGTCTGCGGCGATGCCTCGACTGGGGCTCGCGGGGCCCTGCGAGGGGCCGGTGTGGGACCGCTGTGGGACCGGAAGCCCGGTGAAACCCCGGGAAGGGCTGATGAGGGCAGGGAAGGCACATGCCCTCTGACCTGGCACTTAGCCAATTTCAGGGAACGCCAGGGAAGCCCAGGGCATGGCCCCAGAAAACTCATAATCCCTTGGTCGTGGGTTCGAGTCCCACCCGCCCCACCGCCGAAAGCGCGGCCTGACCAGGGCACACGCTAGAACAACGGCCTGCCGATGCGTGCATCGACAGGCCGTTGTTCACTCGAATGGGCCCGTGTGGGGACGAGGTGGGGACGCAGCGCGGCTGTGGGGACAAGGTGAGGACGCGGTCCTACCGGCCCGTGCCGACCGGGGTCCTCTTGCGGCGTGCCATGCGCTGAGCCTCGCGGATCGTCGCGGCTGTCGGGGGCTTCACGGGCCTGGGAGCGCACCTCTCCTGACCGACCCTCGACACCACACTCAGGACGGCCTCCGCCTCAGCCTGCTCCAGCTGCGGCAGGACGCTGGTGCAGGTGTCGGCCGTGATCTGCATGCACAAGTGGCCCAGCATCACCTGGACGCCCTTCATGTCCACTCCAGCCGCCCGCGACAGGGTGGCCGCGATATGACGAAGATCATGCAGTCGGATCGGCGGTAGTCCCGCCCGCTCGACCAGGACCGCGAAGCGGTAGGTAAGGTAGTCGGGGTGGTAGGCGGTCCCGTCCTCCTGGGTGAAGACGAGCCCGGTCTCCACCCAGGCCGGCCCCGCGGCGCTCCGCTCCCTCGCCTGCCGCTCCTTCTACACCTTCAGCAGGCCCTCGGTGCCGCTGTCCATCAAGGGTCCATGGGGTCGGTGGGAGATTCGTATGACAACGCTCTGGCCGAGAACCTGTGGATGCTGAGTGCGTGCGCGGCCGCGTCTTCGCCACCCGGGCCGAGGCCAACCTCGCGCTGTTCGAGTACCTCGACGGGTTCTACAACCCCCGACGCATCCAGAAGCGCCTGGGCTACCTCAGCCCCCTCGAATACGAGGAGAAGCACTACGCCTATAGGCGACGGCCAATCAAGCGAACCTGAAACCCCGTCAACCCGCTCTGACCAGCTGATCGGCACCTCCCGCACAGCGGGGGAGCCTCAGTTATCGGTCAGCACCTTGCCGTGCCCGGGCAACAAGGCGCTCGTGCGCAGTCAGTTCGCTCCAGCCTGCGCGGTGGGGAGTACTGCCTCGGCGCGATTGGCTTGCTTGCCGATCAGCATGGCGCTGAGGCCGCCGCAGACGCCAAGCGAAGCATCCAAGCACGGCCGGTACCCATCTCCGAGGAGACCGCAGACCTGCTCCGCGAAATCATCGGCGAACGAGACGCCGGTCCAGTGTTCGCCCACGAAAACGGCTTGGCCTGCTCAGCTGGGAGCCGAGACTCGATGGCATGGATTGCGGATCCACGAATTGCGCGCGGGCGCGCGGGCTGCCTGCCAAGAGCCAGGGCTGAAGCCCAGCGCGACCCCCGCTGGGCACCGGGGCATGCAGGGAGATGCACACATGCCGAGCCCGTCGAAGCCCTCCCGATACCTGATATTTCCGTGGATTCAGATGGACGCAGGCCAGAACTGGGCCAGGTATTCTTCCTGAATTTCATCGAAGTCGAAGTCATCACGGGTTTCCCTGACTCGCCGCCGCCCTCGGCAATAAATTCTCACATTTGAGGTAGTACCAGCATCCCCCACAGCAAGATCTTCGTCGATCGTTTCTCCGTCCAACCCGTAGGCGATAATAAAACCGCTGCGGAGTTTCAACGATGCATCGGCACTGATCTCCCAGTCTGCCGACTCGAAAGGAGGTTCTCCGTTCCATGCTTGGATTTCCACGCTTACAAGGAGGGTATGACCAGCACTTTCAACTCGCAGGTATCCATCTCCTTCGGAGAGAAATTGGTCAACAACGACACGTTTCCCTGACATCAATTGATCGTCGGACCAATCAACGAGTGTGCCGTAAGCCTCTTGGAAGTAGAGCAATCTATGGGTGATAGTAGTCACCCCGCGCACTGATCCAGTTTTTTCCGACTTATTCACAGAATCCGCCCATCTGGGTAGTAATCCGCCAGGGGGCGGTCACGCCGCGGACCTGACCGCCCCCCTAATCAGATTTCTATTGTCCCCGCACTCCAACTTCGTCGATCATACTCCAAGCCGTTCCCCCGTTGACAGTTACCTCAACGTAGCGCCCTGCCGCGTTAAGGTTGATCGCCCTGTAAGTCTTTGCTTGCATGTCAGCTGGGCTGCGCACTCCTGCACCGTTATCTGGTTCGAGAGTGGTGGGACTGATACCCCCTGCGGCTCCAATCCCTTGGATGATCCGAATCTCTTCGGCGGAGTCCCAGGGTAAGCGCCGAGGGGGCGCGGAAGAGACTGACCGTTTTTTCCGTAGGTGGCGGCTTGACTCTTAATCGAGTCATTCCACTCCTGTGCTGCTGGCGTTTTCTGGCTTGGTGGCTCCGAGGCTTCCTGTAGGCCAAGTGAATTAGGATCGGTTCCTCGGCGTATTTGAGCCAGGTTCGAATTGATGGTGGCCGCTGTTTCGAGGGGGCCGATATAGACCGATGCAGCCCGCTTCATCCGGACCGAGTTCGCCGTCGCCGTCCCAGGGGACACCCCAAGGAGGAATACAATCCCTGCAAGGGTCATGTAGATAATTCGCTTGCTGGATAATTCTTTATGCCTTTTTCGGCGCATTGATGGATTCTACTTCCATATCGAGAGCGGCTGGCGGCGCCAATACGTCGCCAACTGCCACGGTACATGAAGTCTCTGAAATTTGATAGGTGTACATGCCAAGCATTTCGGAGTTAATAATTCCGGTATATTCTTCGTTAGGGTGTTTACCATGATCATGTCGTGGCCTTCTTGATGCGTCGCCGACAGATGAGTGTGCAGGCCAGGGCGTTTCAAAGTCGCGGTGATCATCTGAGTCCGCAGCTGCGGCGATGACGGAGGACACAGCAACATGGCCTTGACTCTGTCGGTGATCTTGGGTGGTTGAGGTTATGTGCCGAGGGTGCGCCAGGACTTGGATCGGGGAATCGCCTGCTGGTCCAGGAAGGTCTGGAAGGCGGTGGGCGGTCTCGGTGAAGAGGATTTCTCGGCCTCTGGCCTGCTGCTGAGCCGCTCGAGGTTCACGGCGATGGCTGTGAGTACGTGTTGCAGGTGGGCTTTCGGCTGTCCTCGGTAGCGGCAGCTGCGCATGCCGTGGCCGTGGGCGAACTCGTTGATGGTGCCCTCCACTCCGGAGCGGACCGCGTAGCGGGACTTCCACTCAGGTGTCTGCTGCTCGGCGCGGACGCGGACTTGCAGGTCACGGAGTTCCTGCGGGGGAAAGCCCACGTTGCGGGCGTCACTGGAGCTGGTGCACCGAGGCCGGTCCGGGCACGGCTGGCACTGGCTCCTGGTGAACCGCGCCACGATCAGTGGTGCGGCGGTGGGTGAGGAGGTCGGGTAGGGGCCGTGCCAGCCCGCGCTGACCTGGCCCTGGGGGCAGGTCACTTGGCGTCGGTCGAAGTCGATGTGGAAGTCGTCGCGATCGAAGCCTTCGTTCTTGCGGTGCTGGCTGGTGGGGTTGCCCGGGAGTGGACCGGTGACGGTGACCTGGTGTTCGCGGGCGGCTCGTTCCAGGTGGACCAGGGAGGTGTAGCCGCCGTCGACCAGGTGCTCGGCGGGCAGCAGTCCGCGACGGGCCAGGCGGGTGTGGATGCCGGGCAGGGCCTGGCCGTCGTTGGTGGCGGCCGAGGTGGTGGCCACGTCCGTGATCACGTTGACGCTGTCGGCGGCACAGGTCTCGGTGAGGTGGGCAGCGTAGCCCTTCCAGCGGATGATGTGCCCGTGCCGGACGTAGCGCGCCGTGGTGTCGTAGGGAGAGACGACTGCCGAGGCGGAGGGCGGCAGGCCGCCGTCCTCGGCGGTGCGCCAGCGCAGCCGGCCCGTCGCATCGCGGTAGTAGTTCTGCACCACGATCTGCCGCAGGGCCTCGGCCTGCGGACCGGAACCGTAAGCGGCCCCGCTGCCGTGCAGGGCCTCCAGCAGCCGACAGGCATCGTCGCCAGCGGCCAGGATCCGGGTCTTGGGCCGGGTGGGGTTCTTGCCCAACCGGACCGGGCGGCCGTAGCGGCGCCCCCAGTCCTCGTCGACCAGGTCGACCAGCAAGTGCCCGGCCGTGCGGGCGACTTCTTCGAGCGCGGCGCGGACCGCCTCGGTGACGAGCTCGAGTCGGGTCAGGTCGCGCACCGCGGCCAGGACGTGGGTGGAGTCGGTGCGCTGCGTGGTGCGCTCGCCCACGAGGCCGGCCTTCTTCAGTCGGGCGAGCGCCAGATCCAGGAGACGGTCGGCCCGGTCGTCCTGGGCCAGGCGCTCGCGGAAGTCGGCCAGCACGCTGTGGTGGAAGCCGGGATCGTCCAGCTCTATGGCGTGAAGTCGGCCCGGAGCGCGGTTCCGGCCTTTCGACCGGCCCGTCTCTCCGGACCGCTTCCCGCACCCGCCGTGCGCCTCTCAACGCAACGGGCGCTCCACAAGCCCCGCTTGTCGATCCGTGAGGAGTTCTCTCATCCCGTGGTCGGCCATGGGGAGGGGATGACTGATCCCCGGTAGCGGTAGCGCGTGGTGCCTACCTTCGCCGGGCTGAACAGTTCCCGTTCCTCGCTGGCCGGCCACCAACCCCCGCCGCAGAAGCGCCGGCGAAGGTCCTTCCAGTTCATCCGGGGGTGTTTTCTCCGCAGCCACCAGATGACCCGGCCCCAGACATATGAGCTCAGGTACTGGAAGGTGGCGCTGGACACTCCCGGCCGGAAGTAAGCGCACCAGCCCCGCAGCATCCGATTGAGATTGATGAGCAGGGTGTCGAGCGGCAGGTCAGTGCCTGTCTTTCGGCACTGCGTCCTGACCTTGTCCATCACGGCCGCCAGGGCCTTGCGAGACGGATAGGTGTAGACGTAGTACTTCTCGGTGCCTCGCTTGCGATGGCGCTGGATGCGCCAGCCGAGGAAGTCGAGGCCCTCGTCGATTTGGGTGATCAGGGTCTTCTCCGGTGACAGGCGCAGGCCCATCGTGGCGAGGACCCCGGTGGCCTCTTCCTTGAGCGCCTCCGCGTGGGCACGGGTGCCCGACACGACCAGGCACCAGTCGTCGGCGTAACGGATCAGCCGGTAGTTCGGCTGCCCGCGACGACGGCGCTTGAGCCGGTCGTTGAAGGTGCTCGCCGGTCCTCCCGGACCCCGGGCGACATACTCGTCCAGGACGGACAGGGCCACGTTGCTGAGCAACGGGGAGAGGATCGACCCTTGCGGGGTTCCGGTGTTGTTCGCCCGAAGGACGCGGTCCTCACCGAGGATCCCGGACTTCAGGAACGCCTTCACCAAGGCCAGGACGCGCTTGTCCCCGACGCGAGCGCGCACCCGGTCCATCAGGGCCGTGTGCGAGATCTCGTCGAAGCAGGCCTTGATGTCGCCCTCCACGATCCACTCGTAGGAGTGGGAAGTGAGATGACGAACCTCGGCCACCGCGTCGTGAGCCCGGTGGTTGGGGCGGAACCCGTAGGAGCACGGGAGGAAATCCGCCTCGAAGATCGGCTCCAACACCAGCTTCAGGGACGCCTGCACCACCCGGTCGGTCACGGTCGCGATCCCCAGGCGACGCAGCTTGCCGCCCGCCTTGGGGATCATCCGTTCCCGCACCGGGAGCGGGCAGAAACTGCGGTCCTTGATCGAGGTCCGCAGCCCGCCGAGGAAGACCTCGACGCCCCGCACAGTCTCCACATAGTAGGCGGTCTCGCCGTCCACTCCGGCCGTGCGGGCTCCCTTGTTTCCCCGCACCCGCACCCACGCGACCAGCAGGAACGCGGGATCGGCAACGAGGTTGAACAGGTCATCGAACCTGCGATGAGAATCCTCGCGGGCCCAACGGTGCAGCTTCGTCTGGATCTCCAGTACCCGTAGCTCCGCCCCGAACAGGGCGGACTCCAGCTCGTCGGTGTTCACCGGCGACAACCTCCTGGTCTTCCAGTCCTTCCACTGCCGACTTGCTGTCCCCCTTCGCCATGTACGCGCCTCTCGCGCGCTCGGACTACTACGAGGACTCCGCCACGATCCGGTGCCGTCAGCCGACGACGGACCTGCCCTCCGCCCAACTGGCCGTTGGACGGGAAGGGAGGCATCGGACCGCTTCCCACGTTCACCACCATCCGGTTGTCGAGTGAGCCGCCCAGCTGTACCCCGGCAGCATCGCCATGCCTACGCCGCAGGCTTTCGGCATGGCCTCCCCACCGGCGCACTAATCCGGCTTCGGAGACGCCCCCGCGCGATTCACAGGGGTCGAGCACTGCTTCCCGGCCCAGATCCGCCAGATTGGAGCCGGTTCAAGTGTTACGGGGCTTCAGACGCTGGTTCCTCTCGTACGGCGTCTCGTCTTGCTTGCCGGACCCGCACCGTCTGGCAGTGCCGATGCGTCCCGTCGTTGTCGGGGCTGCTTGCCGCCCTCCCACGCGTCTCCGCGGTCAGGCTGCCCCCAGCTTCGCTAGTCTGCTGCGACAGACCAGCGGCAAGGGTCTCTCACCCTTGCCCGGAGTAGTGGCGCCTCGTGGCGCACCATCGCGTACTTGAAGTCGATGCGGCACCGCACGGCCTCTGCTGCCTGCCGGTCCGACAAGCCGAGCAGGAACTGCAGCACGCAGACCGTGGCAAGTTGGGCGGGCGAGAGCCCAGGACGCCCGTCACGCGGATACCAGCCCGCGAAGTCCTCATCGCACCACAGCCCGTCCAGCCGGTCTCTGACCCACATCGCCGTCGTGCCACCCGGATTGCTCGCCCGGGCGATCTGCGCGGTCAGAGACGGGACTTGTCCACCGGAGCGGGGGTGAAGCGACAACGGACACCTCGGCAGCTGAATCGGTCGACGAGACAGGCCGAGCATGCCCACCGATCATGCTCGCACACCAGGAAGCACCAAGATCACCGACAGAGTCAAGCTAAGGCTTGTCCCGTAATTGATCATGGCGGCGATGCGAGCATGCCGGTCCCCTGGGCGAGGTCGCGGGTTATGCGGCCTGGACGAGGTTGTGGAGGCGGGCGATGCCGAGGATGGCGTGGTGGACGCCGTCGCCTTTGAGGCGGCAGTCGCGGAGGATCTTCCAGTTCTTCATGCGGGCGAAGACGTGTTCGACGCGGGCGCGGACCTGCTTATGGGAGTGGTTGTGGTCCTTCTTCCAGGCGGGTAGTTCTTCGCCGGCTGGGCGGCGGTGCGGGATGAGCAGGCCGGTGCCCTGGTAGCCGCCGTCGGCGATGGTCGTGGTTCGTCCGACGGCAGCCTTGGCGCCGGACTCGCTCCAGGCCCGGCTGTCGTGGCGGTTGCCCGGCAGTGGCTTGCCGATGGCGACGACCAGTTGGGGGTCGGCATCGATGACGACCTGGTGGTTGGTGGAGTAGCGGTAGTTCTGGGCTGCTCGGCGATGCTGTGGTCACGAGTGGGCACCAGGGTCCCGTCCACGATGAGCACGGCGTCCTTGCGGAACCGCTGCCGCTGCTTGAGGGCGAGCTGGGGCCCGAGGTGGTCGATGATCCGGTCGACCGCAGACTTGGAGACGCCGAACAGCGGCGCCAGCTGGCGAAGCGTCAAGTTCGTCCGCCAGTAGGCGGCCACCAACAGGACGCGGTCCTCCAGCGGCAGCGACCACGGCCTGCCCGGCCTCGGGGCGTCGACCCCCTCGCGGCGCAGCGACGTGAGCAGCTTCCCGAACGAACGAGGGCTCAACCCCGTGAACGGGGCTATCCAGGACGGCTCCGACGCCGTGATCACACCAGCCACACCATGATCATCCCATCCCGACCAGGAGTTACGGGACAACCCTTAGGCTGCTGATCAGCGGCCTGAGTGGCCGCGTGAACGTTGGGGCCCTGCCTCCTCCCTTTGGAGGCAGGGCCTCTTTACGTCGGAAAGGACATCCCATGGAGGCAGGTTCGAGCGCCCGGCGGGACCTGCGCCTTCTCGCCGCAGTCGCTCGGCCGGGGCGACCCCACCGTCCAGGTGAGGACGTGGTGGGGACGGAAGGACGGGGAAGTGCCTTCAAGAGGGAGTACAGCCGGAGAAGGGTGAACCCCGTTGACCTGCATCTTCCCCAAAAATGGGGGAAGCCAGGGGATGACGGGGAACAGCCTGGGAGGACTCATAATCCCTTGGTCGTGGGTTCGAGTCCCACCCG
>OVEP010000051.1_pt1 | contig 38328 bp, 53 predicted proteins | sample 1779801 | NCBI WGS metagenome assembly OVEP01 (sample SAMEA3914791, study PRJEB12502) | metagenome | biome: forest; material: soil | place: Canada | collected 2011-07-03 | depth 0.1 m
GCCAGCGGCGCGGCAGACGAAAAAGAGTTTTAAACCCCTTTGATCGGCAACAGCCCCGGAGAGTCTTCCGGGGCATTTAGAGAGGTTTGAAATGGCTGAAAAACAGTACGATAACGAATTGCGCGGCGCGTTGTTCAAAGCTCGCGAAAAGCGCGGCGAGCGTTCTCCAGATTACAACGGCAACTGCCAGATTGAAGGCGTTGAGTATTGGGTCAGCGGGTGGGTTCGCGAAGGTCGCAGCGGTAATTTCCTGTCGCTGTCATTCCAACGTAAAGACGCCAACGGCCAGCAGCGTGAAAGCCGTCCACGCCAAAACAGCAACGGCGGTGATGGCTTCCTCGATGAAGGCATCGGCGGCGGTTCAAGCCGCCCACGTCAGGACGACACCCAGCGTCTAACTCCCGAGCAGATTGCCGAAATGGGCCGTCAACCCGGCAGCAGCCGGAGCATTCCGAAAACCGACCCCTCTGGCGGTTGGGACGACGATATTCCGTTTTAAAACAGAGCACGCCCGGGTGTAGTAGCCGGGACGCGACCGGGGTGGCGCGTTTAAACGAGGCAGCGAGGACGAGCTTACCACTCCCCATTTAACGGTCAGGGTCTGACCTTCATAACGAACCCATGAACTTTCCTGACATCACCAATTTCCCTCACGTGTCGCTCGACACGGAAACGACAGGGCTGGTTTACCCCCGTGACAAAGTGTTCGGAATTTCGATGGCAACGCCCGGTACGCAGGGCGTGCATGGCCACGACCGGGCAAAATTCTACTGGGATATCCGCCGTCAACCGGAAATCGTAAAGCACCTCAACCGTGCCGCCAAGAGCTACAGCGGCAAATTCATCTTCGCAAACGCGCATTTCGATGCTAAGATGTTGCTGGCTGCGGGCGTCGATATCCCTTTGGTCCAAATTGACTGCGTGATTACGCGGGCGGTGCAAATCAATGAGCAGCTTCTCGAATACAATCTGGATGCGCTATCCGAAAAGTACCTCAAGCGCAATAAAGTGGGCAGTATCTACGAAGCTCTGGCCGCAATGTTCGGTGGAAAACCGACGCGTGCCGTGCAGATACCCAATCTGTGGAAAGCTCCTCCCGAGTTAGTAGCCCCTTACGCTGAGGAAGATGCGGACCTGACGCTAGCACTTTGGGAGTGGCAGGAGGCCGAAATTGAAAAGCAGGGTCTCCGTGACATCTGCGAATTCGAGCGTTCGGTTTTCCCTACTCTGCAACGCCTGAGCCGTCGCGGTATCCGGGTGGACGAGCAGGTTGCTACCAATGCTATGGGCCAGCTTGCTTTGGTGATTGAAGAGGATCAGAAGAAGTTAAATCAACTTGTAGGCTTTGACATCAATGTTAACTCGCCGCCCCAAATCAAGAAGGTATTCAATCCGCGCCAGATCGGTGAGGGTCGAGCTAAAGTATGGGTGGCCGACAACGGTGCCCAGCTTGAAACGACTGACAAGGGCCAGCCTTCGATACCGTCGCCGGTGCTTAGAGAAATGGAGGGTGATGAACGTGCGCAACTCATCGTTGCGATTCGCAGCAATACTAAGACAAAAGACACATTTCTTGGCGGCCACATCCTCGGCCATGCGGTTGATGGAAGGGTTTACCCTACAATTAACCAGACTCGTAGCGAGGATGGCGGAACAGGCACAGGCCGGTTGTCTTATCAAGATCCAGCGATGCAACAGATTCCGTCCCGGAACAAGAAAGTTGCGGCGATTGTCAAACCAGCATTTTTGCCTGAGCTTGGCGAAGAATGGGTAGATGCTGACATGGCATCGTTCGAGGTGCGTGTGTTTGCCCACCTCGTTAAAGACGAGCGAATCATCAGGCAGTATCAAGAAGATCCGGAGAGCGACTTTCATCAGATGGTTGCCGACATGACCGGATTGCCGCGAAACGCTACATATTCGGGGCAGGCAAACGCCAAGCAGCTTAACCTGTCGATGATTTTCAACAGCGGCAACGGCGCAATCGCGGATAAGATGGGCATGCCGTGGGATTGGAACAGTTTTGAATCCGGTGGCCGCGAAATCGTGTTCAAGAAGGCAGGTCCGGAGGCCATGCAGGTTATCAACCTGTACCATAGCCGCCTGCCGGGTGTGAAAAGCTTCGCGGACCGTGCGAAGGCCGTTGCTGAAGATCGGGGATGGGTGCGTACGCAGTTCGGTCGTCGCTTCCGGTTTCCACGTGGCTACAAGTCATACAAGGCGTCGGGCATCATCATTCAGATGACTGCTGCGGACATGAACAAGAAAGCTCTGGTTACGGTCGAGGAAGCACTCGGCAATGATGGGTCGCTTTTGCTGAACACGCACGACTCGTACTCAATGTCGATTGGTGGCAACCCGGAGCGGGTGTTCAAGCGGGTTCAGGAAGCTGTGCAGGACTCATACCCGTGGTTTCGTGTTCCGATCATCATGGAACTGTCGGGCATCGGCAAGAACTGGTGGGACGCGGTAAAGTAATTGCGGCAAACTTTGAAGGCGTGGTACAATACAATGCTTAAACAGGAGTATTCCAAGATGCGTAAGGTTGATGTCATCGTCGATTTGCAGTTTGGCTCGACGGGTAAGGGTCTTTTGGCTGGTGCTCTGGCCACAACGGGGCAGTACGACACAGTTATTTCGGCAAACATGCCCAATGCGGGCCACACGACCGTAACGGCTGATGGCCGTAAGTGGATCCACAAGGCGATGCCGAACGGCGTCGAAGTAACGGAACGCATCATGATGGGTCCGGGTTCGATTTTCAGCCCCGAGCAACTCGCGAAAGAACTGGACGGCGTAGCCGATCTGCTTAGCGACAAGCAGGTTATCATTCACGAAGCTGCAGGTATCCTCAAGCCCGAGCACGCGGAAGCCGAACGTAACAGTCTGTCGCGTATTTCGTCGACGATGCAGGGCAGCGCGGAAGCCCTGATCCAAAAAATCCGCCGTCAGGAAGGCGGCATCGTTAAAGACAATCTTGACATGCTTTTCGACGCTCTGGACGAAGGAAAGGCAGAAGGAGTGGACGTTCGGGTAGTGAACAACGCCGAATGGCTGATGCATATCGGCAACGCGCAAAACATCCTTATCGAAGGCAGTCAGGGCTATTCGCTGGGCATTTCGTCGGGTTTCTACCCATACTGCACCTCGCGTGAATGCACCGCAGGCCGAATCTTGGCCGATTGCAACGTGCCGCCGAGCATGCTGCGCAAGGTGTTTGGCGTGGCCCGCGTCCACCCGATCCGCGTCGGCAACACGGCTGATGGCTTCAGCGGCGATATTTACAAGGATCAGAAAGAACTGTCGTGGGAAGAGCTTGGGCTTGAACCCGAGTACACGACCGTCACCAAGCGCGTGCGCCGCGTGTTCGACTTCTCGATGATCCAGTTTTGGGAAGCAGTCGTTGCAAATGGCGTCGACGAGGTGTTCCTCAACTTCGCCAACTACGACATCGCCAAAGCCAAACAGATCATCACGGCGGTTGAGGAAGGTGAATTCCCGGCAGAGCTTATCACCATGGTCGGCGTCGGCGCACGCAACGATCAGATCATCCCCACTGCTGAGTTCATGCTCTCGTAATTCACGGAAGGCCCCGAGAGGGGCCTGTAAAAATGCGAACTTCTGATATCCGTGAAATGCAAGCGATCCAAGCTGAATGGATTCGCGGGGTTATTGAAAATCGAGTGGTCGGCAAGACCGTCGTAAAACTCGTAGGGGAGGCCGCAGAACTTCTGGAGGCCGTGAGTTATTTGGACCAGCCAGCCCGAGCCAAAGAACTCGCAGACGTGTTGATTCTGGTGCTCGACATTGCCGAGTTGGAACAGATTGACATCGTTGCGGCTTTTCATGACAAGATGGACGAAAACCGGGGCCGTGATTGGGCCGTGGGTGATGGCTGTATCAGTCATAAGGAATGAAAATGGATCGAAAGCATATGCGGGACGCGATGCGCCTCGTCGACGTAAAACGCTGGAACATGGTCCGCACCACCCGGGACCAAAGCGTGATCGAGCATTCGGCGGCAGTTTCGCTGATCGCTGCCAGACTGGCCACGATGCTTGAAATGGACCCGGCTCAGGCTGCGTATTGGGGTTTGCTGCACGATATCGACGAAAGCACCACGGGTGATATCCCGTCGCATGTGAAGCGTGCAGTTATGCGCAATGGTTTCGACATGAATACGATGACCGATTTCGGCGGCGTACCGGAACCATATCGTGCGCTTATCAAGCTGGCCGACAAGATCGAAGGCTGCTTCTGGCTTCGCGAGTACCGGCACGGAAGTCACGCAAACTGGGTGCTGGAGGACATCGAGAAGGCGCTCGGAAAGGCTCTGGACGCCTGCGACGCTCCGACCCGTGCCGCAGCATTGGCGGTTATTCAAGAGCTTAACGCGGATACCCGTCCTGACTTCTCGTTGAGCAAAACACACGTGGTGGACCATTCATGAGCGAGGACGAACTTCGCAAGGTGGTAGGGAAGGCCCTAAAAGCTGCTCATACCACGTGGATCGAAGCCCCGGTAGTGGGCTCCGGTTTTCCCGATCTGGAGTTCTGCCTTAACGGAACTGTAGGCCAGATTGAGCTTAAAGTTACAGGTCCACGCGGGCGAATTAAAATCCGCAACACTCAGTACCGGTGGTTCAAGGATCGAACTAAGGCAGGTGGCTGGTCCCATTTCATGTGGATTTACCACGATGGCAAGCACCATTTGGTAGAAGGGCAATGCGTCGAGGGCTTGAATCATGCCTCGCAACTCCCAGCCGCATGTGTCCAAGGCTGCATCTACGAAGATCCGGCTTTGGTTGTTAAATTTCTTCTATGGAAACTGAACGTATGACAACCGCTCAACCCCTTCAAGCAGTTCTGGACCAACGTGGCAACCAGTACGGCGACTTCCGTCATCAAGCAGTTTTGGCCCAAACACTCAAGAACGTCGTCCGCGAACACCTTGAAGCTCAAGGCGTCGAGGTGGAACCGTTCCAGATGGAAAGTCTGGATATGATCCTGCACAAGGTTGCGCGCATCTGCAACGGCAACCCGAACAACGTAGACTCTTGGCAAGATATTGCCGGGTATGCTACAATTGCAATGATCCGTTCCCCGGAGTGGATTCCGGAACCGGAAACACCTGTAGTAAAGAAGCGTCGTGCTTAACCCGTAGTTCAACTTCAAGGAAACAACATGTCCTTTTTGGCAAACATCAAAGCAGCAGTAGCATCGGTTTTCACCTCGGTCGAATCGCACGTCCACAGCGCGGTCACGTGGACGGCTGACGAAGTGAAAACGGCTGAAGCCTCGTTCCTCTCGACGGCTGACGCCGCAACCGTGTCGATTTCGTCGGCGTTCGAAGCAGGCGCAACGTGGGCCGCGAACAAGGCTAAGACGGCGGCGACCGAAGCCACTACCGTTGCAGCTTCGGCAAGCGTTGAACCCGCAGCACCCGTTGCACCCGTTGCATCGGCTGAACCGGCCAGCACCGAACCTGCTGCTGCTGCAACTCCCGCCACGCAAGCCGCGACGAACGTCGTCACCGGCTAATCACCAGCAATAAGCGTAGAGAAAACGAAGGGGCCTTAATTGGCCCTTTCTTATAGGGGTTTGACTTGTTCACCGAAATCAGCAAGGCCGTAAAGGACAGTTCCACGGAAAATGACGGCAAGAGTTATGATCTTGCACGAGTGGCGACTATCTTCATGCTGTTCACAGGCTTCCCTACGTTTCTGTTCCTTTGCGTCTACGCGGTGATTCACCATACCCAGTTTGACATGATCGCATTCGGCACAGCATTTGGAGCTATGTTGGGCGGCGTGGCAGCGGTTACTGGGGCGGTGGCGTTCAAACAAAAGACCGACACGCAGTAGGAGCCAAAATGTCTATTATCACCGATCTGAACCCGGAAGCGCTAGCTTTTAAAGCACTCGCCGGTATCGCTGCGGCAGTGGCGATATTCACTTGGGGGCATCATGTGGGTTATACTGGCGAAAAGGCCACGTATGATCTGTACGTGGCCAACCAAGCCAAGATTGCGGCGATGCAAGTCGCTAACAACAAAATCGCGCTGGACAACCAGAAAGCTCAGTTTGATCTGGACCAGCAGAAGATGGAGCAAGATCATGCAAAAGCACTTGAAAACATTTCGTCGGCCCGCGATGCTGCTATCGCTGACAGCGCTAACTCTGCTGAGCGCCTGCGCAAATACCTCGCCCATCCCAGCGCCCGCACAGTTGTCGTGTCCGGCCCTGCCACCGGCCCCGGTCAACCTGCAACCGTCAGCCAAGGTGCAGGCGAACTTTCTGACGGGGTATCAGACTTTAATCGGTGGCTCATCGACGAGTTCAGCCGAGCCGACACAAACGCAGCAACCCTGAACGAGGCCATCGACCTGATTGCCAAAGATCGGGCGGTGTGCAATGGTTCTATCCCGGGCGTAACGCCCACCAAGCAGTAATTGACAGGAGCTTTTTAGCAATGGTACGATCAGGCGATCGGTTGTTCTATGTGGGTGTCACCGGCAGGGTCGATGACGTGGTTGCAATCTCTGACGAAAGTCAGGGGGTGTGTCAGGTCACGATGCCCACCGGGGCTCAGGTGCAGGCTCGCACTTTTGACCTGTTCAAAACACACTCTGCGGCAAATCGCGCAGCGATCAACCGATTGCCGAGCAGCGTACCCGCGTCGAGCGGTCCGCGAATCGTTCGGTAGGGGTTAAAATGTTCAAAACGACGACGTTTAGACGGAATGGGACAACCAAGACTGTTCCAAATGGGTTTAGCGCTACCGTGTTCCTGCTGGGCTTCATGCCCTGCATGGTTCGCAATCAGTGGGGCTACATGTGGCTGACCATCCTATCTGATGTCGTCGCTTTGATTTTATCCGGCTGGGTATTCAACGGCCAAGACGCATTTGGGTCGCTGGTGGTCCTTCGTTTTGGCATGGCTATCTTCCGGAATCAAGCATTGGCCGATATGTTGAAGGCTGACGGGTGGAAGCCTGAGCCGCAGTATTACAACTTTCTGGCCGCGAACGACGAAGAGGTGTAACATGTCAATGTTTCGAATGCCGGTTGTAGTGCTGTCGATAACCGCGATGCTTGGTGTGGTTATCGGAACCGCGCTGAAAAAGCACGATATAGAATTCCGAAATACCGAAGCGCGGTCAGCCGTGGTATCTCCGTCCGCCTCTCTGATCCCGGTCGCTACATCAGTACCGGAAGCGCCGAAAGAGGCTCCCCGGGACCGTGTTTGGAAGGACATCAGCGACGGCAAGCAGGCTAAGTTCTTCGATGGGTGGACGATCTTCCGTTCAACCGACGAGATATATGACCGGACCATGCTGCAGGTGTGCGGTTACGACTCCAAGAACACCGAAAACCGGCTGTGTGCTGGTGGGCAGTATAAGAATACCTCGCTGCACGTAGACGCACATGCTCTGCAGTTCGACCTGTACGGGTCCACGGTGATTGAGGCTAGGTTTGTGTTCCCGAACGGAAGTCACCGGATCAAGAACTACACCGGATTAGCTGCTACGCAGGTCGGTGGTACAATCGTCGAGTCATCGCAGGTGGATGACCTGTGGAAGAATATTCTGAATGCGTCCTACACGGTGCTGAGGGTGAATACCTACGAGGGTCCTGTGACGATGCGATTCGAGGCGTTCCCTAAGGGGCCAAAGGGGGCCATGTGAGAGCAGTGATTGTGGTTCTGTGCGTCGCTTACCTGCTGATGCTATTGACGGGCTGCGTCACACTTGCGGATCGGGCCAGCAGTCAGCCCGAGCGACACCCGTGCGGCAACATCTGGAATGTGTGCCCGGGAGACAACGAATTTATTGACCGGCTTAGCTGGGTCCTCGCGGGGCATGCATAATGCTGTGGCGCAAGCACGAAAAGCGTGCCCCCAAAGAACATGTCGAATGGCTCACCGACAAGCAAGCCGAGTCACTAGTTGACATCACCACGAATATTTTGGCTCAGCTTGTCACCAACAAAGTCGTCAAAGGTGCGCTTCTTGGGTCGATAGCACTTGGTGCCGGATATCTGTCCGGTCAAGGAGGGGCAGACTTGCTGCTCAACCTCCTAGCCTTCCTGTCAGGCGGCGATAGCCGCTAAACAATTCCTGTATGACGTTCGCCGTTGTGTGCCGTTGTTGGCATCGCACGGTGCTTGCCCGTTCACCCTCGTAACGGTCATATCGAAATTGCCCGCGTCGGCATAAACGAAACAGTTCTTATATGTCCCAAAAAACCAAACAGCCGACTCCGACCCTTCTATAGGTTGCTGGAGAAGGGTCGGATCCGTGTACAGAGGCAGACCAGCCGCAGCTAGGAATGCAAGTATCACGTCCCGTCCGGTTAGCTGGATAGGACCCTGACCACGGAACTTCCACCCATCACCCGACGCCGGATCACCGTTTCCAAGCCGATTCGCGTACACATCATTAGCGATCGCTTGCGGGTTTCGTGCTAGGCTATTAGCCAACGCGTTAGGGGGACCGCCTTTAACACCCGTCGACGAGTATCGAGCCCACGTGTTGGCCAGACCCTGTGCCGAATAGTTCAGGTTTTCGGCCAGTTGAGTAAACCCAGCCGATTCCACACCGATGTTGGCCAGCAGCGCGGCAACCCGTTGAGGAGTGCTGGCTCCGAACTTGTCGCACGCCGCTTGCATAGGCGTCAGCCACAAACCTGCAGTGGCTGACGAACAGCTGGTCCCGGCCATCAGAATTGCTGTCGTCAGTTTCATTTCAAATCCAAACCTGCTTCTGCACATCAGCCACCGTGGTGGCGCTGTTGATTGCCGCCGTCAGGGTGGAAAGCTGCGACTGACATTTGTTTAGCCATGCCGTGAAATCAGCAACCACCTGCAGGGCTTGAGCTTGAGTGTGCGACACGAGGCCCCAAACAGAATCGGGGTTCTCGCACATCAGCAAGCCACCAGCAGGGCAGGTCGCCACGGTGTTTTGGTTCATCTGATCCATAACAGCGCTCGGATAACTGTAGGTCGATCCAAATGCGTTGGAAGTGAAGCCGGACAAGATAGCAGCAGCGCACGCCGCGTTAACAACGAGACCTTGCGTGTACTGAGCCGTTGCCGTAAGCTCTGCGTCCGATTTCGGCGGTGCTAACTGGAACGTCTCGTTAAGGACCACGTAGGTCCCCGGGTTGTTAACAGAGTCAGCCCATTGGTCGTCGGTGATGTCCACCACGTTTGTGAGGCCATCCGGAACCGGACTGATTTCGCTGTCGTAATATGCGCAGAGCGTACCGTCTGCGTTATATGCTGCTGTTTTTTGACCCATGATTTAAATTCCTTAAACACCAAGCGCAAGCCAAGCAACGTTAACAGCCGCCAACGACGCAGAACTGTTCACTATGTTGAACCCCGCAGCATTTTGACTGCCAGCACCCACAGGAGCCACGTTAGCCGCCGTGCTCACAGGAGACACAAGAGGAGTAGACATAGTGCCCGTAGGAAACGCGACGGGGTATACCACAGTAGCCACTGCACCGGGGTTAACAAGTATGAAACCCCATTGCATGATGAGACCGCTAGGAAGCTTCTGCAGCCCAGCATTGGTCAGCGTGTTCTTGAACACACCTGCGTATTTCAAAGCAACCGATCCGCCCACCACGTACCAGCCGTTGCCGGTTGACGAGCAAACCTCGATGGTGTCGCCCGCGTTGAGAGTTACGGAGGCAACGCTAACGTTGCCAAATGTCATCGTTTCAGACCCGGTGCAGTTAAAAACCACCCCGTCAGCCCGGGACTGAACGGTGTACGTGCCACCAAGCGGAACCGTCGCGTTGGCGGGCAGGGTAACAGTTCCCAGCACAGCCTGCGTGATAAACATACCGGCCATCGTGGGGGTGAGAGCCAAATTGCCTGACGAGCCGTACAACGTTTGAAAATTACCCAATGCGCGCTGCACGAATTGAGTGGAGGGGATTCGCGAGGTGTTATCAAACTGGGCAGGTGTACTAGTAAGGTACGAGTTGACCAAAAGCTGCGAATAGCCACCAGTGGATTCCAGCAGAACGTATTTAGCTAGCGCCGAATTATATTCAGCCTCGCAGTAACTGCCCGCAACGATTTCACCGCCCGCCAGAGCTACGTGCGCGCTACCTACCAGAGCAATCGCCCCGATGCCGTTTACGTTCAATGTAGAAGCGGCAGTATTTGCGTTAGCCGCACGGAATCGAATCTTAACACCATCGGTGTTGGCCGAAAGCACGGGTGCAAGGTTAACCACATAAGCGTTGGCCGTGCCCGTGTCCACTGCGTACGACGATGCTCCGGACTGCACCTGCCCGAGAGTGGCCGCATGTTGCGATTTGGTGCCGTTCGCAACCTGAAGCGAGCCGCCCGAGCATTCGAGAAGAATGAAGCTCCCCAAAGTGCTGTTGTATTCGAACTCGGCATACCCGGTTGCGAGCAATTCGCCGCCAGCCAGTGCCGCGTGTGCACCGCCGACGATTGCTTTCGTACCGAGGCCGTTCACATTAATCGTGGAGGCCCCAGTGTTGGTCGCAGCGATTTTGGCCCGAATTTTCATACCGTCAGTATAGGCGGTAGCTGCGGGAGTCAGATTCACCACGCAGGCGTTGGCCGCGCCGGTATCCAAAGCGTAGTTAACGCTCTGGTTCTGGACCTGCATGGCCGTAACAGCGTGGGCCAGTGCGGTAGCCGAGCCCACCGACAGGGGCACGAACTGGCGCATTGCAGAACCCGCGATAGCGCTCCACTGGGTGGCGCTTCGGACAGATAAGCGAAGATCGTCACCCGGGTTGAGCGTAATCGAGGCAAGGGATGCGCCACTCGGCAGACCAATAATCCGGTCCGTGCCGTTCGCAGACAGAACCACCGGGAAAGCCGAATAATTCACGAACTGAACTTCGTCGTTCAGCGACGGCATCGTAGACAGCGCCGGGAGCGTGGCCGTGGCTGCCACCGTGGGCGCAAACGTAATAAGCGCGCCACCGGCAATGTTTGAGGACAGAGTGACAGTAGCGATGGTGTACGGAATCCAGTTGCCGTACTGACGACTCATCGCCCGCGATGCCATTTGGAGCCAGTTGCCCCAAACGCCACCTACGCTGCACCGGAAGAACAGGTTGCCATTTCGATCCAAATAACGCTGGATCGAATAACCAGTGACGGTGCCGAAAGACTTAACTTCCAGCATACCAGCAGTGGTGGAGCCCGACGAGGGTACCGGAGCGTTAGCACTGGCCGCAGCAATCGCATCGGTGTTGAACTGATAGGTGCCGGTGCTGAGCGTGTTGAACCCGGTGGCGGTGGTGATGAGTTCCGCCGAGGAGCCGCCCGAGCCACCTGCGGGCATCGGAATATTGGCCACCATTTCCGAGGGCAACGGAATATACGCCCATGCAGTCGGGGAGGTAAGCGGATCGGTGACGTTGCTGTTGATCAGAGACCGGTACGGCGTAGCGACGCCCGAACCGTTAGTCCGAGTAACAATGGCGTTCTTCTGATAACCGCCGACCATGTTGTTAAACCATGGCGGGATGGCCAGTTGCTGCCAAAGCTGCGCCATGGTCGTCATCTGATTGAACAGATAATTCTGGACTGCGCGTTCTACCGCCTTTGCCTGCACATTGCCAGATGCGATACTGATTTCGTAGTCGGACGTGTAGCCGGTAGCCCAGTTAACGAAACCGTTCGGATCGGTTTGAGGCGGATCAGTTACGTTGCCGGTGTTAGCAAACGGCTGGATAATCAAGTCCATGAACAATCACTCCTGAATAACTGCGTACGAAATCCCAGCGCTTGATGGCATCAGCCCATACTGCGCTTCGTTCAACAAATTCAAAAACTGGGCCGAAAAATTCATATTCGGGCCGACTCGATATTCCATATAGTACGGCTTCGTGACTGCAGGTACGCCCGTAGCAGGAACGATGGTGGAATCGGCCAGATAGAAATATTCACCGGCTGCGGTGTCCCACGGCTCGCCATCGTTGAAAATGAACGCGAGCATCTGGTTAATCCACTTTACCGAGCCGTTCGACAGCAGCGACACGTAACGAAGTTGCAGGGCGTATCGCACGTCGGCAATATCGATAACGGTGGTATTGCCGCCACCGTAAAAGTTACCACCTTCGGTGTTCGGGTCCGGAAGGGAAGGGCTGAACGTCGGATTCCACACGAAGTTTTGCCGTTCCGAACCATACGCCCAAGCGTTGCCAGCCGGATAGAGACCGAAGAGTTGGGAGGGAACACCCAAGATGATACACCAGACCATTAGCCCGAAATTGTTGGCGGTTCGGAGGTCAAACACGTTGGTTTCCCAGTCGCCCCAAAATGTATCGTTGAACCGGCTGTACCACGCGGCTTTCTGGCTAATCAACGACTGAATGTTTGGAGCATTGTTCTGCATCCATTTCAGCGCTTGGGTCATATCCCCGTTAAAAGGAGTCATCGACATGCTACTACTCCAAATTAACGGTGATTTGAGAGATAAGCAAAGTTGCCTGCTGGTACGGAAGCAGCACCACTTCTTGCGAGTATCCAGACGGGTACGTAGGAGCAGGGGATCCGTGCGGCACGCAGGCCACAGAACAGGACCTGATGTACATACCCGGCAACTGGCGAGCGACCGCGCCAGCCATTTCGAAGGCCGACACCGAAGCGCCCACCACCAGACCAAGCTCGCCGTCTTCCTGCCCGTTCGCATACGAAATCAGAGCGTTCTGGATAGCGACATCGGGAGTAGCCGTGGAGCCGTTCTGCCGCACCGTGATGTTCACATAGCAATCAAGGGCGATCGGGGTCGTGAGCTTCACATAATACGAAAATCCGGTGGATGGGTCCACTACGGCCACACCGTTAGGACTACCAACGGGCGTTCCCATGCCAGACGCGCCAAAATCCCACGGGCAACCGCCTTGGTGAGCCGCGTATGCTGCTGCAGCAACTTCGTCCATGTCCGGAGTGCCAGCCACACACACCCACATCGCTGACGGGAGCGTGAAAGTTACACCGTTGACGACGCCCGCAACACCTGTGTTGTTCTCGATGACGTTTACCGAGGTAACGTTGTCCACGTCCAGAACCCGGGCTTGGATGGCCGCACTGGAGCCGGTGCCCTGAATCGCAAGCTGCTGCAATCGCTTGTTTTTGAGCGGTCCGTCATTGATGGCCGTCGTTCCCTCCACCACGGTCGTGCCCGACGTGACCGTAGCCGAGCCCCATCCGGTGGTTCCATCAAGGATTTCCAAAGCGCCGAGCGGCAACGGAATCGAGCCATACGCGGACGACTGGAAATCGCCAGTGGTATTGGACCCGTCAGAGTTTGCCGGTACGTCAGCGACCAGCGTGAAAATATCACCGTTCGAGGTCTGCACCCGGGAACCAGCTGTTACCGTGGTGCCCACGTTCAGGGCCATCACCACGCCCGTACCCACTGTGGAGCGATTCGTGCCGCGTGTGATACCGAGCAGAGCGCAGATAGCGTCGAGGAAAACACCGTACGACAGAGCCGGGTTGAACACGTTCGCCAAGTCTGCGTTGTTTTTCATAGTTTTGGTGCGAGCCAAAACCTCAGCAGCAATCAGCGTGCCCTGCGGTGTGCTTCCGTCCGTGTCAAGGTTTGCGCCAAGCGCCGCAATCCACTCGGCTTCCACGTCGGCTAGCAGCGTGGACGTGTCGTACGTCACGGTCCCGGTGTCAATCACGTAGCCATATGATGCTGTCATACTGAATCCTTAGAATGGGTTCGTGTTGCTGCCGCCCGACTGGACGCCGCCATGTTGGTGGCCATCGACCATCTTGCCATCAACGGTGGTAGTAGCCGGTAGCGTGCACGCCTGACCACCAGCCGCTGCGAATCCGCCGTTTACCTGCGTCTGCCCTGTCACCGTAGCGTTCTTGGCCACAGACATGTTGCCGTCGATGTTCACGTCGCCTGTGAATTCGGTCGTAGGCACACGTACTGTAACCTTGGACGTGGCCGCAATCAGGATGCTGCCTTCAGAAATTGAAATTTTGGTCGAGCCGTCCGTGGACTGGATAACCATGCTCGCGCTGTCCTCGCCCGCTATGGTGTACTGTCTGAATACATCAGGAATGAACATCGAGTCGGAAAAATCATGCATACGACTAGTCGGAGGCGTCGAGATTTGCAGCGATTGCTTGAACAATGACAGGTCACGGTCCGTGGCGTAAATCCATCCGAGGTCGCCCGGTTTCAACGGAAAGTTGATGTGAAAACCCCCACCACCCAGTGACATCACCGGAATCTGCACTAGTTGTTGACGCTGCTTCGATGTGTCGTCGGTCAGAACCCACGAAATCATAGGCTGCACAGTAGCCACGTTGTTAACGCGGTCGTACTCCACCACCTGCGCTGGCAAGCACTGATTCCACATGAGCCGCAGGCCACGCATAAACGCCTGCATAGCCGCAGGAACTGATTTGCGGTCTGACGACGTAGAGTTTGTGGCTGGCTTAAGCGGAATATCCGACATTCATGGGCTCCAGATGTGCCCTATTGTACCACGGCTACGGTGACGAATGAAGGTTGTTTATTTTTTGGATTTTTTAGCAGCAGCTTCGTTTGCCTTGGCTGTGTTTACTCCCTTAGCGACGAGGATATCGAACAGTCTGAACGCATCCTCCAAGCTGTAATACTCGTCCAGTTGCTGCATGGTCGCAGCCCCGTCCTGAATAAGCTGGGATATAACCGGGTCTGAGTACGTGCTATGCACTGCCTGCAGGTCTGACCGGAACCGGGTTGGCACTTTAACACCCTGCCAACCAATTAGGAATCCGAAGTTGTAGTCGTTCACCAGTTCGACGACACTGCGCAACACCAGCAACGGAGCAAGCGTTCCCGTTACGTCCACCACGTACTTGTTCACTATATTTGGATCAGACATAGGTTGCCACTCCCCCTCCTCATTCTTTACGTGGGTGTCAGCAAACAGCACCAAGGGGTGAATATCGCCCGGTTGAGCCAAAACAGCAAAACCGGGGATGGCCGCAAAATGTTTCGACTTGTACTCTACGCCGAAAGCGTTGAATTTAGTTTCTTTTCTCATGCTGGCGGGTTCGCACTGGCTGTTACGTAAAACGGCGTGTCGCGTGAGCACAGGTCGTACTCAATGTCCATCACAATATACGTGCCGTTAAGACTTGGATTCATTAGCGACGTTAGCGACGAGGCTTGCGCCAGACGGATTGACTGGTCAAACAAGGTTGTGAACTGAACGCCCCACTCCGTCCACGCTGGAGCGCCGATGAACGTGGTGATGTTTGCGATGTTGCTGGTGTTCACAACCTTGTTGCGGTCTTTAACGTACAGAAAATCGTCGTCGACGAACGCAGCGACATCCGGCATATAGATGTCCTGCATTTTGATAAGCAACGCCGCGTGAGTGTGAATAGACCGGGCTGGGTTCGTCACTATCACGTTGTCGTATGACGTGTCGCATGAGAAATTGTTGCCGAAGCCCATCTCCCCTGCTGCCCACTGGACGAATGCTTTGAACGTGCTTTGTGCCGGTGCCGAAGTGGAAATGAACGTAGTCTTGTCCACCTGCCGGGTGAAGCAGGAAATGCGCACGCCGATGCCGGGAGGCCCCGCTATCGGGTCTACCTGAACCACCTGCCCCTTATATACCACCGAGGTTTGCAGGTTCGCGCCCTGAGCGTATCCAGCTTCGATCACCACACTGACCCATTGCATGTTTTGGGTCGAAGGGTTACCCGATTCGGTCTGCCTGCGCTGCCACGCCGTGAACTGCGACAGCAACTGAGCCCGTAGCGTTTGGGACAGTCCAATAGCGTCGATGGTGGCCTTGTTCTGAAGGGCTAGCGAGGCTTTCTTGATCCGGATTTTAAGGTTAATTTCTTGATTCAAAATGACATCGCCACCGGGCAGGCTGATTGTCACTTTTAGGACGCGGGTCTTGAGTGCCATTAGCGTTTAATCCCCGTGTCAACCGAGTTGGCCAGATCGGACAGGCCCGAATGCACCTTGTCCATAACTGCTTCTGCAGTCTGGTTCGGATTACCTGCGCCAGTAACGTTGATCCAGACCGCTCGCTCTCCCAGCGTAATATTCGTGCGCGGGCCGTCCTGCGCCTTGTCCTCAACCACGCCGCCGTACTGCCGAAGCTGGTTCAGACCGCTTTCCTGATTCTGCAGGTCCGTGATGATTTTCGACCGGTTGGACGGCGTAAGCATAGCGTTTTGCAGCTGCACCTTGAGCGACGAAATCTGATTCTGGTACTCACCGTCTAGCTGGCTGACCGCCCACGTAACATCTCCCTTGTTAATACCGCCCTGCTTTAGCTGGTCAACGTTGGGCAGGCCCATGCGAGCCGCGATGTTTTGCTGCACCGAGGTAAGTTGAATGTTGTCCCGGCTCGTGCCGTGCACCGGGGCTGGCTTGAACATCTGGCCGGTTGCAGTTTCCTGATATCCGGTGTTCCTGTTGCTCACAGCGTACTTTTTGCCGCTAACCATGTTGTAGCCGGTGTCACCCTGAACCAAATCGGAATCTCCGAGCACCTTCCCCGGATATGCGAGGGTGTTCTTACCCCAGCCGCTCTTATCGTAGCCACCGTGATACTTCATCAGGGCTTCGCGGATACTGTTTGAGTTGCCGATGTACTCTTTCAGCAGCTTTGCCCCGCCCATGATATTCTGCTCAGGGTCGTACCCGTTCGTGATGCCCAACGATTTAAAGTTCGAAGGCATGACCTGCATGAGGCCCTGCGCCCCTACCGGGCTGGTAGCGCCCGGGTTGAAGTGGCTTTCCACCTGCGTCACGCGCTTGAGCAGGTCCACCGGTACGCCCGTGGCCTTCGATGCCTTCGCGTATATGTCGTCGTACTTTGACGGTGCTGTCGGCAGATAAGCCTTGTTATCATCGTCCGATTTGCCAAGACCAGCCGAGCGACCCACTTCACCGGCCCAAGCCGCCCAAGCCTGCTTCTCGTCAATGGCGTTAGCGAACGTAGCCACAGCACCTGCGAACATGTTGATGGCCAGATTCATGGCGTCGGTGTTCTGCTTGCCTTCTTCGTTCGCCTTGTCTGCAGCATCTGCGAGGGCGTTGGCGGTAGCCTTTTCCTGCTTCGCCTTCTCTTCTGCCGCTTTTTTAGCAGCAGGATCGTTCGCCTTCTTGTCGTCGGCCTTCTTTTGCTCGATCTTCTTGCTTGGCTTGAAAACCATGTCGAACAGGTCTTTGCCGAGGCCCCACCCGCTAGACGGCTTAATCATGCCGTTGAGCATGTCCACTATCGGGAATGATTTACCGAGAGCGAAGTTTTCGGCCTTGGTAGCCTGATGGTCCGCCATCTTGGACAAATCGGGTGTTGCTGCGGCGAGCTTGGTGAACAGGTCAACCAGCTTGGAGAACGCAGGCAAAAGGTGCTCACCTAGCACGGTCTCGGCTTCGGTAAACTGCTCTTTAAGCTTTGCCAGCGAGTCGTTGAATTTATCAAGCTGCTGCTCAGCGTCCTGCCTTTTCTGGATGTCCGCAGGCGATTGCTCAGTGATCTGGCCAACAGATGACCCCATTCCGCGCAGGGACATCGCAAAGTCTTGGTTCATCCCAAACGATTTGGCCCAGCCGGAAGCCTGTTCCGGTTTCATGGCCTGCAGACGTTCTGCCAGTTGAGTAAGTGCCGTGTTGGTGCCGATCACCGGTTTCCCGCGATCACCAACATTGATCCCCGCCATCCTGAACTGGCGTGCCGCGACCCCTGTGCGCGACGGGTCCGCGTATGCTTCGGAAATCTTAGCCGAGAACTTGCTGATTTCATCTGCGGTCTTCTCACGCGTAATGCGTCCGTTGCTGTTCTTGACGAATTTGCGTTGGTACTCCTCAAGGCGCAGGCCGGATACGCCCTGATCCCGCCCCTGAACACGCTGGGCGTTAAACCGTTCCCTCAAATCCATAACGGACTTGATGCCTACGCCAAGAGCAGCAACGGCTACCGTGGCGACTGCGAATTCTGCTCCAAACGCCCTGACTGCCGCCGTAGCCTTGTCCACTCCCGGAATTACCTTTCCGAACTCGTCCGCAGCACCGTTGGCAAACTCCTTCATGCCCTTCGCGGACTTGCCTGACTGCTTGTTTACTGACTCCACTTTGGAATTAAGTTGCTCCAAACGCTTAATGGAGTCCTTCAGTTCTACGGTGTACTGTAGAACGAACTTATCCAGATCATCAGCCATCGATTATTCCTTGTGGACATTGCCGACAGCTTCGAAGGCGGGGCCGATAAGCGTGCTGCAGTGAGCGATGAACGCGATTGCCATTTCGGAGCCCGCCTCTGCCCAGTGATTCGTACGGTTGGCGTGAGTTTCCGGGTCGATGCCGTTCTCGGACAGGACCGCCTTAAACAGAAGCTCGACGTTCTGCCAGCTTCCCAAATGGTTGTCAATCAACGCGTCAGTGGACAAAGGAATCTCATTTCCTTTTGCCTTGATGACCGTGCAGTATGACAGGATTTCCATCGTGAAATCACGGCGGAATTCGCGATCCCGGGTTGGGTCGGACGCGGCGAAGGACACGTAGCGGCGTTGAATGTCCCAGCCGTCGAGCGCAGCGAACTTTCTGATTTCTGCCACGGCGGGCATACCCTGCGCATCGTTAAACTCAACCATTCTAGACCCCGAAAAAAGATGTGACGCTGCTATACAGCGATGCGATAGTTGTGGTAGCGCTAGGAAGAGTCTGAATCCGCACCCCGTAAGTGTTCTGGTCTGCCGTCTGTGACGGATCGAAACTGGGAGAACTCGGAGGGATTGCCTGCTGTAGCTCCATCACCAGACGCGCCGCGCTAATCATGCGTGGCGTCTGCTCTATCTCAAGATCGACGACCACCATAGAAGATGATATCACAGATTTACTAGTGATGTCTATAGTCAGTTGCGTGTTGGCAAATGAAGAAATGATCGATTCCAGCGTCGAAAGATCGGAGGCAATCGCAGTCACCCGAATGTTTGACGGCAGGATGATCTTGCTAGCTTGCACATCTGCTTCCTGCAGCGACTGTGAAACGGTCTGGTTAACGTACTGGACCACGCTCAACGGCTCGTCTGATGTAGCAGATCTCACACCAATCTCGACCTCAATCACTTTAATGCTGGGCCAAAGAGTGAAGCCGCTATCCGAGTCAACCGCCGTGAAATTAGCCGCACTGAAAATAGAAGAAAGGATACTGTTTGCCATTTCGTACCCTCAGAACGCGGATGTCAAGCTGCTATACAAATTACTGGCGGTCGTTGTCACGGACTGCAGGGCCACGATTCCTTGACTGATTAGCGACGAATCCGCCGATTGTGCAAAGATAACCGGCTGAACGTACTGGACCAGTTGCTCTTTGAATACGATCTTGAGCGGCGAGGCGCTGAGCATCTTCGGAATTTGGCTGATGTTGTCCTCGTCGACGCGCATATTGTTGAACACCAAGCCCTTACTCTTGATCGTATACAGGCTGACACGATCCATCGCCACTTGAGTAATTTGGGACAGGGTATCAAGGTCCGGAACGATACACTCGACGGTCAGCCGGGTCGCCTTAATTACGCGGGCGTCCACCAGCGTCACCCCATCTTCCCTCATGTGGCCAAAGACAGTCGAACTGAACTTGGTCTTGACCGAAATCACTTTAAGATTGGTCGCAACCGCTCCCCCAGTGGCTTTGGCTAGAGAAAAGTTGGCCTGTGAGAACAGGCTTGAGAGGATGCTGTTGGCCATTATAGCAGGCTCAGAACAGTCGAAGCAACGGTAGCAACCACCTGCTTCGCGCTCTGGAACCCGCCGAAGCTACCGAATGCAAACGAGTAAGTGTTGGCTTTCCGTCTTCCCTGCTGGGTGATGGAGTCAGCTAACGGACCCTTTGTGATGGTGCCGTTGCTAAGAATCACCCGACCGCCATCAGGGTACGAAATCACCGCCGTGGTTGTATCTGGCAACGGGATGATGGAAGACGAGCCCTTGCGAGCCGACAGCAAGATTTTTAGGTTGATATCGTCGTTGCTGCCCGGGATGACCGACACCGACATTCTGACGGCAGAGGCCACATCATATGCGAACAATGAGCCATCGTACAAAAGCTCAATGTCTGAGGTTTCCACCTCTTCAAACACGATGGGGTCTGTGTCGTCAGCGAACTGAGACAAGCTGAAGCCCATCGGGAACGACTGCAACGCCACGATGGTGATACCTGTCCCAAATCCGCTAACGTCAATCATGCTGCTGCCTTTAAACGATCTTCGTGGCCGACTCCGTTGCCGGAGTGGGTTCGATCTTCTTCTCCGAGCCAGACGGAGGGGTCTCCGTGCCCTTCCCTTCGTCTTCTTTCACCTCGCCGCTATCTTTGCCCGGGTCGGTGTCTTGGACCGGCTCCGTGGCCCCTTCTTTCTTGATTTCGCCCGTGCCGTGATTGAAGAGTACGCCATTGGCGTAAGATGTGAAGTAGTCCATTATGCGTCGCTCTTTACGGTTAGTTGCCCATATATCGTGGCCACCTGCGCCACATAGTCAAACTCATTGCCGTTAATCGTGATGGTCAACGAGTCGATCCCAGTAACATCCGGTACGGTCAGAATGTTATCGATCAGCGATTTGCGAGCAGCATCGTAGTCCGTCTGCGGCGTGAACACCGTTTCGAAATACTGCACCCCGTTAGTCTGATCGTAGATATCTTCCGAGTACCGAAGTTGAGTCTTTTGCAAGATGTTCTGCACGCAGGCAGACGCGCCGGTAAGGAGCGTCAGATTCCGACCATCTGGCAAAAAAAGATCGTTATTTCCGTCTGTCTGGAGCGTCAAAGAAGCCATTACGAGGACACTCCGTTGGTTAGGATCAACTCTTGCAACTGGACAATCTCGTCTTGGCTCGCGTAGTACAGATTGCAAGACCCTGTGAAGTTGGTCCAGTCGGCGTCCGAATCGAACACGAAGTTTCCGAAGTTCGGAGTATACATATAGCCGTAAGGCATTAGCGGAATCCCGCCGAAGCAGCGAACACCAAGGATGATATCCGTCCCATTCCGGGTGATGTCTGCGCACATGAACTCTACGCTCTGGTAGATGCGAATAGTCCAGTATGCGCCGTCCGCGTTAAACGAACTTGACTGGTTTGGGACCTGCGACAGCGGGACTTGATACATAACTTACGCCGTTTGGGTCATGCCGCTCTTGCTAACGTTCTCAAAGCGGAACTTGTAATTACGGGTCTTGACACGGCCCGACGATTGCGCCTGAGGAACGACCGACCCGACGAGTGCAATGCCGGGGCTCATGTTCACCTTGACGCCGTTCGGATACGCGAGGGCAATCGTGATCACGTCTTGCGCGCTGGTCTTGCCCTTCGACACACGATTCGAGTTGAACAGAGCGTCAAGGTTTTGATCAGCCAGCGACCACGGAATAACCGCAAGCGCGATTTCAATGCCTTCCGGACGGGACCAAACAACCATGTCGCCGTTCGTGCCCATGCCGGATTGCGCAATTTCGAGGTCGGGGCTGTCGAGCGGATCGGCATCGTCTGCCCATTCGGTGACGATGAAACCATTCGGGAATGTGTTGGAGCCGATGATACTGGCCGACAACCCGAAGGTGGATACGTTTTGCATAGTAAGGCTCCTTTACGCCTAATTGTACCAAAAGGAGAAGGACGGCCCAATATTGGGACCGCCCCGCTTACCTTTAGATCATGACATTGCTGCCGACCACCGAGCGAATCGCGTCGTCCTTCGAATAGATCAACGTGTACGTTGCTTCCCATTCGACCAGACCGCTATTCGGATTGGTAATCGACTCGAACTCGATGTCGAGCCAATAACCAATCGTGGCCACTTGACGCCATGCGTTCGAATCGCCGGTCGTCTGCGTGATGAACTGTTGCTGCACGGCGGTCAGGGTCTTACCTGCGCTGATGGTGCCGTTGTTCTTGGCGGTCGTGATCGTGGACTGCATCACGGCCAGAATCGTGGCCTTACCATCGTTGTTGGCGGGAACGCGACCCACAGCCAAGAACAGCGTCAGAAGCTGTGCACCCAAAGCCGACTTGAGCCACATTTCGTTCGCGTACGTGTTCATGTCCACTGCCGCAGTCGAGCCACCGCACAGCACGCCGCGCTGATAGAACGACAACGGTTGACCAGCCGATTGCGTTTGGCCAATGTAGTTGCCGCGAAGCGCGTCCACCGTGTCGGCGGTCGTGTCGTCGGAAACCGTCACATTGCGCGATGCGAACTGGTAATACATGTAGTTCTGCGTCGCGTTGACTCGCGTGTAATCCGTCGCGGCGAGAATCTCGCACGGGGATTGCTCGACGAAATCGTTGGTCAACGAGGACGACACGAGGTTGATTGCGCAACCCGAGTAACCCTGCACGAGCGGGTACAGCGTGCCGAGATTGGCCAGCGTCGAGGTCGTGCTGTACATGTACATGTTGTTCTGGCTGTCATTCCATGCCGCAACCAAGGCGATATCGGAATTGCTGAGAACGCTGGTCGAGTTGCAGAATGCAAACGAACCCATGTTGTTGCTGATGTTCGCACTCTTCGATACAGCCACATCGGGCGTATCAGCAGCTTGGCCGGTAACGTTCACCGTGCCAGTGGTGGCCCAGCCCAGCAGTTGTGACACGTCCGACGCGAGGCCCGTTGCCACTGCCGTGATGGTACCTGCGCCGGTAGTCGTGCCCGTCAGAACGAATTGGTTCGTGTTCGTGTTGAACGTAACCGTTGCGTTCGTCAGTTGCGCGTTGCTGTTTGCGCGGATTGCCGTTTGCAGTTCGCTCGCGATGTCGGTCAGCGATTCAGCTGATGCGAACGAGATTGCGGTGATCGGATCGGCCACGCCGTTAACGTCGAGCGTCAGGGTCGGGGTCGTCACCTGTTGTAGCAGTGCGAGAGACTTGGCAGTCGAATCGCCCACAACCATCGGAGCGATAGCTGCCGACACGTAACGTGCAAAGCTGATCGTCGAAGGCGACGTGATGTTTTTGCTGATGAACGCGAAGTAAGCAAGCGCTCGCTTGTATTCTTCCGACGAGGTGCCGAAATACGCACCAACGGCGTCAGAGGTGCTGAACTCGGCAACGATGCCCGGGGGCAGTACCGTGTTCTGCGTGATAAGGCGCAGGATAAGTTGACGCTGAGCAGCGACAGCACCAGCCCCCACACCCGACACAATCTTGATATAACGACTTTGAGAGATCACTTTTGGACTCCTATGTTAGCTAACTTTACTACTCACCGATTTCCACATATGCCCGGTGTCGATCAGGGGTTTATCAAATCCTTTGACTTTCACCGTGTACGGTGAATTCGCTGCCCAAGGTCCGTTCCTAATGCTTCTTGCAATGTGTCCCTCAATCGCCAACCCTATTTGGCCCAATGCTTGGTCCGCGTTAATCTTTCCGCTTATAAGGTTCTTGCCGATTTTGACCTGAATATCTTGCCTGCTCTTGCTAAAATTGCTCCAAGCATATCGCATGAAGCCGCGAGGCGGAATGATAATCTGGTATGATTTACCGTTCTCGGAGATTCGGTTGATTGTTGCACCGAACTCCAAAATACGTGCTATCACAGCCACCTGCATCCCTACATTGCCTTCGCTGTTACCTGCTTTCTTCTTGTTCTCTTTCTTCTCGCCACCAGCCGGGTAGCGGTCAGATTCGAACCAGCCTGCTTCTACCTTCCTACCCTCAAGACCCTGTAGCGCCTTGAGATGTCTGTCAATCATTTTCGACCGGCCCGCCATGGTACACCTCAGATCGGGAAAATTCCGTCCGGTACTACCCTGTCGGCAGCAGGGGTAGTAAACACTACGTCTCTGGAATAGGACACTACCATGTCAAAGTTCGGATGAAACTCAAACTGGCTTGAATCGTCCTGAAACGGAGGGTTGCGAACGTTTGTGACTCGCTCCACCCCTATCCCATTCTGGCTCTGTAGCTGCATCGCAATGTGACGACTGGCCACGTACGACTTTACAAAGTTAACCACATCCGAAGCCGTGGGCATATCCACCTGAGTCGGGTCCTGCTTCACGAGGCCGCTCACCTGAAACGTCGTTCGGTACAACTGAGTTTCCGTTTCGTCGTAAACGTTCGTGACGCTGTTATACTCCATCTTGGTCGACGGCCATCCATACGGGTCATCGAACAATTTTTCAATAAAAACCGCCGATCCGGTCGGAGTGCCCTGCTGCGTGGGCTGGTTCTTCTGGATCGTGGGAGGAACAAAAGACGACCAGCCGCCAGCCGTTACAGCCGCGTCGATCAGGTCGGAAAGCAGTTGGATTAGCTGATTGTCTGTCACGATGGTGCTACCGCATTTGCAGGCAATTGAACAGCAATTGATTTGGCCCAGCCGTCTTGCTCAAACCACGTGTTTTGAGATTCGATCTGGTAATACCGACCGCCCCAAAAAATCTGATCGCTTCCGGTATCTCGGGTCAGGTCCAGCAAGTTTGCGGACGCGAACAGCGAAACGTAATTCTTCTGCAGTTCTAGACCGAATTCCACATACTTGTCCCGAGGAACCCGTTGGACCGACATCGGAACGTAGACCACGGGTTCGTGTGCGGACACCCATTGCCGGTTAGCGTTAAGCGTTCGCGCGCTGTACTTATAGTACGGCACGGGCGTCAACCGAATCAGCCGAGCAGCCTGATTTAGCAGGTTCGAGCCCGGGATCATAGGAAGATCCCCCCGGCCTTACGGAAACTGTTGCGTTCAGCAATACCGCCGACCGAGATACCGCCGACCGACAGCATCTTGAGTAGCGCCCACAATTGCTGGCCGTACGGTGTCTGTGCAAGCCACCACTGGAAACCGTCTTTTGCGGGCGGGGCAAGCGTGGCGACGCTCACTTCACCAATAGTAGCCGAGGTGTTGAAACCGCCCTGCTCTGAACCCGGTCCACCCGCCGAGGTGGATTGCATTTGGCTCAGGATCATCAGGTGAGCGGTCATGCAGTTCGTGGCGTATACCAGCGATTTGTCGTTAAGGATTCTCCACTGGTTATCGTTGGTATCGATAAAGTTGCCCGCCACGTCCCAAAAAATCTGGATCGTCGCAGCCGGGTATTTGGTCGTATCCGCGAACTCTGGAAAGGTTGCGCGAAATGTTGCGTCGTTGTAATCCATGGCGGGCAACCTATCGATTAGAGCCGGAACTGGGTTTCAGTCAGTTCCTTGATCTTCGTTTGCGACGACGCAACTCGATCTTTAACGTTTTGCGGGGTCAGCTGGCTGAAGGAGTCATGCTGCTCCATCGTGCGCACTTCTTTCTGCACGGCCTTGTGATTGCCGGTGATGTCGCTGTTCAAAACTTTCATATGGCCGTTTTCGAGGAACTTCTTGAACAGCCAGTGGTCTTTCAGAATCTCGTACTTCTCGTCGCTGATGGGCGTAACAATGCCCGATGCGGTCCACATCGGTGTGCCCTCTGCGTCCTTGCTCATTTCGCCGAAGCCGCTGCGGGTCGAAGGCAAACCAGCACCTCCATGAATAACGATCTTGACCTTGGGTACCGGCAGAACGCCCTGCTTGCTGTTAGGGTCGCCAACGTAACGATACGTGTTAAACGAAACGCTGGTGGTTGCAGTGGAAAGCACAAACTTAGTCATGATTCGTAGTCCTAGTTATATACGTGGATTTAAGGCCCCTACAGCCCAACCCATCGAATGGAGAAAGGCCCGGGAGTGTATCTCCGGGCCTTTCCGTGGTCACTTCTACTGCTGGTGCTACTTAGATACCGATCATGCGCACAACGGCCCACGGACGGGTCAGGAGCACGCCCGCCGTCGCGTTCGAGTAGTCCTCGACGTACGACTTAGCGCGTTTCTCGACGCCGAGCGTCACGAACTTCGATTGAACCAACTGTGCGAACGTTTCGCCGCCGTCGCTCGATCCGTCGATTGCCGAATCGATTTCTTCCGCGAACAGGTAGGCAACATCGACGCCGCCGTCACCGCCTTGGAATTCCGGAGCGGATTCCACGCGGATGCGCGGATACGTTTGCTTCAGCCAGTCGCGGACCGAGATACCAAAGTCGGTCGTCACCGTCAGGTAATCAACCTTGTCCATCGGCAGAATCAGCGTCATGTCAACCTTTTCCGGGTCGATCTGATCTTGAGACTGCGTACGGAGGGTGACTACCATCAAGCGAAGGTCGGCGGTGATTTCTTGGAACGTTGCCGACGCCCAGCCACCGGTAGTAGCCGACGAAATTGCTGCGGGCAGCGCCGGATCGTTCAGCAGACCAAACGTACGGTTGATGCCGCTGTTCCAGCCGTAGAAGCCGATCGCATTGCGCATGATTTCGAGCGACACTGCCGAAGCTTGACGCTTCGTATCCGCCGACGACAGGCGCATTGCTGCGCTGCGGCCTTCTTCCAACAGGCCCACTGCGATACCCATTTCGCCGCGAACGATCGAACGGCGTTCGAAGTTCACGTTCCACGATGCCAACGGAATGTTGGTGAAATCGCCGTATTCCGTCGCCGTGCCAGCCGGTTCGACGATGCCCTGCACGATTTCAACATCTTCCCAGTTGCCGACCGTCTTGATACCGATCAGGTTATCGATCTTGCGTGCTGCGGTCAGGACCTTCACGAAGCCCGGGAGCCACGATTGCAGGAACTGGAGCGGCGTAGGTACCGACGAAGCCGTGATCGGCGCGGTGAACGCCGTATCCATTGCGCCCGCTTTCTTGAACGCACCGGCCTTGTTCAGCGACTGGATTTGATCCAGCACGGTGTCGCGGTCAAACACGATACCGATTTTGGCCAACGAGCGAACTGCTTCGTCCGTCACTTTCGTGAGGTCGAGCCGCTTGCCCTCTTTCATGCGGCGACCCGACATATACGAATGGGTCACACTAACTTCATTACGACGCGACATGTTTTTCTCCTATGAGCGTCTGACGCTCAAAATTACTGCGTCAGTTGGATGATGGTGAGGCCGCTCACCGGAGCGCCTGCCGCCGAAGCTGCAATCGTAACCGGATTGATGATGCGGGCGTTGGGGATCAGCACGAAGCCAGTCGGAGCAGCTGCACCTTCTGCGACGCTAATCAAGCCACCATACGGAATGGCTTGCGCGTTTTCGCCGACCGTGATCGTGTTAGGCGCAAATGCAACTTGATCGCCGTAGGACATGGGCTTGCTTGCGGTGGTCTCGTTGAAGAGTTCCGCAATCAAGATTGCCATGTCCGCGAACTGGCCCAAAGAGCCATGCGGCAGATCAAAGCTGGCTGCGAGCGGGCCACCTTGAACGGTGCCGTTCAATTCGTAGCTTTCCGGGTGGAACAGCACACCGTAGAAAATCGGACCGCCGACTGCCACGGTCGGAACTTCAGCAGCATACGTCACGCCGGTTGCAGCGCTTGCGCCACTATAACCGAACGCACGGCTGATGCGGTTCGTCGATTGCGCCGGATCAGTGCCGATGGTGGCCGAAGTGATACGACCCGGTTTTGCTCGGATCGGACCATCACGCACCACTTTACCGGCAGTGCCCGTGGTGAAATTGCGATTGACAACGGATTGGAAAGTCATGGCGTCTTACCCCTTGATGTATGCGTCGACTTCAGCCGACACCGGCAGAGCCGAGTCCGACGCCGAACCTGCGCGTTGGTTGAATTGCGTCTTGCTGTCGCGACGGGCCTGCTCTACAGCGCCAAGATACGCGTCCAGCGCCACCATTTCTTGGCCCGAGGCAACTTTGAGCTTGAGCTTTTTCACCCCGTAAGCAGCGACCGCACGTGCATCCATACTCTTGCTATCGAAGGCTCCAACAACCGAAGAAAGCCGGTTGTAGAGGCTATCCTTAACAGCAAGATCAGCATAGAAACGGCGTACCGAAGCATCAGCTGCTTCCGTGTGCTTGCCCGCAGCAGGTCCCGGCGACGCTTTTCCCTGACCTTCGCCAACCGGAGAACCTTCGCCTTCGCCGTCGTTTGCTTCGCCCGCGCCTGACGCGCCTTCGCCGTTAGCGTTTGCGCCCTCGCCTTCGCCGTCCCGGAGTCCTTCAACGATGTCCGCGCCGCTCCCTTCATTGCCTGCCTCGCCTTCGTTTCCCTCGCCGCCATTGGCTTTGAGTTCAGCGAGAATGCTTTCGATCTGCGCGATAACCGAAGGAAGATCAGCCGCGCCGTCACCTTCGTTTTCGCCACCTTCGCCCTCGCCTTCGGCTGCACCTGCCTCAGCGCCTGCAGCTTCCTGCGTAGCGCCTGCTTCAGCACCAGTAGTTGCAGCTTCGCCTTCAGCACCTTCTGCGCCCGCACCTTCAGCACCTTCCTGATGAGCGGGCTCGGTGGCCTCTTCATTCAGGAACTGTTCAAGAGCGGGCAGAAGGGCCTTCAGTTGGGCAACGGCGTTATCCGCTGCCTTCTTATTGCGCTTCATGGTTGTTTCCTTATCGGATGGTCGTACATCAAAATTCAGATGGTCGTAGACAATGCTTTGACCATCCAACACCTTCGCACCGGGGACACGGCCCTCGTCCACTAGCGCGATATGGTTGCCGCGCATGTTCGTCTGGACTACCTCGTAAGGCTGGCCATTGAACACACCCGGTTTAATCTCAAAATCACAGGAGTAGCCCAGCGACAGGTCACGCTTCTTTTGGGCCAAAGCGCGCTGCGCCCGACGCGAAAAAATCTTGATGTCACCACGCATCCAAGGGGCATCGTAATAAACGTTGCCCGTCAACACGCCGTCCACACCGTAGTCATCCGGAGCTTCCGCGCTGTCGTCGTCCTCGAAACCTGACAGCATTTCGTGATCGACGATGAACGGAACGTTCTTGAATGAATCGAGAGTATCGGGGTCGCTAACTGCAGATTCGGGTCGGAAAACTTTGACAATGCGGTTGGGATCACCCGGCAGGCCCAACTGCCCCGCCGAGTAATCAAAGATGCCGAAAGACGAAATAGGGCATCCCACCACGGACATAAACCCGTTGTCGTCTCTTTCACGCGCTGTCGGCATCTGTTTGCTCCAAATCAGACGAAATGCATCGTCACCAAAAACCCTAAGAATGTCACGTCCAGAGCAACCCATTGTCTATTGAAAAACGGGTGTTGATCCGTGACTTCCAGTATGTCAAAGCCCCACTCTATGCAACGGTCGGTAATTGTGTTCCGAATCGCGTTCATTTAAGCTCACCTATTCTATCACAAAACAGCGACATCACAAAGATCGGATCATATCACGCAGACGCGATACGGCGCATTTGGGACAGCAGTCGCCCACGCAATCCCCTGCGTGGCTTTGCCAGTCTTCCGGTATCATGCTTTGCAGTCCTAACGATTTGGCTCGCTGTTTGATGTGACGCTTCACAGCTTCCGGGTCTTTGGCGTTTCCGGCGAGGTGTATTGCGCTTTTCAGGTCGTGTTCAGTTTCGATAGGAAAGGAGCCGTCCGGCATGGCCGCACCCGTCCCGGCATCTTTGCGCCTCTCCTGCTCCGTGAAGTCTTTATCCTTCGCCACGTTTTTCCGATGTTGCGAATAGGCGATTGCTACCGCCTGCTTTTGCGGTTTCCCTGCCTCCATTTCAGTTTCGACGTTTTTGGAAAATGCAGCTTTGCTAGTGCCCGTTGATAACGGCATGATTGGAACTCCTGTTTAGCGGATAACCGGGATTCTACGACATCTGCAGTTGATCGCCCAGCCGGGAGGGCCGAGGTCCCCCTTTTTCAGATTGAATTCGCCCCCGACTTCCCACAACCTAGGGTCGTTCAATTTGAATATGTGCCCGTCCATGTGGACATGGCTCTCGCGGGGCACCTTGCCTGCTGAGGAATGCGCCCATTCGAATTCGTCAACACCGTTTTCGCGCATCCGGTCATCGGCTAGTGCGCTATACAGTTTGCTAGTCTGGTCGCGGGCGATAAGCTCTACGCGATCTTTGGCGGTAATGCCTGCTTCGCGCAGCGCTGCCTCGATACCGGCCTGCCCCTGCTGCTCTGGATTGGGCGAGGTCAGCGACAGCATCACGGAAGTATAGATTTTCTCGTGAACTTCCTGCTGAATGTTTACAATCAGCGTGTGATTAAAGTCAGTAGCTGCTTCAAGCGTGTTTTGTACGTACTCATTGAACGTGGCGCGAGGCTGGTCGATGCCAGCCGTGGACAAGCTGTTCAAGGTCGCCGCTGTAGCGTTCTTGTCCGCGTCGCGTGTGAACTCGTAGGCAGCTTTGGTGGCGAAGCCCGAGAACACTTCTTTCCATTTCTTGTCCAGCTTCTTTAGGATCCGTTTGAAGATACTGGACACAGACGCATCTTCCCCATAAAACTGCTCTACCTCAGGATGAGCGAGTGTCTCAGCCATTTCGTGCTTGTAGTCCTCAAGCATGGCTTTAACCACCCACATCATCTGCTTCTGGTATTTCAGCTTTACTGCCGCGCTAGGCGCAATAGGGGAGCCCCTCCCCACTGGATCGGGCTCCTTCCTCTTACGCTCTTTGGACGCTTTGAAAGCCATTACTTTTTGGCCTTGTTCGGTGTTTGCTTTCCGGGGTTACGGGTCGCGCCTGAGCCAAACTGCCCATTTGGTGCCCGTTGCTGCTCATCCGTCATCGGGCGGTAACCCGCTTCTCGCAAGAACTGCTCGCTCATAGCCACGGTAGTGTCACCCGCCTTTGTCCAGTTCTTGAACTCGTCTATCGAGCAGTCAACCATCGAATCGAACCCATCCCAGCCCGGTTGGTACGCAGCTTCGTACGCAGCTTTCGCTTGGTGCGGGCCGTCAAACCCTAGCATGCACTTGTGTTCGTCGAACTCGCCATCGATGTTCTGGTTGATGACGTAAACGCGGTCAGACTGCAGGTTCGGGCCAACAAAACAATCGAGTTCGTCGCCGTCTGCCCCCATCACGCCCTTGATGTAGCCGTAATGGTGAGGCATTGTGGACGACCATTCAACACCGTCGATGGTCGTGCCCTGACGGATCGTACCGCGTGGGTTTTCGATGGCACAGATCATGCCTCCTACTTTGATCTTGGGGAGCTTGTATGAAGGCAACGAAGCCATCGTGCGTACTGCCGGGGCTACCCGTGGCTGCACGGTCGGAATCACTGACGGTCGGGCCGTGCGCACAACCGGGTCCCGGTCGATGTCCTTGCCTTCAGGCAGCATATATTCCGTCAGCTTGGTCAGCGAGGTTGCCAACTGGCTAAGCTGAGCCACTACCATGCCGGTGCGGTCCACGTCGGAGTTCTGCGGGTCGGTCAGACCCGGTTCCTTCAACGTGGTGATAGGTTGCCCGGTAATCGTCGGTGCCGGAAGTACGGCTCCGGCCTCATGGGAGACTTCCGGACGGGCTGCGGGCTCTTCCCCCGACTTATATAGCGGAACATCGCCGAGAGCCTCTTCCGTGGCCGTCCCGTGGCCTTCCGTCCCTGCTTCGGATCCGGCTACGGTCTGTCGGGCCTCGCCGGAATTCAGAGCACCCTCGCCCTTCATCTTCTCGGCCCCTGCCTTCTGGAACGCCGCAATATTTTCGGGCGTCATCCCCGGATCTTCGTTGGCGTCCACATCGGTCAGACGGTTGAAGCCCGAACGCGGATCGTCCTTGAGCTTCGTACGTACCTCGTCTGCCGAGATAGCCCCTAGAGTGGCGTACTTGGTAGCTGCGTCGGCCTGCGTGTTGTTCAGGTCGGCCAGTTCCTTCGCCGTCATCGAGTCAACCGGGTTCCACACCACCTCGACGCTATACGTCTTGCCCAGCGAGCGGATCAGAATGCAGTAGTGACGCGTCAGCAGTGGCGTGAGATTGTGTTCTTGGATCGATTCCAGTTCTTCATGATACGACTTCATTTCGAACTCGCCCGTGGCGTTGAAGCCCTTGGGGGATGTGCCAAGCAACTTCGTCGACGGGACCTTGCTGATAGCGGACGCGATCTGGTACTGGTTCATAATCACTGAATCGAAGTCCGACAGCGATGTGTCGAACTGTTCCATGGTCTCGTCTTGGCCCAGCACCTTCACCGCGTGGTTGTCCCGAAAGCGCACCCACGTCATCAGCCGCTCTTCGAATTTGTCCTGATTCAGGATCATTTCCGACAGATCGGTGTGAATAGCTGTGGTGCGCTTGTTCAGCGACAGCAATGGGGCCTCGTTCGCGGTGCGCTCTGCAGCGTACACACGTTCGTAGATGCGCTGCGTCATCGGGATGCCGCCGAAAATGTAGGTCGGCTTCAAGATGTCGGCAGGTTCAGGCCCCCGGATGATGATGAGGTGCGATCGGTGATACTTGCGACCCGAAATGATCCAATATTCAGGCTCGTAGAAGTGCATCGACGATGGATCGCTTGTGGATTCGGCGGTCAGCATCGGCATCATCCAATACGGGTCCACCTGCGAGATACCGCGATATGACCCCTCGGTGATGCCGTCCTCGTTGAATGGCTTCGTGTAGTAGTCCGGATCATCGCTGCGGATGTCAAACAGAGCCACGCGGATACCGAAGATGTTGTTAAATCGGTTGAACTCCGAGAGTTCCTGCTTGATGTTGTTCTTGTGATCCCAGTCCTTGATGGCGTTGCGCACGTCATCCGGCATTTCCTCTTCATCGGCGACGTTCAGTTCCCAGCCGTGGCGCACAGCGTCATCACCCGGCATCGTGCACGCCTTATCTACCAGCCAGTGCTGTGCAATGATGGCACATGCCTGATAGCCGATAAACGATTGCATCGCATACCAGTTGGCTAGCTGCTGCGGGACTTGATACGCGCCACTGATGCCCATCGATTGCAACGGGATCGGGGTGCCTTCTCCATCGTCCATCGCATGCGAGCGTAGCTTGGTGTCCATTGCCATGTTGCGGCGCACCGCCACCGACTCATCAACCATGAAATCCTTGAGAGTCAGGCTGACGGGCCTAGGGAGGTCCACCGCTCCGGAATCCCAGCCGCGCATACGGGCAATCGGGTCTAGCGGGTCTGCTGCCTCACGGCGAGAGGGGGTACTAACAACTGGAGCGTTCCGCCCTACTTTGATGCTGGCGAGTCTTCTCAATTCTTTAATCACGGGGTCGGCCTCAGTAGGGTGGCGTCTGGTTAGCTGGACAGGATATTCCGCGAGTCTAGCACAACAAGCCTCCTGAGCCAATAAACACACGGGCCGACAGGTAGACCCCCCTACTCGCGAATCGGGTCGTCCCAAGAACCACGCTGGGTCTGTCCACACCCAGCCTTCTTATTTCTTCTTCTTTGATTTAGAAATGGGGGGGTCGACCCATATTCTCTGTCAGAGCCGCGTCGGACGGGATGTGGCACGAGTCTTGCCGATATAACCCCCTGTCGTCATGTATGGGGGGATACTATCCTTCACGGCCAAGGGGTTATCACCCGGTCGTCTATAATGACTCCGGGATACCGGGCTATGGTTTGTTCGAGGGTCGAACAGCCGAGAGGTTTCGCGACATAGGGGGATACCATATCCGCAGATAGGGGTAGGAGCGCTCCGGAATTGCCTGAATAGGGGTATGTGCACATACGACGAGGCCCGCCGTGGTACTTCTGGCGGGCCTTCGGATTGTTGGAGCTATTACTGTGGCTGTGGTCTCGGCTGGAGCTTCCTCTTGGGCTTCTTGCGGTACGACGCCCAATCTTGGAACTCAGGGACTGTCGATAATAGCTGCTTTAGCGTCTTGCCAGCCTTGTGACTGTGGTATTGGTCTTCTCCTCCCGGGGTCGTGTTATATCCGTTAGCATCTTCGCCCCACTCGCACACATTGGAGCGATGAACCCGTATTAGCTCGACCTCGTGCGCCTGACACTCTGCACGCGTGCCCTCAAATACCGTAGTGGGGAGGATTTTACCAATCACCCCGTATTTGATAAACATCCGGTGTACGAGACCACGCGGTCTCTGGCGAGCGTCCTCCATATGCTTACGGTGGCGCATGGCGACGTCCTTGCTAATACCTACGTACACCTTGCCGTTAGGGAACGTGTAGACGTACACGAAACAGCGATCTGTTATTTCTTCCACGATGCCGGGATCCTTTCTGTGAAGTCTTTAAAATCGTAGTAGCAGTGTGACTCCGTTTCGTGAATTCCGTCACTGCATGGACCAGTAACTTTGACCATGAACGGGCGTTCATGTTTGAATTCGTCCATAACGCAGTAATACATAGTGCCCGCTTGGTCACAGCCGAATTCAAAAATTTCGGTCAGACGGTCCGGATGATTTGATATCCGGTGACTCTCTATTTTAAACCGAGTCATGCCTCGGCCACCTTTGAATGCGTCCGCGATGCTCCCACCAAAGCCGATCGACGACGGTTCGTGGGAACCCTTTGTCCGCCAAAACAATCCAAGTAGGCTTGAACAGCCCATGTGCGCCCGATGGTCTAGCCACCGGTATTTTTCTTACTTTCATGCCTCGGCCACCTCTACTGCGGTCTGCTCCAAAATGCGTCGATACTGACGACGCTTCGAGAGTTTTGCAGCAGCGATCTTGAGAATTTCGGCTTCTTTTACCTTGTCGCGCTTGAGCAACGGAGCCCAAGCCAAGTAAAAATCGCCTACCTCGCCGCGCCACGTGCCGGAAACGGCCACGCCGCCGATGGTCAGCAATTGCATCTTGCCATTCTTTTTGGGTTTCTCGTAAACCCAGCCAGCAGGCTCGGCGGCAATAATCTTGTCGTTGATGTCAGGCATTTTAATCCCAGAACGGAAGTTTTAGAAGAGCATCGGGCGGAAAAAATCTCTGGCCGTCCAGTTGTCTGCGCTTGACAGTGCCTACTTTCTCGCCCTGCTCGGCGCGAGCGTCAACAGCGCACTGCGGGCAACCTGCGCCGCGTAGATGATTCCGGGGGAGTTGCTGGAAAAAACCGTGATCAGGGCAACCGATTTTTATTGGTGCCGATGTTTTGATGTACTCGGCCTGACTGTAGTCGTACCGAAAACCGTGCTTTTTATTTGACTTCTGCACGAAATCTGCAGTAGTGACCTTTGACGTAGCCAAGGGATTTGTCCTCTGTTATCAGAAAGACTCCATTGTACCACGATGTTAAAGCTATGGTCAACCACTTGAAGGGCCTCCCGCATTGCACGAGAGGCCCCGTATCACCTACCTGCGATTACACGCCGCCCGCTTGGTGGTATTGGGTCAGGACCGCTGCGCCTACTGCCACACCGCTTTGCGCCACCGTGGTGACCGTAGCCAGCCATGCACGAGCATTGGCAATCACCGTCGAGCCCGTGTACCACGTGCCACCGCCGTAGCTGTTGATGTCGCTCGTGAACAAGGTAGCTGCTGCTTCCTTGTTGGCCAGAGTCGTAGCATCCGTACCGGACGCGCCGTTCGCAATGGCTTGCACGAGATTGACGAATGTGAGCGGAACGGAGACGAATTCCGCTTCCCACCAGTTCAGTTCTTGTGCTTCCGGCTGACGACCGAACATGTTCTGATAGGCCGCGAGAATGCAACCGGCCAGATTCGAACTGCCGTACAGGGCTTGCGATTCTGCCGAGTTCGCGAACGAGGCCAGCACGCCGTCGATGTCCGTACCAGCCGCATCGATTTGGGTCGCCCAGTATGTCAGGCCAGCAGGATCAGCCGGACGGCCATAGTAGCGGACGTAGAGATTTTGTGCAGTTGCAAGGCTTGCTGCTGTGGGCATATGTTTTGCTCCGTTATATTGTTTATGACGGGTTGTTCCGCCATCAAAAATTATATCACGGAGCTACTTCTTAACAAATTGCTTAGTGACTGCGTTCCACGCAAATTGAGGTTTGGAAGAGCCCAAATCGAAGAAGCCCTTAGATTTTTTGACAGACAGGTGTTCCACCGCGTACCGCACGGCGTCAGGGATGTGGTCGTTGCCTTTGGCCAGAACGGGCAATACCGCCCCGCTCATGCGGTCAACTTTCCACTTATAACCCGCAAACTCTTTAGCTGTGTACTTGCAACGAGGGTGGACGTAAATCCGGTTGTAATTGTTCAGGTGCGCTAGGCCGTCCTCTACGCTGTTTGGGGCCTTGACAGCAGGTTCGCACTTAAACCCGGATTCCTTCAGTTTGTTAATAGCCAGAGGCAGCGAGCTATCGGCCCGCACCAGCCATTTTGGAGTTGACTCGTGCCGGTGGCCTCGATTTAGCGTCGGGATGGAATCGAACAACTCCGGGAGGTCATCGAGTGACGAGTTGTTGGTGTGTACCTCGTAGTCAATCCACAGGCTTTTAAGCCCGCTTTCGTCCTCTGCTTCAAAACAGCGTACACCAGCTGTCGGGTCCGCGCCGCCGTTACTCCAGTCAGCCCCGTGAAAAAACTCGGCTCCTTCCGGTGCTTCGAAGTTGCGAATCTCCCACCGTTTCAGCACCGCAGCGCCTGCAATCCGTTTAGTGTGTCCCAGCCAGATCCAACAATAATCCGCAATAGCCTGCAAACGGGCATCTTCATTCGGCGCGGTCAGAATCCGCGCAAGCGATGTCTGCCGGTCCGACTCCAACGATTCGGTAAAGTACGGGTTGCTGTTGTAGTTTACCTGAATCGCGATTCGATCTTCGTACCCCGGGCCACCCGCCTTCTCGATGAACTCTTCATAAACGAAGTCTTGTTCCTGTTCCGGATTCATCGTTACGATGATACGGTTGCCCGGTCGACGAATAGACGGAAGCAGGATTTCGAGAGTTTCTTTGGTGCAGGTCTGGCCTTCTTCCAGCCAAGCAAGCCCGATGTCCGCAATAGACTTTAACGAACGTACGTTGTTCCAAAGACCCTTGAAGATGGCCGATGACTTCGTGCGCTTGTGAAAGATTTCGCGGTTTGTGACGTTGAACGCGTCCTCAAGATTGATAGACGCGATAGCAGTTTCGATTTCCTTCTTGGAGGACTGCTCGATAGAGTTTTGGAACTCCCGCGCCGCCAGCACGTCGATGCTGGTCATGTCCATCACGAACGGAATGAACCCGGCTACGGCAAACGTTTTGCCGCTACCCCGCCCGCCGTGTAGCGTAATGATACGCTTGTCTCGCAGGGTCGGCCCGCTCGGGTCCAGCACCGTAAACGGGTTAGGCATGGCTAGAGCCGCCTCCCGGTCAAACGGGCGTAGCTCCTTCTCTAGATCAAATACTGCATCGCCCGTCATTGCCGCTTTTCCCAAGGCAGAGTCGGGAATCGCTGGAACTCGGCTTGGCGAGGCTCGTCCTTGATGTCTTTATACTTGACGGCCAGTTCGAGCAGACGAGCAGTTGCGGACAGATCCACCTGCTTGACCCTTACTACAGTCCCTTCTTTTGTTACAAACTCCGTGGGGGTCTCACCCATGGCGATGTCCAGAGCCCGGGATAGTTTAGACCGCCAGCCCGACACCGAAAAGGTGTTGATGACGCTGTACTGTTCACTGATGTCCGAAATCGCCGCCTTGATAATCGGGTCATTCAGATACGACTCGGCCTCTTCCTGCGCACACCCACGTTCAAGCATAGGTGCTATGCTGTACCCATCGCGGATGTACATGCAGATGAAGGCTTTGGACTCCTCAGGGAGGTCAGCCCAGCCGTTGGCCTTAAATCGCTCTACGATTGCTTTGAAGCTGGCCGCGTCAGTGAAGGTCTGTAGTTCGCTCATGCCCTGATTCTACCACAGGACATGGAGCGGATCAAACCCCAGTTTTAAGGAACGTACGTGTTCCGGCAAACGAAGCGGCGTATTTTAGTATCCCGCACCGATTGACAGGTTACGCAGCAGGCCGCGTTCGGGATGTATTTCAGGCGCTCTGCCGGGATCGGGTTCCCGCAGTCCTCACATTCGCCGGTAGTGTTTTTGTTTTCTTGGCGCAGCATGCGGTTTAGGGCCAAAGAATCCTCGACGTGGATCGCTTCGGCTTCGTTGGCGCTGTCGGAGCCGGTGTAACCGTTGCTCATATTAACTCACCAATCCAAGGCGTTTAGCTTCTTCCAGCACCCCAAGGCTAAACGTGGTATTCCACCCCAGTTTGGGACCGTCATACCGGTCGATCACCCCATCCGGCCACGCCCGGTAGTGATGGCCTAGAAAATCAAACTCTTGATAGTTTAATTTTTGCATGATTTCAATTCTCCACCGTTTCGCCGCATTCGAGGATAGCGCCCAAGCAGGATTCCTTGTCTTCCACTCTGGCGTTCGGATCGGTCAACGTGAAGCGCCACGAGGCGTGCCAGCGGTCGATTGCTGCGATGACCAGTTCTTCCGTTTCCTCGCGATTCACTTGATGGCCGTCAATGAACGCGCCGAATCCGCCGCACAGGCCCTTTTTTACTTCGTATCCGCGATGTTTGGCCATTTGTCTGCTCCTGTTTGCCCGGTCAAAATCGACCGTGACTCTATTATAACAC
>OVEP010000215.1_pt2 | contig 36807 bp, 57 predicted proteins | sample 1779801 | NCBI WGS metagenome assembly OVEP01 (sample SAMEA3914791, study PRJEB12502) | metagenome | biome: forest; material: soil | place: Canada | collected 2011-07-03 | depth 0.1 m
CGGAGTCGGCGGCGGAGTCGGCGGCGGAGTCGGCGGCGGAGTCGGCGGCGGCGGCGCGGTCGGCGGCGGCGCGGTCGGCGGAGTCGGCGGCGCGGTCGGCGGCGCGGTCGGCGGCGCGGTCGGCGTGGTCGGCGGCGTGGTCGGACCATTTCAAGTGGGAAGCCGAGACGCTTCTAGAACTGCTGCGCAACGCACCGCAGGCCGCAGAATGAGCATCGCAAAGTTCAAGGCGTGGATGGCCGAAGCCACCGTGGACGAAAAGAAGGAACTGGCGATCAAGGCTGGAACCAAGCTGATCACGCTTTACCACATCCAGCAGGGATACCGGAATGCCTCTGCGGCGATGGGTGCGAAGATCGAGGACGGCGTCAGGCGGATCAACCGGCGCAAGCGTCATACGCCGCTTCCCGATGTGCAGCGCGGCGATCTGTGCGAAACATGTTCGAAATGCAAATTCTACAAGGAGTGCGAATGATAGGAGACTTTCTTGGCTATCTTCTATTAGCCTTCGTTTTCGGGGGAGGCCTGTTTATCTTCGGCCTCTTTCTCTACCTTGTTTTCGTAGTGGAGTACTGATGAAAGAATTCCTGATACTGCGGCTGCGCAACGCCGCGATAGCCTGCGACCAGCGCAAAGACCATGCGCTGGCTGAGCTTCTGACCGAAGCGATTCACGAACTGGAGGAACGCGATGCAGAACTTCGAAACGTTCGGCGCGCGCCTGAAACGCTTGAGGGTTGAGCGCGGAATAAGCTACCGCGAATTCGGAAAGCGCATCGCCAGTGCAGCAAGTGCGGTTGCGCTTTACCAGAACGGCGAGCGGACTCCAGGTTACTGGGTGCTTTGCGAAATGGCGAAAGTGCTGGACGTTTCGCTCGACTATCTGATGTTGGGGAGGGAATATGAAAAAGGCCGTTACCCTGCTGGCGCTCGTGCTTCCGCTAGCCGCGCACGCGAGCTGGTTTGACTACGAAGCGTCGATCGGTGCGACGCGCTTCTCATCGCAACCGGACAACACCTGGTATCAGGAAGGCGCGGAGCATCACCTGGATCTGCTCTCGCTATCCGGATCTGCGGGCATCACCGGGCCGATCGTTTCGCGCGGCTCGTGGGGTGTCGACTGGCATGCGGATTACGTGAACCTGGGACACGTCACCAGCCAGTGCGATTGCACACCGGTCGATGCGTTCTACAGTCAGGCGACTCACAGTATCACGAACACTTCCGTGCCGCTCGCCAACTTCATGGGTTCGGGAATGGCGCAGGGTATCGCACTGACTGTCGAGCCGTACGTCTGGAGTCACGGTTTGCGGTTTGGCGTCGAGGCTGGCGTTTTCCCGTATATCGCTTCGTTCAGCGAGACCATCACCAACTGGTCAAACCAGCCCGGCATGGCGACGCGCACGATAGGCGTGGCGACACCGCACCACGTCGAGCCGGGCGGCGTGATGGGCGCGTCCGTAGGCAACGGGCGCATTTCTGTGGGGTATCGTCACTTCATCCTGCCGTCTAACAGCAAGACGCCGGCCGTGTGGAAGGGCGCGGATATGATCGAAGTCAAATGGAGATTCAAATGAACGAAGAAGATGTCATGGATACTTTGGTTGCAGTGCTGGAAGCCATCGGTTACACCGAAGAATTCGCGGAGTCTCACCCGAGTCTAAAGGTCAGCGAAGGCGTCAAACTCTTCTTGGCGGACAAGGCCGCAGCGGTAGCGGTGGGAGAGCCGGAAGACGCGTACGCGAGGTTTGAGAAGTGGGCAAGCCAGTACACGAACCTACCGGAGCGCTACGACGAGATTCCATCGTACCTCGTATGGCAGGGTGCAATCGCATCCAAGGCTGAGCCGGCAGCAGTCCCGGATTCGCCTGCATACGCACTGCGCGGGCTTTACAAGCCGACCATGGAATACTTCATCGACGGAAAGCCATGCACGCCCGACGAATACATTTCATGGCAAGCCGGGATTATTGAGGCCGTCACGAGGGCGAGGCTGCCCGACCCAAAATACTACGGCGGTTCGGCAGAGGAAGGCGATCAGCACGAGGTGAAATGTGCATACGTGGACGGCTGGAATGATTGCCGAGGCTCGATCCTCAGCAAATCTCCCGCTCCAATAGCGTCAGCCCAGGAGGCAGCATTCCAGTCGCGCGTGCAGCCTTGGATGCTGGCGTGCTTTGGTGCTGAGATCGCGGCCGACAAGATGGAACGCAATCACAGGTTTTTCGAGGAATCGACCGAGACCGTACAGGCTAACGGCATGACGCGCAGTGAAGCGCATCAGTTGGTTGATTACGTCTACGACAGGCCGGTGGGCGAGTTGCATCAAGAGGTCGGTGGCGTCATGGTGACGTTGGCCGCGCTGTGTCTCGCGAGCGGAATTGATATGCACGAGGCAGGCGAAGTAGAGCTTGCGCGCGTGTGGACGAAGATCGAGAAGATCCGTGCCAAGCAAGCCGCCAAGCCCAAGCACTCGCCATTGCCCGAGCACACCCATCCCGCAGCAGCGCAACCCTCCGAAGACTGATACACTCCACCTGTCTCCTTCGTTGTCTTGGGCCCGCTTTCGAGCGGGCTTTTTCTATTGCGGCGTTCGGGATTCGGGAGTAGTATGTCCGATACTATCCGAAGGAGAACCTGATGTTAATCCCCATCGCCGATGTTCTGGCGCTTATACCCGTCGCCCGCTCCACCCTTTACCTCATGATGCAGGAGCCTGACTTTCCGAAGCCGGTTCGCATTGGCTCCCGCGTGTTCTGGAAAGCCGCTGAAATTCACGCCTATATCGATTCCAAGCAAGAAAAAGCGGAGGCGTAATGCCCCAGTACCTAAAAGAACACGGGGTTCACCTCGTGGAGCTGGGCTATACGGTGCTGCCGATCCGGCCCGGCACCAAGCGCCCCGACCTGAAAGACTGGACACGCCATGAGACCACCGCGGCAGACGTGGCCGCATGGACCAGCAACGGCCGCGCGAGTCACGGCGCCGGCATCAATGCGCGCAACACGCCCGCTATTGACGTTGATGTGCTCGACAAGGAAGTAGCCGGGCAGATGGCAGACGTGGTGGATGAGATCTTCGCCGGGCATTCGCTTCTCATGCGCACGGGTCTGGCGCCCAAATTCCTGATTCCGTTCCGGAGCGATGAACCGTTCCGGAAACTTACCTCGAAGGTGTACACCGATGGCAAACACGAACACAAGGTCGAAATCCTCGGTGACGGGCAGCAGTGGGTCGCCTACGCCGTCCACCCGGACACCGCCAGGCCTTACCAGTGGTTTGACGGACTTTCTGACTCCGGTATCTCCTCCGTTGCCCAGGCCGATCTTCCCGAACTTACCCGAACTGATGCTCTTCGCGTTATTGACGCATTCGAAGTACTTGCGGCGGGAATGGTTGCAGATGGGCGATGGGCAGCAAAGAGCACTGCGCCAGATCGAGATGTTAAGGACCGTACGGAACCTGACGATGTCTTCGGCGGCGAGCCAGTAAGAGATCTGACGCGTAGCCAGGTCGAATGGCTTATCCACCAGATGGATTGCGATCCGCGTAACGAGTGGGTGAGGGCAGGTCGCATATTGCACCATCAGTACGAAGGCGAGGGTGAAGGGCTCGAGATCTGGAACGCGTGGGCGACGAACAGTTCGAAGTGGGATGCCGAGTCGGAAGCCACGGTTTGGGAATCGTTTGGAAAGCGTACCGACGCGCCGGAAACGATTCGCAGTCTGATCAAGCAGTTTGGGCAACCCCCTGGGCCGCGCAAGGAAGAGCACAAGCCGCGCGCCGACGGTTCGGGAAACCCCTTCGCGGTTCACGAATGGGCTGAGTACAAACAGAACTACCTCAGCACGCCCTGGATCATCAAAGGCGTGCTGCCGCAGGCGGAAGTCGGGATCCTGTACGGCCAGTCGGGATCCGGCAAGACGTTCTTCGTGCTGGACATGGCTGCTACCGTCGCGCGCGGCGCCGAATGGCGAGGGCGCAAGGTCAGCAACTGCCGCGTGGTCTACGTGGCCGCCGAAGCGCGCGAGGGCATCAAGAAGCGCATGGACGCCTACGACCAGCATGTCTGCGCCGACGGTTCGCGGCCCGACATCATCGCGTCGTCACCCAACCTGTTATCGACCGACACGAAGCAACTGATAGAAGCTATCGGTTCTGCGGGCCTGATCATCCTCGACACGATGGCCGCTTCACACTCAGGTGACGAGAACAGCGCGAAGGACATGGGCCTGTTTCTGGCCGCGTGCAAGGATATCAGCCACGCAACTGGCGCGATGGTACTTGCCGTGCACCACACAGGCAAGGAAGACAGCAAAGGCATGCGCGGCTCGTCAGCCCTGTTCGCGGGCGCAGATTTCGTGATGGAGATCTTCAAGAACAAGGTCGGTGACCGTTTCGAGCACGGCGCCATGCTTTCCAAATCGCGCGACGACCTCACCGGAACCAGTTTTGGGTTCGAACTGAAGCGCGTAACCGTCGGCGTGGACGACGAAGGAGACGATGTGACTACCTGCGTGATCGAACCGGTACAGAAGGAGGTCAGCAAGACACCGAAAAGACCACGCAAACTGGCAAACCTGGAAGATTCACGGTACGACATGCACAGGGAGATCCTTACAATATTCGAACGTATAACCGACGAATCGCCTACCAAGGTGGTGACTGACGATGCGTTGCTGGACGCTGTCCTGAAGAAGTTCCCGAGCAAACTCAGACGCAACATGATACCTCTCGTGCTGAGGTTGGAAGAATTTGGCGTAATCCGCCGAACCGAGGCTGGGCTTAGCCTGGCGGACGACGACCTTGACGCTTGCTGACTTTGGCTGACTTCTTGCTGACTTTGTTGCTGACTTCTTGCTGACTTTCTGATGTTGCTGACGTGTCTATAAGACGTCAGCAACGTCAGTAACCTCAGCAGACAACTTTACTGAACGGAGATTTGACGATGAACTATGACTGGGACAACTGGGCTGACGAAACTGTAAGGCAGGCGCTTATCATTCAAACCTTGAAACTGATGCTGAAAGAGCGAAACACGGATCGCGTCCCCGAAGAGGAATTGGTAGCCCGGGTGGTTGAAGTTCTGGGCGGGATGGGCAGATGATGAAACGCGATTCGGTTTTGTGTGTTGCCTGTGGTCGGGGCTTCGATGTAGGTTTGCTTGAGCTTGTACGCTGGTCGGGACCCTTGTGGTGCCAGCCGTGTATCGCTCTCGCTGACGAGGAGCTTGCAGAAGCCGCTCGCAGGGTCGAGGCCTTGTCAGCACCCCAGAAATGAGAAACGGCCCGTTGCGGGCCGTTTTAAGCGGTTTGGGTCAGCACCACACGATCCGGGAATAGTCGACCGTGCGACGGATGACCCAGTGCCGGCGAAGCTCAGGAAGATCCATGTCCGCGCAGGCGGTTTCTAGGTAGCCGCCTGCGAGCAGCACGATCACGGTATGAAGGACGGAAGTCATGATTTCCTCGCTTCGAGCATGGCGTCGGCAACCTGGTAGGCGGCTTTCGAAGGACTGGAGTGCCGCTGCACGATGGGAAGCGCAAGGGCGGAAGCCGCGAAATCATCACGCAAGCTGGCCGGGAATTCCTGCCGAACCAGGTTCATGATGTGAATCTGGTCCGCGGTCGACCAGTTATCATTCCGGAGAAGCATAAGCAGGCGGTCGTGCTGTTGGGGTGTCATAGATCCACTATCTCCTTCATCGCGTGCCGCAGAAGCGAATTGCGTGCGTCCTGAAGACGCTTCAACGCCTCCACATCGCACTTGCATGCGGGGTGGCTCATAGAGTACGGAATGAGCTGGCCCGCCACATCCGGACAGAAGTGACCGCCTACGCCGAAGGTGTAGCGTTTGTATTTTCCCATCTCGTTTCTCCAAGATACGTTTGCGCTGCAAGGATCGCGTCAGGACAGCTTGCGTAAAGCCGGTCGATGCGCGTATGGTCGAGTCTGAACCGGAGCTGCGGGCGGTGCGTCAGGACCAGTCTGAGGAATCGCGCCAGCCAGAAGGCTTTTTGCGATTCGGGATCTGGGGTTCTCATCACGCACGCCACGCAACGACTCTGCCGAGCCGGTTACGGAACAGCACGACAGCGTCAATCGGGTAGCAGGCCGCCCACTCCAGCGCTTCTTCGCGGCTCCAGCACTTGTGAACCGCGACGCCGTCCATCCAGTCCGCGCAGACAGCAATGGGCGCGATCGCGGCGAGCAGTTTGCGGATTGCTTTCATGTCATTTCTCCTTCGTGTTTTGTGTAACGGAACTATAGCAGATGCAAAACGCTATGCAAGGTGTTTCCACGTCTTCCTGTTCTTGATGAATACCACTGCAACCTGAGAGATTCCGTACTCAGGCGCGATGGTGCGTGACGCGCGTTTATCCGCGCGGATAGCTCTCACCTGATCGTCGGTAAGCTTCGAGCTCCCGTGGTTTGTGCCCTCGTTCTGAGTGCCGTGTCTGCGCTTGTCGCGCATGTTTTCCAGATGAGTTCCCCATTTCAGGTTGCCCGGTCGGTTGTTCGTATAGTCGTTATCCTCGTGCAGGCACTCCAGACCCTCAGGACACGGACCCTTGAACGCAGTCAGCACCAGCGTATGCACCTGGAACCGTCTTGTTTTCCCGTGCATGCATAGCGTGACCTGCAACCTCCCCTGCTTATTGCTTCCGAAGGCGAGGATCTGTTTCTCCTTGCGCATGCCAGCCTCATGCGCGGAAGGCAGAAGGCGGACCAGACTGCGCACACGCCCTTCGCTACTGACTTGGTAGAATCCTTCGTAACCGGCTACGTCTTTCCACTCTTCCATGACGTTGATAAGTTAGTTGAGGTGAGAATATTTTGAACCACTTATCAGATGAGATCAAGGAGTTTCACAAGCGGATCCGCGCGAAGGCACTGCTGATCGCCGTGGAGTGGGCCGGCAGCGCAGTCGCACTTGCCGAACTGGTTGGGTTCGATCGATACACAGGAACGAAATGGGTCCAGCGAGGCGCCATATCGCCGCTTGGAGCCGTCCGTCTGGCCCAGTTGAAGGGATTCCCGCTCAAGGCTAGCGAGATGGCGTCAGGCGTCGATCTCAGCATGTTCTTGCCTCGGATCTGTCCGAAGTGCAACGCCACGATCAACCCGCCTAAATACCGTAGCGGGTGTTCGCCTCTTTTAAAGGCTTCTACCAAGCGCGCGCGCAAGAAGCGGTTAGCCGCGATCAAGCACAGGCACGCGAGCCGCGAATCGCTGTAAGCTTGGCGCCCATCTCATTCGCTATACGCTGTTCACGACACGTAAGTCGTTGATTCGATTGATGATCGGTATGTGAAGTGATGTTGTCATAAGGTTAATGATCAACCGTTCTCCGCCAATCTGCGGCTCGCGTCCCGGTATTTGGGATTTGCCCCGCATTTGGCCGACCCTCCGGGGCAAAATCGCGCTTTATCGTAACGGTTACAACCCTGTTTCTGACGCCACGCAAAAAACAAAGCGAAATCGCGATCTGGAATTTTCTCCGAATTGGGGTAAGCCATTGATTTTCCAGCGAAATCGCGATTTGGAATTTTCTCCGAGTTTCGGATATTGCGATCTGGAATTTTTGCCGAGTTCAGTAATGTTCGCACAGCGAACGCGCAGGAAAAGCCAAATGGAAAATTACGGCAGTTAACTCGCTACTCCCGAAAAGGAAAAGGCCCCGAAGGGCCTTGGGCTGTCCACCAGTGGAACAGCGTCACTTCCTGCGGAACATCGGGATGTCGCCAGCTTTTTCGCGCAACTCCTCGTTTTCCTGAATGGCGCGAGGATCTTTCTCCTCAACCCACTGGCCGTGCTCGTCCAGCCTGCCCCAAACGGTGGGCTCCTCGTTCTTCCGTAAATCCCAGCGCAGAAAAGCGCGCGGCGCCCATCGCTGGCCGATCTTCCACCGGATCCGGAAGTAGAGCCGGCATTCGCCACAGAAGAACACCAGACGGAACCAACCTTTCGTCCGGTACCAGTTGGCGCCCGGCTGGTAGGCGCAACCTTCCGGGGTCCGGCGGAAGAGTTTCACTCCTCGACGCACGTCCAGCCATCTTGCTGCAGCTGGGCGTACTCCTCGTCAGAGTAAAAGGAGCGGGGCGGCCACTCACCCCGTAGAGTGAGGAAGGTCGCCGGCCCGACCTTCGCCCCTTCGCGCTTGGCGTCGGTCAGCCCATAACCGTCGGCGGACTCCCACCGGGCGCTCATTGGCCTTCCGCCATTGCCTTGATACTTTTCGCGTAGGCGTAAAAGCGGTTCAGGGCTTCGGTCAGGGAAACGTTCTGCAGCGCATCATGCACGTGGAGGAGCGCGGCGTGGACTTCCGAGACAGGTACAGATACCGCAGCAGAGGCCTGCGCAACCGCACCCTGGGTCAGCAGTTCCGACACCGCGTCGGTCACGTACGTCTCCGTCGGCGTCACAGGGGTATCCGGCAACTGATTCGATGTGACGGTCGAACCAGTGAGTGGCTCCCCCGGCGCAGCGGTAGCCGGTTCGACAGGGGCCTGCTCGGGCGTTGCGTTCACGTCAGACATTGACTTCTCCATGGTGTATTATGCCAACTGGCGGAGTACAGGATATGTCGCCTTCGGGCCTGAACGCAAGGAAAAGCATTGGATCTTAATCTCGCCGTGGCGGCCAGTACGACCGAAGAGGACTACGCGAAGAAGCAGGCGTTCGCGATCGCCTACTTTGAGCACGGCAACGTGGCCAAGGCCGCGGCGATCGCCGGCGTGCACTACAACACTGGTAACCGGTGGAAGGGCATGAAGTGGTTCGAGCAGGCGACGAAGGATCTGAAGAAGGCGAAGGACCGGCTGCTCGATGGGAAGATCACGAAGATTCTCGACAAGGCGCTGGAGCGACTGGAAGACCGGATCGAGAACGGCGACACCAAAGCCTTCGCCAACAAGGATGGCGTGGTCATGAAGCAGGTGCCCGTGAGCGCGAGGGACCTGGCTGTGGTCACAGGTGTGCTGTTCGACAAGCGCGCCGCGATCCGCAAGGAGCCCGACAGCGATGACTCAGCGTCGATCGTGCTTGACCGGATCGCGGAGAAGCTGCGCGAGTATGCGCGAGCGGAGAACCCGGCGGCGCCTGTGAAGGACATCACCGACGTGGAAGTGCACGAGGTTGACGAGGACCCCCTTTGCTAGGAGGCGGTATGGCGAGTTCAGGACACGGCGGCAAATCGGGCAAGGGCGGCAAGCCCGAGGGCCAGTACAAAACGAAAGTGCCGACCCAGTGCAAAAACCCGGTCAATGGAAAGTGCCTGCAGCGTAAGCAGAAAGCGACAAGGGGACGATGATGCCGATGAAATCGAAAGCGCAAAACCGCGCCATGCATGCGGCGGCCGAAGGGAAGTCGACACTCGGCATTCCGAAAAAGGTCGCGAAGAAGTTCGTCAAGGAACAGCACGGCAAGTCCGAGAAGGCCCTGCCTGAGCGCAAGAAGAAAAAGAAATGACTTATACGCCGGTCTACCACGTGACATATCTGTTCGGCATGCGCGCGATGGCGTACATTCGTCCGGTTGACCACGGAACAGTTCAGTGAAGGCACCGGCAAAGAAGGTAAAGGGCAAACTCGATGCCGCGCTGATCGAAGGGTTCCAGCGCCACTACCTCATGGCCGGGTTCGACGATCCGGCTACCACGGCGCCCTTTCACCGCGTGATGTGGGAAGAGGCGTGCAACGAAGCATTCAAGCACTGTGCCTGGGCCGCGCCGCGCCACCACGCCAAGTCAAGCGCGATCACGCTCACCTTCGCGATGGCCGCGATCTGCTTCCGGTTCCGGGATCACATCCTGATCCTGTCCGACTCGGAAGGGCAGGCGGTCGCGCAGTTGAAGGAAATCAAGAACGAGTTTGAAGAGAACGACGAACTCAGGCAGGATTTTGGTTTCCGCCAGTTCCTGAAAGAAACGGATACCGAGATCATTCTCGAATTCGCAGACGGCTATCAGGTACGCCTGCTGGCGCGCGGCAGCGAGCAGCGCCTGCGCGGCATGAAGTGGAAGGGCAAGCGCCCGAACATGGTCCTGTGCGACGATCTGGAATTCGATGAGATCGTACTTAACCCGGATCGTCTGAAGAAGTTCACGGACTGGTTCTACAAGGCCGTACTGCACGTCGGTTCCAAGGATTGCCTGTTTCGCATGGTCGGGACGATCCTCGCGGATAACTCGCTCCTCTCGCGCCTCATGAAGGACAAGTCATGGGTGACGCACCTGTGGCCCGCGCACAAGGCGTTCGACGATTTCACCGAGATCCTGTGGCCGGAGCGCTGGCCCGAAGCCGACCTGCGCGCAGAGCGCGAGATCGCGATCACCGCCGGCAAGGACGATGCGTACTCCCAGGAAATGCTTAACCGGCCGCTCGCGGACGGCAAGCAGCTTTTCCTCGAAGACGACATGATCGACATCCCGTTCGCGCACTACCGCGACTGGGAAACGAATCCCGGCACGCGCCCGGTGGTATTCTACGTCTCCATGGACTTCGCCGTGTCCGAGGAAAAGTCTGCCGACTTCACCTGCATCACCGTGGGCGCGGTCGACGCGGATCGCAATCTGGATATCGTGGAAGTGCGCAAGGAGCGGTGGGACACGCTCACCACCGTTGAGCAGATGTTCGAGATTCAGGAAGAGTACGAGCCTGCGCTGTGGCTCGTTGAGAAAGGGGCTATCCAGAAATCGATTGGTCCTTTTCTCAATGAGGAAATGGCGAAGCGCAATTCCTTCATGGATCTGCACCTGATGACCCCGAGCAAGAGCAAGGTGTTCCGCTCAAAGTCGATCCAGGCGAGGCACAAGGCGCGACGCGTGCGTTACGACCACTCCGCAGACTGGTGGCCGGCGGTGAAGCAGGAGATGACGCACTTCCCGCGCGCGCCGCACGATGACTTCGTGGACACGATGAGTCAGTTCGGGCTCGCGCTCGACGAAGTGATCACACCGCCGACCGAGGAAGAGGTTGAGGAAGAAGAGTGGGCGCGCGAGCGCACAGAGAGCGATCGGCAAGGGAGGAACCGTGTCACAGGCTACTGACGGATGGATCGGCGTCGATCTCGACGGCACCCTCGCGCGCAGCGAGGAGTGGAAAGGCTCAGAGCATATCGGCGAGCCGATCCCGGCAATGGTCGGCCGCGTGCAGGTCTGGCTGTCCGAAGGCAGGGATGTGCGCATCTTCACCGCGCGGGCCAACGGCGCCACGGCTAAAGCGCTCGCCGCGATCGACCTGTGGTGCATCGAGCACATCGGCGAGACGCTGCCTGTAACCTATGAGAAAGACTTTCTGATGGTCGCGCTGTATGATGACAAGGCTATACAGGTAGTCCACAATACCGGTCAACTGGTCGGCGAGGCCCACGATGCAATTTGAACGGCACCTTTCATTCGATACGATTCTGTCTTCAAGCAACCTCGTGGACCACATGGACCACGAGGATGTGAAAAAGGTCGGCGAACTCATCCGCAAGAATTACGAGGCCGACAAGCAGAGCCGTGCCGACTGGGAGGACCGCTATGCCGACGCTGAAAAGCTTGTCATGCAGCTCGCCGAAGAGAAGTCGTTTCCTTGGGCCGGCGCTTCGAATGTCCGGTTTCCGCTTCTCACTATTGCCGCGCTCCAATACCATGCGCGTGCGTACCCAGCGCTGGTCCGTGGTACACAGCCGGTTAGCTGCCGCGTCATTGGCGACGATCCGCAAGGCACCAAGGCGGCGCGAGCAAAGCGTGTTTCGCAGCATATGTCGTTCCAGATCATGGAAGAAGACAGCCAGTGGGAAGACGCCACCGACAAGGCCCTGATCGTTCAGGCCATCATGGGATGCGCCTTCAAGAAGACTTTCGACAGCTCCAGCCTGCACCACGTGCGCAGCGAGCTGGTGATGCCGAAGGACCTGGTCATCCCCTACCACGCCAAGTCACTCGAACTGGCGCCGCGCCTGACGCACACCATCTGCCTGTCGCAGGATGAGATCGAGGAACGCATTCGCCGGGGCCTTTTCACGCGCCCCAAGAACGAAGACGCGCCGGGTGACTCGGACATTCCGATGCCGCGCGAACAGGTTCCGGTTGGCGTGATCGGCTATGCCGAAAACGACATCAACGGCATCCAGCCGGCCGGCACCGACGAAGATACGCCGATGCTGTTTCTCGAACAGCACATGTGGCTGGATCTCGACGGCGACGGCCTGCGCGAGCCGTATATCGGCTTCGTGCGTCACGATGACGGCACCCTCTACCGCCTGGTAGGCCGTTTCGAGGCAGACAAGGTCGAATGGGAAGGCGAGCCGCGCGAATCGCAGATTCTGCGCATCGAACCTGAGCACTATTTCACCAAGTACGAATTCATCCCCGCACCGGACGGTTCCATCTATGGAATGGGCTTCGGTATGCTGCTCGGCGCCACCAACCACGCGATCGATACGCTCATCAACATGCTGACCGACGCCGGCCACATGTCGAACCTGGGTGGCGGGTTCCTCGCGCGCGGCGTGCGCGTGCGCGGCGGCGAGTACGCCTTCCGGCCGAACGAATGGAAGCGCACCGACTCTACCGCGACGGACCTGAAAAATGGCATCTATCCGCTTCCTGTTCGCGAGCCCTCAAACGTTCTTTTCCAGTTGCTTAATCTGCTTATCGATTGGGGTAGCCGCATTGGTATGGCAACCGACGCTGCTACAGGCCAGAATCCCGGACAGAACCAGAAAGTGGGAACTACGCAGGCTGTGATCGAGCAGGGTGAGAAGGTCTTCAATGGCATCTACAAGCGCACCTACCGGGCGATGAAGAAGGAATTCAGGCTGATCTACCGCCTGAATTATCTCGCCAAACCGGTTTCGGGGAAATTCGACTATGCCGACGAATCGGGTCAAGGCGGCTTCGCTCTCTGGACGGATTATTTCGAATCCAACAAGGCAGTTGTGCCTGCAGCAGATCCTACGATTGCGTCAAAGGAAAAACTGCTACAGCGCGATATGCAGGTGTATCAGATGGCTGGCTCTCAGCCGGGATTCAACAGGTACGCCGTGACGCGTCGCGTACTCGATGACATGGAAGTACCGAACATCGACGAGATTTTCCCGAAACCGGGCTCGCCCGGCGCCGCCCAGCCGCAGCCGCCCTACCAGGTACAGGTTGCGCAGATCCGCGCGCAGACCGAGCAGGCCAAACTCCAGGCCAACGACCGCCGGCACCAGCTCGACCTCATGGAGCAGGCACGCCTGAACCAGGCGAAGGTTCTGAACCTTGAGGCGCAATCGCTCAAGCTGCGCGCGGAGGCCGGAGTCGCGCAGAACGATCAGCTGATCAGCCTGATGGATCAGGAACTGCGCGCCGCCAAGCAGTTTCAGGATCAGTTGACAGGCGCAATCGACGGCTACAGCAAGATTTTCGACCAGATGCAGCAGTCTCAACAAATGCAAGGAGCAAGTGGTGGACAGGGAAACCCTCAGCAGGGAGGAATGGGAGGCATGGCACCGGTCGGAGGAAATGGCGCGCCTCCGGGAGTTTCTGGAGGTGCAGGTGCGCAAGCTCAAGGATAACTGGGCGGCCGGGGAGTTCACGGCAACCAGCATGTCCGCCAGCGAAATCGCGGTTGCCAATCTGGCGGCTGTCGACAACATCAGGTTTGCAACGGACCTGATCAACATGACGTTCGAAGACTATCAAACCGCAATGGAGAAACAGTAAATGCAGAACACGTCTGGATTTTTGCCGCTCGGACACCGCCTGCTGGTGTTGCCGGAGGCCGTCGAGAAGAAGACCAAAAGCGGTCTGATCCTTGCCACGGAGACGACCGGCCGCGAAGAAATGGCGCAGGTCAAGGGCACGCTCGTGGCCGTGGGCGACGGCTGCTGGAAGGACACCCCGACGCCGAACTGGGCCAGGCCGGGCGACAGGATCGTCTACGGGAAGTACGCAGGCCTGCTATGGGACGGCGTTGACGGCCAGAAATACCGGATTCTGAACGACCTCGACGTGGTTGGCCTGGAGGTGAGTCATGTCTGACGTTCAGGAAGTTGTTGACAACGACGACATTCCCGTCTACCGTTCAGCGGAAGATCATGCCGATCCGACCACTGCGGCCGGCGATGATGTCGAGGAACAGGCGCGAGCCCTTGGCTGGAAACCCGAAGAAGAGTTCGACGGGAATCCGGGCAAGTGGACCGGTGCTGAAGCGTTTCTCGAAATCCACAGCAAGAATAACGGCGCGCTGCGCAAGGCACTCGCCGCCCAGACGAAGAAAACTGAGGAACTGGAGCGCCGTTTCAACGGGCTCGACGCAGCTCATCAGAAAATCTTCCAACTGCAGATTGACAAGCTGAAGGAAGAACACACCAATCAGCTTGCGTTTCTCAAAGCGCAAAAGCGGGAAGCATTGCGAGCCGGTGAACACGAAACGGCAGCGGATATCGATGAACAGCTCGATGCGCTGCGCGAACGCGGCCCGGAAATCCCCGATGTCCCGAAACCTACCCCACAGCAAGCTCAGCCGGATTGGCGCAAGAACCCCGTGATGATTGAATGGGCCTCGCGCAATTCCTGGTTCGAGAAGGACGAAGACATGTCGGCGTATGCCGGCGGGATGGGCCAGGCCCTCCGCCAGGCGAACCCGCAGATGGACTTCAAGGATCTTCTCGAAGAGGTGTCAGTGCGCGTACGCAAGGCGTTCCCGCACAAGTTCACTTCGCCGCGGCGTAATGCGGTCGAGGAAACGACACCCGGCGCGACGACAGTCGCCAGCGGCGCCAAGACGTACGGCAGCCTGCCCAAAGACGCGAGGGCGGCGTGCGACGAGGCGGTGTCGGAGGGCGGCATCACGCAGAAGCAGTGGGTAGAGCTGTATTACGGGTATGACGATCGGAGAAAACGCTAATGACTAGCCGCAGCAGGGAACGACTTGAGCAACTGGCCGCCGGTATCGGCAATGAGGATCTGGTAGGCGAGCGCGTGATCCGCAGCCAGAACGAACGGGACATTCCGCGCACCGCGACTCGCGAGCGCGGGGTGTTCAACGGAACCACCAAGAAGCTGTCGGTGACCACGGAGATTCCGGGTTACCAGCTCCGGTGGTTCAATGACCAGGACGGCCGTATCGAGGCGGCAGTCGGTCGCGCGTGGTGGGATTTTGTGACGCAGGACGAAATTGCGCTTCAGGACAGCAACAAGGTTCTCGAGCGCAATTCGGATGTCGGTAGCCGGGTGCGCGCTATCGTAGGCACGCTCGACAACGGCGAGCCGCTCTACGCGTACCTGCTGAAGATCAAGAAGGAATGGTTCGAAGAGGACACGCAAGCGACCGCGAAGCACATCCGCGACAGCGAGCGTGAAATGATCAGAAACGGCGGTTTGAACACCGATCGTATCGCAGAGAAGTACATTCCGGACGAGCGGAAGAAGGCTCTGGATATGAAGGTTGGCGAATTCCGGCAGGCAGGTTAAACAGGAGAAGGAAGCATGGCAAACCCCATCGGCCCGTTCGGCTTTCAGCCGGTCCGTAACAACGGAATGTACACCGGGCAAGTGAACATGTACTACATCCCGTCCACGGATGGCAGTGAATACAGCATCGGCGATGCCGTGAAGACAGTGGCCGGCGGGGATGTCAACGGCATTCCGCAGATCCAGAAGTCGACCGGCGCGAGCGGCGAGTATCAGCGCGGCGTGATCGTCGGTTTCGAAGCGGTTCCGGCTGTCGGCCAGAACGGCTCGATTCAGGGCTCACCCCTGACGCTGGAAGTGATCAACGCACCGGCCACCAAGTCGCGCAACTATTACGTCTGGGTGCTCGACGATCCGCAAGCCGTCTTCATCATCCAGGACGACGGCCTGAACGCGCTCACCGCGACGGCGTGCAACAAGAACGCCACGTTCACGGTCGCGAACAACGCGAATGCGCTGATCCAGATCTCGGCAACGACGCTCACGACCGGCACCGTGGCGACCACGGCGACGTTCCCCCTCAAGATTCGCGGCCTGTACCAGGCCGTGGCTCCGGGCGGCGGCAACCAGTTTGGCGTCAATGCCAAGTGGGTTGTCTCGTTCAACTTGCATGAACTCAGCGCGTCTGGCGTCGCTGGTTACTAATTAACCCAGGCTATCAGGGAGAAATAATATGGCTGGCGGCGTAATCACCACAGGGTCGGAACCGAAACTGCTGTGGCCTGGGTTGTTCGCAACCTTCGGCCGCAGCTACAACGAAACGGCTCAGGAATGGAAACCTCTCGTCGACGTCTTCAGTTCCAAGAAGCAGTACGAAGAAATTGTGCAGATCGTCGGCTACGCGCCGGCGCCGGCCAAGCCTGAAGGCACGCCGACGCAATACGATTCGGAATGGCAGGGTTTCATCACCCGCTTTATCCACATCGCGTACGGCCTCGGCTATATCGTGACGCAGGAAGAAATCGACGACAACCTGTACCCGCAGGTCGCCGCAGAACGCACTGAGGCTTTGGGCTTCTCGTTCCGCCAGACTAAGGAAACGATCGTCGCGAACTTCTACAGCAACATGTTCACGAACAACGGCTCCGATGGCGTTACGTTCATCAACACGGCGCACCCGCTTCAAGGTGGCGGCACGGGTTCGAACACGCTGACGGTGCCGGCGGATCTGTCGGAAGCAGCGCTCGAAGACATCGTTATCCAGATGATGTACACGACGGACGATCGCGGCAACCGCATTTCGTTGATGCCTCGTTCGCTGATCATCCAGCACAGCGAGATGTTCAACGCGCAGCGGATTCTGAAAAGCACGTTCCAGTCTGGAACAGCGAACAACGACATTAATGCGTTGAAATACCTCGGGATGTTTCCCGAGGGCGTGAAAGTCAATCGCTATTTGACCGCTCCGCACACGTATTTTATCCGCACGAACATTATGGCGAAGCAAGGTCCTCTGTTATTTCAACGTAATCCTATTAAATTTTCCGACGACGGGGATTTCGACACAAATAATATGAAGTATAAGGCCTACGAGCGATATTCGGTCGGGATGGCCGATTGGCGCGGCGTATTCGGAGTTCAAGGCCCGTGATTACTACTAGTAATCTTTAAATTACTACTTGCAGTTTGAGAAACTCGGAGTATGATCACGGGTATCCCAAACGCAAGGAGTAATCGAAATGGCTTCATGTCTTCACTGTGGTACGGAGTTTGTAAAAGCGTCGGGCGTACAGAAATACTGCACTGCGGAGTGCAGGAACGCCGCGACAATCCTGCACGGCCCGGTTCGAGAAGTGTCTTGCAAAGGCTGCTCGACGAAATTCGAGACGACGGACGCCCGTAAGAACTATTGCGGAAACGAATGCCGATGGAAGCATTTGAACAGTATTCGCCCGACTTCGAAAACTGAGTTCCGCGACTGCGTTGTTTGCGGAAAGGCCTTCCAACCGATGCAGAAGACAGGTCCAGGGCGCAAGTGGTGCTCAGAACCCTGCAGGCACGTAATGGGCGGTAATCCGGTTAGACTCGCAAAAATGGCGAGCGGAGAAGCAGACGCGGCGCAGTTGCACGCGGCTTCGGTAGCGAAGCGCCGGCACAGTCTGAAAAAGACTTTTGGCATCTCGCTGGAGCAGTTCAATATGATGCTGGAGCAGCAGAATGGCGTATGCGCGATCTGCAAGCAGCCGGAGACTGCGAAAAACGGTTGGAATAGCAAGACAAGGTTTTTGGCAGTAGATCACTGCCACAGTACCGGAAAAATCAGAGGTCTCCTGTGTACGCAGTGTAATCAGGGGCTTGGAAACTTCCGAGATGACGCCGCGCGTATGAAAGCCGCGATACACTATCTGGAGTCTCACGATGGTCTCGAAAAAGCGAATGACGGTTGACCACACGCCGAAGACGAACATGCATCCGAAGGGCTCGATCAGCATGACGGGCCCCGAAAAGCTGCTGGCGGCCGGCAAGAAGCAACGCGGCGCCGCGAAGGCTACGCCGTCCAAACGTATCAAGCACAAGAAACAGGTGTATTGATGAGTAACAAGAAAGATCGCCCCGATGTGCTGCGCGACGGTGCGCGCATAGTCGGTGGGCCGGACAAACGGAAGGTAATCGAAACGCCTGCTACCGAATTTCATTCGAAGCCGAGCGTTCCGGGGCACGACGCGGCGACGCACGCCCACCTTACCGGTCCTGGCAAAAAACGTTTCCCGCTCAAAGGCAAGAGCGGCTGGTAATCAGATAACTTGGAGCAGTAAAAATGCCGACGCCTTCCCGTTTTCCCAACGGTATTTCGAACGCCGCCCCGTGGCAGATGTTTGCCGGCATGGGCGTAGAGAACCCGTTCTTCTACCACCAGTTTTACGACGACTTCGACACTGTACCGTCGACCACGATTGGCTGGACTTCGTCAGGCACGGGCAGCGCACCCGCCGGCGGCACCGATGGCGGTTCGGTCGTCCTGACGACCGCGGCAACGGCTTCCGCGTTCGAGTCCATCCAGCGTACTGAAGCCAGTTTTCAGCCGGTATCAGGCAAGAAGCTGTATTTCGTGGCGCGGATCACGCTCTCCGACATCGTCAACGCTGCCTTCACGGCGGGGCTCTACCCCACGGGGTCGACAACTCCGTTCGCAGCAGCACCGGCGAACGGTATCTGGATCAGCAAGGCTTCTTCCAGTTCGACGATCAACCTGAATGTGGCGAACAACAGCGTGACGACGACGACCGCGTTTCCCGCGGGCGCGATAACGCTTGCGAACGGCGTCTCGTTCGATGTCGGGTTCGAAGTGACAGGCAACAGTTCAAGCTCAACGGGCCCCAGCACGGGTCCGACGATTCGCGGCTCGCTGGGCCCGAATCTGGTTGGCTACGTCCCACAAAGCGGCAACGGTTCGGCCAATTCGACGAACCGCGCGCCCAATATCGTGAGCACGGCGCCCTTGCTGACCACGCTGCAGGCTACGGTCCTGGCGCCGCTGCTCGGCGTCCAGACGGGCAACTCGTCGATCCTGACCGCGGCTGTTGACTTCGTCGGCGCGTTCCGGGAGCGTTAATGGCTTTCACCACGCCGGTTTCGCTCGTCATCCCGCTGATTGGCGATGGCACGTCGACGGTACTCGAAACGTACCTCGCGCCGTTGCTGATCGCGCAGGGGCTGCCCGGAACGACGGTGCCGCAGCTGATTGTCTCGTTTTCAGCGAGCGACGGCAGCGCCGTGACGGGCGTCCTGAATGGCCAGACGCTCACTTCCACGTGGGCGACGGCGCCAGCGGAGCTCGCCCAGTTGCGTATCAATGTGACGCTAGGCGTCTAAGGACGGATCATGGCTGCATCATTCACAGTCCGCATCATGGAGGATGGCCCGCGTAACGCCATCCTTCTGGTCAACGGCAACAACGGGGCTGTAGCGGACGCCGGCGGCACGGACCTGGCGTACACGACACTGATCCTACCCTCGCAGCTCGGTTACGTGGATATCACGCGCAAGCAGCGCTGCGCGTCACTGCGGGTCGACACGATCGAATGGGATGTGCAGACCGAAGCGGCGATGCGCGTCGACCTGTCATGGGACGCGGCAGTCCCGGTCGAGTTTTACTCGTGCATTGGCCGCGCCAACAAGTACTTCAAAAACTTCGGCGGTCTGTACCAGCAGACCGGCATCGCGGGAACGACCGGGGGCATCGGCATCGACACTATCGGCGCGCCTGCCACGTACGCCGCATGGACGATCACTCTATATCTGGTGAAAAACGGTTTGAACCCCGCATAAAACGGAGGAGTTATGTCCGCTGGTGAAGGATTCCTGCCTAACGGTAACTGCCTCGCGGTCAACGCTTCGACATCCAGCGTGGCCGTCGCGATGGGCCCGTCGATCTCAATCGTTGTCACGAACCGCTCGATTTCCAGCCCTGCGTTCGTCACGTGGAATGCGTCTTCCGCGCCTACGGCGGCATTTCCGACGCCAGGCGATACGACCGGAGTATTAGGCATGGAAGTGCCGCCGGGCGCACAGGTGACGATCGGTGTGAATGGCGCCAACGCGTTTGTAGCCGTGGTTCTGCTATCAGGAACCGGCGTCGTAACAATCGTACCGGGAGAAGGTCTATGATGCGCTCTCCCGGAGTAGGCGCGCCCGGACCTGAAGGCCCCGCCGGCCCAACAGGTCCTATCGGCCCGCAAGGCCCGATGGGCGCACAGGGGTTCCAGGGTGCGACTGGAGCAACCGGTGCGACTGGAGCAACCGGTTCAACAGGTCCGCAAGGATCGCAAGGCGTGCAGGGCATTTCCGCCTATCAGGTTGCGCTGAATAACGGTTTTTCCGGTACGCAGGCGCAGTGGCTAGCGTCGCTTGTCGGAGCGCAAGGCGTCGCAGGCCCAACAGGAGCGACCGGACCCGTCGGCGCAACTGGTCCGCAAGGCCCGACCGGCGCTACAGGTTCGCTTCCGGTTTATAACTCGGCCGGCGTTCTGAGCGGAGCAAAAATCTGGATTGGCACCGCAACTACGAATTCGTCGGGCGCATGGTCGATCAACTATTCAAGCGCGGGATTCACGAATCCACCAAGCGTGCAGGCACAGGCCATCAGTACGAGTACGGCAACGGCAAACGCTGTCTCGACGACGCAGACTGCACCAACCAGTACGTCCGTGAGCGGCGCAGCTTTCATTCCGAATGCAATTTCGTTGCTCGGGCTCCTACCCTTGCAGGCAGCAGGCTCGGGAATTGTCATCCAGGTAATGGCTATCGGTAACTGATCATGGGCCGCGCAGATTTCTACAAAAAGGGCGAGTGGGATGTAATCTGCGACATCTGCGGAATGAAATACCATTCGAACCAGCTCAAGGAACGTTGGGACGGTTTGATGTGCTGCCAGCAGGACTGGAACATCCGCCAACCCCAGGACTTCGTTCGCGGTATTCCTGATCCTCAGGCCATTCCCTGGAGCCGTCCGGACGTTCCGCCACCGTTCATCCCGACGAATCCGCTGTACCTTGCGATTACCGATTTCTATGGGGCTTTCATGATCGATTTCGTGAATGATATCATCGTGTCGTTCACTACGACCGTGCAGCCCGTTGGCACGCGCGCCTCAGTCTCACCGCTGGTTCCAGGGACCGAGCTGGAACTCCAGGATCAGCAGACCGTACCGGGACCGTAATGTCTCTCAATTTCTCGCAGTTTCCGACGCCGCGTCTCCCGATCGTATCGGGAGATTTTGTCGTCGGATACCAGTTTGTGGGCGCCGGAAACGTCCCGACGCTCGCGCAGTACACGATGCTGCAACTGGCCGGCATCGTCGGCGCCCTGATCCCTTCCGAACCGCCGAGCGGCCCCGCTGGCGGGGACCTGTCCGGCACGTATCCGAATCCGACTGTCACGTCGCTGCACGTGACGAGTGGATCGGTCAGCGGCGTCACGGGCGTCACGCAACCGACGACAGACAACTCGACGCTACTGGCCACGGACCAGTTCGTCAACCAGCAGATCATCAACTCGACGCGCACAGTTCCGCTCACGCTGGCGGGCGGCACGTATAACCAGGCGACGCTCGGCTCCGGATTCCAGCCGGTGGTACTCACGTCGAGCGGCGTGGTGCAATCGATTCTCACGATTGCTGCAGCAGGCATCAACTATGCGGTAGGCGACCTGATCACCCTGGCGGCCGGCAACGACGACGCGGTGCTGCGTGTCACTGCAGTCTCAGGCGGCGGAGTAACAGCTGCGCAGATCCTGTATGGCGGCACAGCCTATAGCAACGGTGTCCAGGTGATGGGTACGCCGATTCCTCCGGGCGATCGCAATGTCGAATTCACAGGTGTCCTGACCAGCAACGTCACGTTCATCATTTCGGCAGGCACTTTCAATACGGCATCGCGCCGCGTGAGTTTCGCCAACAACACGACAGGCGCGTTCACCGTTACGGTGTTCCTGAGCAATGGCGCGGACGGCACGACCGGTTCGGGTTATGTCCTGCCGCAAGGCACGAACAACTCGACTTCTGTGCTGCTCCAGACGGATGGCGAAACCAATGTGTGGCCGGTGGATACGCCCCTGGGTATCGGCGCGGCATCCAGCAACAACCCTGTGTTCACCGGAACCATAACGGGCGTGCCCGGGCGCCTGCTAAACGTGCAGACGATCACCGGCACGCAGACCTATACGCCAACTGCGGGCACAAACTCGGTAGAAGTCGAGGTGCTCGGCGGCGGCGGCGCAGGCGGCGGCGCAGCGGCAACCAGCGGTACCACCTCCTCGATCGGCCTTGGCGGCGGTGCAGGCGGTTACGTCAAGTCGCGTCTCACAGCGGGCTTTAGTGGCGTGACCGTCACGATTGGAGCCGCGGGCGCGGGCGCAGCAGGCACCACAGGGGGTTCTGGAACCGCGACCACGTTTGGCGGCCTGCTCTCAGCGGGCGGCGGCGCGGGCGGCACGACCATCGCGGCGACAGCAGGTACAGGTTCGGCAGCAGGCGGCACAGGCGGCACAGCAACCGGGGGTACGCTTAACGCGCCGGGTCAATCAGGCCCGTCGTGGACAATTCCCCCTGTCGGCGGCACAGTATCGTTCACCAGTGGTCCCGGCGCCCATTCCATCTATGGCGCGGGCGGCGTAGGGCAAGGCGCTTCGAGTGCGGGCGGTGCGGCGACGGGTCACGGCGCGGGCGGCAGCGGAGGTATCAACAGCATTTCGCAATCTGCGGTGGCAGGCGGCGCGGGCACGCCCGGTATCTGTATTATCCATGAGTACTCGTAATTGACTTTTTGTAACAAACAGCGTGTAACCGGCGAAAGCGTATAACGTCTACGCAGGCACGGGGAGCCACTCAGGATTCCTCCGCGCACGGAGAGCTCGATAAATGACCAATCTTCTTTACGCAAACAATGCAGTCGGCACGCTCGCAGCAGCGATCACAAACGCTTCGACGACGATCACGCTGAACGCAGGGCAGGCCGCGCTGTTTCCGAATCCGAGCGCCCCTCAGGTGTTCTACGCGACCCTGACCGACGCTGCCACCCAGACCCTCAAGGAAATCGTCAAGGTGACGGCCGTTTCCGGCAATATTTTCTCGGTGGTCCGCGCCCAGGACGGTACGGCCGCGTTAAGCTGGAACGCGGGGGACTTCATCGAACAGTGTGCGATCCGTCTGGAGATGCAGGGCTGGGAAAACGCGGCCGAGGGATTGTTCTCTACCTTGGCCGTCCCTGTTACACCATCGACGACATTAGGCATCGTTGGCACAACCCTGGCGGATAACGCCAATGCGGGTAGCGTGGGGGAGTATGTTCTCCAGGCGGGGGGTCAGGTAGCCGTACCAAATACCGTCGCCACGAACGGTACGTCTTTCACGCTGACGGCCGGCGACTGGGACGTGTACGGGATTGCAGGGTTCGTTTCGTCGGGCGGCGTCAACCTTCAGAATCTTCTCGCAGGCATCAGTACCACTTCCGGCGCATTTTCAAGCTATCCCAACGCTGTATCGAACTACGGCGGCATTCTGCTAACCTCGGCCGTACTGGCGTTGCCCCACAACATTACCGCGCCAATGACGCGAGTGAATGTGTCGGCGCCTACGGTTGTGTACCTGATCGTCCAGGCAGGCTACACCGGGGCGGGCTCTGTTGGCGCAGTGTGCGACATCTACGCAAGGCGGGTTCGCTAATGGCAACCTACACCTACTCAGTCAATCAGCAGACGCTAGTCCAGGCGGCCTTCCGCCTGATCGGACAGTTCAACGACGACACGCCGCCGCCTTCGACCGACCTGGCGAACGCGGCGCAGGCGCTGAATCTGATGATCAAGTACTGGATGAGCAAGAATTATCCGCTCTGGTGCGTTACTGATCTATCGTTCACGGTTGTGCAGGGGCAAACGTCCTATCTTATCGGCCCGGACTCCACGACACCCGGCTTGCAGGCCTACCGCGTGCTGCGCATCCCTATGGCGCGGCTTCAGTACGCTTCGCCGACGAACTACCCTTTGCAGGTGCCGCTGATCCAGCTTTCGAGGCAGGAATACGACCAGCTCGGACAGAAAACCGATCAAGGCATCCCGAACAGCTACTACTACGATCCGCAGCTAAGTGATGGCGTGCTGTACCTGTATCTGACGCCGAACGCGGAGGCGAACACGGTCATTTTGACTTGCCAGCGGCCTATCGCTGACGTAATCAACTCGACCGACAATTTCGACTTTCCGATCGAGTGGCTGAACGCCCTCAAATGGGGTCTCGCCGAGCAGCTGCTGCCCGAATACTTCGTGCCTGAGTCTGTTGCCGCTCGCGTCGAACGGAACGCGAACAAGTATCTCGAAGACATGCTGAACTGGGATCAGGAAGAAGCGCCGACCTTCTTCACGCCTGACCGGCGCGGCTACACCCGGCGGAACTACTGACATGGCCGAAGCGCCCCGCATCCAGCTTGCGCAGACCATCTCGACACGCGACAGCACGATGACGCATGACGCCATCATGTATAACTATTACGCCACACAAAACTCGGACGGCCGGATCTTTTCAGAGCGGCGTTTTGGGCTGCAGCCGGTCTTTACCGCGACTGCAGCAACAGGATTGGGCCTCTTTACGTTCAATACGCAGGTTCTGTCGATCATCGGCACGACTTTCTACGTGAACGGTGTTTCGACGGGCACGGTGGACGGCACGAGCCAGTACCAGTTCACGCTGACGGGAGCCGGCGGCACAGCGGTTTTCCTGAAGAACAATTCGGCAGCGTACACGTGGAACGGCACCGTATTGACGCACGTCACGGATGCCAACTACCCTGCGACCACGGTGCCCGGCGTCGCATGGCTCGACGGGTACGTGTTCGTTCTGACGCCTGCGGGCGTGCTGGCCAACAGCAACCTGAACACGCCTGCGACATGGAATGCGCTGAACACGATCAACGGCAGTCTTTCTCCTGACGCGGCCGCGCAGGTATGCCGTTTCTTCAACTATGTGGCCAGCTTCGGTCAGTACTCGCTGACGTTCTTTTATGACGCCGGCAACACGCCGCCCGGAAGCCCGCTGCTGCCGAACATTTCCGCCACATGCAATATCGGTTGTGCAGCGGGTAACTCGCTGGTGGCGACGGAGAATACGGTATTCTGGATCGGCCAGACGCACCAGAAGGGCCGGAAAGTCTACATGCTGAACGGTCTCGTGCCGACACCTATCTCGGATACTTTCATCGAGAAGGTGCTGAACGGCGACCCGCTGACAAACGTACACGCGTACTACATCGAGATAAATGGTGCAGGGCTCTATGTCCTGACGCTCGGAGTGAGCAACTGCACGCTGGTCTTCAACGTCGCAACGCAGACGTGGGGACGCTGGTCGAGTACGGCTCTCGGGGCTCCGCAGACCGCAGTGAGCGCGACGGTTACGAACGGTATTGTAACGGTGAACCTGCCAAACCACGGGCTCGCCAATCCGGCTATCGTCAAGGTTACCAGTTCAAACTCAGGTAGCATGTTTCTCGGTACGTTCGTGGTGACGGTGATCGATGGAAACACGGTAAGTTACGCCGTGAACAGTAACGCTATTGCCGGCGGCATCAACAATAATCCGATCAACACCTTCGCGATTAACGACGAGACGGTAGGCGCGGGGAACACGAACGGCATCGGCAACCTGACGGTTACGCCCTACGTACAGAACGCCTTCTCGCCGGGCTTTTACGCGTACGCAAGTAACACTGACTACCTGCTCGATGTCGCGAGCGGAACGACGTACCAGATGCAGCAGGGCGTTTCCAGCGATAATGGCATGTTCATCTACGGACTCCTTCGTACGAATGCTGGGGATTTCGGTTCAAACAAGGAGAAGTTCTTTCCGACCATCGAGGTGATTGCCGATAAAGTCGATGACACGGCCTATGTCGGGTACTCAGACAACGATTTCGCCACCTTCGGCGCGTTTCGTCCTGTGAACCTGGGGTCTGATCGGGCGTTGTTGCGGCGTTGCGCGGCTTCGCGCCGCCGTGCTTTCTCGGTCCTGTACATTGGCGGCTTTCAGGTGCGTTTTTACCAGCTGGAACTGCCGAACATGAATGAAGGTGCCTTATGAAACTTGCCGTGGAAACTTTTACGCCCGAACTCGCGGCGGAGATCATCCCGCTTGGTCAGCAGGCGTGGGATGAGTGCTCCGAGATAAAGAAGGACACCTGCGCCTATCACGGGCAGCGGGGGCTACCGATCGACCCCAACATTGAGCAGTACCTCCTGATGCAGGAGCACGGGCACCTGGTGGCCATGTCCCTCCGCGACGATGACGGCGCCTTGCGTGGCTACGCCTTGATGATCCTCTACCGCAGTTTGCACCTCAAAGACGAATTGTGCGGTAATGTAGACACATTTTACGTCCAGCCGGAACACAGGCAGTCAATGCCCAGATTCATGTCTGGCGTGGAGGAAGAACTGCGCTCGCGGGGCGTCAGCATCATCGGATGGCCTGTGACGCTCGCAGGCAAGATGTACGAAATACTGAAGAAAAGGGGCTACATCGGCGATGACATCGTGATGGAGCTGAAGCTCAAAGACCTTCCTGCCGGAGATCAACCATGTGCGTAGTAGCGGGATCGGTGGCAGCTGGGGTAGCGGGATCCGTAGCGGGAGACGCGGCATCGTCCATCTTCGGTGGAGGTGGCGGGTCCTCGGCCGCGCAGGGCGCGACAAACATCGCAGGGGGTATCCTGTCGGCGCAGGAGGCGCAGCAGCTTGCGCAATCCGTCAACCCGTTTGGCCAGTACAATTCGCAATTCGCCTCACAACTGGCGGGACTATCTGGTCCGGGAGCACCAGGAGGATGGACCTACGGGAACCCCTCGTCGTCAGGTTTAACCGAACTGTCCAACCTGGTAAACGGTTATGCCGGTGGCGGTACGGGCACCAACGGGCTGACAACAGCACTCAATGGCCAGGCCATTGGCCAGCAGCTTAACAACCTCGTCGCCAACCCGTCGAGCATCTATCAGACGCCGCAGTATCAGGCGGCATTCGGGCAAGGGCAAAACGCGGTCAACGCGACGCTGGCGGCGCAGGGGTTGAACGCGTCCGGTAACCAGCTTGCCGCGCTCCAGAGCTACGGTCAGACTTTCGGGCAGAACGCCTACAACACGCAACTATCGCAACTATCGGGCCTGTACGGCCAGTCGTTGGGCGCGAACCAGCAGGCGTACAACCAGATTGCAGGCATGAATCAGCAGGGGCAGGCCCAGAATGCGCAGGCGTTCAGTCAGATGGCGCAACTCTCCGGTCTGTCAACGGGTTCGCCTCAGGCGGCAGCGCAGCTGCTCACCCAGGGGTACTCCGGCGCAGGCAATGCGATTGGCCAGGGCATCGGTCAGCTTGGTACTGCGGCGGGGAATCTGCTCGGCGGCCTTGGCGGCACGACAAGCAATCCGTTCTCGGTCGGCGGCACGACGACCTCGGAGGACATCTCAGGCAGCGGGGGTCTGTTCGGCACCTCGGCCGGGATAGATTCGGGCGGCGGCTATACGTACAGCGGCACCAACTCTTACGGGTTCTGAACATGGCCGGATATCCGAAATTGTGGGGGTCGATGCTCACCGGGATTGCCCAGGGTTTCGACAACTACCAGCAACAGCAGCAGAACCTCCAGTACACCCAACAGTCGAGGTCGAACGAACTCGCCTCGCAGCAACTCGCGAATCAGGCCCAGCAACTGCAGAACCAGCAATACCAGCAGCAACTGCAGAACGCCCAGTTGACGCAGCAGTTTGCACAACAGGGCCTGCAGGACGCCTCAAACCCTTCCGGCGCCGGGCAAGCTACGGCTGCGCCTCAGGGTGCGGCCCAGCAGCTTGCGGGGGCAGCCGCGCCCCAAGGTGCTACGCAATCGGGCGGTCAGGTCACGTATGGCAACTTCAAGCCGCAAGGCCCGTTGTCCGTCCAGCAGCTAGCCGGTCTGGACCAGAAATATGGCTTGCCGAGCGGCACCGCGTATGGCCTCATGGCGGCCGAATCCAGCGGCAACCCGGATGCCGTTTCGAAGACCGGCGCCGTGGGCCTGTTCCAGGTTGAGCCGACCACGGCGCAGCAGCCGGGGTACGGCCTGAAGCCGTTCGATCCGAAAGACCCGGACGGCGCGCTGTCGTACTTCGCCACGATGTACAAAAAGGCTGGCGGCGACATGAACAAGGCGCTGGCGTACTGGAATGCCGGGCCGGGAGGCAATCCGAACAACCCTGAGACGCAGGGCTTCATCCCGCGCGTCCAGAAAAACGCGCAACTGTTCGCGCAGGCCCAGCAGCTCGACACATCGAAGCAGCAGCCGACGCCGGCGGACCAGATCACCGCGCGCACGGATGCGGGCGCGCCGACGCCGATCACGGCTTACCAGCAGGCGACGCAGGCGCAGGGTCAGCAGATTCAGGCCGCGCTCGCTTCAGCCAAGCGTGCGGAACAAGCGGGCTATCCGCAGCTCGCGCAGCAGTTCTACGCTCAGGCGAACAAGCTGCAGGACCAGCAGATCGACCTGCAAAGCAAGTCGCTGGGCGTGCAGAAGGCGGCGAACGCCGATGTCGCGCAACTGGCTACGGGCGTGAAAGACCAGTCGAGCTACAACAACCTGCGCCAGCAGATTGCCCAGAATCCGGCCATGCAGGCGGCAGTTGCGGGCCTGAACCTGACTGGCGATTACGATCAGGACCGCAACAAGCTCCAGACACTGGCCGATCGCACAGTCACGCTCAAAGACCAGCAGGATCTGCAGATCAAGCAGGGTGAACTGCAACTCAAGCAGCAGGCGGCGCAGCGCGCGCAGCAGAAGGAAGACCAACCGAAGATTGCGCAGCAGCAGGCGATTACGGCGGATCAGACGCGCAGGCAGACGATTGCGGCGAAGGGTATCCCGTTCGCGCCGTCGATCGCCGCTACGGCGCCGGTCGGCACGACTTCAGCACAGGTGCAGCAAGCCCAGAAGCAGATCGCGACCCAGAACGCCGCTTACGACAAGGCGAATGCGCCGGCCGTGCAAGGCGCGAAAGCGGTGCGCGATCAGGCGGCGCAAGCGTTCGTGATGATCGACAAGGGCGGACTCAGCACCGGCGGCGCGATCAACACGGCGCTCGATGCTGCAGCCCCGTGGGCGCTGAGCCCTCAACAACAGCAGTTCAACAAGCTCACGAACGGCCTGGTGCAAAGCATGCAGCTTCTTGCTGGCGCCAATGGTGGCGCACGCTCGGCGTCCACCGCAGCGATGTACCGTAACTTCGCCATGGCCAAGCCGAATCTCCGTCTGTCGGAAACCGCCAACAAGGAAATCGCGCACGGCCTGTACGTGGGCGCAGCGGCGCAAGGCCAGATGAACAGTTTCCTCGACGAGTACCGGCAGGCGAACCCGGATGCGACGGTGCAATCGGGCGTGCTCGCGTGGCGCGGCTACGAGCAGGCGCTCGGGCCGACGATGGTCTATGACGCAAGCCAGAAGGCGATAGTGCCGAACACGGCAGGCATCCCGTCTCTTGAGGACGGCACGCCGAACCCTGACTACAAGGATTACCATGTCTACTTTGCAAATGGAGGGCACTGGTAATGGCTGACGATCTCGGCGATTCGCGCGTTGCACAGGACGTACCGGCGGCACCGGATCAGGTTTCCGCGCTGCGCCAGCGCTACATGCCGGCGGCGAGCCGTGCAGCCGCGCCAAAGGCCCCGGTAACGCCGGATGCTACCCCGCTGGTAGGCAAGGCCGCCGCGGCGAAGACGTTGCAGTCTGCCACGTTCGGGTTCGGCGCCGACGCCGCGCGCGTGCTGATGGGCAAGCAGGCGGAGCAGTCGATCCGCGACCTGTCCAAGCAGTACGATAACGACCATCCGCTTGCCTCGTTCGGCATTGACCTGGCCGTGGCCGGCGCGATGTCGGCAGTACCCGTGCTCGGCGAAGCGAAAGACGCCAGTATCGCCGCGACCGGCCTGAAGATGGTCGGCAAGTCGGCGGGCGTCGGAGCGGCAGTGGGCGGCCTGACTGGCTTCGGCGAAGGCGGCGACGTGGGTGAGCGCACGCAGAAAGCGATTCACGGCGCGCTCGCGGGCGGTGCGGTTGGCGCTGGCGCTGCGTTCCTCGGTGCTGCGGCGCGCCCCTTGGCGGAAAAGCTCGGCGCCGCGTCTGCGCAACGGAGCGCGGCCGGCGCGGTGCAGGAAGCGCTCAAGGCGGACGGCAAGACGATGGCCGACCTGGACGCTTTCATGAAAGCGAATCCGAATGCGCGAATCGCCGACTTCTCGCCGAAAGTCGAAGAAGCCATCGGCAAGGCAGCGAGCACTACGAACAAGACCGCTCGAGCGCTGGGCGATGTCGTGCGCTCCGACAAGGAGCAACAGGCCGCGCGCCTCACGTCGGGCGTCGAGGCTGCGCAGCCCCTGCTCAAGACGAAGCAGGCGATGATCGACAATATCGATAAGCTGCAGACCCAGCGCCAGGCGGCTTACACGATGTCGAAGACGGAACTCACGCCGATCACGCCGGAGCTGCAACGCATTCTCGACCACCCGGAAGTCCAGCCACTGTTCGACAAGGCCGTGAAGGACTTCGGCGCAGGCAAGCGCGCAGGCGTCGCGGATCTGCAGGGCACGCCAAAATACAAGGTCGGTGCAGAAGTGCCGTCCGCCGTGCTCGACGATCTGCAGAAGGCGGTCGGCAAGGCGGCGCAGGAAGAAGGAACGGGTTCGATCCGCTACGGCACCCTGTCGGCCGCGCAACGCGCGATCAAGGAGCAGCAGACGGGCACGATCATCGACGCGCAGGCACTGGCTGCCAAGCTCGGCGGGGCGGAGAGCCAGACGGGCCTGCTCGGCGCGCAGCAGTGGGGGCATCAGTACGCCTTCGGCCTGAAGGCCGCAGATATCGAGCAGTTCCGTACGATGAACGCCGAGCAGAAGGAATATGCCAAGCTCGGCATGGTCGACGGCATGGAGAAGTACCTGAATGACGCCGGGCGCATGACTGAAGGCAGTCTCACGAAGATCGCCGACAAACTGCGCGATCCTTCGGTCGAAGAAGTGCTCGGCGCGAAGGGCGCGAACGATGTGCGCAAGGTCTTCCAGAAGGAGGCCGCGCGCATGCGCGTGAGCGCGCAGATGGAGCGCGGCGGCAGTCGGCAGGCAGCGTTCAAGGAAGAGAACGAGCAAAGGATCGTCGCCCACGGGCTCAACGTCGCGGTCGGTGGCCTCAGCCATATAGGCGGCACAGCAATGCGATATCTGACCGCCCACGGTGTTTCTGAAAAACAGGCTCTTTCCATGATCGACATCGCTAGCAAACCGGGCGGCATGAAGCGGCTGCAGGATGCCGGCGTCGACAAGCGCGTTCTGGACATCATCTCTTCGGCCAGCAAGAAGGGTGTCGTTTCCGGCAAGGTCGGCGCGCAGCAGGACATTCGCGAGCAGCGCTGATCAGGGGTTGAGCGAAAGCAGGATCAGGAAGAGCAGAATTGCGATGACGATTAACATGATGTTCTCCTTCGTTGTTAGTGACTGAACTATAGCAAATGCAAAATGAAAATACTAGCCGTTGATTGCATTGGCGGGATGCTTGACTGGTGCATGGCCTGCCTCGAGGCAGGACACGACGTGCGCCTGTGGATCAAGCCGCGCGACGGCGAGAAGCGCAACCCCATCGGCGACGGTTACGTCAGCAAGGTCCCAGACTGGCGCGCGCACATGGGCTGGGCTGACCTGATCGTACTGAGCGACAACGCTAACCTGATGGACGAGATGGAGCCGTACTTCAAGAAAGGCTACCCCATCTTCGGGCCGAACAAGTCCGGCGCCAGGCTTGAACTCGACCGCCAGTTTGGTCAGGACATCTTCAAGAAAGTCGGCATCAAGACGATGCCGTCAACATCTTTCACGGATTACGACGCCGCGAAAGAATACGTGAAAGACAAGATGGAGCGCTTTGTCTCCAAGCCGAATGGCGATGTGGATAAGGCTTTATCCTATGTCTCCAAGTCGCCGCGTGATATGGTTGGCATGCTTGACCGCTGGAAGGTTGAGAACCCGCAGACGCAAGGGTTTATCCTGCAACCCTTCGTTCGCGGTATCGAAATGGCGATCGGCGGGTGGTTCGGGAAAAACGGCTGGTCGAAGTGGTTTCTGGAAAACATCGAGCACAAGAAGCATCTGCCAGGTGACACAGGTGTGAACACCGGGGAGCAAGGCACGGTGATGCGCTATGTCAAGGAGTCAAAACTGGTCGACAAGCTTCTGACGCCGCTGACATCGTACCTGCACTCGATCAGCTATCGCGGCTATTTCGACATGGCCGCCATCATCGACGAAGACGGCACGCCGTGGCCCCTCGAAGCAACAAGCCGGCCCGGCTGGCCGTGCTTTACGATTCAAACCGTCCTGCACATCGGCGATCCCGCGCAGTGGATGAAAGACGCGCTCGATGGCGAGGATACGCTGGAAGTCCTCGACGAGACCGCGATCGGTATTGTCGTGTCGATTCCGGACTACCCTTTCACGCAGTACACGAAGCGCAACTGTACGGGGTATCCGATCTATAACACTGAACGCCTCGTGATGGACGACATCCACTTCTGCGAAGTGATGCTCGGCGAGATGCCCGACGATGAAGACGGCGAGATTGTCTACAAGAAAGGGCCAGTCACGTGCGGCGATTACGTACTAATCGCTACCGGCACTGACTTCGACATCCACGGGGCTCAGAAGCGCGCGAAGCGTGCACTGAAGACAATCGAGATTCCTAACTCCCCTGGCTGGCGCGACGACATCGGTGAGAAGCTGGAGCGCGATTTACCAGTGCTTCAGGATATGGGATATGCCCTGGAGTGGCATTACTGATGTCTAACCAGACGCTATCCCCGCCACCGGATTCGAACACGCCCTTCGCGGCGCCAGCGTGGCAAGGCTGGTTCTCGAGCCTCTTCCAGCGGTTCGCGCTGAAGGGGGGCTATACCGTGGCGACGCTTCCGGGGATATCGGCGACACAGCCGCTCGGACCGCCGCCAGGGAGCATCGCATACGCATCTAACGGACGGAAAGTCGGAGAAGGAGCAGGCAGCGGGACCGGGGTGCCTGTCTACTATAGCAACGGGGCGTGGAGAGTCTTCAGCACCGATGCCGCAGTGGCGGCGTAAAAGGAGAAGGGCTATGCAAGGGGTAATGTACTTTATGGGCCAGTTGACCAAAGAGGAAGCCAAAGCAGCGATGAAAGAAGCGCTGACTGAATGGCTCGACAAACAGTGGGCCCAGTTCGGCAAGTGGACGGCCGGCGGCCTGATGTCGCTGGCGATCGCCGCGCTCGCTTACGCCTATTCGAAGACCCACGGGTTTATCGGAAAATGAACTACACCGGCCAGTTGCTGACGGAGCAGTTCGAGGGTCTCTCGCTCACCGCGTACCAGGATTCGCGCGGCGTCTGGACGATCGGATACGGTCACACTGCTGGCGTCATGGAAGGCATGATCTGCACGCAAGCGCAGGCTGACGCGTGGCTGACCGAGGATAGCCAGTGGGCGGTTAGCGTCGTGCAGAACGAAGTCAGGGTGCCCTTGACGCAAGGCGAATTTAATGCTCTAGTTGACTTCGTTTTCAACGTCGGCAGCGGCAACTTTTCCAGCAGCACGTTGCTGGCGGATCTGAACGCCGGCAACTACGCGGCAGCCGCAGCTCAGTTTCAGCGCTGGGATCTGGCGGGTGGCCAGGTGGTTGCCGGCCTGCTGCGCCGGCGCATCGCGGAGGAGAACGAGTTCAATGAGTAAGATGGCAATCGAATTCCTCTGCGTAGCTGCCGTATGCCTCTTCATCACCTGGGTCGCGCTGGTCGTGCGCAGCACGCCGGATTCCGCTGAGCTAATCGCTTTCATCAAGTATGCGCTAGTCTGGATCGGCGCTCACATCATCGCAAAGGAAACACCATGAAGACCCTGCTTATCGCTTCCCTGACTCTCGCGCTTGGCGCCTGCACTGCTGCGCAAATCCAGACCGCTGGATCCAACGTGGCTGCCGTCAATGGCGCCGCCGTTGGTGCCTTGCAGACCGTGGCAACCTCGATCGTCGCCGCATGCCCGGCCGGCGAAGCATTCGCGAGTGCCGCAGCGGCCGCTACGGCAAATCCTGACGTGGCCCTTGCGCAGGACGCTAACGGCCTGTTCTGCGCCATGAACAAGGCGATCGTGACGACGGCGCCGGTCTCGGCATCGGCTCCCGCTGCGCAGTGACTCCACACGACTATGCGCTGATCGCTCAGGAGGCATACACCGCGTCTCCTGACATCGGCGCCGCTGACAGCGCCTCGCGGGCCATCTTTCGCTATACGCCGGACGGGCTTTGCGTGGCGTTTCCCGGCACTGACAACTTCGCGAGCTGGATGGCGGATCTGGACGTGCTGACGGTAAGTGTGCCGGGCGCCGGCGAGATTCATCGCGGCTTCTGGGAGGCGTGGGGCGTGATCGCTCCGAAGATCGTCCCGCTGGTTGGCGATCAACCAGTCACGTTCGTCGGGCATTCGCTGGGCGCCGCACTCGCGATCTGCGCCGCCGTAGAACTGACTGTGAGCGGCCACAAGGGCGTTTCGGTCTACGGGTTTGAGCCGCCGCGCGTGAGCCCCGCCACGGGCGTCAGAACGCTCCTGGTGGGCGTTCCAATCTACCTGACGCGTAACGGGCATGACGTAGTCCCGGACGTGCCCTTGGACTGGCAACATGCGGCTGATCTAACGCCAATCGGGAAGGCGATTTACCCCTTCCCGAACGTGGCTGATCACATGTTGGCGAATATTATTGCGGCTCTATCGTGAAGTCCGTCATTACGATCGTATCGCCGCATTCCATATCCTCATCATTGTTGAACTCGGGATTTGTTTCCTGTATGAACAAACAGCGGTTGCAATCGCATCCGTAGTTCCCTAAGGTGAACATGTACCCGACCGTCGCTGCGCCAACTCCGAACTCCATCTCGAACGGGTAAGAAACACCTTCGTAGACGAAGTTCATTTTCGCGATGACAGTCATAAATCGTACTCCTGAATGCTATTGCGGCTTTGTCTCAGTAGTCGTCCAGGTAGGTCGACGCGTCGCCTCTGCAAAGTACGTCGATCGCGACACGAATACGCCACCCTGACTCCCTGAACGGCGCCGCGAAGCGTTGCCAGCCGGCGGGCCTTGAACAGTTCTGCGGCGAGTACCGGAACGCGTCCGTCCAATCAGTTGGGATATCGTCGTACTGCTTTTTGAATGCGGCCCGGAGACCAGGCCAAAGCTGCTCCGCGGTTTTGTCCGTCTTGATAATTCCGCTCATGAAATCGTACTCCCGAATGTTATTGCTGCTCTAAATAAAAAATAGAAGACCACAAAAGACGGCCCAACCGCTGTACTCGACCCCAAAGTGCAGGCCCACAAGCCCAATAGCAGTCATCGCTGACCCGCCTACCACTTGCGCCCAGTACTTCATAAATCGTACTCCCGCACTTCTGGCATGCCGAGCGCGCGACGGGCGCTGTCGCGCACTTCCTTCGTTACCGCGTGGCCGAGATCGTCAGGATTGAGCAGCCGTCGCGCAAATGCCGCAAGGTCGATCAGCGGTTTCGTATCACTGCGTAGAGGAGCATAGAGTTGCTCCGTCGCTTGCTGTTGCGCGGCTTGGCTCTTCAAAGCTGTCTGTAGGGCTTGCTGATCGCGAGGCGCTTCGAGTTTCGCGAGGCGCTGTTCGATTTTGTCAAAAGCTTCGAAGTAGCGCTTATGCCGCACGTCTAGCGTCTTGTTGACTTCCTGCTGCAGCTGCGCGACCTGATTCGCGTAGTGAGCCTGGCTTGAGTCTATCTGCGAAGCACCCCGCAATGAAGCACCCGGCTGTTGGTATACGCTTTCGTCTCGCATCACTTTCTCCTTTTCATCGCCTTCATCAAGACTTCCTGCACCGTCGCCTTGCTCTCAAGACGCTCCAGCACATCGAAGTCCACCGTTTCATTTGCCAGTATGTAATGGATGAATACCGGCCTGTTGTGCCCGGCCTGCAACTGGCGAACCGGACCTATCCGCTCGATGATCTGCTGGTGCTCCTCCAGATTCCAGTTCACCGAGAAAAACACCAGAATATTCCCTCCGTCCTGTAAATTAAGACCGTGGCCAGCAGAAGCAGGATGAGCAAACAGAACCGGAATTTTCCCCGCGTTCCAGCTTCTAATAGTTTCTGGATCGGAATCAAGCACGCGGCCGCGAGGAAAAGCGGACTTAAGACGAGCAAGATCATGCTTGAAATGGTACGCGACAAGCACAGGAGCACCGCCTGCCTCTTCCACGATATCGTCAAGAGCCTGGATCTTCGCATCGTGAACCTCCTGCCAGTTCTTCGATTCATCGGTGTAGATCGCGCCATTCGCGAGCTGCAGACACTTCTGCGTCTTGCTCGCCGCGTTTAGCGCTTCAATCGCTGTCGGACCAAGATGCCCTTCCAGTTCGAGGAACATCTTCTTTTCCATGTCCCGGTATTGCTGGCGCGCCTTGTAAGGCAGGTCTATCGTGATGCGGTTTGTGATCGGCTCGGAGAGATTGAAGTAGTCCTTCGCATCCAGCGATAAGCACACGTCGGAGATGGCCGACTGGATCTGCGCCTGCGCGCACTCCACCGGCTCCAAGCCAAACCCGTCGTAACTCTTCCGAAACCAGCGGTCCGAGAATGCAGTAAAACTCTTCCCTAATCTCTGGCCGCCATCCACGAACCACATCGGGCCCCACAAGTCTTTCAAGCCATTCGGTGCAGGAGTACCTGTCAGTCCTATCCATCTGTCCACCTTCTTGTGTGCGACTTCCGCGAGTGCCTTGGCGCGTTTCGTACCCTGGCGCGTGCGGAAGCCTTTGAGTTTCGTTACCTC
>OVEP010009022.1_pt1 | contig 33088 bp, 34 predicted proteins | sample 1779801 | NCBI WGS metagenome assembly OVEP01 (sample SAMEA3914791, study PRJEB12502) | metagenome | biome: forest; material: soil | place: Canada | collected 2011-07-03 | depth 0.1 m
GACCTTCAGCCAGAACTTGGCCCCCTCATTGGTCTCAATCCAAAGCCCCAAAATCTCTTTGGCGCCATCGGAGCGAACGCCAAGGGCGACATGGACGGCCTTGTTTCGGACCAGGCCTTCATCACGAATCTTAACCCGCAAAGCATCAAAGAAAACAAGCGGATAAACAGGATCCAAAGGCCGGCCCTGCCAGGTTGCCACCTCATCCAGGACGGCGTCAGTCACCACGCTGATCATGTCAGGCGAAACGTCGATGCCGTACAGCTCACGCAAGTGACCGACGATCTCCCGAGCGCTCATGCCGCGGGCATACATCGATATGATCTTCTCGTCGAACCCAGGAAACCGGCGTTGATATTTGCCCAGCAATTGCGGGTCGAAACTGCCTTGCCGATCTCGAGGAATGTTCAATTCCAACGGACCATCGTCCGTCAGAACCGTCTTTTTGCCATAGCCATTGCGAATATTGCCGACTTGGTCGTCACCGGACAGATGGTGGTCCATCTCGCCGTTCAAAATCCGCTCGGCCAACGCTCTCTTCAGTTGGTCGAAAAGACCGTTGGCTTCAAAAGCCGTCTTCGTATCCGCCCCGTTCAAAAGCTGGTCGAGGATACTATCAGGGATAACTGGCTCTTTCCTGCGTGCCATGGGAATCGATCTCCTTTGCTCCCATTATGCACGCCCAAACACGGAATTCCTGACAGTCCCTCGGCATGGACGTGGCCCTTGAAGCCGCAAAGATGTCCGGCGGGATGCTCGGCCTTGCGATCGGACGTGAAGCGGTACCAGGCACATGGGGGTGCTTTGCCGCCGGACCCACGTTGGTCGGCGACATAGGCCCAGACCCGGGCCGTCGTCACGCCCTTCTGACCGGGCGTCTGCAGCTTGACCGGCGTGTCGTCGGCAAAGACCGCGGGCGACCGCATGACCATTCTGCCGATGGCATCGGACAGCGGTTCCAGCAGCCGTGTCGCACGGCCGACCCAGTCCGCCAGGGTCGAGCGATCAAGCTCTATGCCTTCCCGAGCGAATATCTGTGCCTGCCGGTACAGCGGAAGATGATCGGCGTACTTGGACACCAGCACATGGGCCAGCAGGCCCGGACCCGGACGGCCCCTCTCGATCGGCCGCGATGGCAACGGGGCCTGCACAACGGCTTCGCAGCACGAACAGGCCATGCGCGGGCGAAGGATGCGATTGACCACGAAGCGGCCAGGGACATATTCCAGCTCTTCGGTCACGTCAGTTGCCAATGTCTTCAGACTGCCGCCGCAGCGCCGGCAGGATGAGCCTGGCGCAAGCACCTGGTCGTGTCGCACCAGATGCTCCGGCAATGGCTTGCGGCTATGCTGGCGGCCGGCAGAAGTCTCCGTTGCGGCTTCCGCAGTGTCGACTGGCACTCCCGCCGCCTCGGCAATCTCCCGATCCTCGCTGAACACCATGTCCAGCTGATCGAGGCTCTCTGATCGCGTGCCGAAACGCTGGCGGTTGATCACCGCCAGCTGATGCTTCAGCTTCTCTATCAGCAGGGCCTGCGCCTTCACTTCGTTGCCGAGCAGAGCCACAAGCGCCTTCAGTTCGGCGGGATTGTCCGACAGCGATGTAAGATCAGCCAGCATGATCATCATCTAGCAGATCAGCGCTGTTCCGTGAATCCGGAAACTGCCGCAGATCCTTGTTTTTGCTGCCTTATCCCGCTGTTGACGGGGTCCATGTGCGCTTCGGCATCCGCCAGTCTATGCCTTCCAGCAGCATCGACAGCTGAGCGGCGCCGAGGCTGATCTTGCCGTCCTTTGCTGATGGCCAGACGAAGCGGCCCGTCTCCAGGCGCTTGCTGAACAAACAGGCGCCTTGCATGTCCCACCAGATGATCTTCACCAGATCACCCCGTTTGCCGCGGAAGACGAAAAGATGGCCGCTGTACGGATCTTCTCCCAGGACCTGCTGCGCCTGCGACGCCAGCGAGTTGAAGCCACGGCGCATGTCGGTCGTTCCCGCAGCCAGCCAGATGCGCCCCTGCACCGGAACAGGGATCACCGCGACAGGCTCCGCGCAAACATGGCCACATCCGCCATGGCAATCGTCCCGCTCATCGTCAACCGCGTCGTGCACGGCAGGACGAGCTCAAGACGCTCGATCGCCGAAAGCGATACGCCCACCGGGTCGATATGGGGCGTGCCGGCACGGTCTGAATCCGCCGCGGGCACAGCCACTTCGACTGGCAGAAACATAGGCACTGGCGCCGACGGCCGCAGACGCTCGATCGTGCGCCAGGTGAACACCAGGTTCGGCTTCAAGCCATGCCGCCTGGCCACGGCCCTCACCGTTGCTCCGGCCTCGAAAGTCTCAGCCACCACGGCGCGCTTGAAGATATCTGAAAAGCTTTGCCGCTTGCCCTTGTTGCCCGCTGTCGTTCCCACGTCCTGTGTCCAATCCTCTCAACGCGAGCGCATCTGCTCGCACATCGCGGGCCAGACTCTCACGACAGCAGGATCACGAAAAGGTCGGGTTCGTCGGACGGATACGATAAGGGGGCTTAGACGGCTTCATCACAGCGGACTTTCAGAAACTTAGCGATGCCGCCAGGCTTTAAGTTAGCTGAGGCACAGATGCTCTTGTAACTTCCGTCGTTCGGAAGCGCTCGCAGACTTTTTATTCTTTCATTTATCGAAATTGTCGAGGCTTTAGCGGAGCTTCTGTAGGCTTCTGCCTCAGGAAGGAGCTCTAAATAAAGGTACTGGCAATGACGCGCATCGAGGTCGAACTTATTATCGCGGCAATCGCGTTTATAGGTTTTATTGTTACGATTTTGGCGGATTGGCCCGTTATATTTAGATCCTCTGCGGTCGCAGATGTGAATACGGATACCGAGGCGCCTTCCGAAGAGCCAATCTCGGATGACGCTCACGTAGCAGCCTACGACTCCCCAACCTCGCGAAGCGAAGTACTTCTAGCAGGTGCTTCGCCGGAAGAGGTGGGAATCGCGACCTTTGTTGATCTGATGAGCTGGCTGCGTGATCGAGCAGCGCAAGACCAATCTCTTCGCGGTCGATACACCTTCGGCGAATTTCAGATGTGCTCTAAATCAGCCTAAGTGAACAAAGTTTGCCCGCTCCCGCGGGCCCCGACCAAGGTCGTCGCACGAATAACATAGAAGGCGCTCTTAAAGCCGCGCCGCTAATCTGATTGTTTCGGGCCAGCACCATTTCCCTGGCCGTAGGTGCCGGACGTACCGTCACGATATCTGATGTCACGGGCTGGACTGGCGCCATATTGGGAGTCTTTCGCGTCGCCTTTCGCCTGATGATGATCCTGGGCACCGAGCCTATCGTCGGCAGCGCCCAACCCATACCCTCCGGCCTTATTCGGATCGAGCGATGGGTCGAGCTTGAGATTGGCCGATGGCTCATTGTCATGCGCCTTAGCCTCGTTCGCCCTAACACTTTTTTCGTCCCGGTGCGTACCGGTGGTTTGTTCGTTCTCGTGCGCGGACTTCTCGGCGTCCGTCTTTTCTGCCTCGGCTCTCACGGACGTATCAATCGCTCTCAAATCGCTGTCGATCATTGTCTTTTCCTCCGATTGGGCGAGCGGACATGTACGGCCGTTCGCATTGCAAACTTTTTATGACCTGGACGCGCTTCCTTGCGTCAGCGCCTGCGGCTACGGGCAAAGAGGACATAGGCTGTGGCCCCCACGACGACGATCGTTGCCACGCCCGCCTTGAGAACGACGCCCTTGGGATTGTGTTTGATCTCAGAGCGAATGCCCATTTCCGCAGGGATATTCGGTACGTGCCCTCTGATAAGATCGGCAATCAAGCCCTCGATCACATTCAAGCGGTCTGCCAGTATCAGCGTAACCCAATGTGCACCGTTCGACTCGCTGAACTGAAACGCGAAACGACGAAGCATGCCGCTCAAGCCTGATGGCGGAAGTGTCGTTCCAAAAACGGCCGAAAGCGTCGGGCGTTCATTCGAATGAAGAATTTCAACCGTTGCATCCTGCTGCGTCGGACGCTGCCAGGTCATCCCCTCGTGCTCGGCGCCACTCTGCCTCCGCATCGGGAACGCGGGCCAATCCCTGGCATTGAGTTCGGCCTCGTGGCCAATCTTGTCGAACGTGTCAGCCATGAGGGCCTCCTAAATGCCGGCCGTGGCCGGGACCAATATTGGCTTGATGCAGCCATCGAGCTTTGCCGAAAAAATGTGGTAGGCGTCGGAAATGTCCTCGAGCGCGAACCGGTGCGTTATGAGGCCTTTCGGGTTCAACCGCCCGGCCATGACGTGGTCGATGAGAACGGGTAGGTGCCGCTTAACGGATGTCTGGTTGGCCCGAATGGTGATGCCCTTGTTGACGACATTGCCGATGGGAACGAGGGCATCGATAGGCCCATAAACGCCAACGATCGAAACCACCCCGCCCTTGCGGACGCCGTTGATGGCCCAATGGAGGGCGGTTGCAGCCCCGCCAGCGACCTTGAGGATACGCCCGAGCAGCGTCTGGGCGCTATTGCCTGACGCCTCGCAACCGACGGCGTCGATGCAGACATCCGCGCCCAGCCAATCCGTCGTTTTTTTGAGGAAAAGCACCGGGTCGCCTTCATGATAGTTATAGGTCTCGACGCCGGCGTAGGTTCGGGCGAAGTCCAGCCGGTAATCGAGCCGATCGATGACGATGACGCGAGCCGCCCCGAACAGCCAGGCACATTTGGCGGCCATGATGCCGACCGGACCGGCGCCGAAAACGGCCACTGTATCGCCCGGCTTGATCGCGCCCATTTCCGCGGCTTGATAGCCAGTCGGAACAACGTCGGTCAGAAGTACGGCGTCCTCGACATCCATTTCACGAGGCACAACATAAGGTCCGACGTCGGCATAGGGAACGCGAACATATTCGGCTTGGCCGCCATCGTAGCCGCCGGTCGTGTGCGAATAGCCGAACATGCCACCGGATGCCGTAGCTTCGGGATTGGCTTCGTGGCAGTTGCCGAATAGCCCCTCCTTACAAAACAGGCACTTACCGCAGGCGATGTTGAAAGGTACGAGGACATGATCGCCGACCTTGAGCATCTCGACCTCAGGCCCGACCTCCTCGACTATTCCGCAGAATTCATGGCCGAACGTTGTGCCGACCCGCGTATCCGGCATCAGGCCATGGTAGAGGTGAAGGTCCGAACCACAAATGCACGAGCGGGTGACACGGATGATGGCGTCCTGAGGATGCTCTATCTGAGGCATGCGCTTTTGTTCAGCGCGAACGCGGTGGGGACCGCGATAGCTCATGGCTAACATTGAAATGACCTTCGAATGACTGGACGTCGAAGAAGGTAAATCGGCCCTCTATAAGGATGATATGCGTGTCACTACTCTACCAGGCAAGCCTCCGCCATTTTGCTTTGTGTCCGCGGCCCTCATCGACCTAACGCAATCCCTCCCTATGAGAGCTCACGGTCTTTGGCCCTCCATTATTCGCCTTGACCAACACGCTCAATTCGCCGTTGCCTGCGAGGATAACTGTATCGACCATGCCCATGTCGCAGAGGCCCTTCTCTTTGACCGTATCCTCAATTTCCGACTGCCGAACACGCTCTTTTTTCAGGGCTTCCTGGAAATAACGGCCTTGATGATAGAGGACCGTCGGCTTGGGTGCGGCGAGGACGGCGGCCCAATGCCATCGGAATGAAGCGAACGATACAATGAACTGGAAAGAAATAAGGAGTGCAATGGCGAAGACCGTTTCCGAAACCGATTGCTCCTGGGTTAACATTGCCTTGGTAAGGACGGAACCCAAGGCCATCGTCATAACCATGTCGTAGGCGTTCATGCGCGAAAGGGTTCGCTTGCCGGACAGCCTCAAGAACAATATAAGCGCGGCATAGCCGATCAAGCCGACGATGGCGATGTGCACAAGCGGCTGCCAACCGTTGAAAAACAATTTGCCCATGTGAATAATATTCCGTGCACAGACAAAATGGCGTCGTGCCGATAAGTATTCAATTCATCGCTTGCTTCTGCATGGTTCAGCGACGGGATTCGAATTGGTCTGAGCCCTGCCCTGCCGGACCGCGGACCGGCTTCATCCACCGGACGGGTGGATCCCGTCGCCGACGCCGACAAGCGTGCCGACTCACGCCGAGTAGAGTTAGACATTCACTAGCCGGCGCCGATCCGACATCGATGGCACCGGCTTTCTTTCTCATAATCGCGGGCCGGCAAAACGCGACAAGCGAGCGCTGTCTCCCCTTGCACTTTCTATGAAATGCAACCGCTTCCATTAGACTAACAAGCGTGAGGGTGAGCACCATTTACAGCAGGTCGCTCTCCCGCCTCCCGGAATGCAGCGTGGGGCCTACTTGCTTGCGATCCCCGACGGATGAGACTGTAAGGTCTCCCTCGCGTAACCTTTCCTCGGCGCGGGCGCGCGCCACTTGGATCAGTTTCCGAAACAGGGCCCGGTAAGGACGCCGATAAAGCAAGAGCTCCGGGTGGAACTGAACCCCGATCCAGAATGTGCGCGACCAGTCTTCGACAGCTTGGATAATGCCGTTAGGTTCGCGGGCAACCACGTGGAGGCCGGCACCCACCGCACCGATAGCCTGCTTATGGATGGCATTTACGAGAAGCTTCGTTCTGCCCAAAACGCTCGCTAAAACGCTGCCTGGATTCACGCTCACCGTTTTGCGCAAAAATACCGGCTGAATGAGTCCGGTTGCTGAGACCGGTTGCTGATATCTGGACAAGTCTCGATCGAGCGTGCCGCCGGCAAATACATTCAGCATCTGGGCGCCCCGGCAGACGCCGAGCACGGGAAGGTTATGCCGCCGGGCCGTCGATGCCCACGAAAGCTCCATGTCCCCGCGTGCGACGTCGTATTGATAGCCGGGCGTCGGCGCCTGGTTATATTCGACCGGATAGACGTCGGACCCACCGCCAAAAATGACGCCGTCGATCGTGTACGGGCTATGAGGCGCGGCCGCCGTAACCTTCACAGGAGTGCCCCCGGCAAGCCAAACCGCCGCCTTCATAGCCCACCAGCTCCACACATCGCCGTGGACTGGTTTGGTAATGCCGATCCTTGGACGTCCTCTGCGCCGAGGCTTTGCGGGAGCGGCAGCGAGCTCGGCCCTATACGTTACCTCTGGCGGCAGCCGATGATGTCTGAGAAGGTGGCTCAAAATAAACAGCGCGCCAAGGGCGACGAGCGGATCCTTGTCGCTGCTCAACTCGCTGGGCGCGCCGCGCGTTCGGGCCACCGCTGTAGCGATTGCATCGACAGCCTCGCGCGCAGAAGCGGTCGCCCCGAGCGCATGCACTGCATCCTCCATGGCACGAACGAGTTTACCCGTCGCCAAATTCTCTCGGGCTCTGCGCCAAGCGTCTGCCGCTGCGTTCAAGTGAGGATCTGACGCTGTCACTTCTTCCAAAGTGGCCAAAAGCCAAATTGCGGACGTCTTTGTCACCGCCCCTATCCGGGGCTTTGGCTCTTCTATCGGTTGGCCGATAGTCTGATTATAGAGCAGCCAGGGGAAGTCGACGCCAGTCTCGATAGAATGGAAAATGCCGGCCCAGTAGCGGGCATTGACCTCGATAATTTTGGGCTGATCCTCCGGATTACCGGTCCAGCGGACATCGATTTCGCAAACGCCATCCCAGTTGGCCGCGGCGATCAGTTTTTCAATTGGGGCTCGAAAAGGTATGTCGTCGACTGTTTCGCGAATAGCGCCGGCGCCCGCATTGCGTGGGAAGGTCGAGAGATTCTTGTAGGCCATCATTGCCTGGACCGCGCCGCCTTTGGCGAGCACCCCAACGCAATAGTCAAAGCCTTCGACGTATTCCTGGATGAGCGGCGCGGGCTTCAAGCCGAGGGCGGCGACCTGTTCAGCGACTTCGGCAATTGTCGTCGCGAGCGTTACGCCACGACCGCCAACGCCGTCGATCGGCTTGACCACGACGGGCAGTTTGAACGGGATTTTCGACAGGTCGCCGGTGTCGTGCGGCGTATACGACCGCGGCGCAGCCAGGTGGCGGGCTTCGGCGAGCAGCGAGAGGTGATCCTTCGGGTTGACCAGGTCGATGCTCTCGTAGGATGGCGCAGCGATTTGGATCAGCGGCTCAAAACGACTGCGATGCCGCGCTATAAGGTCCACCTCACGGAACACAGGCATAAGGACGTAGGGCCGGCCGTCGGTCGGCGCGTGTATTCTGACTGCTTCTTCCAAATCATCCAGAAAGTCGGCAGGACGGGTCTCCCATGGTGAAACTGTAAAATTCTCTTTGACGTGCTTCGAGAACGTCAAAACCGTCATAGCAACGTCGTCGCATCCGATTACCTCGATGCCGCGTCGCGCCAAAGAGCGGGCGATAACCAATGCCATGAGGCTGCGTCCGTAGGTTACGATCACGCGTCCGGGCTTTAGATCTTCGGGCATTTGATATCGCGGTGTTTTAGTGGATCGAAACATATTCAATGGTCATTGAACGAACCGCAATAGGGGTGATTTAAATCTGATTATTCGCTCGATCGAAAGGCTTGCGGGTGTCTGCGGGCGCGAGCGCGGAAACGCCACCGGCCCTTTGACAAGTGCGCGAACAACACGCGGCCTCGGATGGCGGAACTCGCACGGGTTTTGCATCATCCTTACCTGCCGGCTGGGTGCCGCCATGGTGTGATTATGAGCCGCTTTCTATAAAGGGACCGCAGTGGTTTTACCGCGCTAGCATATCGGATAGACGATGGCTTCCCAAAATGATCTCGTTGTTCCACAGTCTGCGCGCATCACAATACGCGCGGGTGCTTTTAGCTTTCGTGCGATGGTCGAAGTGACCCCCGGTGGACTGTTGGCCATTGGCGCACTGGTTGGAACCGTATTGGTTTCAACAGCCACCGTGGTTTGGGCAGCCGGCACCATTCGCCCAGGGCGTAGGCGGAAATAGGATGGTGGGCAGAGCCCTATTCCCGCCTCGGCTATGTATATCAACGACCGCACCGCTACAGCACAGGCTCATTTGAAATAGCGGTTTCGGCATAGTATATACCGACGGTCGCTTAGGATGCGAGTAATTCCGCGGATCCCGTCTGCGCATCGGGTCAGCGTGTCATCGACTGCGCGCAGTGCCATTCATCGTCCCCCGTGTACAGCGTTCCCGGAATTCACATTAGGCGGGGACGAACACAAAAAAGCGGGTGTCTGCCCCCTCCCCTTCCGGAGTTTAGAAAGGCGCGCGATCTCGACGGGATCATCAACCCCAGATTCGGAATCAGCGCGCTGTGTCGCCAGCCGATCGGACGGCGCGCAAAATCAAGAGTGCCCTCCCCTGCCCTGGCCGAACGCTATGTCTTCGGGTCGTTATTCTTGCGCTCATTGAATTCATCAAGAACTGACAGCCTGCCCGTAATTCGACTCGGTATTCATCGCGCCGTAGAAACGCCTTAAAGCGATCGCCGACCTCGGATCGAAGGTAAAAATTGAGCTTGACATGTTTAGGCCTCTTTGGATCTCGGGAAGGAAATACGGTATTTTTCTGAACCGAACGTCAACGCGAACGCTCCGGCTCCGAGGTCGCAAAAAGCTTGCGGCTTTACGCTGGGTTCAAAATCGTCAAGAGGGCCGGCAAGGTCGAGCGTTTTGGATGCGGCTGCGGGGGGCTCATGGCGCAGGTCCTCACGGTTTATGCTGGCGTAGTTTGGACAGTTGCGGACCGAATTACCTCCACAACCCCTTCGCTTCGCGGAGGCGTTGAGAAATCGTGCTGTGCGCAGATTTTTCCGTTCGGCGACTTCGTCACCGGCTGGCCATGCATAGGCTCAGTGGAAATGAAGTCGGCACGCGTCCTCCCCACCTCATTTGAAACCGGTCCAAGCCCGACGCCGCTAAGCCATGGACGTTCGCTAGACGATCGAATGTCCGCCCGAACGGTTCAACATCCCGCTAAATATAGAGCGTCCGTCCCTGCGCGCTGCTACATCATTGAAATATAATACATTTTTCTCCAAGTCATGCACATGCCAAATACATGTAGACGCCACGGCCTTTTATCGGCCATGTGGCAGACATGCCCCATACTGGTATCACCCCATGGCAGCCACTAGCCTTTACCCTGTACCTATATAGTACTGGTATCTGCCCTCTGTCTGCCCCTCCCCGGTTGACGCCAAGGGAGGGCCAAGTACATGCATCTGGCCTGTCGTTAACCGCCGCACGCCATGTATCTGCCAAGGCGCTGCGTACTAAATGCCTCGTTCTTTCTATCCGCTTAACCTGTAACGCGCGGGTGCAACGCAGGTCCAGAGCGGGCGCAGGTCAGGTTGAAGCAAAGCGATAGGGCAGGTGATGCCGAATTAACGGCGTGTTAAGGCTAACCGCCTATAAAAGGCATGGCTTCGCTAAGGATAGCGCGGGGCAGGGGGCTGCCAACCGCAGACCAGTGTTAGAGGAGTTCTCTATGTCGACTGTCATTTGTTTGGCCTCCAGCAAAGGCGGACCCGGTAAGAGCACGCTCACCGTCGTCCTGGCCGGCGTGTATGCCGTCTCGCAGTATTCCGTCCTCATTATCGACGCCGACGCCCAGCGACGTCTGGCATCAGAATGGTATGACGCGTCGCGTCTACCTGAGAACATCTCCGTCACAACGGCCGGCCACCAAGATATCGCCGAAAAGATCGCCTGGGGCCGTGAGAACTTTGACGTGGTCATCGTGGACGTCGAAGGATCGGCTAGCCTTACACTCGCGAACGGCGTTTATAACTCTGACTGCATCCTTATACCGGCCAACAAGTCGACGATGGATTTAAAGGATGCTCTGTCAACCGCAGCACTCGTTGAACAATATAACGCCAAAAGCCTTGTTCGGCGCGCGTACGGCCTCGTTTGGAACCGCGTCCCACCGGCTTTGAAGAGCCGGGAAATGGACAATACGGCCAAGGCCGCTATCGAAGCCGGAATCCCGGTTATTTTCGAAGTATGCGAACGCGACGCATACCGCTCGATATTCAGCTACGGCACTATTTTGAGCCGACTCGACAAAAAAGAAGTGCCCGGAACTGCCAAAGCCATCGAGGAAGGCCTTCGCTTTGCGGAAGCCGTCGCTGAAAGCATTCTCCATGCCCAACAAAAGGAAGTTGCCTGATGGACGACGTCATCTCCGCCCGCAAACCGCTGCTGCCTCCGTCGCCAAGGCAAGTGCAGCCGAGCGCGCCAACGCCGGAAATCCAAGCGATTGCGCGCAGCCATGGTTTCGACAAAAGCGGGCTGTCTTCGGGTTTCAAAGACGCTGGCCGCATTGTTCGTAACCGCGTTCCACGCGATGCCCAGTTGACCGTCAAGATCACAACCGAAACCGCCCGCTGGATGCGCGAACACGCCAATGACACGGGAATGAGCCTTCCCGACATCATCGAGGAAGCCATGGGCGAATACCGCGCGCGCACGGCGGGTGCTTAGAGCAGGGCTCAAAATAGCCGGATCGCGCACAGATCGTAAAACTGTTATCTTTTCAGCTGAAGTGAGTCGCCGCGGGATTTGGCTGGCGGTCAGAACATCGGAAGTCCGTTCTCATGGTCAAGCGCATCGATCCGCATCCTGTGCGTGATCTCTTCATTCGGGATATCATAGATTACAGCCCAAAAGACGAACGCTCCCTCATGGAGCGTCCGTTTTTTTCGATCTCGAAAAAGAAGCGCAACAAGCCGATCGAATACGAAAGTGACGACGGTGAGATCGTCGTCAAGGTCCGGGCCCATGCCGAATTCGGAATGGCCACTATCTGGGATTGCGACATCCTCATCTGGTTAATCTCGCGTGTCGTTCAGGAAAAAGACCGCGGCCACAACATGGAATCGGCCACCATCCATACCACGCCGCACGAGGTTCTCAAGGGCATCGCGCGCGATACCGGCGGCCGCGAATACCGATTGTTGTTCGACGCCCTCAACCGCCTTCATCACACCTCCATCCAAACAAATATCCGCGCTAAAAAAGGGCATTTCGCGACCTTTAACTGGCTGGCGGAATTCGAAGGGGAGGGGCGGATCGAAACCCCCGATCAGATGGAAAAGGTAACGAGCCTCTCGCTCACCCTGCCAACCTGGATCTTTAAAGCGATTACCAAGACCGAAAACGTCCTGACGCTTGATCGCGACTACTTCCTGCTCACGGGCGGCCTTGATCGCGCTCTGTATCGCATAGCGCGCAAACATGCCGGCGCCCAGCCACAGGGCTGGCTTTGCGGCTTCCCAGCTTTGCAGAAGAAGACCGGCAGTGAAAGCACGGCCAAGAAGTTTGCCGAGATGCTCAAGAACTCCGTGAAGCGAAACGAACTTCCTCGCTATGCCATGACGCTAACCTCTCTAGCCGACGGACAACCCGCCGTACACTTCGTCGACAGGGCATTCCTCAAAGCGGCCGAAGACAACAGGCTGGTGGCCGCCGAACTTGAACGCTTGGCACAGATTGCGCGCGAAGACGCTAGAGCCGAGTTGATCGACAGCGGCAAAAACCCACGTAACACCGCCACAAAGAAACCCGTTCACTCGGGACTTTAGGGGCCAATGCCCGCGGAGGCATTTGAATGGCCGTACCGTCTCGGCTAAGCACTCGGGATATTAGGGGCCGCCGCGCGGTTATAGCTTGTGACCTAACAGGCTGCTGTTAAAGTCCGAGTGCGAGGTCAATTTTTCTGCTTTTGACCGTTTTCGAAGCGAAAGCGTCGAGTAGGTTCACTGAAAACATTGGGTTTTCAAATTCGGACCGCGTAATTTTGTGCCGCTTTCCGAGAGCAAAAAACCTTTTCATCATCCTGCTAACCGTTTTTGCGCCTTGGCCTCGGGATTTCAGGGCCTAAATGGCAATCGGTCAAAGGGGCGAAAGAATCATTCGGGATATTAGGGGCAGAATTTGCGCCAATCTGTATTTTGTAAGACATTCCGACCGGGTTCCCCGAACACTGACTCGGGATATTAGGGGCTATTCGAAGGGTTTGAACTACCTTGGAAGACTCGATTCCCGGCAAATTTCAAGGATTCGGCGGTCTAAGCGACCTTCCGGTCGCTACTCGGGATATTAGGTGCCCAGCCAATCCATCCACATCATGTGGATAAGTCATTATAAGCCTCGGGATTTTAAGGGCTTTTTCAATCGGGATTTTAGGGGCCATGACTTCGGGACATAAGGGGCAGTCTATCGGGACAATAGGGACCGCGCCTCCGCCTAATTAATTGTTTTATATAGAACCTTTCGGCTTTTCTTAGCACTTAACTCTATAACTTTGTTTATAACAGTAAGACTCTTAACCTGAAAACAGGCGGAGATTTTCGGTGGGCGTCAGTCGCCTTAGCGACCTTGAGAGGGTCGCATGGCGACTTACCGGAATTCTGGTGCATTGATCCCTCCGGCCCCTGAAATCCCGAGTAGGCTTTGGTTTGGAGCTCTTCTTATCAATTTCTTCGCGGCCCCTAAAGTCCCGAGCCATAGCGTGAGTGCTTCAGCCCAGATGGACGTACCCAGCTGAGAAGGGGGGGGGATTCTTGAGGTTCGCGATCGGTTCTGCCACGAACCCATTCCAGCTTTTGACGCCGTACGGTCTTGCACCCGATGCCGAAACCTTGCCAGCTTGGCTTTGCGCGCAGGTTCGCCTTAGTACCTGACTCATCCAAGGGGTGTCGAGGGAGTGTTTATGCCGTTGAGCCGATGATAAGACGCCGGAAGCTTCACGAGGAACAATCCGTGACGGGAATATATAATCTGCATGGCCTCTAGGAGGTCCAGGAAGGTCGCTGGTGCCAGTGTAAGGTATGCGCCAAGGCTGAGAGAGGTTGCGTCGCTCCAGCCGGCTCCGTTTCGGCGAAGGAGTGGATGAAGCCGGTGATGTGTGGATATCCGACATCGAATGCCACCGTCGGTGCAAGTTTAGCTCCCAATCGTCACTCTCCAGATTGTGGGTGGGCATGGTTTTCTAGTGACATGACCCAAGTTTTTGACGTAGCCTGCGTCTTGAGCCGTACGCGCGGCTTGGGGCCTTAGAAAACCCCTATCGTTAGCGGTTGCTGCCGGCCGTTCCGGCACGATCCTCCTTTGACTCATATGGTCGGGGAGCCTGTGGCGTATGTCCAGGCCTCGGCTAAAGGTCATAGGGACCGGCTAACGACGGTTTTCTAACTCCCCGATCACCAGGATCAGAGGAGGCTCTTGGCGGGGGCGTACCGCGGACAGGGCCTGTGGGAGTATTACTTTGAAATCTAAGCGACCGACGCCTGATAGACATGCCGATCTGACCGGCGGCTGGCGGCACCCCCCCAGATGGAGTGGGTCATGCCTTTAATCAGCTTTACAAGCTCGAAAGGTGGTACCGGGCGAACGACCGCGGCCTGGCTACTATGCAACGAGCTCATCCGTCGCGGCCATAAGGTTTTGTATCTCCCCGTCGGCGGGACACCCGACATCTATGACATCCTCGCCGACAACAACATCGGGCGCGCGAATGAACCCCAAGCTTTGCGCCGCATGTTCCGAGGCGTCGAACTTGTCTTCGCTCGGATCGATTTCACAAGCTATTCCGGCTGCGTGGAAACGTTGGCGCCCTGGTTGCGCGAGGTTCGGCGTGTGGGTGGATTTCTAATCATTGACGGTTTCCTAGGCGAGCTCGATGATTTCACGGATATCCAATTGTTGAGCGACTTAACGCTCTTATGCCTAGGCCCCTCCCGCCTAGATGCCATTTACGCCAAGCGGTTCAAGCAGGAAATTGAAGATCACGATTTCGGGGGGGCGTTTTCTATCCTCAGGGCCAGATACCTTTTGAGCAATACGCGTGGCGCTCTGCTACCGAATGGTCAGGAATATCTCGGTCTCCCAGCACGCGATTTCATGGAGACCGTCATTCAGAACGAACCTATTCTGGGTGAAATTGTAGGTCGAGCCGAATCCGCTGACGGCAATTTCAAGCTTCCCGACATGGCTCGTGTCAAAGCGACCGCCGGGACGCTCACTGACCATATACTGGCGCTCATTGATGGAGTCGACAACGTCGCCTTTGCAGGACGCCACCGAATGTTCGGAGGCATAGAACAGGCGCTGTCTGCGGACGAGAAAAAGTCGTTCGCAAAGATGGCGGTGCCCTCGTGAGGAAAACGCCCCACTGCCGGCGGAATATCAAGATCACTCTGGAGAGTCTGAAATGTTTGGTAAAAAACCATCCAATAACCTGGTCGCCCAATTTAGCATGGAGGAGCTGAAACTTGAATATGACAACATGGTTGCCAAACTTCGGATCGAAGTCGCCGCTGGAGACCCAGACGCGGTCGTGGCTATGGAAGGCGAGATGAAGTCATTTAATCCGGGCAGAGTGGCGAGAATGGTCAGGTTGCGCGAGGCCATCGTTAATTCGAAGGGTGGGGTCGTCCTTTTTGAGCGTCCGTTGAAATAGGCTTTTCAACTTCCCCCTCTATATTCGCTCAGGGCGCCTCAATAGGCCGCTTGTGAGGGTGGGGGACGGGGTTACGCCGCCCCATGGGTGGGGAAACGCATCACGGCGGTCCAGCGCGGCCATGGAGGCCAAGGAGAAGCCATTTTGTGCTCCGCCCTCCACCGGTAAACGAAGGGAGCGGCCACTCATTGGCAATTTGGTCCGCATGGGGTCGACAACGCTCGGCGCGAATCTTGATAAAGACGTAAGACGATCAACCATGATGCCAGCCACCAGGCCAGCTTACCTATAGGGGCTTTCCGACTTTTGGCGCCTCACAATTGCGCGCTATCGTCATAACGCTGATATCGATGCTTTTCCAAGTTGCTTCGACGCTGGGGAGCGGACCGGACTTCCTTCTAGGCGACCGTCAAGAGTTTAAGGGCCACAGCTTTGTCATCCAAGCTGAGCGAATGGAAGCGGGCTCATCGGAGCATCCTAATGCTGAACAAGTTCGATGATTTCTTCCTCATTGAGGCCTCTTAGACTGGTAGTACGGAGTTTGCCTTGACTCAGCAATTGGTCAACCGACGTGAAAAATTTGAGCTGGGCCACATCGATAATTCCGGCGTCGAAGGCCAACTGCTGCCGGATATCCTCCATAGGCATACCGCTTCTCAACAGATTACTTAAGGCGTTCGCCAAATCGCTATCCGGTTCGCAGGTATAGGTGCTGATGAGCATGGCCAGCGCCTCGCGTTGGTCTTTACTAAACATTACGTCGGCATCGTAAACGCCTGCCACTTGGCGGAGGCAATCTAAGAAGGCCTGATCTTCATCATCCAAATCCATCGCCATAACGTCTCGCTCGCTCGATCGGTCCGGTCGTCCGAATAACATAATGCCGCGTCTCTCGCCATCCAAATGGCCCAACGGCGACTCCGTGCAAAGGGTCCGAAAATAGAGTTTGGCGAGTCATTTCCAGTTACCGTTCGTTATCCGCGTCGCGTTCCTTGGCGCGTTCGTTCGTTCAACGGCCGGCGAGGAGCTGCATTTGAATTGCGCACAAAGCCAGGGCTTCGCTCGCCATGACAACGACAAACCATCACTTGAATTAGCTTAATAGGGCGCCCGCGTCGGGGTGCCCACCGAGTGTGAGTTGTGTTCGACTAAGGCCTGCTTGTATACCTTGGAAGCAAGGAGCCGCGGCATGTAGCGGATTTCCCGGCGCCAGGTATATGGGTAGCTGACGTCCTGGCCGGAACCGAAACCGCCTCGTTCGCCACAGTACATTGTCCGGCAGAAGCCGTCGACGTCTTCGATTTTCAACCGCTTGCGGGCGGGCGTAATTTTCAGTACGCACGGCGCGCTTTGCGCGTTGACCGGCCCAACAGGTGAGGGCATTGGGCATCAGGTCTGCGATGCCCCAGATAGCACATACATGTCCGTTATAGAACTCGCTCTGGATGCGGAAGTAGCTGGTTTTGGGCGACAGCTTGACGAGTTCGAAGACATCTTCAAAGGTGAATTGATCACCGCTGACGTCGGCATTGCAAAACGGTGCTTTTACACACCGCTGACGCGGTCGGGCGCGTGTTGTGCGAGGTGGCGACACGCAGCATCATCAGCGCGACGACTAGCGAAAACATCTCCATTTCCTTTTTCCATTTCCAACGGGGCTTTGAGCCTGCTTTAACCTCATGGAAGCAATGAAGGGACGCCCTGGCCGTAGGTTTATCGGCGAAGGCACCCCGCGATTGTGTCGCCGCCATCCCGGGGCGCATGGCAGTTACCCGCCGCGATGCCCGCTTCTGAAAATGAAGATTTATACTTGTCTCGGCATCCGTCCGGTCGGATTCACATGAAGATAGCACTCACTGGCCCGGTTTAGGCAAGCGTAATTTCTGGTCTTTCCCGGCAGGTCTGTTGTCGGAATGTACGGTGTCCGCTACGCGCGATCCGCGCCAAGTTGGCCGTCATAGGGCCGGTAAGCGCACATGGGAGGGCAAGCAGGCGGGTCCAATTGAACGGAAGACAAATAGCCGCTCGGAGCCATTCGAAAGTAAGTGTCCGCTGATGGCCGCCTTTCGCGGGGTGGCGCAGATCGGGTAGCGGTCCCGCCTTGGGCGACGAAGATAGTGCCCATGAGCGAGGCTTAATGGACACGATCTCTACGCATGAAGTGCCGGCGGAACGACGGCGCAAGTCCTATTCTGACGAAGAGAAGCGGCGGATCGTGGTGGAGAGCTACGAACCGGGCGGATCGGTATCGGTCGTGGCGCGTCGGTACGACATCAACGCCAACCTGGTGTTCACCTGGCGCCGGCAGATGCGCGATCTGGCACCGGCAACGGCGCCACTGCAGTTGATACCGATCGAGATGATCGGACCAGCGCCGTCGTCGCCTCCGCCGGTGGAGGCGGCACCGCGCGGCATGATCGAGGTAGTCTTGGTCAGCGGCGTCCGCGTGCGTGTGGATGCCGGGGTCAACGAACCGGCCTTGAAGCGGGTGCTATCTGCCCTGAAGGCGGTCGCATGATCGCGCCGGGACCTGGCGTGCGGGTCTATCTGGCGACGCAGCCATGTGACATGCGCAAGGGCATGGATGGCCTTGCGGCTCAGGTGCAGAACGTCCTTGCCGCCAATCCCTTCTCTGGGGCCTTGTTCGTGTTCCGCGGTCGGCGCGGCGACATTCTGAAAATCCTGGCTTGGGATGGAAGCGGTCTGTGCGTGTTCGCCAAGCGACTGGAACAGGGTAAGTTCGTGTGGCCGCCGATCGTCGAGGGTCGGCTTCGGCTGACCCCAGCTCAGCTCGCCTTGCTCATTGAAGGGATCGATTGGCGCCGGACCGTTGCGCCGGAACCCGCCAAGCAGCCCGAGGTGGTGTAATAAGCTGCTGATTCCAATAATTTATTGTCGCGGCAGAGTCAGTGGTTTGCTATAAACCGGCATGTCTCTCGCCACAGCCGATCTGCCCTCTGACCCGGACGCTTTGCGCGCGTTCGCGGCGACTTTGCAGGCGGAGCTTTACGCGAAGACGCTGCATATCGAGAAGCTGAAGGCCCAGTTGGCGACCTTGCGGCGGGCCCGGTTCGGTCAATCGTCGGAAAAGCTGGACCAACAGATCGATCTGCTTGAGTTGGTGCTAGGCGACCTGGAAGAAGCCGAGGCGGCCAATGAGGCACGACAGGAAGCAGCGGCGGCGCCATCCGCGCAATCCCGATCGCCATCGGCGCGCACCGGCAATCGCCGGCCATTGCCTGAAGAATTGCCGCGCGAGATTATCACCCATGCCGGCGCCTGCGTTTGCCCGGCGTGCGGATCGGAGCGCCTGCGCAAGATCGGCGACGATGAGCGTGAGGTACTGGAGTATGTGCCGTCCCACTTCAAGGTCGTGGTGCATGTGCGCCCGAAGCTCAGTTGCCGCGACTGCGAGGTCATCACCCAACCGCCCATGCCGGATCTTCCCATCGAACGCGGCCGGCCGGGACCGGGCCTGATCGCCCACGTCCTGGTCTCGAAATATTGCGATCATCTGCCCTTGAACCGCCAGTGCGATATCTATGGTCGCCAAGGTGTCGAACTGGACCGGTCGACCCTGGCCGATTGGGTCGGACGCGCGGCCTGGCTCTTGGGGCCAGTGGCGGAGCGGATCGGCGACTATGCCCGCGCCGGGCCGGCCATCCATGCCGACGACGCCCCCATCCCGGTTCAAGATCCCGGCCGGGGACGCACCCGAAGCGGCCGACTGTGGGTCGTCGTGCGCGACGAGCGCACTTGGGGCTCGCCCGATCCGCCGGCAGCCTTTTATCGCTACTCGCCCGATCGCAAGGGAGAACACGCCCAGGCCTTGCTGGCGCAGGCGCGTGGCTTCCTTCATGCCGACGCATATGCCGGCTTCGACAAGCTGTACGGGCCCGATCCAAAGACGGGGCAGCCGAGATTACAGGCCGTAGCCTGTTGGGCGCACGCTCGGCGGGAACTGTTCGAAGAGCACGCCAGGACCAAGTCGCCAACGACACTTCAGGCCCTGGAGAAGATCGGCGCCATCTTCGCCATCGAGCGCGAAATCAGCGGGCTTGCGCCGGAGGTGCGGCGCGTGGTGCGCCAGGATCGCAGCGTGCCGCTGCTGGCGGATTTAAAAGCCTATCTGGAGGCCAGCCTGACGAAGGTCAGCCGCAAGAGCGACTTGGCCAAGGCGATCAACTACAGCCTCAATCGGTGGGAGGCCCTGTGCCGCTTCGCCGGCGATGGGCGGCTGGAAATGACCAACAACGCCGCCGAACGCGCTATCCGACCGCTGACGCTGGGGCGCCGTAACTGGACCTTCCTTGGCGCCGACTCCGGCGGCGACCGCGCCGCGGCCCTCTATACGCTGATCCAGACCTGCAAACTCAACGACGTCAATCCGCAAGCCTATATCGCTGACCTGCTCGGCCGTATCGGCACCCACCCGAACAGCCGCATTGATGAGCTGCTGCCCTGGAACTGGCGCCCCTCAGAAGCAATGGCTGCGGCCTGAACCCCTACGGCCTATCAAAGGGCCATGAGCGGACGCTTACATTCGAAAGGTCGTCCAGCTGATAGTGTCAGGGAGAATTCGAGACATGGAAGGGAGGTATGATCGGCGATTGAACGTCCTGTCGGCGGCACTCGAATCGTCACCTCCGAAGTCGGAGCTGAGTGCTGTGACAGCATTTTTCTAGCGCCCCCCGGATGTCGTTCCCGCTGGCGGACCTTCGGCAGTGTCTGCGTCGGAGCGATCTCGATGGCTTGCCATATTGGCACATTATTAGTGTGGCAATCTTGTCTTGGATTGTCGCCGCGCGTGTACCGCCGAACCTACGGCCGTTAGGGCGCGGGTCTCTCCATGACAGATGGCCGAAGGCGAATCCGGATGCCGCCGTCTCTCGACCCGAAAAGCAGTCAAAAACCCCAAAAAAATACATCCCGGTTACTTGGCACGATCACCACATGAATTTGAGTTGGTGGGTAGACATTACGCCCGGCGGCGCCGCGTCTTTTCTTGAATAAAAACAATACGATTCCGAAGGTATCACTCGCGATACCTGGCCTGAAGGTGGCAAAAAACGGATATCACTCGCGATATCCTCCCGTCGAGCGAACCCTATATTTCCGCATATGTAGAATTAATTTTGCTTTCTTGGCGGGAAGGGTTCTGCCATGCTCTAACGCACTGAATTAAATAGAAAATTCTATATATGTGGAATTCCTGGGATGCCAAACAAGAAGCCGTTGAGTCACGTTAGACTGGAGCCTGAGCACCGCGAGTGGGTCGATCGCATCGCCGCTAAGCGCGGTATCAGCCGAAGCGAGGCGCTAAATTACTTGATTGGCCGCATGCGGCAGCGCGATGAAACGTACTTTCCGCGGCACTCTGCTATCCAGAGTTTCCTTGCCTCAGGGCTTGCATTGAGGATGCTCGAAGTGTTTTTCTGGTTTACAGATCCTCGCCCGGATCGCCAAGCGGCGCTCGAAAATGCCCGCAATGAAGCCGAGCTGGAGATGCAGGCGCTGATGCGACAAGCCACGCGCCTGTTCGGGCCCGCGCCACGTGTCCAGGACCCAGACTGGGCGGGCAATGACGAGCTGGCGGATGCCACGACCGCCGCTCTCATCGCTCTTTATAGAGGCCTAAGACGGTGAGCGCCGAGTTACAGGCTTTACGGGTGGCTGCGACAATCTCCTGGCTCTTCCTTGTATTTATATTGATTTGTTTTTCATCCCGACCGCCAGCCGTTTTTGATAGCCAGTACGGCACAGAGTGGGTCGGTTTTGTGGAAATGAGTTGGCTCACGCCCTGGACTTTCACACCAGAAGTGTGCCGCGGCGGCATCTTCGATCACGTGTGCTACGTCGACAACTCGGTCGTTCTTCGTGAGGCCTTGATCCCCACCTACGACCGGGATCTGACCTATTGGCTTGCAGCGATAGGATTTCCCGCCTTCGTAAACGGGCTCATTTCCGCGAACATAATCTATACCCGTTTCTCAAATGAACGTGCATCGGAGCGATGGCATGAAGCGCAGCGCGCGCGTGAAATTGCGGCTTTGAATTCCTCTCCGAAACTTGACATCCGACCGAAGGTTCAGTCGTCTTCTGATCCCCGACCTGCTATCGTCGCTGGCGCTGCGCCAGTACCCACTCGTGCGACGAGCGGATATCCACCGCGCTCAGTCCCGGCAGCAGCCAAGCCGCAGTCGCATCGTCCTGAGCCCTCGGTGAGACCAGTCGTTGTCCCAGAGAATGCCACGCCTCCCACACCAAATGTCTCCGCCGAGAGACCGGGACGCGACTTACCGCCGGGCTCATTTTCGACGGCGGAGCAGCTCGCGGCTGCACTGAAACGGGACCCATCATTGCGTCCGCCTCGCTCAATGTCGGATGCGCCGGCGAGTGATCCTAAAGCACCGATCTGCGACCAAGGCGGCGCTCCGGGCCTGCATCTATCGTCACCACCTTGCCTGCCTATAACCAAAGCGGTGGCTTCGCCGCACTCCAACGCCGAGGCAAGATTGAAGCGTGCCGCTCGCCTTGCACGCCTCGCCCAAGGCCATTTCGATCCGCCTGCCAACCAAATCTCGCGCCCGCAGTCGGCACGTTCAGATACCGTAGAACCGCTCGAACAAGACGGCGACGATGCATAAAATCACGCGCCTCAGGTCTGCCGGCCGGTCGGCCGATTACTACCAAAAGGACGACTACTATTCGGCAGGCGAGGGCGAGCAAAAGCTCGTCTGGGGTGGCAAAGGCGCCGCTGCACTTGGTCTGTCGGGCGAGGTCAAAGCGGCGGAGCTTAGGGCCACGCTTGCCGGCATAAATCCTGCTCCCGAGGGGCTCGCGCTTTCCAAACTCGAAGCGCTCATGCGAGACGGGCTTACAGAGGAAGAGGCCGAAAAGCAGGCGCCGCACGCGCCAGGATGGGATGAGACTTTTTCCGCGCCCAAGGGTTTCAGCCTCGTCGATTTGGTCGCGGGCGACGATCGGTTTTTGGCTGTCCATCTCGAGGCGGTCGCGAAATCGCTGGAGTATGTTGAGCAGCACCTTTCGGTCTATCGGGAACGGAACCCTGACGGATCACGCGAAGAAATTGTGGCGGGCGAACTAACCTTCGCGCAGGTAACACATGCGCTGTCCCGGGAGTTGGACCCCCAGCGCCATACCCATGCCCTCGTACAGAATTTCGTGCCGAACGAAGACGGCGAATACCGTGCCTTGGAAACCAAAGACATCTACAAATATAGCCAGCTGATCGGCCGTATCTATCAAAATTACGCGCGCGAGGGCGTCCAAGCTTTGGGATTTGATACCGTTTCGCGGCCCGATGGCACGTTTGATATTGCCGGGATTTCCGAGGCACAAAAGCAGGCTTTCTCGAAGCGCACCGCCATACTGGAAGATAAATTTGAATCTGCTGCCGCAGATCGCGGAGGGCCGATAAGCGGCGAGGAAAAGCAGTTCCATCGCCAGGCCAATCGCCCAGAAAAAGGGGAGGGGGACCTCGCGGTCCTGCTGCCGGGCTGGCAACGGGAGGCGTGTGAAAGCGGCATCGATTTCGCCGGTATCCGCGAAAGGGCCGATGAAAAGCTGAAAAATGGTGACCGTGGTCGGATGTTGGAACCCGAAGTCGAGGGTAAGGCCAGCAAATTGATATCGAAGCTGTGGGGAGCGCTTGATCAGGAAGAGCAAAAGTTTCGGAGCGCCAAGGGCGCCGTCGAGTATGCCATCGAACTCAACGAGGAACGGACTGCTGTCTTTCGGTCACACGATGTCCTCGACGCCGCGCTCCTGGCATCGAGAAACGCTTTTCCCTTGGCCGACTACGAAAAGGCCATTGCCTCGTTCCGAGAGAAGGGCATTTTGATCGATGCCGATCGGTCAATAAATGCCGGGCTGACTACGGCGAAAGCTCTTGCATACGAAGCCGAGATTGTCGCCGCGGCCAAGGCGAATCTGGGGACGATCGACCTCCTCTTAAATCCCGACCACGTCGAAGCCCGGCTGACCCCGGAAGGGCTCGAAATGATCGGCGCCAGCAAGGTGCCCACCCCAGCGCAGCATCAGGTCATTACTTCAATTCTGACCAGTACTAATGGCGTCGACGTTCTGCAGGGCCATCCCGGCGTTGGGAAGACTACCATGTTCCAAATCGTCGGCCGGGCCGTCGACAATTTGTCAGATGGGCAGACGCAACTGAAGGGTCTGGGCCCCTCCCATATGGCCATCCAGGCTATGAACTCGGAGGCGGGCGTGCCCGCCCGGACTGTGTCCTCGTTCATCGGCACCTTCGAGCGGGCCGTCGATAGCCATAATTTGGAAGCCCTCAAGGCCGAATACGGCGGCCATTGGGTGGTCGTCGATGAAGCCTCGATGCTTTCGAACAAGGCCATGGCCAAAATCTTGGGAGCAAAGGCTGCGCTTGGTATCGAGAAGCTGATCATATCGGGGGATCAAAGACAGCTGTCGTCGCCCGAGGCCGGCGCCCCCCATCGACTTCTTCAGATCAAACTCGATAACACGATCGAGGCCACTGAAATTCTTCGGCAAGAAAACCCAACGCTCCGTAAGGTGATATATGATCTTGCGGAAGGCCGGACAGACGAGGCGTTAAAAACCCTCCGACCCGCTATCCATGAGACCGGTCTTTCGGACGGGTTAAGCCTAGCCCAGAAGGGAATTGTTGTTTGGCAATCGCTACGGCGCGATGGCATGGACGACCCTAAAGTCATCGTGGCGACCAATGCCATGCGGCACGTGATGAACACCTTGGTGCGTACCGAACTGGTAAGAGAAGGTTCGGTTGACGCAAAGAGCTACGTTCAAGACGTCTACGTCCCCAAAACTGTCGGAGCTGAACAGCTGCGACATATCGATACCTATTCGATTGGCCAGTCGATGGTCTTTTTCGGCGCTAGTAAGGAACTGAGCGTCAAGAAAGACGCCTCATACCAGGTCGTCGGCCTCGATCGGGCGAACAATCGAGTCCTAGCGCGCGGGGAGGGCGGAAAAACCCTGACGTTTCGGCCTGATGCCGTGCACAAGCACGACAAGTTACCTTACGCCATTTACGACCGGGAGAAGATTGAAGTCGCCGCCGGCGATCGTCTTTACTGGAAAACCAACGATCCAACGAGAGAGATCATCAACAACAAATTGTTCGAGGTCCTGGAGAATTGTGGGTCATATCTGCGGATTCGTCACGAAAACGGTAAGGAAGCGACAGTCAGCCGAGCAGATCCCATTCTGCGTCACACGACCTATGCCTACGCTCTCACAGCGCATGGGGCCCAGGGAATGACCCACTCTCATGGCATCAGCGTATTTAGTGCTAAGTCGGGCGAGCTGACTAATGCCTCCATGAAGCTCGTCATGGCTTCACGGTTCAGCCAGGATTACCGGCTGGTGACCGATAATGTCGCGTTGCTGTTCCGGAAGTTGGCCGATAACGACGGCCTTGGAAAGATCGCGATGGAGCATATCCGCCAGGCTGTAGAGGTTCCCATTCATGAGTTAGCGCCCAAGATCGATGTCCCGTTTCCCGAGCCGGTCAAGGAAGCCGTTAAAGCCAAAGAAAACCCTATGGCTTTGGCGGATCAAAGGCCCGCGAACGAGATCGGTGATTTCTCAATCCCCCGAGGCGGCGGCGGAAAGGAGAAAGCAATCGATCGGGAACGGAGCATGTAGTCAAAGCGTCTGGGAGGGTTGGCTGCTTTATGGATGTGGGCGATATTCCGAACTCGCACCGGGGACCATTGATGCCCTGGCGAAGCGGCGGCCTCCCACGGAAGCAAATCGCGACACTTCAGCCAGCGGTTGGCACCAGTCGTTGAGCCGACAGCATGCTTACCCAAGGATTGAAAGTGTGGGCGATATACCGAAAGGTTCGTCTTTCAGCAGACTTTTACCGAACAGAGCAATGGGTTCCTGAAGCGCGCAGCCGTTCCATCGTGATATCGCCCACATATTCAGCTATTCTGTCCTGCGTTAAGAGGCCGGAGATTTGTTTTAAAGCGCCGGTTTTCGCAAATGCCGTTCCAACCGCCGCAGTTTTTGACTGTAGCAAAAGTGAACAAATGGAACCATATGGACAAATGGAACAAAATACTTTATCTACCAACCTATCGGTTCGCTTGAAAGGTTTGGCTATGTCCGCCGCAAATATGGTTCCAACCGCTGTCGAGGCCAGTTTCGCCCGTCGGATTGCGGCTATGGTCGAGCCGGCCCTGAAAAGTGCCCACATGACCAATGTCACGGCCTCTGCCAACGCAGCTGGCTTTGCGGCGGCCGCGTTTGCCAGACTGCCTAAGGCCGTTCAAGAGCACCTCGGGGCCAATGAGGGCATGCTGGCCGATATCATCTTCAAAGCGTTCGATAGTCTCACGACTCTGAAACCTGAAAAGATCGAGCTGGATGTGGCGGTAAATGTTGAGCCGCGAAAGGGCAGGGGGCTTGGTGAGCTTCTTTTCATTGAGGCCGGCCGTGAGGCGCTCGACGTATACGCCATGGACATTCCACTGGAAGATTGGGCGGGCCCGGTAGCCGGATCGACCGAGCTCGAACGCGAGCTTCATATCGGCCGAACCACGCTGCACAATTGGCAGAAGAGCGGCAGTGTCATCGGGCTTTTGAAGGGCACGAAGAGACACGTGTTCCCTAGGGAGCAATTCCTCGATGGCCGTCCACTTGAGGGCATTGCTCAAATCAACCGCATTGTGGGTGATCCCCGGACGGCCTGGCTGTGGCTGAAGACGCCCAATCCGACGCTTGGCGGAAGGGTACCGGTCGCGCTGCTCAAGGCCAACAAGTCCAAAGACGTGCTGAGCGCGGCGCAAGGCTATTTCGCTCAGCAATGACCTTCAGCAAAGAGATACTGCAAAGGCTCGTCGTTCGCATCGACGTGAGCGACTATGTGCGTATTGTCCCGCGGCAATACGCGGCAGATCCCCTCGGCATGGGCTTTGGAAAGACGCGCTTTTCAAGCCCGAAGGACAAATTCAAACTTTTTTACCTGGCCGAGGATTCCGAGACCTCGATTGCCGAGGCTCTGATCCGGGACAGGTTCCAGGGTGCCAACGCCAGGCAATTGGCGAAGGCTGAAGTTTACCGATGGTCGATCGCGGCTTTCGCCAATCCAACCCCGCTGAAGCTGATCGATATGCGCGGGAGTGGGGCGACGCTACTGGGCATCCCAACCGACGCAGTGCTTGGGCGAGCGCAGGCGGCGGGGCGAGCGTTCAGTCAAAGGCTTTATGATCAAACCGATGTCGATGGGATCGCCTATCTGTCCAGGCTTACCCGCAGGGAGTGCGTTGCGGTTTATGACCGCGCGGTTCCAAAACTATCGGCGCTGGCTCCGGCAATTGAGCTTGAACGCCTCCGATCTCTGATCGGCGACCTCGCAGCGCTGAATGTCAAATTAATTGACGATCGGAGCTAAGGTATTGGCCATACTGGGACGGGTGGCAGATTTCGGTCGGATTATGTCAGGCCGTGGCGTTTTAATTCTTTGTGAGACAGGGATCGCTTGGAAACCGCATAGTGGCGCTCTGGGTGATGAAACCGGTGATATCTCCAGTTGGTTTCGGTGTCGACGGGCGGGCCCAAAGGGATCAGCTTGCCGGTTATGAGGTCACGCACCGGCGCCGATATCAGCCGGCGGATTTTCAAATCCAAAGCGACCGAACGTGCGTTGGGGTGGAATCCGAGCTTTCTTTGAACTGTCATTTCGCAAACCCGGTATTCCGGCGTGGGAACAGGCGCAAGACGAACCTCGAACCATAGACCGTCGATACGCTGTAGTTCGATTTCATCGCTCAGGCGCACGCGGTCGATGGGCGGCTTTGGTTTATTTGCCCGCGCGCGGCGTGCGGCCTTCGCCTGCGGCACTTCATCCGATCGGCAGAGCAGTCCGGTCTGCGGATCGACAAAAAGTGGCCGGCCGGAGTGAATTGCGTCCCTGGTCTTTTGCCGGAAATAGGACTTCGGATCCGGCACCGTTTCGACAAAGTCACGCAGGTGATTGCGGACGTGTTGTTGAACCGGGTTGTCGGCGCGCAAATGGGCTGAGATTTCTCCGTAGACCTTATCCCAGGGCCTGCCGACCTGTTTGAAAAGGTACCGTCGCAGCGGGGCCAGGTTTTCGTTCAACTCCTTGGCTTGGTTGCGTTCCTCGTAAGGGCGTCGAATACCTACGAAAGCAGGGAGTTCGGTGTCGATATCGATAGAGGGCTTAGGATTATCCAAACGCCAGGGTTTGAATCGCGGCCGCTCGACAATCACTTTCGCCATGTCCTTACGCATGGTGAGTCTCCAGGCTGAACCCTGCGCGCACGCCAAAAACTGCCGTGTCCAGCGGACAGACAGCACATAAGCGATAGCAATGAGGTTTGAGGTCGTCGGATGAGTAGGTGAACTGCCACGTTACCTGTAGGGGGCGCCGGCTTCAATATGCTCGCCTCGACTTTCCCGAAGTGCGGCAGCTAGGCAACAGCAATGTCACCGCTGGATTTGGCGCGACCCTACTGGGGGCGATGAGGGCGTGATTGCTCGAGTTGAAGAAACAAACGCCGTCAAAGTTATCATCAGATTGAGCGCCAACCCGGGTGCAGGTTCCTCCCTGCAGACAGCAGCGCCTGCGAGTGCCGGTTTTTGACCTGGTACCAATGCGCAGCTGACCAGGAAGCTGCTGGCGAACCAGCTCCGCATTGCGCGATTCACGTGGTTGAGTCATGGTTTTGAGATGACCCAAATGCGCAACGGATTGCCGTTTGAAATCCTCGTGGAGGTGATCGCCGCCCACGACAGCCAGTCGCTCGACGGGACGCCGGAGAGTCGTGTTGAGGAGCGCGTCGAGCAGTCGATCGCGCTTGCACGTTCCGCGGCGCTTACCGATCTGCGCCTTTATCTTGATCGTCAGGATTTGGCCTGGCTTTGCGCAGCGCGACGCGTCGACCGCTACAGCGAAGCCGCGCGGCATCTGAATGTCGGTGGACTCAATGTGAGCCGGGCTAAGGTCGGTTTCGAAAGCCATTTGCTGGGTTTAGCGGCGACAGGGATTGAGCGGCCCTTTCCGATCATCGCCGACCCGAGCTTGACCCCGGGGTTCATTCAATACGTACCAACCGAAATGGAGAAAGCCGCGCTTTTGGAAAAGTTCCAGGCCTATGTTCTTCAGGAGGCCATCGGTGCGCCGGCTTCAGGCAAATGGAACTAACCATCAGCCGTCCTTCTACCCCGCTCGGGGTAATAACAGTGACCCCTGCAGGCCTATCTTCCGCGAACGTCGAGAGCACGGTAAGCATTGTGATATAACGGTTCGGTGTGGAAAGTTCAAATGAGCGGCTCGCCGTAACAGGCATTACCGCTTAAATGGGTCTTGTTGCCGGCCAATTGGTTCGGCTGCCGGTGAAAAAGGCGAGTTGACCAAACCGGTCAGGCCATGAACGACACTCGATATTTCGTCAGCAATCGCCATACCCAATCCTGGTGAAGATCGCCCTGTTCCGCGCTGATGGTCAGCTTGGTCCGGGCCCGATCGAAGATGGCGTAGCAGATCTCGTTATCGTCATGCCTTGAACGGTAGGCCACCCCGTCAAAATTTGCGGGGTGATCGTGAAGCGCCTTCGACCATGTCTGCGAGAGATCGTAACTTTCGACTCCCGAATGGGTGACTTCAGCGGTTGCGCCAAGAATGCTCAGCCCTGGCCCGAAGAGGGAACACAGGCTTAGCGGCTGCTCCAAGCGTAAGGTCACAAGACCCTTCGCAGCAAGGAATTCATCATCTAAAGCTGTCCGGCCGACGGTGCGAAGGACGCTCTCGGCGAACGCGCCATCGCGGGCTTCGGCGGCATATAGCACCCCATATGACCCATCTGGCGCATTAAGCCGGCCGGTCGGGCCGGCGTCATAATAGATCGATCCAAATTGTGACGGATAAATTCGGTAGATCGTCGTGCCGGCTGCGACCTTCGTGATGTTCGGATTTCTGCTCGCTAGGTCCGCCGGCGGAAAAGGCCTGACGGTCACGCGCCCTGTTCAAATTGCAGTTCTGCAGCCCGGGCGACGATTTCTTTCTTCCCGGCCTTCATCATGTCGATCGGTTTGGCACCGTCGAGCAGATCGTTCGGTTCGACAAGAAAGCTGAGGACCGCAAAGGGGTTTTTGATCAACAGCTTGGTCATTACTTCCTTAAGTCCCGCCACAACGCCGTTGGCGGTGAACTGGACGACTGGATAGCGGCGCCGGGCGTTGGGCCCTGGAACGGCGAGCAAGCCACCGTCCTTGACCTTTTTGAGAACAGCTTGGCGCGAAATGCCCAAGACAGCTTGAACCTCTTCAAGCGTAAACGTCCCGCCCGTCTCTTCGAGCAGGGTCTGAGCCATCTGGACGCCGCGCAGAATCGCTTGCGCCTTGTGGTTTGGCTCGTAGGCATCCGCATCGATCGCCAAATCTATGACGACCTCGCCAGGCGCGCGGGCTTCTGCCTTCCGACGGCTCCGAAACGGCTTCAACTTGCCGGCCGTCGTCTCACGGAAATTAGCGAGGCCCTCGCGAGTCACCACGAACTGCGCGAGGCTGACCGGCGCGGCCGACCGTGACGATTTCAAACTGCGAGGTGTAGTGGGCATGATGTTTTCAGCGGTCTATGGATCTTCGCACCCAAGATGGCCTTTTCTGCACGAATGTCAACTTAGACAACCAATTTTGAATACGTTGGCCGGCGATCGCCGCGGTTAATACCGCCGCTAAAATGACTGCCAAAACAAAGGCCTGGCTATCGAATCTCCCGTGAACCGGCAGGGCGTCCACCGGCCGATCGATTATATAATCGATCGGAAAGCAGGCATTTCCGCAAACGGCCAGATGGATCTTCGCAATCACGGTGCCGTCGCGGTTCCCCTGGAGCTTAGCCTGGAACGTGGTCAGCCCGTTGTACATCCATGAGGCTATTCCGCCGTCGACCATTTTTTGGGGCGTCGGAACAGGGAGGGCCTCAACTACGGCACCGTCGCCGCCAGTCCAACCAATCGTCGTTGCCTCTCCAAGCTCACCGGGGTCGCGCGCGTAGAAATGATACCCCGGTCGGGGCGCGATCTCGATGGCGACGCGGTCGACCTGTCCGAAGGGCAGGGACCGCACTTTGAACATGGTGATGTGTTCGAGCGGCGCTGGGGGCAAAGTCGCCGGCAAAAGGGCCATGGCCACGGCTATTCGGGCAAGTTAAGGATGTTGTCTTTGACGATGCGTCTCGCCTGGTTGAAGAACACGATCGTGGTCACGGACGATACTGACACCTTACCACTGCCAAGTTCGATGATGTCCGATGATATGAAATATTCGCGGCCGTCCCGCCGAACACCGGTGATATCAACGCGGTATTCGTCTTTCAGAGTCAGGAACTTTCTGTAATCGATCTCGACCCGCATGACGACAGGAACAGCTTCGGCGAGGTCGATGCCGACCGATCGAAGCCATTCATGGCGGCCGACCTGAAGGTATTCCAAGTAGCGAGCGTTCGAGACGCCCATCGCGTAGTCGACCTCGTGGTCGCGCACCTTGTCGAGGTGGGAGTATATCGGGTTGGTCATTTCACTGCTGCCGAAGTGGAACTGCGTCTTCCTCCTTTAGCGATTACCGAACTTGCCACAAGGGCGGCGATGTTTCTTCCAAATATTTGGATCAGAAACTGAGACGCCGATCTGAGTTTCGATTCTCGAGCGCAATACCAGTGACACCGGTCACCCCCATATTGTCGGGCGATGAACGCCCGGTAAGCGTTGTCATATAACGGTTTCGTGTGGATTGTCCGGTATCATCGGGTTGCCATTTTGGGCCGCGGCTAGTAAATTGGTCTTGTTGCCGGCCCCATCATCCCCCCCTCGATGCCCGGCAATTTCAATTGACGCCCGAGCCCCCCTTGGGCGTCAATTCCGCCCTTCCTCTCAAATCGCGCGCTTGTTAGGATGGCTCGTCCGGAAACGGATTGGCGAGCCATGAAGGGTAACGATGCCGAAATTGGAAGTCAGTGGCGCCATTGCGAAGGGAGCGGCCGTCCTGGCGGCGGCCGGAACGGCGTTAGCACTCCAGCCTCTGCGAAGCCATTACCCGTTCGTGTCGGTCATTGCCACTGCCGCAGGCTTGTCGGCACTGCAAATTCTTGGAACGACTTGGCGGGAGCTGCCATCTTGGATACGTTGGGCAGCCGTAGTTTGGGTGGTATTGGCTGGAATCGGGCTTTTAGCCGGGAAAATTTAGGCGGGCCAGTCGACCATCAAGTCGATGAAGATCTTATCGCCCTGCGCCGTGAAAATGTAGCTTTTGCTGCCAGCGGCTTCGTGGATGATCAATTCGCGATAGGCACCGTCCGGGTCAGCGTGGATCTGCCCAGCGTCAAGGTCCTCTACCATCTCCTGCAGATCATTCGGCGACAAATAGATCCCGGCTGGCACGACACGTTGCCGGTCCATGGCCGCGAGTTGGGCATCAATTTTTTCAAAGACATGAGCCATGGCGGCCTCGAAGGTCACGAGACGCACGATAGATCCCGGAGCCGATAAGGAATCGACTCCGGAAATGTATGGAAGGTGAGGGCGGCTATTCCGCGGCCTTAACCGCCGGCTTGCGACCACGCTTGGCCGTAGTGGCCGCGGAGGCGGCAACGCGACCAGCTTGGCCAAGACCCATTTGTTTGGCGAGATCGGAGCGAGCCTGGGCATAGGCCGGTGCGACCATCGGGTAGTCCTTGGGAAGGTTCCACTTGGCGCGGTATTCCTCAGGCGACAGGTTGTACTTGGTGCGCAGGTGGCGCTTGAGCGACTTGAACTTGCGACCATCTTCCAGGCAGATAATGTAGTCGGCTCCGACCGATTTCTTCACGGAAACCGCTGGCGCCTGAGGTTCGGCGGATTTCACATCTTCCGCGCCGCCCAGGCCAGTGAGTGCCTTGTGGACACCGGTAATTAGCGACGGCAATTCGGCGGAGGGAATGGAGTTATTGCTGACGAATGCGCCAACGATTTCGACCACCATATTGGTCAGTTTGTTTTGGTCTTCCATTTTACTTCCGCGACTAGGGGTTATAAGGACCGCCTGCTTTACGCCTGGCCTCAAGAATCGCAAGTTACATCTTGCCAATCTTGACTCTTAATCGCAAGTTCCCTATTTGTTCTTGACCGTTTTGGAATTTCCAGCGGTGTAAACTGGGTCGAGGCCATGGAACCGGGTCAAATGGTGTCGGTTTTCGCGCGAGATCGCGCCGGCCTGCACGTTCTCAAAGAAATGAAGTGGGGCCTGGTGCCGGCGTCCTATGCCGCTTTCCCGGAGGACTGGACGGGCCATACGTCCCACGCCCGTATTGAATCCGTCCATGAGATGGCGGCGTTTCGGGATTCCTGGCGCCTGAAGCGGCGTGTGATTTTTCCGATGGACCATTTCCGGCAACGCGCTCATGACGCGTCGAAGCTGCTTAACTCGCGCCGAAAGCAGGTTCCGGTCGATATTACCCGCGCTGACGGCCAGCCGATGGGGATCGCCGGCATCTACAACGCTTTCCAAACAGCTGAGGGCCTCTATCTATCGTGTGCCATGCTGACGCGGCCTGCCAGTCCTGGACTGGAAAGCATAAATGATCGCTTCCCAGCGATGATCGAGCCACAAAACTTTTCGGCATG
>OVEP010000001.1_pt1 | contig 33032 bp, 15 predicted proteins | sample 1779801 | NCBI WGS metagenome assembly OVEP01 (sample SAMEA3914791, study PRJEB12502) | metagenome | biome: forest; material: soil | place: Canada | collected 2011-07-03 | depth 0.1 m
CAAGCTCAGTCCACAGCATCGCTCTTCGGAAAGGCAGACATGCCCGGCTACCGCTTCCAGACTCCGCCCGGATGGCCCGTCCCGCCCCAGGGGTGGGTACCACCGGCAGGCTGGGTGGCCGATCCCGCCTGGCCGGCACCACCTGCGGACTGGCAGTGGTGGGTGCCTGAGGAGACGGCACCGAGCGCACCAGTAGCAACGCCAGCGTCTGTACCAGCGCCAGCCGCGCAGCAGGCCTGGGGAACTGCAACCGTCGCCCAATCCCCCGCACCAGCAGCTGCCACTGGCGGCCTGTTCGGGCGACGCAAGCGCGACCTCGAACAGGAGAACACACAGCTGCGCGAGTGGGTCGCCCGCACCCAGGGCATGGACCCCGTCCAGCTCGCCCAGGAGGAGCAGCGCTTCCGCGAACAGATAGCCGTGGCGGCCGAGGAGAGCGAGCAGGCGTCCTCCGAGCTCTACCGCCTACAGGGGGAGATCGCGCGGGCCCGTCAGGTACTGGTGGCCGCCAAGGACGAGGAAATGCTTCAGGAGGTCGGCATCTACGCCTACCACCACCAGCTCGCCGACTCGCTCGCCTACCGCACACGCCTGGACACCCTGCAGTCCCGCATCAAGACTCTCGCCAAGAACGGGCATGCTGTCCAGGGCGCGACGAACTGGACCGTCAACAACTCCGCCTCCCAGGGCACGAAAATGGTGCGGGAGTTCTCAAAGCTGATGCTGCGCGCCTACAACGCCGAGGTCGACCAGTGCGTGCGCACCATCCGCCCGTACAAACTCAACGCCATGATCGACCGCCTCTACAAGTCCCGGGAGACCATCGCCCGGCTAGGCAGCACCATGCAGATCCGGATCACCGACCAGTACCACGACGCCCGCATCGAAGAACTCAAGCTCACCGCCGACTACCTTCAGAAGAAGGACGAGGAGAAGGAGGAGCAGCGCGAAATCCGCGCCCGCGCGCGGGAGGATGCCGCCCTGGAGAAGGAGTTGACCCGCCAACGGGAGAAGCTGGACAAGGAGCGCAGCCACTACGAGTCAGTGCTTGAGCGGATGCGGCAGAGTGGTGACCTGGCGGGCGCGGCCGAACTGGAGCAGAAGCTGGCCGAGATCAAATCCGCCCTGCGGGACGTCGAGGCCAGGGCCGCCAACATCCGCGCCGGCTACGTCTACGTGATCTCCAACGTGGGCGCGTTCGGCGAGCGTATGGTCAAAATCGGCATGACCCGCCGCCTCGAACCGATGGACCGCGTGCACGAACTGGGCGGTGCCTCGGTCCCCTTCCGCTTCGACGTGCACGCGCTGATCTTCAGCGAGGACGCCGTGGGCCTGGAGACCCGACTGCACCAGCACTTCGCCGACCGCAAGGTCAACCAGGTCAACACCCGCCGTGAGTTCTTCTATGTCACCCCGACCGAGGTCCGCGACGTGCTCCAGGGGCTCTCCGCCAACCACCTCGTCGAGTTCAACGAGCAACCCGAGGCATTGGAATGGCGCGCCAGCCGCCGTAGTACCGGGGCCTGAAGACCCAGACGAGGTGAACCCGACGCTGCTGGAGTACGCGGAAGCCCGGCGGTGCTGATCGCCACGCCGACCGTCCTGCCGGGCATGCTGCGCGTGATCGCCTACGCCTGGCCCCAGGCCGCCCTGGCCGAGAACCTCCGCGAGATCTCCGACCTTGGCTTGGAGCTCTACGAGCGGGTCTCCATGCTGGGACGGCACCTGGAGAGGCTCAGCAAGGCGCTGGAGTCCTCCGTCAAGGCGTACAACGACACCGTGGGAGCGGTCGAGCGCCGGGTCCTGGTGAGCACACGCAAGTTCCACCGTGGAGGCTGACCTGCCCGAACTACAGCCGGTCACAACGACCGTGCGCCCGCTGACGACGGCGGAACTCGCTGGTGCGGATCCCGACGACGGTAGCGCTCCGGCAGCGAACCGTCGGGCGTGGCTGCCGCTTCAGTCGAAGACCTCAGCGACGCTCGATGCTCCCGACGTAGCCTGAGAAGCACAGTTGTCGAGTGTGCCAGCCGGACCCGAAGGGGATTCATGAAGATCATCGCGGTCATGCAGTTCTATCTCGACGCGGAGCTCCCACGGGATCCGACCTGGGCGGCATGGCCAGGCTTCACGTTGGTGGCGTCGAAGTTCACGGCGGTGGTCAGTCCGTGGGATCCCTTCGCCCAGGACTTGTTCCCCAATGAGATTGACGTGTCTCTCGCCAGCATGTCGCTGGAACTCGTACCACTCCAGTTTCGCGGGGGAAAGCTCACGAAGACAGTCGCTGGAACGGTGGTTGACCGCATACAGGTAGCCCTGCAATGGGAGGAACCTACCGCGCCGGACTCCCCACCACTCATCGACCTCAGCCTGGCTCAGGGGCGCGCAGTCGATGCAGCCAACGTCCTGATCGAGCACCTTCGCAGCTCCGCCCGAGCGGCTTGGGTACCGCGAATCAGGAGGGCTTGGCGGCCGGAGGACGGCAACTTCTACATCCTGACACCGTGGACAGCGGCCGTATTTGATGCCGACACACGGGCTCCCCTGCCTGTCTTCGCCGGTGGAGCGGTTGCCATATCGTCCCCTGGAGCGATGAGGGCTCCGGGGACTGGTGCCGTTCTTCTGGCCGATCTGGAGAAGTCCATCCGCCTCGGCGCCAATCCCGCGTTGCACAACGCCCTGCTCATAGATGCTGAGACGGCCGTCCAGTCCCTGGCGATACGTGAAGCAATCCTATCGATGGCCTCGGCATGCGAGGTGGCCGCCCACGCCTACATCGGGGCGAAGGCCGGTACCGGCGCGAAGGCATATGAGGAATCCCTGAAGCGACCCAGCACCAGCTTTGCGGGGAAGTTCTACGAGCGTGCAACCGAACACTTTTCGACACGTTCGCTCCTGAAGGATGATCCGTCCGCGTTCTCCCTGTTGGAGGAGATGTACAGGGAGCGGAACTCCCTGATCCACAGCGGACATCTGACTGAGCGGCTGGCTGACCTTGAGCTGCGTGAACGCCAGCGGACGGTGTACGCCTATTTGAGTGCGGCCGGGCGGGCAGTCGATTGGATCACTACCCTGCTGTGACCCGCCTCTGGCAAAGCGTCCTTATCCAGGCCCGCTGGCTGACCAAGCCCAGGCCACGGCCAGCTTCCTCGTCGCAGAGACGGTCGGCGGTGGTGCCGTCGGTGCCGGAGTCGTGGACGGCGAAGCGGACCCAGTCGGGGCCGGGTTCGGCTCGGAGTTCGAAGCTGCCGCCGGGCAGGCGGGTGGCGGTGTGGAGCAGGGCGTTGGTGGTGAGTTCGGAGACGACAAGTTCGGCGTCATGGGCTGCTTGCCGTACCTGGGCGACGAACGCATCACGACCGGACGCTACGCTGCCCCTGCGCGGATACGCGGTCCGACCAGGGGATAGCGCGCTATGGGGAATCGGGGTCAATCAGAGCCGGCGTCGGCCAGCGGCTTGGCCGAAGAGTTGGCGGCGGACGACTATCACCGGATCCAAGACCGCCCCTGGTCGCTGACGCCCGCTGCGTTGCCCTGGGACGCCACGGTGAAGGAGGTCGTCTGCGATACGCCGGAGGCCATGGCGAGAGTCGATGTGCCGGTCGCCCGCATAGTCGCTACCGCCCATTTGCGGGCACAGGCGGGCGAAGAGCGCGCACGGATGCTGACCGGCCTGAGGGCCGGGATGTTTCGGCCAACGGTGAGCGCGCCCCGCAGGCATTCAGTGCGATGAGCAGCACGTCCTCAGTGTTGACGTCCCACTGGCAGGCCACCTGTTCGAAGTGGGGAACCGATTCGAGCATCTCCACATCCCCTGTTCACGAGCGGTGGGCGGGACACGGCAGGCCGCCGGCCTCGCGCGGCACGGTGGTGCGTGACGGTGCGGTGGTGCTGTTCAGACCGGGACAGGAGCAACGACCTCGTGCTCGCTACGGACCTCCCCCACCAGGCCCTTGACCAGCTGCAGACCCCGGCCGCCGAGATCGTGCGCGGCCAACAAGGCCCTGGGCTTGAGCGGGCGGGGGTCGGCCACCGACACGGTCAGCGCCGCCTCGTCGACCATCAGGGACACCGTCGCGGTCGGCGACAGCAGGGCGGCGTGCCGGGCGACGTTGTTCACCAGCTCGGTGACGATCAGGCAGGCGGTGAACACCACGTCCTCCGACAGCCCCCAGCTGCGCAGCACCGCTGCGCTCTGGCGGCGCGCGGGCGGGACGCACTCGGAGGCGGAGACCACCTGGAAGACGTGGCGCATCGCATCGGTCGGCATGTCCCGCTCGTCCCTTCCCCGGGCGAGGCGGCTTCCCGCCCCTGCCATGTCACCGAAGGTAGCTGGAGCATCACGCAGTGGTGTTCACCGTAGTAAACCTGCTGCCCCCGATGTCACTCGCGGGCTCCCGTCGCCCACCGTCACATGCATCGCGCCCCGGCCCGGGTCGGCCATGACTCGCTGACAATGCGAGTTCGCGAGTGGCGGAGCAGGAAAATCATTGATTCTGTGAACTCTGTCAATGATGATTCTGGCGTATGATTGTCGAGACACGGCGAGGAGGCACGCTAGCCGCAAGCGACGACGCGACCTACCTTGCCCCCTGCCTAGCTGTTCGGAGAGCCCGTTGCCTGAGCCCACTGACGTGTCCGTCACCCTGGCGGAGATCGCACGCATCGCGGGTGTCGGCAGGGCGGCGGTGAGCAACTGGCGACGGCGACACGACAATTTCCCCCTGCCGGTCGGTGGGACGGACACCAGCCCGCAGTTCTCGCTGGCCGAGGTCGAGCGGTGGCTTCAGGACCAGGGAAAGCTTGAACGGATCGGACAACGCGAACGCCTGTGGCCGCAATTCGAAGCCCTGGGCGATCGCGGGGAAATGGGCAGGGCGATCGCTCAGGCGGGTGAGCGTGTCCTGGCTGGGTACTCGGGAGGCCTCGCGTCACCAAGGGCCGCCGCACCGGGTCCGGCGTCCGGGCTCGTGGAGCAGACAGTTGAGACCGCTCGGCGCGAAGGCGGAAGTCGGACCTTCGACTTCCTTCTCATGCGTTGGCTTGACGCCCATGTACGTCAGATCAGTTCTACCCCTGCCCCGTTGGCTCGATTGATGGCTGACATCGCCGACTTGGTCGGAGGGGAGCGAGTGGGAGCGACCACGATCCTGGATCCGGCCTGCGGCGCCGGTGGGCTGCTCCTGGCCGCAAGTAAGCGCTGGCCGGTGACGAGTGCCGACTCCATTCCCCCCGTTCTCCTGGGCGTCGAGCTCGATCCGACCCTCGCGGCACTGGCATCGGCACGGTTGGGCTTCGCGGTAACAGACACGATCGGCTCGCATTTCAGCCGACATCGTCAGGCCGTGGACATTCGAGACGGAGACTCGCTCCGCAACGACCCCCATGGCGACGCCCAGGCCGACGTCGTGTTGTGCAATCCGCCGTTCAACGAACGCGATTGGGGCCATGAGGAGCTTGCCACTGATCCGCGCTGGGTGTTCGGCCTGCCGCCGCGGACCGAGCCCGAACTCGCCTGGATCGAGCACACGCTCGCCCGGCTCAGGCCAGGGGGCGTCGCAGTTGTGCTCCTCCCACCAGCGGTGGCGTCCCGCAAAGCAGGGCGGCGTATTCGAGGAGCGCTCCTCCGCGCAGGTGCGCTTCGCGGCGTGGTCGCCCTGCCTGCCGGTGCCGCGCAACCGCATAGCGTCTCGCTGCACCTGTGGATCCTGCGTGCTCCGGAGGTGGAAGGAGGGGTCGGCGCAGGGCATCGCCTTTTCCTGCTGGATGCCGCCGCAGTCGCCCCTGGGTCCGCGAAAGGGGCGCATGGGATCGACTGGGAACGTCTGTTCATCCACGTCCTCGATGCCGTGCGTGCTTTCTCCTGGGAAGACGAGCGCGTCAGCGCGGCGGGACGCTTGCCGGCGGGCTGCCTGGCCTTGCCGGTGATGGACTTGTTGGACGATCAAGTGGATCTCACCCCGGCCCGATATGTTCCCGAGACGGCCGCCGGGGCCCAACTGAAGTTGCACGAGTCCTGGAGCCAGTTCGACGGCCTTTTGCACGACGTCGGAGAGTATGCGCGTGCGCTCTCACGGATCGATCTGTCCGCCGATGGCGAATCGGTCACGGCAGTCACTGTGGGAGACCTGGATCGTGCCCGTGCCTTGAGCTTGAGGACAGGGCAGGCACCCTCGGCCGACCTGCTGAGGGGGGATGTCCCGCTCGAGGGTGCGGTGCCGGTACTGAGCGTCTCCGACATTGTCCTGGACGGGCGTCCCGGAGGTTGGTTGAGTGCGGCAGAAGTCCGGTCAGGACTGGAAGCCGGCGTATTGACGATCGCGGACCCGGGCGACGTGGTCGTGGTCGGCGTCGAGCGGGCCTTCCGGGTATGGGTGCAGATGGACGGTCCTCTGGTGCTGGGGTCGCAGCTGTACGCGTTGCGCGTGGATCCGGAAGTCGTCGACCCTTGGTTTCTCGCCGGGTGCCTGCGCGCGCCGGCGAACGCGCGGCAGGCGAGTTCCCATACCTCCAGCTCTGCGCGCATCGATGTCCGAAAGTTGCAAGTGCTTCAGCTGCCCCTGGCGGAGCAGCGACCCTACGGGACCGGTTTTCGCGAACTGCTGGCATTCGAGGATGCGTTGCTCGCCCTCGGATCCGTCGGGTCCGATGTGCTCCGAGGGCTCAGTGACGGGCTGGTGGCGGGACGCCTCCGCAGCCCACGCAAGGCGTCCTCACCCGGCGCCGGGCGAGGAGGCGCGTGAGCGTCAGTCCTTGCCCAGTCGGGGGAGCAGCGCGGCCACCCGTTCGTCGAAGCCGAGTTCCGTGAGTTCGAGTCCGACCTCACGGCAGCGCCCGGCCAGGACGGCGGCACGTTCCTCGGAAAGCCCGGGGAGCGCCGCCACCACTGCTGTCAACGTCTGCAGGGCGTGGAGCAGTTCACCGAAGGGGATGCGGCACTCGGCCGCCCCGAGCCTGCCCTCCAGGCAGTCCGCCACATCGCTTGGATCCAGGCTGTTCTGAGACTGCCTCACCAGATCGTCGTAGAGCGAGAGCGCCTGTGTGCATCGCCCAGCGATGCGCATGCCGTCCGCTGCCAGGCGGTAGGCCTCGCGGACGTGCGGGTCGGATGCTCCCCAGTCCCGTCGCGCTGCAGGAAGAATGTCCGCCAGACTGTCGAGGACGTCTCCTGGGTCGCCGGTGTCGATTTCGGACTGGGCCTGAACGCAGAGGTCCTTGAACGAACGCCTGCTGAGGAAAGTGACGGTTCGTCGGCCCCGGCGCACAGGGGCGACCTGGGGAGCTGCCACTGCGGTGGGCAGCTGATACGAGTCAGGCATGCGCAGTAGACCGGTGGGGTCCGGCTCCAAGCGTGGGGAGGGTGCCGGATCGCCCTCCCGGGGCGCGTACCCGCGTAGGACCTCTCTGGCCACACGCGCGTCCTCAGGGCGGTCGTCCGGTTCCTTCTCCAGCAGCTTCAGGGTGAGCGCTTCCAGCTCGGGCGGAATGTGCGCGACATAGTGCGAGGGCGGGACCGGCTTGTCGTGCACGTGCTGGTCCCGCAGCCGCTCTCCGGAGAACGGAGGTCTGCCAGTCAGCAGGCGGTAGAGGATGCAGCCGAGGGCGTAGAGGTCGGTCTTCGGAGTGATCTGGCGTTCCAGGATCTGTTCCGGGGCCTCGTAACCCCTGCTGCCCACCGTGCTGCCGTCCGGGGTGTAGTCGGTGACGCCCGGCCACAGCGGCTTGGCGATGCCGAAGTCGATGAGGACGATGATGCCGTCCTCATCGACGATCAGGTTGTACGGCTTGAGGTCGCGGTGTACCACGGGCAGGTCATGCGCGCAGGCGAGGGCGTCGGCGATCTGGAAGCCGATGGCGGCCGCGACGGCGATGGTGGGCGTGTACTGGTCGAGAAAGCGGTGCAGGTCCTTGCCCTTGACCAGGCGCATCACGATATAGGGCTCGGAGCAGTGGGTGCCCTGGTCGTAGAACTCGGGGATACCTCGGTGACGCAGCTTTCCGAGGAGCGCGCCCTCGCGCCGGAACCGACCGCGCATGCGTTCGAGTTCGGTGTGCCACTCCGCTTCGTCCAGGGAGTCCGAGGGCCCGCGGTCCGCGCGGAGGAATTTGACAGCCACCTGACGGCGCTGGAGCAGATCCTCCGCTTCCCACACGTCGGCCATACCGCCCCGACCCCTGACCTTCAGCAGTTCGTACCGGTTGCCCAGTACGTCGCCCGACTCCATACCCGCCCCTGCCTCAGCCGTGCGCCTTTGGTCCGAGCCGGCAAGGTCCGGCGGGCGCACATGTCTGGTTCCACCGATCCGTCGGGTGACGGACACTGACTACGTGAAAGAAATATACATCAGTCCATCCATCGACTGTGTTCACAGTCAATCTGTGTCATGCTGGACTCGCCCGCATGGACGCCACTCGGCCTGTCCTGCCGTACTGCCTTTGGGGGGAGACCATGACTCACTGGCCGGTGCCACCTGGTACCACCGGAGATATCAGCCTGATCCGTACCAACCTCCCCGCCGCGCGGCTCGATCCTCGCGACTGCCCCCTGAAGCGCAGCAGCGATGCGCGTCCACTGCTACGAGCAGATCCAGAATCAGACGAACTCGCAGACGAATTGCAGGACTTCACCCTCAAAGTCTTCATGGACGCGATGGACTTGATTGAACACGGCGGGAAGGCGCCAAGGTGGACAATCGAGCAACTTTGGCTCACCGAGGGCACTTTCGGTCTCCGGGGACGCCGTAGGGCACATCCTGTGCTGCTGGCATGGACCGCGCGTGCGGTCCACGGCTATGTCACGGCCCGCGAGGCGGATCAGCAGGCCCGACTGGCGGCCGGGCTTCCGCCCACCCTTCCCGTGGCCGACAAGTGGGTGGTGGGTCAGGATCCGCGCCAGATCGACTCCCGCGGAGCGGACACCTACGAGGCGACGGCCTGGGGGCGGCGCTACACAGCGCGGGACGGTTCAACCCGGGACCTGTGGCTGCTGTCCTTCGGAGCGACGAAGGAGGACCGCCCGGAGGCGGAGAAAGCGGCCGCAGCCTTCGTCGCCGCCCGGGGGATGCCCGCCAAGGGAGGGTGGAAGGCCCGGCACACACCAGTGCCGGCCGGGTCGCTCCACCCCGGCCGGACCACCGTGCCGGTGCGCGTACGCGTCATCGAGTTCGGCTGCGGAGAGGGAACCAGTACCGAATTGCTCGACTGGGACCAGGCAAAGGCGCAACAGCGGTTCGCCTCGGACGCATGGCCGGCCTTGGTCCAGGCCGTCGACGACACCCGGGCTCTGGCTGGCTCCGGTTGCGTCGACTGCAAGGCGTTGTCCGGGTGCGGAGCGCTGGTTCGCAGCCCCGGATTGCTGCAGATAGCGCCCGCAGGGCCCAGGCGGCCACGCCGAAGCGTCTCGGTCACCGACCTGCGGAGCTACCGGGACTGTCCCGCCAAGTACCACGCGACCAGGCAGCTCAAGCTGCGCTCGGCGCAGCCCGAGAGCCCGGAGATCCGCAGGGGCCGCGCAGTGGACAGCTGGCTGAACGAACGTCACGGGACCCACCCGCGCGACTGCCTGGCCCTGCCCGGACCGGCGGACCCGTCCTCGTGGACCGCGGGCGGCGTGCACCTGACCGGAAGGGAGGCGGAGGACGGCGCGGCCATGCTCGAACAGCATGCCCACGTCTGCCCTTTGAACGGCCTCGCGCCGGGAGAACTGGTGCGCGTCCAGCATCAGGTCGCCTGCTACGACCCGGAGCTGGACCTGGTGCTGATCGCCACGCCCGACCTGCTCTACACGCGCGGCGGCGGCTGGGTCTGGTGGGAGATGAAGACCGCCAACCGCCGACTCTACGAAGGCGAGCCGCTGATGGCCCGCTACCCGCAACTGGCCATGGGCGTACTGATGCTGGCCGCCGGCGCACTCGGCGGTGACATCGCCCGCTCACGGGTCGAGTTCGAGCTGCTTCACTCCGACGACCTGACGTTGGAGGAGCTGGATCCCTCCCGTCCCCGGGTCGTGTCCGAGGCGCGGGAAGTGATCGCCGGACTAGCCCTGCCATGGACCGAGGACCAGCTCTACCCCGCCACTCCGGGCCGGGCCTGCCGCAGCTGCGAAGCCCGCGACTGGTGCAGACCCGGCCGCGACCACCTTGCCACCGCCACCACGACCGCTACCGAGGTGTTCTGATGCTCCCCCCTCGGCCCGCACAGCGCTCGGACTGGCTCGACTACCCGGATGTCCAGCTCGTGCACACCATCGCCGGAGCGGTCATCGAGCTTGCCGACCTCGGCAGTCTCGCCTCCTTCAAGCTGCCCTATCCCGCCGAGGCGCAGCGGGCGCTGGACCGGACGGTACTGGCCTGTCTGCTGCGCGGAGCCGAGGAGATTCCCCGCAGCCTGCCGGAGCTGCTCTTCTGGTGCCACCGCCGCCCCCTGGAGGACTGGCCCCTGGAACTTCCCCCGGATGCCTTCGGAGCGGACGAGTACCTGGTGGATCCCGACGCGCTCGTGCCCACCCAGCTGTGCCACGAGTGGTGGATCAGAGCCAAGGACGCCGGGGCCGCGCAGTTCGACCGTGATGTCGTCTACACCGCGATGCGGCTGTGTCGTCAGGCGTCGTCACCCGAGTCCTACACGGCGTTTCGGCGCCTGCTGGTGGATCGCCCGGTGCTCACCAGCGTCGAGAAGTTCGAGGTGGACACCGACCTGTTCCTCGCTCCGGTCCTCGAACTCGTGGGCCAGTGCTACGTCGCCGCACCCGTCAGCTACCGGCACCAGGGCGTCTACGTCACCTGCGGACGCTGCCTCACGCTGCTGACCCCGCTTGCGGACGGCGGCTGGTGGTGCGAACGGGACCGGTGCCGTCGCCGGGGCACACCCCCGCACGGGCGGGTGCTGACCGACTCGGACTCGGAAGGGCTGCTCCAGTTGCGCCGCCCGCTGCGGCAGTTCGTCACCAGCCCAGGACGGGCCGAGGTCGAGCTTGAGGCACGCTTGAACAGGCTCGGGCTCGAAGTCGAGCTCTGGCCCGGTTTCGATGCCTACGACCTGCGCGTCACCTTCCCCGACGAACGCGTCTGGGCAATCGACGTCAAGGACTGGAAGCACCCCGGGCTGCTCGGCCGCTCGGCAAAACCCGTCCGTCCGGAGCCGCCCTACGACGAGTCGTGCTGGGTCGTGCCCCAGGAACAGGCCGACGCCCACCGCGACTACCTGGGCACCTACCGGCGCAACCGACCCGCAGCCGCGGAAGGGCTGCCCCTGCTCACCGACAACGGCCTCGTCGAACTCGCCGAAGCCCGCCTGAACGGCGCGACCGGCATCCGCCTCGACAGCGCCCATCCCCGGAACGGAGCCCCCCGTGCGTAACAGCAGCGAGTGGTACCAGCCCTTGGCGAAGGATCTGGAACGGGTCTGGCCTCTGGAGCACGCCGACGTCAAGCCCTCCTTGCTGTGCCAGGTCGAGCTGGGCCTGCGGCTGCTGGAGGGACTGGACCCGACCTGTGACGCCGAGGGTGTCTACACGCTCCTCGGCGGCTACCCCTTCGCCGCCGTCTCGGGCATTGCCACGACCCCGGTGCACCAGGTCCAGCTCGACGCCGCACGGCACCTGCTGTGGAAACTGCGACGCCGCCGGATGTGGCTCCAGTGCCTGGACGCTTACCGACACCTGCCGCCGCGGCTGCGCGGCTACCGCTTGCCGCAGGACGGCGGCGCCCCGGCACGCCGGGTGGAGCCGACGATCGCCGCCGACCGGTTCGCCCGCTACGACCTGGCGCTGTCGCAGCTGCCCGACTTCGACCGACGCCCCTTGCACCTGGCCCCGGCGGGCCCGGCCCGTTTCACCGAGCGCCGCCGCCCGGCCGCGGTGACCATTCCCGACCAGCTGTGCCTGCCCGCTGCCACTGGCCACGACTTGGCAGAGGTGCCGAGCACCGCGGGACGGCCACTGGATGTTCCCCTCGCCGAGCTCGCCGAAACCGCGCGCTGGATGGACGCGACAGCAGTCGAGTTCGACCTCCGCCCCGGTGCCTGGGCGCAGCGCCTCGCGGACCTGAGCCTTGACGTCCTCTCAGCAGACGGCCTGCGCTTCGAGGAGTCACAGATCCTGCGCCTGGACCGGCTGCTGCACCTTGTCGGCATGGTGGGCGCCGGAAAGAGCACCCTGATGACGCTGATCGCCGCCTGGGGCGCCCGCAAGGGGCTGCGCATCACCCTGGTCGTCGGCGATGTCGCCGAACAACTGACCCTCACCGGCCTGTTCCGGGACCTCGGTCTGAGTGCCGCCCCCGTACTCGGTGGCACCACCCGCGAGCAGCACGCGTCCCGCCTGCACCGCAGGCTCGCCGCCCTTGGACGGGACTCCCTGTTCAGCCATGACGATCCCGCCTTCGACGACCTCAGCACGGTATGCGCCCTGGACGCCCTGCGCGGACTGGAGGCCGCCGAGCCGCTGCGATATGTCGACGCACCCTGCACCGAACTGCGTCCCGTCAAGCAGCCCGGACGCACAGTCGTCGGCGACATCCCCCTGCCCGTGTACCGGCACTCCTCGGTTCCGGAACCGGATCAGGGACGAGATGCCACGGCGACAGGTCCCAGCGACGCAGACGAGCTGCGGAGCAACCACGGCTGCCCGATGTGGAGCGTGTGCCCGCGGCACGCGACCGACCGCGCCATGGTGGACGCACTGATCTGGGTGGCCAACCCGGCCAGCCTGGTGCAGAGCTCGGTACCGCACCACCTCAACGACGAACGGCTCCGCCGACTCGAACTCGCCTGCCTGCGCAGCGACATCATCATCGTCGACGAGGCCGACCGAGTGCAGATGCAGCTCGACACCGCCTTCGCCCCCTCGGCCACCCTCATCGTGCGCGGCCCCGAGTCCTGGCTGGACCGACTCGGCATCCACAAGATCGACGAGCTGGCCCGGCAGGGCCGCCTCCCGCTGTCGGCACGCGACGTCGAACGCTGGTCGGCCTCCCTTGACCTGGTCGGCATCGCAGCCAACCGCCTGTATCGGATGCTGATCACCGATGCCGACCTGCGCGGCTGGGCCGACATCGAGTACTTCAGCGCCTGGACACTCCAGGAGAAGCTTGTCTCCGACTGGTACCCCCGTCCCCGCTCCAACGACACCTCGCCGGACGGGGTTCGTACCGACGCAGACGTTTACGATCTGGACGAGGAACCGGACCCGGACGACCCGACAGCCCTGCCGTCAGGCTCCGACACCGAAGCATGGGCGGACCGCCGACGCGCGGTCACGGACGCACTCGACGCCTTCCGCGACGACCCGCTCGGCGACCACGGTCCACACGGCGCGGACACCGACGCCCTCGTCCGCAGGGCCAACGATCTCCTGCACACCCTCGACGAGAAGGCCACCAGGGCACGCGTACGAGTCGTCCTGGACACCCTGCTCGACGGATCCCCCCTGCTCGACGGCTCCCTGCACCAGGACGAACCCCGCCCCGGGCAGCCGGACCGCGACCCCGTGGACACCTGGGGTACCGAGCCATGGCTGGAACGCACCGCCGTGCGACTCGAGTTCACCCTGCTGCTGGCCGCACTGCACCAGCGCCTGGAACGCGTCACCTTCCTGTGGCCGCAGGTCGAGGCCGCCCTGCACCTGGACACCGCTGACAACGAGCTCTCCCGCCGCCCTCCGCTCGACTACGCACCGGTCGTTCCCGAAGCCCCCATGGGCAACGTGCTCGGCTTCCAGTACCTGCCCGAGGACCCCGAGCGGGGACCTGACGGAGACGAACAGCGCAGCGGCACTCTCCGCTTCTTCCGCTGCGCCGGCGTCGGCCGCGAACTCCTCCTCAACCTGCCGTCCATGGGAGCGGACCCCACCGCCGGACGCCCAGGCCCGCACGTCCTGCTGATGTCCGGGACCAGCTGGGCCGGAACGTCCACTCGCGCCCACGTCATGGCCCAGGTCCGGGCAGTCCTCAAACCGGACCGGGCAGCAATCGAGTCCATCCGTCGCACCAGCTTCAGCACCCTGTTCCTCTACGACAGCGAGGGAGCCCCGCTGACCCTGTCCGGCTCCAAACTCGACGCCCGCGCCATGGTCCTGCGCCAGATGGTCTCGCAATTGGGCAAGTCGAGTCCCGGCAACCCCTCGCCGCTGGACCAGGAACTGCGCAGGATCGAAGACGGTGAGCGCCACCGGGCACTGCTCCTGGTCGGCAGCTACCGTGACGCGACCGCAGCCGCCGACCTGCTGGAAGCCATGCCCCGATGGTGCGGAAAGGTCCGGGTGCTGGCCTCCGACAACGCCGAGCTCGACCCCGCCGGTCCCGGTCACTCCGTCGCAGGCGACGGAGTCGCCCGCGCCACCGCCGTACGGCGTGGAGACCTCGCCGCATTCGCCGAAGACAAGGACGCCGAACTGCTGATCGCCCCGCTGATGGCGATCGAACGTGGCCACAACATCCTCAACAGCAGCCGCAAGGCCGCCTTCGGGACGGTCCTGTTCCTCGCTCGCCCGCACCCCCGCCCCGACGACCTGTCACTGGCCGTCTTCGCCGTCAACGACTGGGTCACCCGCTTCGTCCGCGATCAGCCCGGCCTGGAGGCCGGCACATTCAGCAAACTAGTCGCCGACGCCGGGAGCCTGGACGCGGCCGGACTCGCCTTCCGGCTCCAGTCCCGCAGGGAATGGCGCAGGCTGCTGTCGAGGCGCTACATCTACTCCCAGCTCAGCCCGGCCGAGAAGACCTCCTTCGCCTGGGACCAGCTGGTCACCATCTGGCAGGTCATCGGCCGACTCGTCCGAGGCGGGGTACCGGCCCGGGTGGTGTTCGTCGACGCGGCCTTCGCCCCGGCCCTGGCCGAGGCCGGCTCCCCGGTCGCTGCCTCCACCCGCGGTAACGGCCGACGCCGCCGTACCGACGAGGGGCTGCTCACCAAGCTGCACGAAGTCCTCGCACCCTACTTCGACCAGGACGCCTCCCCCGAGTCGTTCGCCAACCCGGCCGACCCCGCCCTGGTCCGCACGCTCTACCACCCCCTCTACGACGCCCTGTGCGGCCTCCGCACCGGCAACTGAAGGAGACTCCGAACCCATGGCCGCCAAGTACCACGACATCAGCCGCGCCGCCTACCTCCTCGCACCCGACGCCGCCCCGTGGACCACCGACTACCACGCCCTCGCCTTCCCCGAGCAATGGCACGAAAGCGTCCTGGCCCTGTGCAACCTCGGCCGCGACCCCGAAGCAGAGCCCTTCCGCACCGCCCCCACGTTCCGCCTGGACGGAGTACTACAGAGTCTCGCTCCCGATCTCGTCGTCAGCGGCCGTCCGCGCGATCCCAAACAGAAGACCGAGGACTTCTGGCTCTACGCCCCCGCCGACGCCCCCCACCCCCTGCCCGGAGACACCCTGGACCGGCTCACCGGAGCCTGGCTGCACGACCTACGCCCGAAGCCGGAACAGCACAGCGATGTCCTGGCCACACTCGCCGCCCTGCGCTCCGCCCCGCCACAGTGGCAGACCACCACCGTCGACCTCCTCGGCTGCCCCACCAGTGAAGGCGGCACCGCTGCCCCAAGGGACCGCCAGTACCAGCTGGCCACCGACGCACTGGCCCGCCGCATCCTCGCGCTCGGACCCTACCCGCACAGCGCCGGCAGCCTGCACTTCCGCGCCGTCCCGCGCGGACCTCGGCAACAGGGCGCGGAACTGCTCTCGCAGCCGATGCAACACCCGGTCAAGGGACGCGACTGGTGGTTCTCCATCGTCATCAACGTCTCCCTGCACACAGCACCCTTCGACCCCCGGCCGCGCCTGCACCTGCACACCGGTGTCCGCCGATGGGCCACCCGCCTGGACGCCAAGTCCCAGCGGCTGCGCCTGCCTTACGGCCGCGACGCCTCCGTCTACCTGCTCCCCGGTATTCCGTGGCTGCCCGGAGCACCGGCGAGCGACCGCTACGCCGTGGCCCGGCTCACCCATGACCGCGGGACGGGAACCTACGTCTGGAAGCACAACGGCCCCGCGCAGATCCTCGGCCGACTGGCCCTGAGCCGTCCCTTCCCCGACCCCGAGAGCCTGCTCACCGCACCGGAGCAGTGGATCGGCGACGGGCCCGGCACCCGCGCCGCTGTCGTTCACAGCACCCACATGGGCGCGCACGGCATCGGCACCGGATTGATGTCCCACCAGCGCTCGCAGATCACCGAATGGGCCGAGCAGGCGCTGCCCGACGCACTGCGCCGCGTTCCCTCCCTCGTCCGGACCAGTGCCGGGTCCAGTGCTCCCTCCAACGCCCGCCCCAAGCCGAAGGACGCCGCCGCGAAGAAGACCGAGGAGGTCCGCGAGGCACACGCCCGCAGGACCGCCCTCGCCGTGGCCGCCAGGATCAACGCAGGCCAGGACCCCGCGCTCGTGACCACCGCAACTGAGCCCCCCGTGGTCGAGACCCGACTGCTGTGGCAGACACCATCACTGCGCGAGGCGGCGATCGGCGCCCTCGCGGACGTACTGGGCCTTGACGGCAACGGTGGGGCACCCGGGCCGACAACTGCGGAGGATGCCTACGACCTGACCAAGCCAGGCAGCGCCGTCGTCCTCGAATGGCAGACCCCCGAACTCATCCTGCGGCTGCGCTGCCTGCGCACCACCGGCGGAATCGCCGACACGCTGGGCGTGGACCCCAAGGCCCGGCCCAAGGGCAAAGCCTTGGAAACCGCGATCCGCAGTCGGCGCAGGGCCGCAGCCGACTTCCTCGCCGCCGACGGAGCCGACCCGCAACGCCCCGAGATCGCCCTCGTCGAGATCGACCGCCGCCAGGACTTCGCCCACCGCCTGGACGACCCCAAGTACGCAATCCGCTTGGGGTGCGCGGACGCCGGCGTGCTCACCCAGTTCGCTCTGGTCCCGAAGAAGGCCAAAGGCTACAACTCCGAGAAGAACCTGCCGCACCGGGTCCACTCGGCCTGGGAGGACGCCTTGCGTCAATACGGCGTCCGCGTCCTGCCCGAGCACACCCTCGGCGGCACGCTTCCAGAGGGTTTGCGCTACGTCGCCACCTACATGGTCAAGCGCCGCAGGGACGGCCCCACCCGAGTGCCCCGACACACTCCCGTCACCGTCATGGTCACCCCGATCGAGGCCGGCAGCGGCCTGGCAGCAGTCACCGGCTGGGACGACAAGGCCGGACAGTGGATCCCCTACCCCAAGTTCCTGCTCGGCCTGGTCAAAACCGCCGAGATCCCGGAGGTGACCGAGGCTCCGGAGCCCGTCGAGACCGCGACAGTGCCGGCCGCCACCGGAAGCGTGCCCCGGCAGCGGTCCAACTCCAGCTACTGGCGGCAGAGCATGGACGAGCAACGTAAGGCCACCGGCCACTACCTGCAGAAGATGCTCCGCTCCCTGCGCGGACAGCCGACCGTCCTGCTGACCCATTCCCAGAACAGCCGGATGCACTGGCCCTGGCTCCAGGACGGCCGCACCGAACGGGACCTCATCAAACCCGGCCACGCCCTCCCGTCCGGCCTCGACGCCGACCTCCGGCTGATCCGGGTGCGCGGAAGCGCCGGCCGGGAGACCCCGCAGTGGTGGGGCAACGCCGCCCCGGGCGGGATCAACGGACTGCCCCAGGGCATGTGGGTCGAGGACGAGGACGCCGATCAGACGTCAGGCCGGGTCTTCTACAGCACCACACCCAAGGCCAGCACATTCCGCGACTCCGCCGTCGAAGCCGACAAGATCGCACCGCGCCCACTACGACAGGGCCCCAACAAGGGGGAGCCCACGATCGACACCCACATCCCTGCCTGGAACCCCGGCCTCGTGGAGATCGCCGTGCTCGGCTGCCACCCCGACGCTGGCGACTCCCCCGAAGCCCTCGCCCTGGCGGTGCACCAGTTGCGCCAGGCCCCCGACTACCTCGATGCCCTGTCGATGCCGCTGCCGATGCACCTCGCGAGCCTTGCCCAGCACTACGTCCTGCCGACCGTCGCCGAAGGCGAGGCCGAGTCGGAAGAGGAGCCCTCGGACGCCCCCGACGACGGTATTGCCCTGCCGAAGGCAAGGGACGCAGCTCATGACAGGGATCTGGTCGCGGCGCTGGGCGTGATCACGGAGAGCGGGGAGACGGAAGCGGGGACAGGCGCGGAAACGGAGGCCGAACTCGATCCGGAACTCTCGGAGGACCCCGGCCTTGCCCAGGCACCAGAGGAAGAACAGCTTGCGTTGTTCCCCTGACTGACCGTCGTCAGCCGGTGGGGGCGGCCGGCAGCAGCGTGCTGGGGCTGCCGCCGCTCCACGATACGTAGAGCGCATCGCGGGCCCGGGTGCACGCGACGAAGAGCAGGCAGCGCTCCGCCTGCAGATCGCTGGCGTGCTGAAGCCGGTCAACCTCTTCCAGGGTCACCGCGCGCGCGAGCGGGAAGGACCGGTCGTTGACCCCGAGGACAGCCACGCAACGGTACTCCAACCCCTTGAGTGAGTGGGCCGTCACGATCCGCACTCCAGGCTTGCCCACCGAACGCTCGCCTTCCCGCGGCTGTACGGCCGGCACCCCGGCATCCCGCAGCCGCCGCCAGACCCGGGTACCCGTGGAATGGAAACGGGCGGCTACCGCGATCTCGCTGTCGGGGACTCCCGCCTCGCGCCATTTCAGAACCTGGTCCAGCATCCCCTCCAACTCCTCCTTCTCGGAGGTGAAGTCGCGCACCATAGGGCCGGCCCCGTGCAGCAGCGAGCGGTAGCCGGCCAGGTCGTCCGTGCCGTCACCGCTCAGATCAGGCATCGACTCGCCGTGCAGCACGGACGCCGACCAGAGCAGGATCTCCTCGGTGCTGCGGTAGTTGACCCGCAACCGGGCCGTCCGCCCGGCTACCGCGATGCCCAGTGAGCGCAGCGAGACCCGGGAGTCGTAGATCCGCTGGTGCGGGTCACCGGTGAGGAACAGATCGTCGGGGCCCTCCGCCACAGCGGCCCGCAGCAGACGCCACTCAGCCGGATGCAGATCCTGTGCCTCGTCGACGACGACATGGGCGTAGCGGGCAGGGCTTCCCGCTGAGACGAGCTTGCGTGCGGCGTCGGAGCAGCGCCGCAGGTACGTCTGCTTGCCGGCCGCGGACAGTCGCCGCTCGAACTCGGCTGCGGCCTGCCAGAGCCGGGGCCGCAGCGTCGGTGCGAGAGCACTGCCGCGCCCCCGCCGCTGCGTCCGGACGTAGTCCTCGGAACTGGTCAGGTCCTGGGCGAGCAGCACATGGCGGTACTCCTGGGCCAGGAACTGCTCGGTCCAGGGCAGGACACAGGTCCCCCGTACCTCGGCCCAGGCGGACTGCTCCTCGTCCCCGTCGGACAGGGGAAGGGGTTTGGCCGCGACCTTGCGGGCGAAGGCGTTCACCGTGGTGACGTCCACCCGGGCCAGTAGTTGTGGATCGTCGATGAGGTAGTCGAGGTTCTCACGCAGGGCGACGGCAAGGGCGTTCGTGAACGTGGTGAGGAGGATGCGGCTGCCACTGAGGCGGTCGCGCTCCAGCAAGTGCTTCACCCGGTGCAGGGCAACCACGGTCTTGCCTGTGCCGGGACCGCCGGTGACCTGGGCGGGGCCGGAGTAGGAGGTCCGGTAGGCAACGCGCCGCTGGGTGGGGTGCAGAAAGATCCGCCAGGCGGCGAAGGGCCGGAGCAGTGCCTCTTCGAGCTCGTCGGGACCGGAGACCAGGGCGAAGCGGCTGGGAGTATTGGCGATGGCGGTCGCCAGGTCTCTCGGGTCCAAGGGACCGGGTTCTGCGGGGCGACGAACGGAGACGATATCGCGCCACACGTCTTCGGCATCGAAGTCGTCGTCGGCCAGATAGTAGAGCACTTCGAACTGGTCCTCGGGGAACAGCTTGGCGAAGGCACTGAGCTGCTGCGCGTCGGTGAACGTACGGGCGGCGAGAAGGATGTCGTCGTCAATGCCCAGATGGCGCAGGGTCGTGTCTGAGTACTTGGCGAACAGGCGATCGACGGGGGACTCGACGGCGGCCTTCTCCAACAGTGGAGTCAGCGTCTCGATCGCGATGGCATCGCGGACCTCCAAGCCGCGGGTGGCGGAGTTGACGGTGAAGAGCTGCTTCACCGCCCAGTCGTACGCCTTGTCGTGGGAGACAACCTTGATCAGGGTGAAGACGTCGTCGCCACTGTCCGGCGCGAGGACGACACCGCGCCAGAACTCCGTGATGCGGATGGTGCGCATCCGAGGGTCACGCGCCTGCTCCACCGACTCCAGGTGGAGGCCCTTGTCCGCGTAGAGCTCAGCGACAGTCAGCAGGCGGAACTTCTCCATCGCCTTGTGCACGCCGGACTTCACGGCCTTCTCCAGCTGGTCGTACTCCTCCCAGAGGCTCTTGGCGAGGGCGAGCGTGGGCACAGGCTGCTCCCTGGTGCTGCAGGTCGAGTTGAGGCGGCGTCAACTAACTTACCGGGATGCGTGCCTGGGGCCGAACCCGGGTTGCGGATCGAGCTGAGTGCGGAACGGGATGCCGGAGGCAGTGGCTTCGGCGAGGGCGTCGTAGATGCGGAGGATCAGCTCCTTGGTGCGGTACTCGCCGTTGTACTCGGTCTCTTCGCGCTTCTTGATGACGGGGAAGGTGTCCATGATGTAGTCGACGTCTTCACGGGTGACGCCGTAGAGGAGGAAGAAGGCGGCGTCGAGCTCCGCGCGGATCACGGCGCGCCGGGAGGCGTCCCAGCGGAACGGGGCACCGGAGTCGCCGAGGTCAGCGGCGAAGGGGGCCATGTCATGGGCAGTGTAGGTGAGTTCGAGGACGCGGGGGGTGATCCACTCATTCACTGTGGCGGGCGACCAGTGACAGGATTCCTCTCCGACCTCTGGCGACGGAGCCGGGAGCTGGTATGCGGTGAAGAACTTCAAATGGGTTCCGCTGAACTTCTGGCGAGCGACGTAGTCAAGCACGAAGGATGAGAGTGCCGACTGCAAAAGCGCCGGATTACCGACTCCGGGCAGCATGAGCAGCGTGCCATCAGGCACAGCCGTCCTACGGAGAACAGTGTTGATCATCGTGCGCTGGTCCGTGGACCGGCAGATGTCCCTCCAGCCGAACAGCCAGTCGGCGAACCAGTCTTTGTTGTGAAGTTGAGTGGTCACTCCAGGCTCGTGGACGATGTTGCCCTTGCTGTCCCGCTTCTCCGTCGGCGTGTCGAACTCCGGTGCCCAGTACCGCGGCATCGGCGCGAAGTCCGAGTCGTCGTGCTGCTCCGGTGTCGTCCGCGGCAGCGTGCCGACGTTGGCCTGGGCCTGAGTCTGGCCCTCGTAGGTGCCGAGCCGGTGGTCGTAGTGGTGCAGCATCTTCGCCTCGTACAGCGGCAGCATCCGCTGCCCGCCCTGGCTGTAGACGTTGCTGCGCAGCTCCCATCCCTCGGCGTCCAACTGTTCGCGGGTCCGGAACAGGTGCGAGTCGTTCGACATGTGGAACATCGTCATGAATCGCAGGTCCCAGGGGTTGCCGTTCACCGGGTCGTCCTGGCGCAGCAGCACCGGCATCCGGCGGTAGATGCCGAGGGTGATCTCCGCGTCGCGTCGGCTGCGGAACACCGGCAGGGTGCCGGTGTTCGGGTTGACCAGCAGAATCTCCTCCGGCGGCATGGCGAAGCGTCGCAGTGGGAGGTCCGCCATGTGTCGGGTCCCGAAGGCGAAGGACGCCTCGCTGACCCGCTCACCGCGCCCGGTGGCGGTGAGCAGGCAGAATCGGACGCTGTGGTGGACGTCCTGGCTGAGGATGAACGCCTCGTTCTCGAAGTCCAGCAGTGAGGCGAGCCGGCGCTCGCGCACCAGGTCGGAGAAGAACGGCGCGGTGGTGGCATCGGTGGCGATGCCGGTGGGCAGTACCAGGCCGAAGCGGCCGCCGGTGTCGGTGGCCAGCGAGGCCGTCTCGGCGAACACCGAGTAGGTGTTGACGTCGCCGGTGCCCGTCAGCGGGAAGCGGTTCGAGTCGCGCAGCAGATGACTGACGCCTTCCGACAGCCGACGGGCGTCCAGGAAATCCGCCAGCAGTCGCCGCTCCGACTCCTCCTCGCTGGTCGCCAACGCCGCGATCCTACGGTCCCTGGCCGCCTTGTTGGGAGCCTTGGCGATGCCCTCGTGCAATGCCGCGAAGAACTCCTGCTCCTGGAGCTTGACGCGCTCCCACGGCGGGTTCCCCAGGACGCACGAGAAGCCCCCGGTCCACCCGGTGGCTGTGTCCGAGACCGTGTCGTCCTCCCGTACCGCGAAGACCTCGGGGAACTCCAGGTGCCAGTGGAAGAACTCGTACTGCCGTTGCAGTCGCACGACCTCGGCGGCGACCCGGGCGTCCACATCACCGGGGTTGTTCTGCATGTCGAGCAGAGTTCCGGTGGTGATCGCCGGCAGTCCCTTTTCCTGTTTCGTCCAGACGAAAGCGGCACACCAGGCATCGGCCAGTTCGCGGGCCTTGATGAAGTCAGGGCGGTGGATCAGTTCGTCGTAGCGGGAGCCCTGGGCGCGGACATCCTTCAGCTTGTCGCTGTCCGAGGCGGTGATGGCCGCGGCGGCCTCCGCCAGTTGGGTGTTGGGGATGCGCAGCGGGGCCTCGGCGAACAGCTCCAGGTTCACGCTGCCGCTCTTCGTGTGGTCCTCGTACACCTCCCGCTCGGTCTTGTTGCGCTTGCGCAGCTTGGTGACCCAGCTCGAATCGTCGCCCTCGATGGCCTTGAAGGCCAGATCGGGCAGACCGCCCGCGAGCAGTTTCGGCGTGGTGCCGAGCAGCGCGTTGCCCTGCTTCACGTGGCCGTCAAGGAAGTTCAGCGGCTTTCCGGGCTCGACGGCCTCCAGCCACAGCGACACCTTCGCCAGCTCCACCGCCAGCGGCTTGATGTCCACCCCGTAGACGCAGTGACCGATGACGTCGCGCAAAGCGGTGCGCATGGCTTCGAGCCCCGGCTCGGGCTCGTCAGTGCGTACCTGTGCGAGTCGGCGGGCGAGGCGCCGCGCGGCGGCGACCAGGAAGTGGCCTGAGCCGCAGGCCGGGTCGCAGATCTTTAGCGCCAGCAGGGCCTGCTCCCGCAGGGCTGGCGTGCGGCCGGACTTCACAGCTCGGTCGAGGACCGGGTCGAGAGCTGAGTCGAGCAAGCAGTCGATGAGCGGGGCCGGGGTGTAGTAGGAACCGGTGTTCTTCCGCTCGTTTCCGGGAAGGTTGTGCAATTCGAACGTCTGCGCTTCGGCATCATGGCGGGGGATCAGTTCAAGCAGCGACTCATAGACGGAGCCGAGCTCCTCCGCGCCCAGATGCCGGTAGTCCACCGCGCGGCGGCGGCCGAGCTTCGGGTCGAGGACGACGCACAGGGCGCGGACGGCCGCGAACAGATCCTCGTTGGCGAGGCTGAGGCCCGTGAGGGGCCTGTCATCGGCCGTGTCCTCGAAGATGCCGCCGAGCGCGGGCAGCCCGAGCAGCGGCACACCGCCCTCCTGACCGAGCCCGTCCAGAACCAGCCGCAGGGCCTGCCACTGGTCGGAGTGGACGTCGCCGCGCCGAACGGAGGCGGTACGCCGCAGCCGGTCCGAGGAGAAGTACTGCTGGAAGCGCTCGCGGGCGGCGGGGGCGACTGTGTCCGGGATCAGCACGCCCCGGTCCTCGGCGACGAACAGGAACAGCAACCGGTAGGCGGCGCGCAGCAGGGCGTGATGCAGCTCGTCGATGCTGAGGGCCGAGGTGCCGAGGGTATTCGCCCATTCCCGGTTGTCGGGGTGCTTGAGGAACCCGGTGCCGAGGGTGGTGAGGGCGTGCTGCACACCGATGCGCAGCTGCTTCAGAGCCCGGGTACCGCTCTCGACAGCCTCCAGCCGCCAGCGTTCGAGCCAGCAGGTGGACGGCGGAGCCTCGGGTTCGCCTTGCGGGGCGAAGCGGGACTGGTGCACGAGGCGGTAGAGCAGCAGGAAGTCGGCGAACCGCTCACCGGCGAAGATGCCCTGGAGGTCGAACTCGACGTAAGCAGCGCCGACCAGGCTCGTGGACTGCCGCAGCAGCCGCAGCAACCGGCCGTTTGCGAGCACGCCCCACAGGGTCTCGGGGCCGCTGCGGTTGAGGTATTCCTGCAGCATTGACTGTGGGGCGGCGGCGCTGACCCCGTGTGTGCGGGTGTCCAGACGGGTGTTCCAGCCGAGCAGGTGCAGCGGCACTGCACCGGACCGGTGGCTGACGGGGAAGCGCTTCAGGCCATCGGCCGAGGACAGGCCGCCACCCGGGACGGATTCGCGTGCAAACTTGAGCTCCTCCAGCAGCGGCAGGAGCCAGCGCTCCCGTGTGAGGCCAGTGGCCTGTACCGAGGTGTCCTCGTCGGCGCCCTGGCGGGAGAGCTCGTCTTGGTACGCCTGCCAGACGCCCCGCAGGTACGCCCAGGAGCGTTCGGCGGCGTCGTGGACCGTCTCGTGTTTGCCGTAGAGGCGGTAGTCGGCGGGCGCGGCTCCGGCGAGGTCCTTGCCGGTGGCGATGCGCTGGAGGAGGTCGAGCGGAAGCAGCGCGCCGACGGTGGTGACGTGGTCGCGGACCGCGGTCCTGGTGAGGCTCATCGGTCCGTGGATCCGTTTCCGGTCGAGCGGGCGGGTGCGGCGCCGGGAAGCGTGGCGTCTGCCACCGGCAGGTAGATGTAGACACCGAGCATGTCGGGCTCGCCTTCGGGGGTGACCTTCAGGCCGCGCAACCCGGCCTTGGTGGTGCTACGGACCCTGTGGTGGGCGTCGTGCAGCTGCTCGGCGAGTTCCTCGGCCCGGGCAGCGAGGACGGGCATGATCCCGTTCATCGCCAGCGGCGAGAGGACACGTTCGACGGCTCGCTGCGCCATGTCGGGGTTGGTGCTCCGGTCGGCGCGCAGGTTCAGCAGAGCTCCGGCCTCCTCCTCGCTGATCCACTGGGGGTTCGTCGGGCTCCCACGGAAGGCCAGTAGTCCGGCATCCTCTGCAATCTGGTGGCGGATGCCCTCGCCACGGGTGGGGAGGGCGAGTTGGAAGCGGAAGCGGACGAGCAGCAGGGTGGTGCGTCCGGCGATGCCCCGCGTGGTGATGACGCCGCAGCGTCGGGCAGGGCGGTGGGCGTCGGGCATCTCGGATTCGAGTGCCCCGTCCAGGACGAAGCGCGCCACCGCCGCCACCACCGGATCGGTCCGGCTGAGAGCGGCTTCGCCGCGCGGAGCGGTGGGTGCGTCGTGGAAGCGGACCGGGCGGGGATGCCGGGGGCCGAGCGCTGCCTCCAGGCTGCTGCGCAGAGCGAAGGGCAGGCCCTCGGTCGCCACCGCGAAGCCTGCGCCCTGCTCCCGCACCGCGCCACGGATGGTTCCAGAAGTGGTCGAGGAGGGGAGGTTCAGGATCTCGCCCCGCAGCGCGTGCAGGGCTTCGTGGACGAAGTCCCTGACCTCCGTCTGGGTGCCGAGGGCAGCGCGCACAGCGGCGACCTCGGCGGCGACGTTCTCCTCCTTGACGGAGTTCTGGGCGTAGATGCTCCGTGACACTCGTTCCGCCTCGGCAGCGCTCTGCCAGCGCTGGTGCAGCTCGTCTCGCCGCTCGGTGAGGCCCAGGTCCAGCCCCAGCTCCAACTGCTCACCCGTGTCGCCGGAGTGGTCGCCGCGCAGCAGCAGGCCCTCCAGAACGGCCTGCATCACGTTGTCGGACTCATCAGGTACTGGAACGGATACGCCAGTGGCGCGACGGATCCGCTCGTGTTTGCGCAGCAGGACGTCCAGGACGATTCCATCGATGCGGTTGTCGGTCCCGTACAGGGTGATGGCGCGGACGACATCGGTGCTCTGGCCGAAGCGGTCCACCCGGCCTTCGCGCTGCTCGTGGCGGGTGGGGTTCCAGGCGAGGTCGTAGTGGACCACGGCGTCGAAGCTGTCCTGGAGGTTGACGCCTTCGGACAGGCAGTCGGTGGCGACCAGGACCCGCCTCGGGGCGGAGGGTTCACCGTCCTCGGTGTCGCTGCTCATGGCCTGGATGCGGGCGAGTCGCTGGTCCGGGGAGAGTGTGCCTGTGACGGAGTCGACAGCGGTGGCGGGACCGTCCTGGGCCGGAGCGAGAGCCGACTTCAGATGCGTGGCAACGTATTCAGCGGTGGGGATGAACCGGCAGAAGACGATGGGGTTGTAGCCCTCGTCGAGCAGCTCGCGCACCAGCGTGGTGAGCCGGGCCAGCTTTGCGTCCTTGGCACCTGATAGCGCATCGGCCTGCTTGGCGAGTCGGCGCAGGCGGCGGCGCTCGGGGTTGTCCGAAGCCTCATCCGTCGAACCATCGCCCTCGTCGTCGAACCGCGCCCCGGGTACCGCGTCGGCGGCTTCGGCGGTCTCGTCGTCGGGGAGGTCCATGACGGCGGAGCGGCCGATGTCATCTGCCTCCTCGACGGTGGTGGCGCCGAGGTTCGCGGCGCGCGTGCGCAGGGTCTGCGCTGCCGCCGCTGGGGAGGACGCCAGGGAGCGCAGCAGGGCCAGCGCCGACCACCAGCGGACCCGCTGCTGTAGGGCCCCGTCGCTGGTGCGGACGGTCTCCCTGGCATAGGCGACCACCTGCTCCATCAGCCTGCGGTAGGCCGGGTCGAGGGTATAGGCCACCTCGCTGCTGAGCCGGTCGCTGGGGAAGGGCGTGTCTTCGTCGAGGTACTTGCGGATATCGGCGCGCCGACGCTGGACCATGTGCTTCGCCAAGGCCTGACGACCGCTGCGGCTGTTGGTGTCGACGACGGCGAGACCGGGGTCCAACAAGCCGACCAGGTTGCGGAAGGGGTCCTCCTTGCCGCTGTGCGGAGTGGCGGTGACCAGGATCAGATGGCGGTCCTTGTCCTTGGCCAGGTCCTGGAGCAGGGAGTACCGCAACTGCCGCTGACGCTTTCCGCCGCCGACCGTCGCGGTCTCGGCGACGCAGGTGTGCGCCTCGTCGACGATTACCAGATCGGGGCAGTGGTCGATGAAGTCCTGCCGGTACTTGGGTGACTTGATGAAGTCGGTGGAGACGATGTAGTTGCGGTCCGGGCGGAAGACCGAGGCGCCGTACTCCAGCTCGCGTTCCAGCCGGCCGACCGTGCGGGCGAGTACGAGCTGAGCCTCGATGCCGAACTTCCCGAGCAGTTCACGACGCCACTGTTCGGCGAGCGCGGGGCTGCAAAGTACGACGAGGCCCCTGGCCTCGCCCTGAGCCAGCAGCTCGGCGGCGATCAGGCCGGACTCGATGGTCTTGCCGATGCCGACGTCGTCGGCGATCAGCAGACGCACGGTGTCCTGTCCGAGTGCCATCAGCAGCGGCACCAGCTGGTAGGGCCGAGGCTCCACAGCCAGGCCGGCGAGGGAGCGGAACGGTCCGGCACTGGAGCGGAAGCCGATGCGCAGGGCGCTGCGGAGCAGGCTCGCGGCAGCCTGGTCACCGAGGTCGGAGGGCTGCGGCCAGGAGAAGCTTGCTGAGGTCACTACCTCCAGGGCCGGCAGCACCCCGGCCACATCACTGCTGCCGCCGCCGAGGGGCCGGAGCACCAGCAGGTCGGGGTTCGACTCGGGCAGCACCACCCACTCGCGTCCCCGGGCACGGACCAGCGAGCCCGGTGCATGGGGGGACGTGCTGCCCTGGGCCGGGCCGGGGCCAGCGGTTGCCGCCGTGTCCATGTGGGTGGTGCCTCTCACATCGCGAAGGGGTGGTGACGGTGCGGGTTAGCGTCTGCCGGGCCCGAATACCGCAGGATACTTCGACACGGCCTCGGACCAGTCGTCGTCGTGGCGGAAGCGGATCACGTCCCAGCCGGCGTCGAGCAGCCGCTCCTCGGCCTCCGCGTCGCGCAGTGCGACATGTGCCAGGTCGTGGTGCGGGCCGTCGACGAAGACAGCGGTCAGGCCGCGGTCTGTGCGATAGACGAAGTCCGGCTGCGAGTGCGCCTCACGGATCAGCACCTGCTGGTCCGTGGGCAGCTGGTAGCCGTTGGACTCCAGCCAGCCGACGAACTCGCCTTCCAGGGTGCTGTCCACCCCAGCGAGCAGCAGCTCTGCCTGCTCGCTGCGGCTGCGTACGGCATGTCCGCCGAGGACCTCGGCTCCGGCGAAGCGCAGGAGCAGTGGCAGTACTGCGTGACGGTTGATCAGCTCGTGCACGCGCTGGTTGCGGAAGGACAGCAGGCAGTCGTAGCACCCCAGTTCACAGCGCGGCCCCTCGGCACCCCGTGGGCCTCCCGTGTCCTCGCCTGTCTCGGTGAAGTGGGCGATCTCCAGAGCCTTGAGCGCGGCTCGGCGCAGTGCGTCCGGCTCGGCCTGGAGCCGTCGCAGGACACCTGCCCCGCCCTCGGCGCTCTCGATGAAGAGGATCCGGTCGCGGTCCCCAATATTCGGTGGCAGGGGCTCGGAGTCCAGCTCGGAGTCCTCTAGCTGGAACTCGGCCTCGACACCGCGCTCCAGGGCGTACTGGAGGGTCGCGGCGACCTGGGCGGACACTGGTCGGTCGAGCTTGAGCACCAGGATGTTCCGGCTGTCCTCGACGAAGGGGACGACCTTGATCTTGCGCTCGACGTCCTCGGCGGACTCCAGGCCGTTCTCCTCCTCCCCGGTCTGAACCCCTGGCTGGTCCAGGGCGGCCTTGGTGCCCAGCCAGCGTCCGGAGATCGTGTCCAGGTGGAAGCCGTACTCGCCCTTGCCGACGCTTCTGCGGTAGCCGAGGTTGGTCAGGCGTACGGTGGCGCTGTCGCCGTAGGTCAGTCCGGCCAGCGGCTTCCCATCCCGGTCCTTCACCTCGCCGGTTAGCCGTCCGGGCCTTGGCCCGTGGTCCTTGAAGCAGTACGACACCTCGACGGCGTACCCGGTGCGCTGCCGTTCCTCCTCGTCGGAGGAGATCTGCTGACGCCGCTTGGTGAAAACCGTGTGCAGCTTGAGCAGTCCGCGTCGGGCGCGCGGCAGTTCCTGCCCGCAGTCGGGGTTGCTGCACACGTCGAGGCCCGGTTCGGGGACATGGTGGTAGCCGCAGCTCTCACAGCGGCGGGCCTCGCTGGTAACCAGCTCGCCTGACTCCTGAGGCAGTTGGATCCGGTCCACCTGGAAGCGGTGGCCCTCGTGATAGATCAGAGCGCCCGGACCGAACTCACGGATGGCAATGAACCGTGAGCGCTGGAGGTAGTCCCCGTCCCCGCCACCGCGCGCGCCCTTGGGCACCCCGGGGATGTAGGCGACCAGGGGCAGCCTCGGAAAGGAATAGCCGGGCAGGAAGCCTTCGGAGGCGAAGTATCGGTAGGGGGTGAAGTCGGACAGGACCGAGCCGCGGTCCTCACAGGTGAGGAGCTTCAACTGGGTCTCGGCCTCGGCTCGGCGGCGCTCCGCGCGGACCCCGGCATCCTTGGTCAGGGTGCGGTCGAGAATCCTCCGGTGAGCGTCGTCGCGCTCCCGCAGGGCCTTGCGGTACAAGTCGCGCCAGCGGTCGCAGGCACGGTCGAACTCCTCCGCAGCCCGTGCCAGGACCTGCTCCAGCCAGTGCTCATCCCACCAGGAGGTCCCCTCCAGAACCTCCTTGGCGCCGGCGAGCACCCGCTCGGCCCGCTGGAGCGCTCGCTCCCTGGCCTGGCCGTCCTCGATCTGCCGCACCGTGTCGGAGAACAGTGGGAACTCGGTCTGGCCTTCGGAGACGTCCAGGATCTGCCGCAGGTCGCGGCCGAGCTCCAGACCCGTCTCGGCCAGCCACACTGCCTGGACATGGGAGCGCACCATGTCCTCGTTGCCCAGGTCGAGTCGCGGCGCAGTGACGGACCCGGCGACCATCTCCGCGGAACGGCGGAAGTAGTACTGGTCGTGGCTGTTGCCGGTTGCGCAGTACGTGGTGACCAGCGCCGGCTGCCCGGAACGCCCGGCGCGGCCGCTACGCTGCGCGTAGTTGGCCGGCGTCGGGGGCACGTTGCGCATCCCGACGGCGTTGAGATTGGCGATGTCGACACCGAGTTCCATCGTCGGTGAGCAGTACAGCAGCGGCAGCTGCTCGCCGTCTCGGAACAGGGCTTCTCGTTGTTCGCGGACGTCCGACCGGACCTGGGCGGTGTGCTCCCGGGCGAGCAACCCCGCCAGTCCGGTGGGGTCACTGCGGTAGAGGTTCTTGAAATAAGGGTTGACCCGCGGGCCGCGGCCGGTGCCGAAGGTCCGGCGCAGGATGTCGGGCGCGCCGAAGTCGTCGTCCCGAGCGGTCCAGAGGATCGCGGTGGAGTTGATCTGGTAGCCCGCGACTCCGCCGGTAGCCCGCTCCTCCTGCGCGGAACGCACCTCAGTCAGTTGCCCGTACTCGGCCATCAGTGCCATCAGTTCGGTGATCACTGCCTGGGCGTCGTCGACGTCAAGAGGGGCATCTCGGTCGGGGAACTGCCCTGGGCGGCGCAGGAAGCGGCCGTAAGCTCCGCGCCCGCTCAGGGCCAGTTCACTGCGGCTGCCGCCCGGCCGACCGCTGCGAGGGTAGGCGGTGCCCACCAGTGGCGGACGGTGGTCACCCTCGCTGAGGGCCCACGGCTCGATGAGGCGTTTGGAGTCACGTCGCATGGAGTCGAACCCGAGCAGGGAGAAACAGGGGACGTCGATGGCGCGGACCCGGCGCAGCTCGTCCAGCAGCAGTCGGCACAGCTGGGCCCGCTTTTCGGGTGCGGCCGATCGGAGCGCCGGGTGCGCCTCCGTCCACAAGTCGTCGGTTTCGGTGAGTTCCGCCAAGTCGGCGTACTCGATGCCGAGCAGTCCCGTCTGCTCCAGGTTCGGCATGGTGATCCGCCAGCCGCGTTCCAGGTCGAGATAGAGGCGGTAGCCAACGACCTCATAAAGGGCGGCGAGAGTGGCTTCCCGCTGGGTCCTCAGCTCCTTCGGGTGCTGTGCGTATACCGCGGGCTTCAGCCCCAGCTGTTCGACGACCTTCTGTGCCACCAGCGCGTGCCCGAGACCTCCAGGCGCTGCTGCCATGGCCCGGTACAGCGCCCCGCGCAGCTGGGTGACCTGGATGAAGTCATTGAAGTGACCGGCCTGCAGGCTCGCGTCCTGACGGTTGTCCACGAAGGTGAGCAGTTTACGGGCGTCGCTGCCCAGCTCCCCCTCGGGAACAGCCTTCAGGCTGCGGACCACGCTGGCGCCGATGACGGAGGTGGCGGAGGAGCGCCCTTCCTGGTCCAGGGTCAGCAGTTTGCTGAAGTCCTTGCCGCGCACCGCCTCATAGGAGACGCCGCAGTGCAGGCAGAACATGAACGGGACGGGGAGGAAGGCCGCGTACACGCCTTGGCCTCGGTTGACCGCGGTGCCGTCCGGTGCCACCCAGACCGGTTGGGGCATCCGCTTGCGGCGGCTGGCGACCAGTTGGACCTGCTCGGCTTTGGGGTCGCCGGACTTCCAGGTGTCCGGCAGACGGGGGTCGGTCAATGCCTCGTTGGTCTGCTCGGGCCAGGGGTGCTCGGCACTGATGTAGAGGTATCCGTTGTCCTCGTCGCCGTCCTGACGCATACGGAACTTGGTGCTTCCGGCGTGCTGAGTGCGGGCGACGGAGAGGTATTCCTGGCCGCACTCGCGGCAGAAAGACAGAGGCAACAGCAGCTTTTCGGCTTGGCCGGGGACCCGGAGCTGGTAGTTGCGACTGAGGTACCGCTCTGCCTCGGGCTCCAGCGACGCGTAGACCGTGTCGCCCTTGGAGAGGAACTGGTGCAGCCGGAATGCGAACAGGGGGCGGCCAGTCACCGGGTGCTCGACCTGGGCCCCGGCCTGCAGGGTGGCACGGATCGCATCCTCGCAGTCCAGCACCGTCGCACCGGCGATGCCTTTGACGGTCTCGTGCAGCTTCTTGGCGGCCTGTTGCACCGTTGCGGGACGGGCCCGCACCAGACGCGGGATTCCCGTGTCCGAGACCTCTGCCTCCGCTGTCGTCAGTCCGAAGACGGACTCGATCCAGCGGGCCAGCGGATCGGCGGCCAAGGGCCCGTATTCGGTGGGCGGTGGGGAGCTGATGCCTGCGGAGAGCTCGATCGGAGTTGGGTCGTGGTCGCCGGTGGCACGCACCAGGGTCTCGCCGACGACGCGGTCCGGTGACACCGGAGCGTCGAACAGGGTCCGCGCTACCTCGGCCACCGTGCGCTTCTGCTCGTCAAGGGTCCCTTTGGAGGACATGGTCGCGGAGGTGCCGACGCACTGCAGGCCGGGCGCGCCGCAGGCGTCCCTGACCCGGCGGACCAGCATGGCGACGTCGGCTCCCTGTCGACCCCGGTAGGTGTGAAGTTCGTCCAGGACCAGGAACTTCAGGCCCTGGGCGTTCCGGATCAGTCCTTTGCGCTCGCGAGGGCGGGTCAGCATCAGTTCCAGCATCACGTAGTTGGTGAGCAAGATGTCCGGCGGGTTCCCCAGGATCCGGGCCTTCTCGTCGTCCTTCTCCTGCCCCGTGTAACGCTCGAAGGTGACCGGTTCACGGCCGGGGCCGTAGCCGTGCTGGAGGAACTTCTCCAGTTCCAGTTTCTGGCTGTTCGCCAGGGCGTTCATGGGGTAGACGATGATCGCCTGGATACCGCGCCTGCCCCCGGTCGAGCCCTCTCGGTCGCGGAGCACACGGTCGACGATGGGCAGGATGTAGCCCAGGCTTTTGCCCGAACCCGTTCCGGTCGTCAACACGTACGAGTGACCGCTGTTTGCGGCATCCAATGCTTCCCGCTGATGCTTGTGCAGGGTCAGCGGACGCCCCTCGAAGGAGTCCACAGGCTTTTTGGCACGGAAGATCCGCGCGCATTCGCGGTGTAGCAGGCCATCTGCGACCAGTTCGGTGATTGATCCACCGGACGCGAAACTAGGGTTCAACGACAGCCAGGGGTCGGGCCACTGCTCCCCGAGCGTCAGCGATTCCTTGACCTGCTGCTGGATCTGCGGATCCAGCACGACCACTGATCCAGAGGTGAACTCCCGGTAGTTCTTGATCAGCTCGCCGTGCACCTTGAAGACGTCCACAGGATCCTCACTCGTCGTCCACTGCTCGATGTCACCGTAGTGGGCACGAACTTGTCCCGTCGTGCTGATGCCAGGAATGCTGCGGTGGCAGGTGCCTCCATCTCAGCATCA
>OVEP010000111.1_pt2 | contig 31812 bp, 30 predicted proteins | sample 1779801 | NCBI WGS metagenome assembly OVEP01 (sample SAMEA3914791, study PRJEB12502) | metagenome | biome: forest; material: soil | place: Canada | collected 2011-07-03 | depth 0.1 m
CGCCGACAGGTCGCGTTGCTGTCGAGCGAAAAGCTCGGCCTTGGGACCGTGGTTTTTGTCAATATCAGATTATCCGCTCAAGCCCGACCAAAGCTGATGGAGTTCGCAGAAACGATGAAGCGGATCCCTGAGGTTACAGAGTGCTTTGTGACCCTGGGCTCATCGGATTTTCTCCTCAAGGTCATAACCAAAGATATCAAGACGTACGAGACGTTTTTCTTCAATCGCCTGTCCATCCTCCCAGATATCGAGGAAATCCAGTCAACGATTGCGCTGGCGGAGATCAAGGTAACAACGGAGCTGCCGATCTTCCGGCGAGCGCTCGGTGAATCTGAAGTTCGATACCGCTCTAACGATGCTTGAGTTCGGCGCTTTGCGCTCATAGCCGCACTGGGCTACAGGTCCCAAGCCTCATTCGCTTTGCGTGCGGGTCTGGAGCGCTAACCCTGCCAATGCGACGGTCTGCCGCCGGCCAAACGCTGCGGATGCAAACTGTCAGGGACGGATTGATGATTTGGCGTCCTTCGCGCCCGCGCCGGCGCGTTGAAATTGATGGAACGCGCTCAGGCGCTGGTCACCTATTTTTCCGACAGTAGCGGCAACTAGCTTGCGCTGGCATATCCGATCTGCCGCAGACGACAAAAATTCGTCGTGCGGCTGCCTTGGACTCTCGCAGCTCAGCCAGGCGGCATATTCGATTTTACGATAAACCATCGAAACGCCGCTCGGCGTAAGTAGGTCCGACCGCCGAAAATCGACAGCCACATTGTCCGGCTGAGCGAAGGCCGGCATTGCAACCGTCACGAAAAGAACGATAAAAATTGAGGGCGGGCCTGCTCGGCCGCTGTTCTTGCCACGCATATTGACACCCAGCCATCTATTTCCAATCACCACCACAAGATAATACAGCAATAATGGCTTCCAGAAATTAGCTATTTGTGTAATATTATTTCTCGTAAACAAATATTATTCGGTATTAATTTAATAATGCTCGGCGGTATATATTTATATACGTCCGACCCATGTTAATAGATGAGTCGCATACATTTGAAACGTCGTCTTATTAGCGAACAAAATGCCTCCCCCGATAGACAAGATAGATTCAAATATAAGGAAATTTCCCTGACGGGAATGGCCAGCGCTCCCTCGGCTGCATTTCCGCCTTCAATTAGATCGGCCCGTCTTCGAAGGGGACATTTGTACGATCAAATGAAGTGATGGTGGAGACGCGCCAACATCTCCACCGCAGCAGCTTGTTTTGTACCCCGGAGAGAGTAGAATACGTCGCGGCTGTACATATAATGTCAGATGCTTCCGCTACGTCAATAGAGTACAATTATTATAATTGAAAGAACCACGCTCGTTACGTTTCATATAATACTATAATAACGGGCCTTTTATATACGAGTGACTTCAAATCACTCAAAGCCGGTTCGGTCCCAAAGATCCCTGAAGCCTAGGACTGCCGCGCCGATCGCAGCGACATCTCCGCTCATCTTCGCGGGGCGTACAAGGTGCTGCGGCCAGTTCGAACCGAGATTTATGGAAAGGCGCTTACTGACCTCAACGGCAAAGATTTCAAGGACCGCGGCGGGGAGATTTCCGCCGACAAAGATTGCGTCCAGATCGATTACGCAAGTTGCTGAAAGCAGAGGCAAATACAAAAGATCTGCGGCGCGACCAGTCCAATCATTCAAGACGGCGCGGACCATGGGATCCTCCATGTCTGCGTGATCAATACGGGTTTGAGAGCAGCCTGCGTCATGAAGGGCGCGCGACAGGCCGGCCAGTGAAACAATCGATTCCAGGCTTTGAGCTAGCGCCGTGTTGCTCGACCTGAATGGATTGACGCTTGGGAGAAAGCGCAGTTCCCCACTTTGGCCGCGCGTTCCGCGGATGTAGCGCCGGTTGATCACCAATCCACCTCCGAGCCCGACACTAAGATAAAGATAGAAAAAGCTATTCACCGACTTGCCGGCACCGAAGACCATTTCGCCTATGGCCGCAGCGGCCGCGTCATTTTCTACAACGAGCGGCAAATGCGCATTTTCCGCAAACAAATCTTCAAAGGGAGTTTCGAGCCAGACGCGCTTCAAGTGCGCGTTGGACGCAGGAGCAAAATTGTCGGGCATGGATAGCCCGATACCAACGAGTTTGGCTGGTAGATCGGCGTAATTCTGTTCGATCCAACCATAGGACTTGGCGAAAAGGTGCTTCACTTCCGCTGGCGACGCGAACGTGATCTGCCGCCTGAACGTCTCGCGGACGTGGCCTCCGAAATCGAGTAGAACGATGCTGATGTGATCGCGATCGACATTAACGCCTATCGAATAGGCCGCATCGGGATTTATTGAGAGCAGGGATGTTGGCTGACCGCGCAACCCCTCCCGCTTTCGACCAGCCACCAGGTATTTTTCCTCAAGCAGATCCTGAGAAATCTTAAAAATCGCTGGCGCGGTAAGCCCCGTCAGAGCCGCCAATTCCAGACGCGAGATCGGTTCGTTTGCCCGAACGTGATGCAGTATCAATGCGCGATTATGTACCGCGGCGCGAACGACATTTTGTCCTCGGATCGGCCTTTCCCTTGGCCGCGTAAGGCGCCAGAATTCATCCCGTTCATTGTCGGCGACGCCCTGCGACTGTCCGCCGACTTCAACCCGTGCCCCGCCCAAGATGCGCTCCAAATAACAGCGACATTCCAAGCACAGTTATAATACATGTTTGATAAATTCAATATTCTCGAATACTTATTTTAAATATCATATTATCTGTTTCAAATATTACTAGGTTTTGGCAATTATTACAAAATAGATGATAGCGCTATCAATTTTGCTAAGATCAGATGTCGCTATTTCGCGGACCATTGTTCCGAATATTGACATGCGGCGGAAAAACCGTGTCAGCTGGAGATTCGGAGGCTTTCCGACAATGCCGGGAATTGATCTGCTCTGGTCGCGGGCTTACGCCGAGAGGACGACTTCTGCAATGGAGTGGAGCGCGATCCTTTTGGGCCGAGTTTAGCATCCTTATTTGGCTCGGTAATTGGCCGATAAGACCCCTTGGTTGCGTCACCTTCAAGATGCGCAGTGATTGATTGGAGCTGGTCATATGGTGCCCCTCCAAACTCATGCCAAAACATGGTCTCCCAGGACTTCATTCTCGCGAACAAGTGACTTGCGACGCTCTCTCCCGCCGACGTCAGGGATAGAATGTGCTTGCGACCGTCGACGGGATGGCGCTCGCGTGTCGCCAAGTTCAATTGCACCAGTTCGTCGCATGATCGGGAAATGGTGACCTTGTCGAAACGCGTCAATTTCGCAAGCTCGACTTGCGTGACCCGCCGGTTCTTTTGGATGGCAAGCAAAATGTAGGCATCGACGTCGGTGAGCTTGTGGCCCGTGGCCAGCTCGACGTCGAACTGGCGCCGAATGAGAGCTGCCGCCTTCAAAATTTCGAAATAGATCAGTTTCATTTCCTTGGCCTATTCAGACAGACTCGAAAAGAGTCTTGATCGGCGTCGCCCGGCGATAGAGGCGCCGGCAGTAGCCAATTGCCGCATGAGTTTTACCCTCGCTGGAAAAAGCCGGGGGGGCTTAGACCGCCCCTCCGCAGGCCCTGGGAGGACAATGAACGCGTATCTCGACATGAAGTTCGATTGCTTGAACATGCCCGCTGCCTAAGTTGCCGTCGAAGGTCTCCAGCCAGGCGGCAGCCTTTGCATAATCCTCGAAAGCGCAAATCGTTCGATACTGAGGTGACGCATTCGGCAGCAATAATCTTTCACGCATTACAGGATCGAGACTGACGTAAGCCGTCCTTTTGCCAACATCTCGGCCCCTGGCCAGTCTCTGCCATGCACGGCCAATCACCCTTATTTTTTCCGCGCTCAATGGCTCACTTATCGGCGAGAGATCTACGAGCCAGTCGAGGGTGTAGGCGGTCGCCTCGTCGTTGAACGCATATATAAGGCCTTTTACAAGTTCATCTTGGTTCAAGTCTTCGAGAAATCGAACCACCATCAAACTGTCGGGATAATTGACCGTGAGGGCGATCTTGTCTGGCCCCATTGACTTGCCTCAGGAAGAAGGGTTGGTAGTCAAAACGCCACTGGAAATCGATCGTGAAGCCAATTCAAATTGTCGCGGGACCACGACTAAGGACGGGCAAAAAAGAAGTCTAGATTTTCCTTGACTGATGGTCCAAGTCAAAATTAACGGTGTCGGATATTGAAAAGTTATAGTGCCAACGCTTTGATTGTGCCTCCAAAAGGCGGTTGAAGTTCATACCCTGCCTGGACCATCTACTTACGCCATGCCTTGAAGTGTTCGACCTTTTCGAGTTACTCGGAAAAGGTGGAGGGGGTCTTGGAACGATGTGACCCCCTCCACAATACGCGGGCTGGACGCTTTCCCCGCGGGTTGGACTGTTTCAGCCTGTCATTGCTATGATCCACCAGACCAAATTCATTGCGAAATTCAGTTGGGTTCGACCTGGCGAGGCCTGCCGTTTTCATCAACGGCCACAAATACAAAAATGGCTTCGGTTACTTTGCTAACCGTTTCGCTGCCGCGATCACGCTGATAGGCCTCGACAATAATCTGCATCGACGTACGACCGACCTTGGCCAGGGCGGCGAAGATTGAAACCTCGTCGCCCACCTTCACGGGATGATGGAAGACGACCTTGTCTATCGAAACTGTCGCCGCTCGCCCGTGACAATACCTTGAGGCCACAGACGCGGCCGCAAGGTCCATCTGTCCCACGAGCCATCCGCCGAAGATGTCGCCGTACGGGTTGGTATCCGCTGGCATCGCAGTGACCCGGATGACCGGTTGCTTGTCTGCGGCGATTGTCGACGTCCTGCTCATGTCAGGGTCTGTTCGAATTGAATCACGAGACGGCTTGAGACCAGCCACGCGGACCTGCAACATGTCCTCGTTGAATCCCTGTCAGCGTGCCGTAGAGTTTATCGGTCACCGTGGTTTGAAGGCTGGTGTTGAACCTAAACCCTTCTCCGCGCACCTCGCTGATTGAGACTATGGCGGCGGCTGTGCCACAGGCAAAGACTTCGCGGAGGCTGCCACGCGCGGCGTCGGCGCGCCAGTCGCTGATGCTGTAGGGACGCTCATCAACGCGGTGTCCGTCAAGGCGCGCCAACTCGATGATCGAGTTACGGGTGATGCCTGGGAGGATCGTTCCCGCCAGTGGTGGCGTCGCGATCGATCCATCTTGGAAGACAAAGAAGATATTCATTCCCCCAAGCTCTTCGACCCACCTATGCTCTGTCGCGTCAAGGAAAACCACTTGGTCGCAGCCGTTTGCGGCGGCCTCGGCTTGCGCGAGAAGACTGGATGCGTAGTTGCCGCCGCATTTGGCGGACCCGGTCCCTCCGGGAGCGGCGCGGGAATATCCGGCAGGCACCCAAATCTTCACCGACCGCTTTCCACCTTTGAAGTATCCGCCGACTGGCGATGCGATCACACAAAAAATGAACTCGTTTGAGGGCCTGACACCGAGAAAGGCTTCGCTGGCAAACATGAAGGGGCGCAGATATAGACTGCCCTCGCCTACTGGCACCCAATCCTTATCAACGCGGACCAACTCGTTCACCGCCTCGAGAAAGAGATTTTCCGGGATCTGCGGCATGGCAAGGCGTTCGGCTGATCTGCGAAACCGCTGGGCGTTCTGTTCGGGTCGGAATAGCAAGATTTCGCCGTCGGGACCCCGGTATGCCTTCATGCCCTCAAAGATCTCCTGCGCGTAATGAAGCACCGCACAGGCGGGATCGATCTGGAACGGGGCGCGAGGTTCAATCCGGGCGGAATGCCAGCCCTTAGACGCCGACCAGCGGATCGTGGCCATGTGGTCGGTAAAAACACGACCGAAGCCCGGATCTTTCAAAAGTTCCGCTCGCTCCGAAGCCGAATATGGATTTGGGTGAGGGACAATGGCAAATGACATGGCTTAATCCAATGCATCGAGCAGCGACGTGACGGCGGTTTTGTAGTCCTCAACAAGACCGTAATCCGCGACCTGAAAAATGGGCGCTTCCGGGTCCTTGTTGATGGCAACGACGACCTTTGAATCCTTCATCCCGGCCAAATGTTGGATCGCACCTGAGATGCCGATGGCGATGTAAAGTTCAGGTGCAACGACTTTCCCGGTCTGTCCAACCTGGGCATCGTTTGGCGCATAGCCTGCGTCGACCGCCGCCCGTGAGGCCCCTATGGCCGCTCCCAGTGCGCTGGCCAAGCCGCCGATGACGGTGTCAAACTCTTCCCTGGAGCCAAGCGCCCGGCCTCCCGAAACGACAATACGCGCAGAGGCGAGATCTGGCCGGTCTGATTTAAGGTTTTGGGTCTCGAGGTGTCGCACCCGGGTGAGTGCAGGGCCTGGATTGATCGTTTCGATCCCGGCACTTCCGCCCGTATCTGCAGCGGGCGCAAAGGCGGAGGCACGGACCGTGACGACCTTCTTAATTTCATCCGTCTCGATCGTCTCCAGGGCATTGCCGGCATAGATCGGACGCACATAGCGAGCGCCATTCTGAATCTCGACGACGTCCGATATGATTGAAACGCCGGCAAGCGCGGCCACTCGCGGGGCAAAGTTCTTGCCGGAACTGGTCGCCGGCACGACGACTGCGTCGTAACGGCCGATGATACCATTTACGACGGCCGACACCGCCTCAGCGATATCGTTTCCCAGATCCGGGCTTTCGGCGAGCAAGACCTGCCTGGTACCCGAAACGATTGCGGCTTCACGCGCCGCAGATCGGCAACCCTGTCCATAGACCAGAATATCCATTTCCGAAGTTATGCGCTTCGCAGCCGTAACCGCCCGCAAGGTCGATTCGCGTAGGTGAACACCGTCATGGTCCGCGACCACCAATACCGCCATCTTAGAGCACTCCATGACTTTTGAGTTCGGCGACGAGTTCCGCCGCGGTGGCCACCCTTTTCCCAGCCGTTCGCTTGGGCGGCTCCGTCGTGCTGACAACGCGCAATTTCGGCTGCACCTCGATGCCGTAGGACTCAACGGGACGAACCTCGAGCGGCTTTTTCTTTGCCTTCATGATGTTGGGAAGGCTGGCGTAGCGAGGGTCGTTAAGACGAAGATCTGTGGTGATCACGGCCGGAAGGCGAACCCCCAGGGTCTGTAATCCACCGTCGACTTCGCGGGTTACCCAGGCTTCGCCGTCGACAATTTCGATTTTTGAAGCAAAGGTTGCCTGTGGCCAGTCGAGCAATGCGCTGAGCATCTGGCCGGTCGCATTATTGTCCCCGTCGATCGCCTGCTTGCCCATCAGAACCAGATCAACTGCTTCATCCTCCGCGACGGCTTTCAGCAGTCGGGCGACGGCCAAGGGTTCAACGTCGGAATCTGACTGGATGAGGATGGCACGATCGGCGCCTATGGTCAGCGCCTGAAGTAGCGTGTCCTTCGCCTGAAGGGGACCGATCGACAGCGCCAGTATTTCGGAGGCGACGCCCTTCTCTTTTAATCGCGTCGCCTCCTCGACTGCAATTTCGTCGAAGGGATTGATCGCCATCTTAGTATTGGCGAGGTCTACACCGCTGCCATCGCTTTTGACGCGGGGTTTAACATTCGCGTCAAGCACACGCTTCACCGGAACAAGTATTTTCATCGCATGGCCTCTGGGCTTGCAAAGGTTTTCATTCGCAACCCTGAATTTCAGATCACGAAGAGATCGACATATTCGTTAACCGGCATGGCCTCGAGCGCCATCTGATCCAGCGAAACCTTAAGGATCGCGTCCTGCTGCTTTTTCGGAAAACGCCGCGCGAGATTTATCTTGAACTTCGCTTCAAGGAGCGGAATGCCTTCCTTGCGTCGCAAGCGGTGACCGACCGGATAATCGACGCGGACCTCGTCCAGCAAGGTTCCGTCATTGAGCTCGATCGTCAGGCCATTGGCGATCGAGCGCTTCTCCGGATCATGATAATCGACCGTAAAGCTGGGATCCTCGACGCAATGGATCTTGGCGCGAAGGGTGTCGATGCGTTCGTCCCTGGCCACGGCGTCCTCATAGTCAGATGCGGTGAGCCGGCCGAAGATCAAAGGGACAGCGACCATATACTGGATGCAATGGTCACGGTCGGCCGGGTTATCGAGCGGACCCGTCTTGTCGATGATTCGGATACAGGCTTCGTGGGTTCGAATGCTGACCGACTTTATGTCGTCGACCGTCTTGCCCATGTCGGCCAGCCTCTTGTGAAGGGTCATGGCCGCTTCGACGGCGGTTTGCGAATGGAACTCGGCCGGGAAGCTGATCTTAAACAGCACGCTTTCCATGACGTAGCTGCCATAGGGGCGTTGGAACTTGAACGGCTGCCCCTTGAACAGCACGTCGTAGAAACCCCAGGTCTTGGCCGTCAGGACGGACGGGTAGCCCATCTCGCCCTTGTGCACCATCAGAGCCAGCCTGACCGCGCGCGAGGTGGCATCGCCCGCTGCCCATGACTTGCGAGAGCCAGTATTGGGCGAATGACGATAGGTGCGCAAGGATTGACCGTCGACCCAGGCCAGCGACACGGCATCGATGATTTCATCGCGGGTGAGGCCCAACATTTGCGCCACGACGGCAGTAGATGCCACCTTGACCAGAACGACGTGATCAAGGCCGACGCGGTTGAAACTGTTTTCAAGTGCGATACAACCCTGGATCTCGTGGGCCTTGATCATTCCCGTCAGGACGGCCTTCATGGTCAGTGGCGGCTTGCCGGCAGCGACAGCGTTTCGCGACAACCAGTCAGCTACCGCCAGGATCCCGCCAAGATTATCGGACGGGTGACCCCATTCAGCCGCAAGCCATGTGTCGTTGAAATCAAGCCAGCGGATCATGGCCCCGATGTTGAAGGCCGCCTGAACGGGATCGAGCTGGAATTGCGTGCCCGGAACCTTAGCGCCGTGGGGCACAACGGTTTCAGGTACAATGGGGCCCAAGAGCTTGGTGCACGCCGGATAGTCGAGGGCTTCAAGCCCGCATCCCAAGGTGTCGATGAGACAATTGCGGGCCGTCTCGTAGGCCAAGTCTGACTTGATCTTATAGTTGACGACATAGTCAGCGATGTCGACGAGAACGCGATCGGGATCGGGGCGGACGTTGGAAACCTGGGTGGACATTCGCGGTTCTCACATTGACAATTGTTAAAAGAAAAGATGGAGGGAGCCTTGAAGGGGGAGGACGAGGCTCCCTCCCAGCGGCGGACCCCTCACTTGGGCCGCCGATCCGCTTCCCTGCCCTTTTTCAACGACGACGCGACGTACGGCTAAAGACGGCGCGGCGTCAGGGAAGCGAATTACGATTAGGGGCGCTGGTTTAGAGGCACGAAGGGCTTGTCTTCCGGCCCAATATAGTGGGCGTTGGGGCGGATGATCTTGCCGTCGATGCGCTGTTCGATGATGTGCGCCGACCAGCCGGAGGTGCGCGAAATGACGAAGACCGGCGTGAACATGTTCGTCGGCACACCCATCATGTGATAACTGACTGCAGAGAACCAATCGAGATTGGGGAACATCTTCTTGATGTCCCACATCACGCTCTCCAGCCGCTCGGCAATGTCGAACATCTTCATGTTGCCGGCCTCTTCGCTAAGCGATTTCGCCACATTCTTGATGCAGGTGTTGCGCGGATCACCCGTGGTATAAACCGGGTGGCCGAAGCCGATGATGACTTCCTTGGCTTCAACACGGCGGCGAATATCGGCTTCGGCCTCATCCGGCGTGTCGTAGCGCTTCTGGGTCTCGAAGGCGACCTCGTTGGCGCCGCCATGCTTAGGGCCGCGGAGCGCACCGATGGCCCCAGTAATCGCGCTATAGAAATCCGATCCCGTGCCGGCGATGACGCGGGCCGCAAAGGTCGAGGCGTTGAACTCATGCTCGGCGTAGAGGATGAGCGAGGTGTGCATCGCCCGGACCCACGAGTCCCGCGGCTTTTCTCCGTGCAGAAGGTGCAGGAAGTGGCCACCGATCGTGTCGTCGTCGGTCTGGGTTTCAATGCGCGTGCCGTTATGGCTGAAGTGGTACCAATAAAGCAGGATTGAGCCGAAGGAAGCCATCAGCCGGTCAGCGATGTCGCGGGCTCCCGGATGATTGTGATCGTCCTTTTCTGGCAGGATGCAGCCGAGGACACTGGCGCCGGTTCGCATGACATCCATCGGATGTGTCGCAGCAGGCAGGGTTTCCAGCGCATCCATGACCGCCGCCGGCAGGCCGCGCAGGCTCTTGAGCTTCGTCTTGTAAGCGGTCAGTTCGGCGCGGTTCGGCAGCTTGCCGTGGACCAGCAGATAGGCGATTTCCTCGAATTCCGACGTCGCCGCCAGGTCCAGGATGTCATAGCCGCGATAGGCCAGGTCGTTGCCGGTGCGCCCGACGGTGCACAAAGCCGTATTGCCGGCGACCGTGCCCGAAAGAGCGACGGACTTCTTGGGTTTGAAGGTGGTGGGTTCCGCGGACGCGTCCATTGGCCTATTTCCTGGTACTATTTGTTGGTATTGAAGATGGCGTCGAGGCGGTCTTCAAAGGCGTAATAGCCGATCGCCTTGTAGAGCTCGTCGCGGGTCTGCATGGTGTCGAGCACCGCCTTCTGGTGGCCGTCGCGGCGGATGGCGGCATAGACATTCTCCGCCGCTTTGTTCATGGCGCGAAAGGCCGACAGCGGGTAGAGCTGGATCGCCACACCGGCCGAGGCCAGTTCCTCCCGGGTGAACAGCGGCGTCTTGCCGAATTCGGTGATATTGGCGAGCACCGGCACCTTCACGGCATCGACGAAGCGGCGATAGGTATCGAGATCGTAGGCGGCCTCGGCGAAAATGCCGTCGGCGCCGGCCTCGACGCATTTGATGGCGCGCTCGATGGCCGCATCCACCCCGTGCACGGCGATGGCATCGGTGCGCGCGATCAGGAAGAAGTCGGGATCGGTCTTGGCATTGGCGGCGGCCTTGACGCGGTCGACCATTTCCTCGGTCGAGACGATCTCCTTGCCCGGACGGTGGCCGCAGCGCTTGGCGCCGACCTGGTCCTCGATATGGCAGGCCCCGGCGCCGAACTTGATTAGCGACTTGACCGTGCGCTCGATATTGAAGGCCGACGGCCCAAAGCCGGTGTCGATATCGACCATCAGCGGCAGGTCGCAGACGTCGGTGATGCGGCGGACATCGGTCAGCACGTCATCCAGCGTATTGATGCCGAGATCGGGCAGGCCCAGCGACCCGGCTGCGACGCCGCCGCCCGACAGATAGATGGCGCGGTAGCCGGCGCGTTTGGCCAGAAGCGCATGGTTGGCATTGATGGCGCCGACGACCTGAAGCGGATGTTCCGCGGCGAGCGCTTCACGGAATTTACGACCGGCACTCATTTGCTCATCCTTAGGGCGCCGTCCAGCCGGATCGTTTCGCCATTTAAATACGGGTTTTCGATAATGTGGCAGGCAAGAGCTGCGTACTCGTCGGGGAGGCCAAGGCGGCGCGGATGAGGTATGGCGGCTGCCAAGCCGTCCTGCACCTCTTGCGTAAAGCCGGCCATCATAGGTGTCATGAAGGTGCCAGGCGCGATCGTCATGACCCGGATTTGCCGATCGGCGAGATCGCGGGCCAGGACGATGGTCATACCGGCAACGCCGGCTTTTGACGCGGCATATGCCGCCTGTCCCGTCTGGCCTTCGAATGCGGCAACAGAAGCGGTATTGATAATGACACCGCGTTCCTCACCCATGGGTTCATTGCCCGCTAAACGCTCAGCAAAAAGACGCAACACGTTGAAGGTACCGATCAAATTGACGCGGACGACCTTTTCGAAGAGGTCAAGCGAGTGGGTGCCCTTGCGACCGACGATACGCGCCGCAGGCGCAATCCCCGCACAGTTCACAAGAATTCGAGGCAAATCGATCGCCGCTTCAGCTGCATCCAGTCCGGCCAGGACCTGTTCTTCCGAGGTCACATCCACGGCGCAAAACTTGGCGCCGATCGCCTCGGCGGCCTCGCGAGCGTCCGCGGATTCCAGATCGAAAATCGCAACTCGCGCACCCTTGTCGATCAGGGCGCGCGCCGTTGCATATCCCAGGCCGGACGCGCCACCCGTCACAACCGCTGACAGCTCTTCAATATTCAAGCCCACTAGACAACCTCCACAGCTATAGCGGTCGCCTCGCCGCCGCCGATGCAAACGCCGGCGACGCCGCGCTTTAAACCCCTTTGCTTCAGTGCGTGGACGAGGGTGACAATGATGCGGGCGCCCGATGCGCCGATGGGATGGCCCAAGGCACACGCCCCCCCATGAACATTGAGCTTCTCGTGTGGGATGCCGAGGTCGCGCATCGCTATCAGAGCCACGACCGCGAAGGCTTCGTTGATTTCGAAGAGGTCGACCTCGTCCATCCTCCAGCCGACCTTGTCGAGCAGCTTGCCGATGGCGCCAACCGGCGCACGGGCGAACCACGACGGTTCTTCTGCGTGGCTGGCATGACCAACAACACGAGCCAGCGGAGTTAGCGCGCGCCTGTCGGCAACTGACGCCCTGGTCATAAGCAACGCTGCCGCGCCATCGGAAATAGAGCTTGAATTGGCTGCTGTTACAGTGCCATCCTTGGCAAAGGCCGGCTTCAAGGTCGGAATTGTTTCCGGCCGTGCCTTTTGCGGCTGCTCGTCGCGCCGGATGGTGCCAGTCTTTCCCGCGTCGACCGGTGCAATTTCACTCAAAAACCAGCCCTCAGCCTCGGCCTTCAGCGCGCGGCTAAGGGAACTCAGGGCATAGTTGTCCTGCGTGTCCCGAGTGAACTGGTAGTGGGTCGCCGCATCCTCAGCAAAGGCCCCCATAAGCTTGCCGCGTTCATAGGCGTCCTCGAGACCGTCCAGGAACATGTGATCCTTGACCTCTCCATGCCCCATGCGCATGCCCGCCCGCGCCTTTGGCAGAAGGTACGGTGCGTTGCTCATGCTCTCCATGCCGCCCGCGACGACAATTTCGGCTGAGCCGGCCGCCAGGGCGTCGAAGCCCAGCATGGCGGCTTTCATACCCGAGCCACACATCTTGTTGACCGTTGTCGCGGGCACACTGACGGGCAGGCTCGCGGCCAGCGCCGCCTGGCGCGCAGGGGCCTGACCGAGCCCCGCCGGCAGGACGCAGCCCATGAGCGTTTCATCGACGGCTTCGGGCGGCACAGGGCCCAACACAGCGCGAATTGCGGCAGCGCCAAGCTGAGGCGCGGTGACGGTGGCAAAGTCACCTTGAAAACCACCCATGGCTGTGCGGGCTGCACCAACGATAACAATTGAATCAGAGTTCATTGTCAATCCTGCGGCTAGGCGGCTTTTGAAACGCGTTGAGCGGCAATCATGCGCTCGGCCATGTCGTCAGCGACGCGGTGGGTGGCGACGCCCCTGCGTTGAGACTCCGCGAAGATCTCACCCAGCGTCGCCGGGATCTGTTCGATCTTCTTGATGGCGTAGTCCGCCTTTTCCTTGAGGATTTCGCCCGCAATATTGATGACGCCGCCGGCATTGATGACATAGTCCGGCGCGTAAAGAATTTGCCGGTCGAAGAGACCTTGTCCGTGGGCGGGCGCCAACAACTGGTTATTGGCTGCACCCGCGACGACCTTCACCTTAAGTTCGCTGAGCGTCTCATCATTGATGACGCCACCCATCGCACAGGGCGCGAACACGATCGCGGGTGTCGAATAGATTTCGTTGGGAGCAACGCCGATCACGCCAAGCGTCGATACGGCCGCTTCGACGCGCTTGGTGTCGATATCGGTGGCATGGACAATGGCGCCATCGGCCAGGAGTAGCCTGCACAATTCCGTCCCGACCGCGCCCAAGCCCTGCACGGCGATCGACAAATTTCTGAGACTTTCGGTGTTGAGGCGGACCGCAACGGCCTTTTTCAGGCCAAGGTAAGTTCCAAGCGCGGTTTTCGGCGACGGGTTGCCGCTGCCTCCCTTCTTGATGTCTGACAGACCTGCGACGTATGGCGAAATGCTTGCCATGAGATCAGCGTCTTGTTCGCTGATCCCCATATCTTCGGCGGTGATATATCGGCCGCCAAGGTAATTCAGTTGCTTGGCGAATGCGCGCAGCAGGTCATCGGACTTGTCGACGCGGCTGTCACCTATGATCACCGACTTACCGCCGCCAAAAGGTATTCTCGCCAGCGCGTTTTTGTAACTCATCCCTTTTGACAAGCGCAGCACGTCCTCGACGGCCGCCTGTTCGGACAGGTAGGGCCACATCCGGCATCCGCCGAGCGCAGGTCCCAAAGCCGTGCTGTGTATCGCTATGATGGCTCGCAGTCCGGAAGGGACATCGCGGACGATCACAACCTGTTCGTGATCCGCGAATGAGTCTGATGTGTAAATGCCCATTGTCCTCGTGCTCCTGTTGCTCAAAGACCGCGACTGATAATCATGCGTTGGATATCGCTCGTACCTTCGTAGATCTGGCATACGCGCACGTCGCGATAGATGCGCTCGACATGGTATTCAGACAGGTAGCCGTATCCGCCCAGCGTCTGCACGGCCGCGGAGCACACAGCCTCGGCCGTCTCCGATGCCACCAGCTTCGCCATGCAGGCCTGTTGCAAACAAGGCTCTCTCGCGTCCTTCAATGCGGCGGCATGCAGGACGAGCTGGGTTGCGGCTTCAAGGCGCGCGGCCATGTCGGCCAGTCGGAAACCCACAGCCTGGTGCTCAAAGATGGGCTTGCCGAAGCTTTCACGTGTCTTGGCGTAGTCGATGGCGTAATTGAGCGCGGCCCTGGCCATGCCGGCGCTCTGCGCGGCTATGCCAATCCGCCCGGATTCAAGGTTGGCCAGCGCAATGCGATACCCCTCCCCTTCCTGCCCTAGCAGACAGTCAGACGGGACGACCATGTTATCGAAACGGACGGCGCACGTATCCGATGCGGTCTGTCCCATCTTGTGTTCGACTTTGTCGACAATGAAGCCTTCCAGATCGGTAGGGACGACAAAGGCCGACAGGCCTTTCTTGCCAGCCCCCGGATCGGTAACGGCGAACACGATCGCCGTCTTGGCGACACGGGCCGATGTGATGAACTGCTTGGTCCCCGAGAGAATATAGCTGTCCCCTTCCCGCCGCGCCCGGCTTCTAAGAGCTGAGGCGTCAGAGCCGGCTTCGGGCTCGGTAAGGCAAAAAGCACCAATATGATCGCCGCGCGCGAGCGGGCGAAGGAACTGTTCCTTTTGCGCCACGGTACCAGTAGACAGGAGGACGGCGCACACCGGGGAATTGGTCACGCTCATGAGCGTTGAAAGGGCACCGTCACCCCCCGCGATTTCCATCAGCGCCAGGGCATAGGAAACGTAGTCGGCACCTACGCCGTCGTAGTCCGGCGGTACGGTCATCCCGAAAAACCCGAGGGACGCCATTTCCCTCAGCACGTCTGCCGGAAAGCCACCCGCTGCGGCCCAATCGGCCGCGAACGGCCGAATTTTCTCGCGGGCGAACGTTCTCGCCATGTCACGGATCAGGACCTGTTCGTAGCTGAGGATCATGACGGGTCACACATGGATGGCATGCCCCAACGCCTTCAGTGACGCTTCGTGGAAGGTCTCCGACAATGTCGGATGCGCATGGATAATGCCCGCCACATCCTCAAGCACGAGGCCCGTCTCGATGGCCTGGGTAAAGGTCGCCGAAAGCTCCGAGATGTGCTGTCCGACCGCCTGGACACCGACGATGCGGTGGCTTTCCTTAAGCGCAACGACGCGAACGAAGCCCCCGTCGTCGCCTGCCGCCATGGAAAGTGCACGGCCATTGGCGGCCAACGGGAAGACACCCAAAATAGTGTCAGGCGTAACGGGTCCCTTGCCGACACTGACGATTTCCGGCTCCGTGAAACATACGGCCGGGATGGCAACAGGATCAAAATGACGACGGTGACCTGCGATGATTTCGGCAACCATCTCGCCCTGGGCTGACGCCTTGTGTGCCAGCATGGGTTCGCCAACTAAGTCGCCGATCGCCCAGACGTTTTTCGTCGATGTCGCGCAGCGATCGTCGACCTTGACAAACCGACCATCCATTTCGATGGCCATCTCTTCCAGTCCCCAGCCCTGGGTCGCGGGCTTGCGCCCCACGGTGACCAGAATCTTATCCGCCGGCAAAACAAGCTGCTCACCGGCCTTCGTTTCAATCCCCAGTCCCTCCATTTCCAGGCCGGTCGCCTTGGCTTGGAGGTGAACTTCGACACCATGAGTCTCGAGCCACCTAAGTACCGGCTCGATCAGCTTTGCGTCATAGAGCGGCAGGATGCGGTCCATGGCTTCGACCACTGTGACATTGGCGCCAAGCTTGGCGAAGGCAATGCCGAGTTCCAGCCCGATATAGCCGGCGCCGACTACGACGAGGCGGTCGGGGAGTTTCGGCAGGGACAGAGCTTCCGTCGAGGAAATGACCTTGCCGCCAAACGGCAGGAAGGGGAGCTCGATCGGCACGGAACCCGTCGCCAAGATGACATGCTCGGCGTTGACCGTGACCTCGCCGTCGGCTGTTGCAACGTGGCAGGTCTTGGCGTCGCTGAACCGTCCATAACCGCTCAAGGTCCGGACCTTGGCCCGCTTAAGCAAGGCGGCGACCCCGGTGTTAAGGCGGTCGACGACACTTTCCTTCCAGCTCACGGTTTCGGCCAGGTCAATCTGGGGCGCGGTCTTCAGGCGGATGCCAAAATGGCTGCGCATCGCGGCAGCTTCCATCTGCTCGTAGATGCCCGCGACGTGGATCAACGCCTTCGAGGGGATGCAGCCGCGGATAAGGCAAGTCCCGCCGACACGGTCGCCTTCCACCAGTACCGTTTCCAGGCCGAGTTGGCCGCACCGGATGGCGGCGACATAGCCGCCCGGTCCGCCGCCAACGACGAGCACCTTTGTCTGGATCGTTTCAGTCATCGTCAGTCCACAAACAAAAGGGCGGGGCGCTCGATCAGCCGTTTCATGCGCTGAATAAAGCTGGCGGCATCATGGCCATCGACGATGCGATGATCGAAAGAACTCGACATGTTCATGAGGGTACGAACGACAATTTGGCCGTCCCTGACGACCGGACGGTCGACCAGCTTGTTCGGACCAATGATCGCAACCTCGGGCGCGTTGATGACCGGTGTGTGGGCGATACCACCAAGTGTTCCGAGGCTCGTCAGTGTGACCACGGAACCAGAAAGCTCATCGCGCGCGGCTGTTCCGTCCCGCGCGGCCTGGGTGACCCTTTGCATTTCCCGAGCGCAGTCCCAGATGTCACGCGCCTCGGCGTGACGAACGATCGGAACCATAAGCCCCGCCGGCGTCTGCGTCGCGATCCCGACATGAACACCCTCATAACTGTAGAGGATGTTGGCCTCGTCATCGTATCTTGAGAACAGCTTCGGGAATTCGGCCTGCAAGCGGACCAAGGCGCGGATGAAAAACGGTAGAAGCGTCAGTTTTGGCCGATCTGCCGCGCGCTCCGCGTTCATCTCCTTGCGCAACGCTTCCAAGTCTGTGAGATCGAACTCTTCAACATAGGAATAGTGGGGAATGCGACGTTTGGCCTCCTGCATTTTCTCGGCGATCTTTCGCCGCATGCCGATGATTTTGGTCTCGGTGACGCCGGCGCGCGCAACATTAGCGGAAGGGCCCACGGGAGCGGACGGCTTCCCTCCATTGGCGATGAACGCGTCGAGATCCTCGGGGGTAATTCTCCCGCCGGGCCCGCTTCCGGGCACAAATTGAAGCGAAATGCCGAGCTCAAATGCCCGGCGACGCGTCGCTGGCGCCGCCAGCGGATCCGCGTGCTCTCCGCGCAACGAAGATATTGTGTCAGCCGAAGGAGCTAACTTCGTTCGGACGGCCTTTTCAGGTTCTGGCACCCTTTGTGGCGCCGCTTGCGGACGCGCAACCTCAGGCTCAGGCGGGGTCTTAGCATCCTTAACTTTGGCTTCGGGAACCGGACTGGCGCCGGCCTTTGCGTTGCCCGCACCCTCGACCTCGATTTCGAGCAGGACGGCGCCCACGGCCATCATACTGCCGGGCTCTCCGAAGGTTGCCTTCACGACCCCCGACACAGGAGACGTCATGTCGACGGTCGCCTTATCCGTCATGACATCGAGCATGGCCTGGTCTTCTTTGATGGTGTCGCCCGGCTTAACGTACCAAGCGGAAATCTCGGCCTCGGCGATGCCTTCGCCGATATCGGGGAGACGAAATTGGAAAAGGCCCATGGCTAGTTCTCCAGGCTGGCGCGAAGGGCGGCAATCACGCGGGCCGGGCCCGGGAAGTAGTCCCATTCAAATGCGTGAGGGTAAGGCATGTCCCAGCCGGCGACGCGCCGGACCGCGCTCTTCAGATGATAGAAGCATCTCTCTTGAACCAGAGCCGATAATTCGGCACCGAAACCCGCATAACGCGACGCCTCATGGACAATGACGCAACGGCCCGTCTTTTTGACCGAGGCGACGATGGCTTCGATATCCAGCGGGACGATTGAGCGCAGATCGATCAGCTCGGCGTCGATGCCGCACTCTTCGATTGCCGAAAGCGAAACGTGCACCATTGTGCCGTAAGCCAGGACCGTCACGTGCTTGCCTGCCCGCACCGTCGCCGCCTTGCCGAGCGGCACCGTGTAATACCCTTCGGGGACTTCCGCCATGGCATGGCCCGCCCAGGTCTTAACCTGCTCGTCCGGTCGACCGGAGAACGGACCATTGTAGATGCGCTTCGGCTCCAGAAAGACGACCGGATCCTCACACTCTATCGACGCAATGAGCAGGCCCTTGGCGTCGTAGGGGTTCGACGGAATAATCGTTTTGAGGCCGGTAACATGGGCGAAAATCGCCTCGGGGCTCTGGCTATGGGTCTGGCCGCCAAAGATGCCCCCGCCATAGGGCGAGCGAACCGTGATCGGGGCGGTAAATTCGCCGTTTGAGCGGTAGCGCAGGCGCGCAGCTTCCGAGACAAGTTGCTCGAACGCCGGCAAAATGTAGTCGGCGAACTGAATTTCGGCGATCGGACGCAAGCCATAGGCCGCCATGCCGATGGCCGTGGCGATGATGCCCCCTTCAGAAATCGGCGTATCAAAGCAGCGCTTTAAGCCATATTTGGCTTGCAGCTTATCGGTGACGCGAAAAACGCCGCCGAAATAACCGACGTCCTCGCCGAATACCAGTGCGTCCGGGTTCGTCTCGAGGACTACATCCAAGGCGCTGTTCAGCGACTGGATCATGTTCATCGTCTTTACGGCCGCGGACGATGACGATATCTTCTGGGCTGAATCTTCCGCCATCTCTCAGATCCCCATCTCGCGACGTTGTTCAACCAGACGCCAGTCCGGTTCGGCGAAAACCTCTTCGAACATCGTCTTAAGCGGCGGCTTGGACTTGCCGAGCGTGCCGATCGCTTCCCCTTCCTTCACCGCGGCCCGGATTATTTCGTCGAGTTCGTTCGTCAAAGCCTCATGTTGGTCGTCATCCCACTCACCGATAACGATGAGGTGTTGTTTCAGCCGCTCGATCGGGTCGCCCAGCGGCCAATGGTTCGCTTCGTCCGCGGGGCGGTACTTGGTTGGGTCATCACTGGTCGAGTGGCCGGATGCGCGATAGGTGAAAAGCTCGATGAGCGTGGCGCCATGATTGGTACGGGCCCGTTCCGCCGCCCACTTCGTCGCGGCCCAGACCGCCAGGAAGTCGTTGCCGTCAACCCGCAATCCGGGCACGCCGTACGCAAGAGCCTTCGCCGCGAAGGTAGTGGCTTCGCCACCGGCGATCCCCGAGAAGGTCGATATGGCCCACTGGTTGTTTGTGACACAAAGAATCACCGGGGCGCGATAGACGGACGCAAACGTCATGGCCTCGTGGAACGCACCTTCAGCGGTTGAGCCTTCGCCGATATAGCCCAGCGCAATCTTATCGTCGCCCTTGTAGGCAGAGGCCATAGCCCAGCCAACGGCATGGCCGAAACGGGTGCCGAGATTGCCAGAGATCGAATAGAACCCGTAGTCGCGCGCGGAGGTCAAAATCGGCAGCTGCTTGCCCCGCAGCGGATCGGCAGCGTTTGAAAAGAGTTGGTTGACCATGTGCAAGGGCGGATAATCGCGCGCCCACAGCCAGCTCATGACGCGGTAGGTCGGAAAACACATATCATGAGCGCCCAACGCCAGCGCCGGGGCCGCCCCGATCGCCTCCTCACCCGTCGACTTCATATAAAAACTGATTTTCCCTTGGCGATGCGCTCGAAATAAACGATCGTCGAACAACCGGGTCATCATCATGGCGCGCAGGCCCTTGCGCAGCACGTCGGCATCGAGCTTCGGATCCCATGGCCCCACGGCGTGGCCCTGGTCGTCCAACACACGGATCAGGGTGTATGGCAGGTCCCGCATCTCCGACTCTTGCGCCGCCGTATCCGGCCGCCTGACCGCGCCGGCAGCCGCCACATCGAAATGCTCAAAACTAACCGGATCGCCAGGTCGAGCTGTCGGCTCAGGTATATGAAGCTCAAGCTTGGGAAGATTATCCATGTGGCTCCCTGCCATTTATTGTCCCGCGCTCACTCATTGCTCGCGCTTTTCGATAGTTTCGCACGAAACTAATCCGAAGCAAGGCGTCTTGCGCGTTTCGCCAGACAGAAAATTGTGATTGCCTCAGGACGCGAAGGACCGGAAAGCATCCAAGTTCAGATGCTTTCCGCCTCTTGGGCCGCAACAGCTACCGCCAAATTCATTGTCGACCCGGGAACCTTATCGCGAAGGGCCCTAGGGTGTCCCTGCAAAGACTGCCGCCAAACGGCGTCCGTTTGGAGGAATCCCCCAACTTGAGGCAGCTTTTTGGAGAGTAGCCCCGACAGGGGCGGCTGGGCTAGGCGAATCCCCGGCATCCCGCCGCTTGGAGATCAACGATGGCTGAAAGCCGCAGCGCGCTTATCGGCGAAAGCCGCCATACCCTCTTTTTGGTCTTCCGTCGCAAAGGTGGCGTGCCACAGCCGCCGCTCGACATGGATACCTTCGCGCAGGCTGGTCTCGTAAGCGGTATTGACGGCTTCTTTTGCAAGATAAACGACCGGACGCGACAGAGCAGCGATCTGCGTCGCGACCTTTATCGCCTCCTCCACCAAATCGGCGGCCGGGACAATGCGGCTGACAAGACCGCAACGCTCGGCCTCGATCGCATCCATCATCCGGCCGGTGAGAACCATTTCCATCGCCTTGGATTTGCCGACGAAGCGCGTTAGGCGTTGAGTGCCCCCGGCGCCGGGGATCGTGCCGATCTTTATTTCCGGCTGCCCGAACTTGGCGGTGTCCGCCGCCAGGATGAAATCGCACATCATCGCCAATTCGCAACCGCCGCCTAAGGCGAATCCAGCAACCGCGGCAATCACCGGCTTGCGCGCCCGGCTGACCTCTTCCCAATTGCGCGTAATCAGGTCCCCGAGGTAGGCGCTGATAAAGGTCTGGGACTGAAGCTCCTTGATATCCGCGCCGGCGCAAAAGGCGCGTTCGCTTCCCGTGAGAACAAGGGCGCCGATCTCTGGATCCGCTTCGGCTTCCTTGACGGCCGAAGTCAATTCATCCATCAGCTGATTGCAGAGCGCGTTGAGGGCCTTCGGTCGGTTAAGCGTGATAAGCGCGACCGCACCCCGCTTTTCTACCAGGATCATTTCAAACGGCATGGTTGTCTGCTCCGAGCATTTTGATCATTGCGGAAAAATCGAGCCCGCCCAGGCCCGCGCCATCCATCAGGGCATAAAGTGCGGTCGCTTCGGCACCCAAAGGCGTCGTCGCGGCGACCTCAAGCGCGGCCTGCTGGGCCAGGCGCAGATCCTTAAGCATCAATTTCGCGGCAAATCCGCCAGCATAGTCGCGGTTCGCCGGAGACGTCGGGACAGGTCCTGGCACCGGGCAATAGCTATTCAGTGACCAGGATGATGCGGTCGATACGCTGGCGATATCGAAAAGTTTCTGATCGGTCAGCCCGAGCTTGCGCCCCAGGGCAAACGCCTCGCAGATGCCGATCATGGTAATGCCGAGCGCCATGTTGTTACACATTTTGGCCGCCTGACCGCAACCCGACGGCCCGGCGTGAATGATGGACTTACCCATATGCTCAAGCATGGGTCGGGCGCGTTCAACGGCGGCATCGGTGCCGCCCACCATGAACGTCAAGGTCCCAGCCGCTGCCCCTCCGACGCCACCGGACACCGGTGCATCGAGAAAGTCTAGGTTTGCCGACGCAGCGCTCGCCGCCACCTCACGGACTGTGGCAACGTCAATGGTCGATGAATCGATCAGCACGGTGCCGGGTTTAACCCAGGAGATAAGCCCTTCATCGCCGAGATAGAGCTCGCGCACGTGCCTGCCGGTCGGCAACATCGAAATCACGACGTCGGCGAATTCGACGGCATTCAAGGCGGACTTAGCCGCAACGCCTCCCTTCGCGGCAAGCGCTTGGCCGGCACTTTCCTGCAGGTCAAATCCGTAGACAGTCACGCCTTGCGCGAGAAGATTGCCGGCCATGGGCAGGCCCATATTGCCAAGGCCGATAAACGCAATGTGTGTCATAGGGGCAGGTTTCCATGTGGCAAGGGTTCAAAATAGGCGGCGATCTCGGCATCGGTTACGTCACGCAAGGAAGACGGTGACCATTTCGGCGCCTGATCCTTATCGATGAGCAGCGCGCGAACACCCTCAAAGAAATCGGGCTTTTGAAGCACCCGAGATACGATGCGAAATTCCATCTTCATGACCTCGTCGAAAGAACGGCCTGCGGCCCGCTTTTGGGCCTCGAGCGACAATTTCAGGCTTGTCGGGGACATGCGGGCGAGCGTCTCCAGACACGCCTGGCTCCACTCCGTTTTTTGAGCCTGCAGCGCCAGAACGATGGCTTCCAGGCTATTGAGAGAGAAAATGTCGTCGATCATCGGCCGAGCCGCCGTCAGCTCTGAGGTGCCTGGATTGCTGGCAAAGCTTGAGAGGAGCAAATCGATCTTATCAGTGTGCCCGGGCAGGGCCCGAAGAAAGGGCGGTAACAGGTCTGCAGGAACAAAATGGGTCGCGACGCCGGCGGCGAGGGCATCGGCTGCCTTCAGCCGGTGTCCCGTCAGGCCGAGATAGGGACCGACGGCACCCGGCATTCGCGAGAGATAATATGAACCTCCGACATCGGGAAACATTCCAATCGCGGTTTCCGGCATAGCCCACAATGTCCGGTCAGAAGCGATACGATACTTGGCGGGCGCCGAAATGCCGACGCCCCCTCCCATGGTGATGCCGTCGATGAGCGCGATATAGGGTTTGGGAAAGTGATAGATTTCACTGTCCAAGAGGTATTCCTCGCGGAAGAAGTCCGTGGGCACCGGTCCCGATTTGCGTGCATCATAGAGCGCCCGAATATCGCCGCCGGCGCAGAAGGCTTTGCCGCCAATGCCTCGGACAACGACGGCTCGTAAGGTGGCGTCGGTTGCCCATAGGCCCAGGGCCATTCGCATGTCCTTGATCATACCAAGCGAAAGCGCGTTCAACGCCTTTGGACGGTTAAGGGTGATCCAGCCGATGCCATCGTGGACTTCGGAAATCAGTTCGGGATCGGAGTTATCGTTTTGATCAGGCATGGCATGCCAACAGCTTTCGCGCGATGATCACGCGCATGATCTGGTTCGTACCTTCCAGGATCTGGTGGACGCGGACGTCACGAAGGAAGCGTTCGACCGGGTAATCCATCAGATAGCCGTATCCTCCGAAGAGCTGCAGGGCTTCGTTGACAACCTTAAAGCCGACGTCCGTAGCGAAGCGCTTGGCCATGGCGCAGTGCTGCGTGGCTTCGGGCGCGCCCGCGTCAAGGCTCGCCGCAGCGCGATAAAGCAACAATCGAGCGGCCTCGATTTCGGTCGCCATATCAGCCAGGGTGAACTGCACCGCTTGAAACTCGCCGATGACCTTTCCGAATTGCTTGCGGGTCCTGACGTGCTCAAGCGCGAGATCGAGGCAGACCTGAGCCGCGCCCAGCGAGCAGGCGCCAATATTGATCCGCCCTCCGTCGAGACCGCGCATGGCTATAGCAAATCCTTCGCCTTCTGCGCCCAGTCTGTTGGTTATCGGGACACGGCAGTTGTCGAACATGACGCTGGAGGTCGGCTGGGAATGCCATCCCAACTTCTCTTCCTGCTTTCCAAAGCTCAAACCTTCCGTGCCGCTCTCGACAACGAGACACGAAATACCCTTCGGACCATCGCCGCCGGTCCGCACCATGACCACGTAGACGTCGGAGCGTCCTCCGCCCGAGATAAATGCTTTGGCGCCGTTGACGACATAATGATCCCCCGACCGCACAGCCCGTGTGGTTAGGGCTGCGGCGTCCGAGCCGGCATTGGGCTCGGTGAGACAATAGGAAGCGAAACTCTCCATCGCGCAAAGCCCAGGCAAAAGCTTGCGCCTTAATGCGTCGCTACCGTAGCTGTCGATCATTCCCGCGGCCATGTTGTGGATCGACAGGTAAGCCGACGTTGAAGGACAGGCCGTGGCCAGGGCTTCGATGATAATCGCGCAATCAAGTCTTCCAAGGCCCGAGCCGCCGACATCATCGCGAACATAGATCCCGCCAAAACCCAAAGCAGCAGCTTCCCGCAGGGTCGTCTCCGGGAAGATGTGCTCTACGTCCCACCGAGCGGCCTGAGGCGCCATCTGCTCCTCGGCGAAGACCCGAGCTGTGTCCTGAAAAGCGACCTGATCCGGCGTCAGCGAGAAATCCATGCGTCCGTCCTATTTCATGGTGGGAATAATGAAGGCCTGGTCGCCGATATCACCCTCGGGCCAACGCTGGGTCACGGTCTTGGTCTTCGTATAGAACCTGACACCATCGGTCCCATACTGATTCAGGTCGCCAAAACCCGAACGCTTCCAACCGCCAAAGGAGTGATAGGCCACCGGTACCGGAATAGGTACGTTGATGCCCACCATGCCGACATTGACCTTTTGAGCAAATTCGCGAGCCGCAGGGCCGCTGCGGGTAAAGATCGCGACCCCGTTCCCATAGGGATGCGAACTGGCGAGACTGGTTGCCTCGTCCAGGCTCTCGGCGCGTACGATCTGCAGGACCGGCCCGAATATTTCCTCTTGATAGGCCTTCATCTCCGGCTTTACGTGATCGAACAATGTCGGGCCAACAAAGAACCCTTTTTCAAACCCTTGCAGCTCAAAGTTCCGCCCGTCGACAAGGAGCTCTGCGCCCTCTTGGACGCCCAGTCCGATATAATCGGTTACGCGCTTTTTATGGGCGGCGGTTACCACGGGCCCATAATGCGCCTCTGAATCCGTTGAAATGCCGACCTTCAGCTTGTCGATCTCGGGAAGAAGTCTGGCGATGAATGCCTCGGCCGTCTTCGCCCCGACCGGCACCGCGACAGGGAGCGCCATGCACCGCTCGCCAGCGGATCCATACGCGGCGCCAACGATATCCTTGACCACTTGGTCAAGATCGGCGTCGGGCATGATGATGCCGTGGTTCTTGGCGCCGCCCATGGCTTGGACGCGTTTCCCGTGCGCGGCACCGGTGGCGAAGATATACTGAGCGATGTCCGAAGATCCGACGAAGCTTACCGCGCGAATGTCGGGATGCGTCAGCAGCGCGTCCACGGCGACCTTGTCTCCGTGGACTACATTGAGCACGCCCGCCGGCGCGCCGGCCTCCATGAAGAGTTCGGCGAGACGCACCGGCACGCTGGGGTCACGTTCGGATGGCTTTAGAACGAATGTGTTACCACACGCGATGGCGATGCCGAACATCCACATCGGGATCATGGCGGGAAAGTTGAACGGCGTGATCCCGGCGACGACCCCGAGCGGCTGCCGCATCGAATAGACGTCGATGCCAGGGCCCGCACCTTCTGTATAGTCGCCCTTCAACAGATGCGGAATTCCGCAAGCAAACTCAATGACTTCCAAACCTCTCTGAATGTCACCTTTGGCGTCCGCGATGACCTTGCCGTGCTGCGACGACAGAAGGTAGGCCAATGAGTTCATCTCTCGTTCGAGGACGCGCTTGAACTCGAATATGACCCGCGCCCGGCGCTGAGGGTTCGTTGCCGCCCAGCCGGGAAACGCCTGCGCTGCGGCAGACACGGCTGCATCGACTTCGCCGGGGCCGGCAAGCGGCGTAAAACCCTGAACCTGGCCGGTGTTTGGATCGAAGATCTCCGAGTTCCGGCCGCTTTGGCCCACAACCGCTTTGCCGGCAATGAAGTGAGTGACCGCTTCCATGACGCGTTTCCTTGCAATTCTTCAAATTGAAGCAATAAGACTTGCGGAAATGCATTTCCACGTCCAATATTTCAAATCCATTTTGCATTTTTGCAGCTAATGTTTACGGCGATGTTTGACTGGAACGACTTGACCTACTTCCTGCAAATGTCACGTTTAGGCCGCCTTGCCGACGCAGCTCAACGCCTGAAGGTCGACCAGACGACGGTCAGTCGCCGCATTGCGGCGCTGGAGTCGTCACTCGGCACGCGGCTCTTCGAGAAGTCGCCTCGAGGGCATGTGCTGACGGAAGCAGGCCGCCGCCTTCTCGTTCATGCGGAAAAAATCGAGGCTTCCTCGATCTCGCTCTATCAGGACTTGTCAGGTGGAGACGCTGAGCTGACTGGCGCCGTTAGACTGGCGACACCGGAAGCGTTTGGCGCGCACTTCCTTGTGCCCCTCTTGCCGGAGTTTCACGCTTCACATCCAAAGATCGAGCTTGAGCTCGTGTCCGAAACACGGCGAACGAGCCTGTCGAAACGCGAAGCCGATCTAGCGGTCACCCTTGGTCGGCCCGATTCCGGGCGTCTTGTTGGGCAAAAACTCACCACCTACAGGCTTCAGCTCTACGCGGCGCCCGCATACCTGGCATCTCACCCGCCTATCGCAACGATCGCCGATTTGCGTGAGCAAAGCTTCGTCTCATATATTGATGACCTGCTTACCCTTCCGGAACTTCGCGTCTTGCCCACGCTCGTACGAGATCCCAATATCGTCTTTCGAAGCACAAGCATCGCGGCGCAGCAGCGGGCCGCGATGGCGGGCATGGGAATAGCGCTTTTGCAATGCTTTTCCGTAGCGCCTCACCACAGTCTTGTGCCCGTCCTGCCACAACAGGTTGCCGTCGAACGGGAATACTGGCTCCTCGTTCACGAGGACTTCCGCCAGATCGCACGTGTCGACGCTGTCTGCCGATTTTTGACCGACGTTACCCGTAAGCATGCGAAGCGGTTCATCGGACCAGCAACACGGCAATCGGATCGGTGAAGCCACGCTGACCTTCAAGGAATCGGCAAGTTAGTGCGATGCAATATTTGGTTCAATGCAAAACTAGATTCGACGCTAGCAATGCCTTCAATGCTTGTTAATTTGGTTTTAAGAAAAACTTCGAAGTGCGAAATGTCAGAAGCAACGACTCGCAGCAAGTAGTCGAAACGCCCGGACATGAGATAGCAGTCAATGACCTCCGGTAGATTTCCAATAAGCGCCTCGAACGAGTCCAGCTTGTCGTTGAGTTGCCTTTCGAGTTTGATGAATATGAACACACTCACCGGCAACCCTACGGCCGCCTGATCCAAAGCCGTAAAATAGCCCTGGATAACGCCCTCTTCCTGAAGCCTATTCACTCGACGGGCGCAAGGCGTCTCGGACAACCCAACTTTATCTGCCAAGTCGACAATTGTAATGCGGGAATTGCCTTGGAGAATCCGAAGTATATTTTTATCTATCGTATCTAGAATCATAATTTAGCGGGCTCGTTTTCTGCATTGCCTCTTAATTTAACAAAAAATCTTAATTCGATGACGGCTGACGAATAAACCCACGACCACTCCCCCCTTAGAATCCTTGGCTAACCGTTGATGAATGCGACTTCGCTCAGAAATGTCAAAGTCCAAAGGTAGCGAATTCCATTCCGGATAGTTATGGCCGATGACGCCCATACGCCGTTGGACTATCCAACCATCGCTGTATTGGCATCTTAGGAAATATATTGTTTCTGATTGTCGTTTATTTCATCCGTTGCACTGCCGAGGAAAATGGGCCCTAGCATTCCAGAAAAATATCCGCATAGGTTTAAAATCACCTGCGCCGGCCGATCAAACCGTGGTTTGCCGCTGTGAGGAAGTTACCGCTGGCCAAATCAGAACGATGGCGAAAATCGGCCGCCCCGGACCAAACCAGATTAAGGCGGCTACGCGCGTCGGAATGGGTCCGTGCCAGGGCCGGCAATGCGGATACACGGTCAATCGCTTGATTAGTGCTGTGCAGCAACGGTCGCCTTCAGATGTTGGCTTCTATCATATTCGACCTCCGTTAAAGCCCGTAACATTGGGTGAATTGGCATCCTTGCACAAAGCCACAAGTTGACGAGGCGCATGTAGAGTGCCTCACGACCGTCAAGTGCTGCAGGTGATAAATTCTGCGTGCCGAAAGCGCCACCGCCCCACCCTACCCTGGCCAGCTACTGAGCCGGTATTGGTTCGGCGACCTACCAAATTGAACAACCCTTAGCACCCGTGCGTTCGCACTCTGCAGCCGAATGGAGAAACACCATGAACGATATCGTTCGCATTAAGACCAATCCCAAGCGAGGCCGGGTCGCGATTTACAATGGCGGCGGGTACTTCGGGGGACATGCCGCCGATGATCGACGCAATGACATTCGCGACCAGACAAGGCAGGCCCTTGCAAAGCTTGACGTCACTCTTAAGAGCGCAGGGACGGATAGGAACCGCCTGCTCAGCGCTCAAATCTGGCTGAAGGATATAGGACGCGATTTCGCCGGCATGAACGAAATCTGGGACCAGTGGATCGATCCGGAACATGCTCCAGCAAGGGCGACAGCCCAATGCGAGATGGGGGCGCCCGACGTGCTGGTCGAGATAATCGTCACCGCTGCGGTTTCGACTTAGGTATTTTCCCAACCCGCCAACTTCTACGTTCTGCCATCAGGCGTGTTTTGACCGCCGTATTTGTAAGGGGTTCGCTGAATTTGCCGAAACCTCTTCAAAAGAGCGGAATCCGCCAAAAATAGGCGTCAAGGAGCTCGACTTTAGAGGGACGCCCCACTGGCTAAGACAATAAGGTGATGGGGCTACTAACGTTCGCAACGACATCCCACAGCCTCTTTGCAACGGCGGCATTCATGCCCCGGGGGCGGTGATATGGCTAGCGAACTCGGAGCGGATCATCGGATCGACACTGTGAGAACGAGGCATGAAATCGCTGCGGACTCGCCTCCGTCCATGAACCAAATCGGTTTTGTCCCGTTAACTTTGCTGCGACGGGACGACACGATGAATATCAAGGAGTAGAGGGCGATCGTCACACAGCGTCAGCAACAGTTCAACACACTCAGACAGGTTTCGAAACGCTCGGGCTGAGCTTTCCATAAACTCGTCGCGCAGCTGGAACTCACAGGCCCCGGGAGCAGGCTGGATCGCGAGACCAAAGATGCCCGGAGCAATTGTATAGACGATCAGTTTTCGATCGGATGCCTCCCCCGCCATTTTACGAAATTCATCGGCTGTACAAAGCACAAAGCTACCTGACGTCACAAGCAAAGCCCTTCAATCCGTTGGTCGCGGAAAGACGTTAAAAATATAGGTTGCACAGCGCCCTGATAAAATATCAGCAGCGACAAATCCCCGTTGTATACTTGGAAGCAAAAAGACCGAGATTAGTAGCACATAAGTCAAACTCTATACGCGACTTTGACCGGCAATGCTGCAAAAAACCCCCAAACATCAACCCATGGAATTATTATACAAGATAAAATACTATTGCAAGCTGTTTCGATTCGATCCGCGCCGGGACATGGCTTCGCTCCAGCTGCATCGCGTGCCCATCACACTTGCTGCGGAATTGCTGATGTACTTTTCAATAGATTGGCCTTCGCGGAATGGATTCGGTCGCTCCCCTAAACCGATCGATCCTGGCTGCGCTCCATGATGCGCGTAGGACGTTGTGGTTGGGGCGCTGCCGGAGCCCCCGGGTCGAAAACCTGCAAGCTCGCCGGATCGTTTTGACGCCTAAGCGCCATTTGAACCGACGCCTTCGCTTCGTCCCGAAGTCTATCAAACTGCACCACTTCCCAAGTGTTTCGGTCGACCACCTTGCGGTACGTCCGCACCGTCTCGCCATTGGCGCCCTTTATTGGCACATCGACCTCAACGGGCTGCCGCCCCCGAAATGCTACGGCGACCTTTTGCCCAGGTTCGGCGCCGGACGCTTCAACCGCACGCGGCAGATCAACACCCCAGATCTTGGACGACTGCCCGTTTTCGTCGCGAAGCGTTACGAACGGGGTCCGTTTCTCCCCTGCCCTGTCCTGGTAAGTAAGCGTCCGGTGACCGTATTTGGCCCCGCCGTCGAACTGGGCGAAGCTCTGGAGATAATTCCGGAGATATCTCCGGAGCTAGCTTCGGAGCTAAGCCATTATGGCACGGATGGAGATAATCTCGGGCGGTGATCGGCGCCGGCGATGGACGGATGAAGAGAAGCTTCGGGTCCTTGAAGAAGCGGATCGACCTGGCGTTCGCCTGAGCCATGTTGCACTCAGCTATGATGTCCTGCCGCAGCAGATTCGTCGTTGGCGCCGACAGCTGTTTGGCAACGTGGCGGTCGGGTCAGAGGCCCCGACGTTTGTGCCTGTGACGGTGACGGACGTCACCCTGCCTGCTCCACCGCACCCAGTGACCAGAAGTGTGAAGCCGAAGCCGGTGATGATAGAGATCAGCCTCCGGAACGGTCGGATGTTGAAGGTCGCGGCCGATCTCGATCGCAATGTGCTGGCATCGCTGATCGCCTGTGTCGAGGCGGCATGATCGGTCCGGCTGGTAATGTGCGGGTTTATCTGGCTTGCGGACCCACTGATATGCGCAAGGGGATCGAGGGCCTAATCGGTCAAGCCGAGAAGGTCATCCGACAGGTACCGTCTTCAGGTGCCGTATTTGCCTTTCGCGGCAAGCGCGGCGATCGGCTGAAGATCCTGTGGTGGGACGGCCAAGGCTATTGCCTGTTTTATAAGGTCTTGGAGCGCGGACGTTTTCCATGGCCCGCACCCAACGATGGTGTCGCCAGGCTCACATCCGCCCAGTTGGCGATGCTGGTCGAAGGCATGGATTGGCGCCGCCCAGCATGGACATCAGCGCCCGCACGAGTTTGATAGACGCCTTGATTCATAAGCCTTTGCGATAGCTTTAGCTGGCGCGATTTGAGTAAATCGGCTATCCTCCGCTATATGGATTTGCAGGCTTTGGCCGACATTACCGACGTGGAAGCCCTGCGCGCCATCATCGCTGCGCAGCCCCAGCAGTTGGCCGATGCGGAAGTCGCGATTGCCCGCGAGAAGGCCGAGACCACCAAACGAGACAGCATCATCGACCTGCTTCGTGCCCAACTGACGCTGCTGCGTCACGGCAAGTACGGCGCTTCGGCGGAGAAGGCCAATCAGCTCGAGCTGATGCTGGAAGACCTGGAAGCCAACCGAGCCGAAGCACTTGCTGCAATCCCGTTGGCCAGGACAGATAGTTCCGCGAAGGACAAGCCGGCGCGCCAACCGCTGCCGGACCATCTGCCACGGGAAGAGCGGGTCTATGACGCGCCGTGCACTTGCCCGGATTGCGGCGGCACTAGCTTCCTCAAGGCGCCGGACAGCGTGCACGAGGTCCTCGATTATGTGCCGGCGTCGTTCAAGGTCGTTCGCCACATCGAGAAGCGCTTCATCTGCAAGGGTTGCGATAAGACACTGACCGGCGAGATGCCGGCATTACCGATCGAGCGCGGCAAGCCGGGCG
>OVEP011218162.1_pt1 | contig 31052 bp, 27 predicted proteins | sample 1779801 | NCBI WGS metagenome assembly OVEP01 (sample SAMEA3914791, study PRJEB12502) | metagenome | biome: forest; material: soil | place: Canada | collected 2011-07-03 | depth 0.1 m
CCGCCGCCGGTGTCCAGGGCGAGGTGGTCGGTGCCGTCGAACCAGCGCGGGGACATCACCCAGCTGTACTTGTCGTCGAAGTCGCGCTTCTGCGGGGCCGGGATGGTGTGCTGGTTCCAGGGGTGGCGCGGGTCGACCGGGTTGCCGAGCGGGTCGTGCGTGACGAACTGCTCCTGGCCCTGCCAGTCCTGGTAGTAGGAGCTGCCGAGCAGGATCCTGATGCCGAGGTTGATCTGCGTCAGGTCGTTGGTGACCAGTTTGCCGTCCACGACGACGCCCGGGGTGACCAGCATCCGCCTGCCCCAGTCGGTCATGTTGCGGTAGGTGAAGTCGCAGTGGTCGGGGTCGTTCAGGGCGCCCCAGCAGCCGAGCAGGATCCGGCGGCGGCCGACCTCCTCGTAGCCGGGCAGGGCCTCGTAGAAGAAGTCGAACAGGTCGTCGTGGAGCGGGACCACGCGCTTCATGAACTCGACGTAGCGCATCAGCCGGCTGAGGTAGTCGGTGAGCAGCTGCACCGAGGCCACGGTGCCGGTGCCGCCGGGGTAGAGCGTGGAGGGGTGCACGTGGCGCCCCTCCATCAGGCAGAACATCTCCCTGGTGTAGCGGCTGACCTGGAGCGCCTCGCGGTAGAACTCGCCTTCCAGCGGGTTGAGCGAGCGCATGATGTCGGCGATGGTGCGGAAGCCGTGGTCGGCGGCGTGCGGGGCCTGGGTGCGTTCGGCCAGGTCCAGGACGCCGGGATTGGTCTCGCGGACCATCTTCTCGCAGTAGTCGACCCCGACCAGGTTCTCCTGGAAGATGTTGTGGTCGAACATGTACTCGGCGGACTCGCCGAGGTTGATCAGCCACTCCCCCAGGTGCGGCGGCTTCACGCCGTAGGCCATGTTCTGCGCGTACACCGAGCAGGTGGCGTGGTTGTCGCCGCAGATGCCGCAGATGCGGCTGGTGATGAAGTGCGCGTCGCGGGGGTCCTTCCCCCGCATGAAGACGCTGTAGCCGCGGAAGACGGACGAGGTGCTGTAGCACTCGGCGACGCGCTTCTGCTTGAAGTCGATCTTGGTGTGGATGCCGAGGCTGCCCACGATCCGGGTGATCGGATCCCAGGACATTTCCAGCAGGCCGCTGCCGTCTCCCGATGCCATCGTCTCTTCTCCGTGCCCTTCTTCGTTGAACGGTTAGGTCACCAGGGCTGTTTGTAGCCGGTGGTGAGCTTGCTGCCGGTGTGGCGCCACTTGGGCTCCTGGTCGACCGTCTTGGCGGTGATGGCGCGCAGTCTGCGGATGGCCGCGCCGTAGATGCCGCTGGCGGTGCTGGAGACCTTGCCGCCGGGGGGCTCGTCCATGAACGGCATGAACTTGTCCGGGAAGCCGGGCATGGTGCAGGCGATGCAGATGCCGCCCACGTTCGGGCAGCCGCCGATGCCGTTGATCCAGCCGCGCTTGGGCACGTTGCACTTCACGACCGGACCCCAGCAGCCCAGCTTCACCAGGCACTTGGGCGAGTCGTAGGTGCTCGCGAACTCGCCCTGCTCGTAGTAGCCCGCCCGGTCGCAGCCCTCGTGCACGGTGGCCCCGAACAGCCAGGTGGGCCGGAGCTTGTCGTCCAACGGGATCATCGGAGCCGCGCCGGTGGCCTGGTAGAGCAGGTAGGTCAGCGTCTCCGCGAAGTTGTCCGGCTGGATCGGGCAGCCCGGCACACAGACGATCGGGATGCCCGCCTTGGACTTCCACTCCCAGCCCAGGTAGTCCGGCACGCCCATGGCCCCGGTGGGGTTCCCCGCCATCGCGTGGATGCCGCCGTAGGTCGCGCAGGTGCCGATCGCCACGACCGCGAGCGCCTTCGGGGCGAGCCGGTCCAGCCACTCGCTGGTGGTGATCGGCTGGCCCGTCGCCGGGTCGTCGCCGAAGCCGCACCAGTAGCCCTCGGACTTGATCGACTCGTTCGGGATGGAGCCCTCGACCACCAGCACGAACGGCTCCAGTTCGCCGCGGTCGGCCTTGAAGAACCACTCGATGAAGTTGTCCGCGCCCTGGACCGGACCGCACTCGAAGTCGATCAGCGGCCAGTGCACGGCGATCTTGGGCAGCCCGGGGAGCGCGCGTAGCGCGATCTCCTCGATGCTCGGCTGCGTGGCAGCGGTCAGCGACACCGAGTCACCGTCGCAACTGAGCCCCGCGTTGATCCACAGAATGTGGATCGGGGCCTCCTCCTCGGCTCCTGCCGAGGAGGCGGTGCTCCCGTTGACGGTCAGCGTGGAAGGCTGCGCATCCGACATGGATGCCTCCTGGGGGGAAAGAGTCGAACGAAGCCAGACAACGGCCTCCTGCCTCCTGGATACCGCGCGCCACACCGTGGCGCCCGCCAGATGGGTCCGTCAGGGTGACGCGGCCACGACGGTCAGGTGCCGCGTACGCAGCTGCCCAGGGGTGGCGTCCGGGACCCGCTTGTGCAGGCGTCAGCCAGCGCGCCGCCGACGCGCCGCCGACGCGCCTGGACAGGCCTCAGGTGATGTCGGGTCGCTGTGTGTGCGTGTTGTGGGCCAGCCCTCCGGGTGCTGCCGTAGTGCGTTTCCCGACCGGCAGGACCAGCGCGCGCAGGACCGCTCCGGCTGGTGCCCGGCGGACCTCTCCGATCTCCTGCCACCCCCACGCCTGGAGCGCCGCGTAGACCCCGTGGTCCGCCTCGTCCACGAGGCAGGCCCCGAGTGAGGCGTGATGATCGCCGAGGAGCCGATCGAGCAGGTGACCGGCGACACCGTGGTGCCGCGCATAGGGATGCACCACCAGCTCGGTGACCGCGAACACGTGCCCAGAGGCTGTGAGTTGCTCGACATAGGGCGGTACACCCCCGATGAACCCCTGCCACCAGGAACCGTCGCGGTCCACCGCGATCCCGAACACGAAGCCCACCAGGGTCTCGGTCTCGGCGACAAGCAGGTCGAATCCCGGGTGCCGGGCGTTGGCGACCAGGCGCTGCTTGAACTTCTCGCGGTGATGGAACTCCTCTCCGGGCTCGATGCCGCGGCACTCCACGTACAGGTCGGCAAGGTCCTCACGCTGCCGCTCGGCCTGCCAGCGGTTGAGCCGCCGCAGGACCGCCTCCCGCCGCCGCGAGTACGGCATCTCGGGCCCGTCCGGATCGGGCCGGGGGTTCATCGTCCGCTCCCGCGCGGGTGGAGGAGGAGCTCCTTCAGGAGAGGTGGATGCATGAGGACTGCCCGTCTTCAGTTGGCTGCGTAGCGGAGGCGCAGGTGTTGTTGCCCGCAAGGGAACACATCAGGTCCGGGCTGACGTGTCGTGTGCGCCTCTGCCGGAGGCCATGGGTACCATCGCTGCCGGGGACCGGGGCCGTACTGTTCATGCTGTCCGTTTCGACGGAAGGCAAACGCATGCGGATGAATCCCGCCGCGGCGTGGCAGCCCGGGACGCACCTCCTGTCTCATCGGTACTCGCTCTGCCCATGGACGCGTCCCTTCGCCGGGGCGTGGGCCGTCAGCTGGGAGGGTTCACAGGTGGGCGAGGTCGACCGGCGGCAGGTCGCGTACCTCGTCCTTGGTGAGGCTGAGCCGCACGCCATCATCCACGCCGGCTACCGACCCGATCGGGATGGCGACACTTCGCTTGCCCCACAGGTGGCCCTCGTCCAGGAGCACATGGCTCACCAGGTGATCACCGGAGTGCACGACGAGCCCCTGGACGCGCCCTATCGTCCCGTCGGTGGCGTGGACGTGCTCGCCGCGGCGAACCTGCACCTCGCCGATCGGGACGCGGTCATGGGTGACTTGTCGGGGAGCGGAGTCCCCTTGGGACGCCGCCATGACGCCCGCCGCGCCCAGTCCGGTCCCCGCTCCCATTCTGAGGCCGTAGTACGGCCACGCCAGGATCTGATCGCGCTGGTAGCCCTGATACTCGTTCCATTCGGGTAGGAACTGGGACTCCTCCGCGGTCGGGAGTGCCGCGAACACGGCGGTGGTGCAGCGCAGACCTATCGCCGCGGCGGTCGGGTCCACCAGGCCGACAGGGACCAGCCGACCGGCCTCGTGCCGGTGCTTGGGCTGCACGACCACGTGCGTGAGGCTGCGGGCGACCGGGTCCAGGACCACCCGAGTCAGCTCCCCGCACACCCCGTCGCTGCAGGACACCTCCGCCCCGATCACGAAGGGTGCCGGTTCGTCGATCGCTTCGCGTTCGGAATGCTGTCGAGCCGTCATGATGTCGCCCGTCTGTTCACGTGGTTCGCCGAATGACGCGGGCGCACGGCCACTGCGCAGTGGCTGCAGGGCCGACCCCTCGGACCGGTACAGGGCAGACCCCTGAGTTCCGCGAGGTCAGGGCGAAACGGAACGAGGGCGCTCACCCGGAGTGTTCCGGACGGCACAACCCGACGTCGTACCGTCAGTCAACGCCGGGACCCGGCCCCTGTCAATGCGTCTCCACTGCCGGGGAACGGGGACCGACCGGCCCTGTCTTCTGGTCAGCCCAGGGCGCAGGATTGAGTCGTCAGTCCAGCATCCAGGTGCGCCATGGACACGCCAGAGAGGGATGTGAGCCAGGCATGACGGTCACCCGCCGCATCGCGGCACTGTTCACAGTCAAGGCGAACAAGGCGCTGGACCGCGCCGAGGACCCGCGGGAACTGCTGGACTACTCCTACAGCAAGCAACTGGAGCTGGCGCAGCAGGTCCGGCGCGGGGTGGCCGACGTGGCCACCGGCCGCAAACGGGTCGAGCTGCAGCGCATCGGGCTGCAGCAGTCGGCCGGGAAGCTGGAGCAGCAGGCGCAGCAGGCGCTGCTGTCCGACCGGGAGGACCTGGCCCGTGAGGCCCTCGCCCGCCGGAGCGCCGTGCTGGCCCAGGACGGCGACCTGGAGGTGCAAGCGGCGTCCCTCGGGGCCGAGGAGGAGCAGCTGACGCTGGCTTCGCACCGGTTGCAGGCCAGGATCGACGCCTTCCGCAGCCGCAAGGAGACGATCAAGGCCAGCTATACGGCCGCTGAGGCCGAGACCCCTATCAACGAGGCCGTGTCCGGGATCTCCGGGGAGACGGGCGATGTGGGCGTCGCCGTGCAGCGTGCCCAGGACAGGACCGAGCAGCTCCAGGCCCGCGCGGGGGCACTGGACGAGCTGCTGGCCTCCGGCGCGCTGCACGATGCGACCTCGCCGGTCGCCCACGACGAACTCCAGTCGCAGCTGGACGCCGTCGCCACCACCGGCGACGTGGAGGCGGAACTCGCCCGGATCCGCGCCGAACTCGCCCAGGCCCCGGCCCCGCCCGCGCTGGAGGAACACCCCGCTCCCCCAAAGACAGCACCGGCCGCATCGCAGGAGGCGACGCCGTGATCGCCCGCATTCTCGGCGAAGGGCCGTTCGACGTCCCGGACCAGCACCTGGCCGAGCTCGACACGTTGGACGACGCCCTGAACGAGGCAGTCGTTTCCGGCGACCAGACAGCCTTCACCGCCGCCGCGCGGACGGTCCAGGACACCGTCCGCCGCATCGGCACGCGGCTGCCCGACAGCGCACTCGCACCCTCCGACCTGGTTCTCCCCGGGAACGGCATGAGCCCGTCCGTACCGACAGAGCCATCCGCCGTGCTAGCCGAGGACCGGCGCTGACTCCCCCGACCGCTCACCGGGAATCGGCCCGCCGCGTGCGGACATGTCGAGGGCGATGTCGGCGAGCATGTCCTCCTGGCCGCCGATGAGGCTGCGGCGTCCGGCTTCCAGCAGGAGGGCGCGCACCTCGATGCCGTGCCTTTCGGAGACGGCTTCGGCATGGCGCAGGAAACTGGAGTACACGCCCGCGTATCCCAGCGTGAGGGTCTCCCGGTCCACTCGCACGGGCCGGTCCTGCAACGGGCGGACCAGGTCGTCGGCCGCGTCCTGGAGGGCGAAGAGATCGCAGCCGTGCCGCCATCCCTCAAGGGTGGCCACAGCGATGAACGCCTCGATCGGGCAGTTGCCCGCGCCCGCGCCGTGGCCGGCCAGGGAGGCGTCGACCCGGGTCGCGCCCTCCTCGACGGCGGCCAGGGAGTTGGCGACCGAGAGCGAGAGGTTCTCGTGGGCGTGAATGCCGATCTCGGTTCCGGGGTGCAGTGCCTCCCGGTACGCGCGGACCCGTGCGCGGACCCCGTTCACGGTGAGCCTGCCCCCGGAGTCGGTCACATAGACGCAATGCGCCCCGTAGGACTCCATCAGGGCCGCCTGACGGGCCAGTTCCGCCGGGGAGGCCAGATGACTCATCATCAGGAAGCCCGATACATCCATGCCCAGTTCGCGGGCGGCGGCGATGTGCTGGGCGGCGACGTCGGCCTCGGTACAGTGGGTGGCGACGCGCACCGAACGGACTCCCAGCCGGAAAGCCTGTCGCAGCTCCCTGACGGTTCCGATGCCCGGCAGCAGCAGGGTGGTCAGTCGGGCCGTGGTGATGCTCGACGCCACGGCCTCGATCCATTCCCAGTCGGTCTGGCTGCCGGGCCCGTAGGCGAGGCTGCCGCCCGCGAGCCCGTCGCCGTGGGCGACCTCGATCGCGTCGACACCCGCGGCGTCGAGGGCGACGGCGATCTCCGCGGCCTGCTCGGGGGTGATCCGGTGGCGGACGGCGTGCATGCCGTCCCGAAGGGTGACGTCCTGGATGAACACACTGCGGCTCATGCTGCGGCCTCCACCATGCGGGCGGCGATCTGCTCGGCCACCCGCAAGGCGGCCGAGGTCATGATGTCGAGGTTGCCGGCGTAGGCGGGCAGGTAGTGGCCCGCGCCCTCGACTTCGAGGAAGACGCTGACCTGGTGGGTCACCCGCTGGTCGCCGACCAGCGTTCGCATGTCGTCGGGGTCCGCGGGCGCGATCTGCACGGGTTGTTTGAGCCGGTATCCGGGGACGTAGGCAGCAACCTCCGCGACCATGTGCTCGACGGCGTCCCTGACGCGGTCGGCGTCGGGATCGCGGACCAGGCAGTACACGGTGTCGCGCATGAGCAGGGGCGGCTCGGCCGGATTGAGGATGATGATCGCCTTGCCGCGCCCCGCCCCGCCCACCGACTCGATCGCCGCCGCCGTGGTCGCGGTGAACTCGTCGATGTTGGCGCGCGTGCCCGGCCCGGCCGACTTGGACGCGATCGACGCAATGATCTCGGCATAGGGCACCGGGGTCACCCCGGCGATCGCCGCCACTACCGGGATGGTGGCCTGACCGCCACAGGTGACCATGTTCAGATCGGGCGCGTCCAGGTGCTTCCCGAGGTTGACCGACGGAACGACGAACGGACCTGTCGCGGCCGGAGTGAGGTCGATCAGGCGCTTGTTGTGGGAGGCGAGCACGCGGGCATGGGCATGATGGGCCCCGGCCGACGTGGCGTCGAAGACGATCTGGATGTCGTCGAAGCCCGGCATCGCGACCAGCCCGTCGACCCCGTCGGCCGTGGTCGGCACACCGAGCCGACGGGCCCGGGCGAGCCCGTCCGAGCCGGGGTCGATCCCCGCCATCGCTGCCATCTCCAGGTGCTGCCCCATACGGAGCACCTTCAGCATGAGATCGGTGCCGATGTTGCCGGAGCCGATCACCGCCACCTTGACCCCGCCGCTCCCGCTGATACCGCTGATACCGCTGCTCCCGGTCATCTGGTGCCCTCCTGGAAAGAGACGCCGACCTCGCCGATGCCGCTGATGACCGCCCGGAAGTGATCGCCCGCGGTGACCGGCACCATCGGGCCGAGCGCGCCCGACAGTACGATCTCGCCCGCGCGCAGCGGTCGGCCGTGGTCGCGCACGGTTCCGGCCAGCCAGGCGACGGCGTTCAGCGGGTTGCCCAGGCAGGCCGCCCCCGAGCCCGTCGACACCTCGGACCCGCCGCGCCGCATGGTCATCGTGCAGCCGGGCAGGTCGAGGCCGGTGAGCTCGACCCGGGTGTCGCCGAGCACGAACAGGCCCGAGGAGGCGTTGTCCGCGACGGTGTCGACGATGCTGATGTCCCAGTCGGCGACCCGGCTGTCGACGATCTCCAGCGCGGCGGTGACGTGGGCAGTGGCGGCGACGACGTCGGCCGGGCCGATGACCGCGCCGGCGAGGTCGTGCGCCAGGACGAAGGCGATCTCAGCCTCGATCCTGGGTTGCAGGGTGCGGGTGATGTCGGCGGGCTGGTCGGCGGGGCAGGCCATGTCGTCGAGCAGCACTCCGAAGTCAGGCTGGTCGACTCCGAGTTGGCGCTGCACGGCTGGGTTGGTCAGGCCGATCTTCCGGCCCACGACCTTGGCCCCGGCCGCGATCCGGCTGCTGACCCAGGCGGCCTGGACCTCGTAGGCCGCGTCGAGGCTGCCGGCTGGGAGCAGGTCGCGGGGTGGGGCGCAGGGGCGCCTTTCGGCCGCGGCGGAGGTCAGCCGGAGCAGCGCCTCGCCGGTCCCGCATGCGTGCCGGGTCATGTCAGTGCACCTCAAAGGTGGTTCCGATGCCCATACCGGTGATCCATTCGGGAGTCGGTTCGTAGCTGGTCCAGGCGAGTTGCTCGTGGACGGCGGCCTGGCCGATCAGCCAGGTCCGGATCTCGTGGCTGCCGCTGCCGGCCCGGTCCTCAAGGTCCCGGTCGTCCAGCGCGGTGATGGGGGCGAGGTCTGCTGCCGCGAGCTGCTTGAGGAACCAGCGGTCCCATTCGGGGCTGACCCGGGCGTCCGGGTTGCCGCCCATGGCGCGGACCAGGGGCTCGCGCGCGGCGGCGAAGGCGCGGGTGTCCTGTCGGCCGTGGATCACCGAGTGGCGTCGTCCTTCGGCCAGCGAGGGGTCGCGCGGGTCGTTGGAGGGCAGCCAGTGGGACAGGCCTCCGCTGGCGAGCAGGAGGACCCGGCCGCCGAGGCCGTCGCCGCGAATCGCGGAGCCGAGGGCCTGGCCGAGCAGGACGCAGCGTTCCATGCCCGGCAGTGGCGGCGCGGCGGTGTTGACGACCAGGGGCACGAGCGGGATGTCGGTTCCGCCGCAGATCATGTCGTAGCTCTGGACCACGCCGTGGTCGATGGTGAGCGAGTAGGAGAGGGCGATGTCGAAGCCGGACTCCGCGAGGCCGTCCCGGATCGCCCAGGCCAGCGCTGAGGCCACTGGCAGCGGTCCTGACCTGCTGCCGAAGTCGCCGAAGCCGGTGGCCTGCTCCACGCCGAGCAGGAACGGCGGCATCAGGTCGTAGAAGTTCGCGTGGAAGTGGTCGGGGCCGATGGCGACAACGGCGTCGGGGGCCAGTCGGGCGACGGCGTCGGCGACCCGGGCGGCGTCGGCGAGGAAGCGGCCACCGGGCCGCGCGGGGTCCTTCGGCGGCAGCATGGTGGCGAACGGTGAGTGCGAGATGCCGACGAAGCCGATGATCTCGCTCATGACGGGTCCTTGCCGAGCAGCAGGAAGTCGCGGTGGGTTCGCAGGTACTCGTCGGGCTTCTCCCACTGCGGCCAGTGCCCGGCGTCCGCGATCACCCGCAGCCGGGCGTCGGGGAGCCAGTCCAGCAGCAGCGCGGCCTCGTCCAGGCCGCCGGTGGGGTCGTGCTCGGTCCACAGCAGCAGGGTGGGTGCGAGGACCCGGCCGACCCACTGCGGTGACCAGGCGAAGTCCTTGCGGATCTCCGGGTCCTGGAGGACCAGGGTGTTGCTGATCGCCCGCAGGAAGCCGGGCCGGCTGTAGACGGCGCGCCGCAGGTCCACCAGTTCGTCGGTGACCATCTCCTTGTGGTGGAACAGGAATTCGACGCGCCGCCGCACCGTCTCGTCATCGGGACTGCGGACGGCGGCCATGGTGCTGTCGCGCAGCCGGGCCATCACCCCGGGCTTGTTGGCGATGTTGCCGGGGGTGTTCAGCACCATCCGGACGACCCGGTCCGGGTGATGGGCCGCTGTCCAGGCGGCGACCCAGCCGCCCAGCGACTCGCCGGACAGGTGGGCCCGGTCGATGCCCAGGGTGTCCATCAGGCCCAGCAGGTGGTCCGCGAGGACGTCCACCGTGTACGGCCGGTCGGGCAGCGCGGACCAGCCGTGGCCGACCATGTCGTAGGCGGTGACCCGGAAGTCCGCCGCCAGTCCGGCGATGTCGCGGGCGTAGGCCTCCAGGTGGCCTCCGGTTCCGTGCAGCAGGATCAGGTCGGGACCGGATCCGGCCCGCAGCACCCGGGTGCGGGTCCCGCCCGCCTCGACATGAAGCAACTCGTGGTCGACGTCGGCCAGTTCGCCCCAGATGCTGATGTGCTCGGGCAGGTCGCTCATGACGGGTCTCCCCCGAAGCGGTTGCGGGCCTGCTCGATGGTCGCGAGGCCGGCGCTCTGGCGTCGTCCCACCCCCAACAGGTTCAGCAGGCGGGAGTTCTCGATGGTCAGGAACTCCACCGGGTGTTCGGCGGAGTCGTTGTAGTGGCGGTGCCAGGTCCAGGGCGGGGTGTAGATGAAGTCGCCGCTCGACCAGGTGGCGGTCTCGTCCTCGACCTCGCTGTGGCCGTCGCCGGAGATCACGTAGTGCACGGTCTCGTGGTGATGGCGTTGCATGTCCGAGGTGAGCCCCGCCGGGATGGTCTGCCGGAAGATCTCGAAGCTCGCGGTGGGCAGCCGACCGGCGATGGACAGGGTCGTGGGGTTGTGCACCTGATCGGCGGGGAGGTTCTCCAACTCCTTCGCCCGCACCACGATCGGACGTTCCGTGCCCGGCCGGACGCTGTCGGAGATCGCGCCGAGGAATTCCGCCATGCTGAACTGGGGTCCGGACTGAGCCATCAGATCGCTTCCGTTCTTCCGCCGTCGACCGTCAGTACGGTCCCGTTGACAAAGCTCGCCGCCCCGGAGGCCAGGAAGGCCACGGCGGCTCCGATCTCGCCTGGCCGCCCGGCCCGACCGGCAGGGATCAGGCCGGTGTCCTCGGCGTCGAGTTCGGCGTGGCTGCGGCTCCCGGTCCGGGCGCGGCTCTCCAGGATCTCCCACCGCCGCTCGGTCGATGTCGCCCCTGGGGCAACGCAGTTGACCGTCACTCCGGCGGCTGCGAACTCCCGTGAGAGCAGCTTCGCGGCGGCCGTGACCGCCGACCGCAGCACGGTGGAGGTCGCCAGGTCGGGCTGCGGTTGCCGCACCGCGCTGGAGGTCACGAACACCACCCGGCCGAAGCCCCGTGCGGCCATGAGCGGAAGGGCCAGTCGGGCCAGCCGCAGCGGTCCGAGCAGGAGCAGCTCGAAGGCGTCCTGCCAGCTCCTGTCCTCGACGTCCAGGATCCGGCCGGGCGGCGGGCCGCCGGCGTTGAGCACCAGGACGTCGAGTGCGCCGTAGTGGCGCTCGACCTCGCTCAGCGCCGCCCGGGCGGCGTCCGGCTCGGACACGTCGTTCACCAGCGCCCGTACCGTGCCGCCGGTTCGCTCGCGCAGTCGCCCGGCGGCCACGTCGAGCGGGCCCGCACGGCGTCCGGTGAGCACGACCTGATGGCCTGTCGACAGCAGGTGTTCGGCGGTCGCGTAGCCGATGCCGGTGGCGGCGCCACCGACGAGAGCGGTCCGAGTCCGGGTTCCGATGACGGCCTCCTCTTCTCCGAGCTCCGGTCGCCCGTGCTCTGGGCTGCCGGTCGCAACGGGGTTAGCCTGACCGGTATGGACCTTCGGAGCCAACGTTGAGTCCCGCTGCGCGGGACGGTTCCCGCAACGCCATGGGCGGGCTCGACCGAGCGGCAGCCGTTCTGGGTGCCTTCGACGCCGAGCACCGTGAACTGACCCTCGCGGCTCTGGTGGCGCGCGGCGGCCTGCCGCGGTCGACCACCCACCGCACGGCGCAGGCCATGATCCGGCTCGGCTGGCTGGACAAGGCGCGGGACAGGTACCGGATCGGGAACCGCCTGTTCGAGGTGTCCGGACTGGCACCGATCCGGCTCGAACTCCGCGAGGCGGTCCTGCCGTTCCTCCAGGACCTCCACCACGCGACCAGGACCACCGTGCAGCTCGGAGTGCTCGCCGGAACGCAGGTCCTGATCGTGGAGAAGATCAGCGGCCACCGGGCGATGCCGATGCTGTCCCAGGTCGGCGGCACGATCCCGGCGTACTGCTCGGGGCTGGGCCGGGCGATCCTCGCGTACTCCGACGCGGCGACCCTGGACGCGGTCTTCGCGGCGGGACTGCCCCGCAGGACCCCGCGCACACTCACCAGCAGCACGGGCATCCTCCGCGATCTGGCCGCGATCCCGCCCCGGGGCTGGGCCGTCGACCGGGAGGAGGGCAACATCGGGGTGAGCTGCGTCGCCGCGCCGATCTTCGGCCCGCTCGGCGACGTCGCGGCAGCCCTGTCGGTCACCGGCCCCACGCAGCTGGTGCGTGCGGACCGGATCGGGCCGGCGGTCCGGATGGCCGCGTCAGCGGCTTCGCGGGCCTACTCGATCCGCCGCTGACCGGGACGGAGCAGGCGGTCCCCACCTGCCGTCCCGCTGAGCGGGACCGGCGATTGCGCGAACTGCCCTGCGGCGCCCACTGTGTGACATCCCAGGCACCGTCCGTCCCTCGGTGCCCGCGACCCCTAGGAGACGACGGTGACTCTCGGCGGTGGCTACCTGCTCCCCTCCCGCGAAGGCCGCGCGATCGCGGCGATCGGTCTCGGCATCACCATGAAGACCGACGGCAAGTCGACCCATGACGCCTACTCGCTGTTCGAGTACGCGATCCCCCCGCAGACCGACGGTCCTCCCCCGCACCTGCACACCCGCGAGGACGAGTCCTTCATCTGCCTCGCCGGACGGTTGGACGTCCACCTCGGCGGCGAGGACTTCGTCCTCGAACACGGCGACTACCTCTACCTGCCCCGTGACGTCGTCCACGCGTTCCGCAATCCCTACCAGGACGAAGCCAGGGTCATCTCCGTGGTCTCCCCCGCCGGACTTGAGAAGTACTACCAGACCCTCGCGGAGATGCCGCCGGGCCCCAAGGACATCTCGGTCATGCAGGGAATCATGGCGGACTTCGGCATCGAACTGCGCCTCCCTCCCGAGGTCGGGCAGCCATGAGAATCGCAGTCATCGGCGCCGGTGTGGCCGGCCTCGCCACAGCGAAGGTCCTGACCCAGGCCGGGCACAACGTCCAGGTGTTCGACCGGACCCCCGACGTCGGCGGCGTCTGGAGCCGCACCCGGCGCTATCCCGGGCTGACCACCCAGAGCCCCAAGGCGCAGTACTCCCTCTCGGACTTCCCCATGCCCGAGGACTATCCCGAGTGGCCCAGCGGCCCCCAGATCCAGTCCTATCTCGCTTCCTACGCCTCCGCGTTCGACCTGGACCGGGCCCTGCGGCTCAGCACCGAGGTCACCGCCGCCCGGCCACTCGCCGACGGCCGCTGGGCAGTGGACACGCTCGTCGCCCCGGGTGCGGAGTCCACCGAGGAGTTCGACCGGCTCGTGGTCGCGAACGGCGTCTTCTGCGAGCCCGCGATCCCGGACTACCCGGGGCGCGAGGAGTTCACCGACGCCGGTGGGCGGCTGTGTGCGGCCACCGAGTTCCATGAGGCCGAGGAGGCCAGGGACAAGCGGGTGCTGGTCGTCGGGTACGGCAAGTCCGCCTGCGACGTCACCGTGGCGGTCAGCCGGACCGCCGCCGGCACCGACGTGATCGCCCGGCAGCTGCTCTGGAAGGTCCCGCGCCGGATCGGCGGGCTCATCAACTTCAAGATGCTGCTGCTGACCCGGATGGGCGAGGCACTGTTCCGATACCGGTACCTGCGGGGCTTCGAGAAGTTCCTGCACGGCCCGGGTGACCGGGTGCGCCGCGGCATGCTCAACTCCGTCGGCTCGGTCTCGGTCCGGCAGTTCAAACTGCGGAAGCTCGGTCTGCTGCCGTCCGGCACCATGGAGGGCATCATCACCGGCGCCATCGGGCTGGCGACCGAGGGCTTCTTCGAAGGGGTCGTCGACGGCAGCATCACCGTGCACCGGGACCGCGCCATCACCCGGCTCTGCGTCCGGGAAGGCCGGCCGTTCGCCGAGTTGAGCGACGGCAGCGCCCTGCCGGCCGACCTCGTCGTCTGCGCCACCGGCTTCACCCAGGGCGTGCCCTTCCTCAGCGCGGACGTGCGGGGTCGGCTGCTGGACGAGCGCGGGAACTTCATGCTCTACCGGCAGGTCCTGCCGATCGACGTCCCCGGCCTGTACTTCAACGGCTACAACTCCTCGTTCCTCAGTCCGCTGAACGCCGAGATGGCGGCAGTGTGGATCGCGGCGGATCTCGCCGGAGAGCTGCCGCTCCCCGACCGACCCAGCATGCGGCAGGCGGTGGTCGACCAGTTGGCCTTCATGGACATCGCCACCGACGGACACCACAGCCGGGGCACAAAGATCATTCCGTTCTCGATGCACAATGTCGACGAGATGCTGGACGACCTCGGCCTCAACATCGACAGGCGGGTGCGGGCCGCACACTGGCTCAACCCGATCGCACCGGCCGCATACCGTGACGTCACCCCGACCCTGCTGCGGCGGATCCTGGCCGGCCAAGGCGACGCGGCACCCCGGTCCGCGGACCGACCAGCGGGCCCCGGACGCGAACGGCACGCCTCAGTGGGTGAGCCGCAGTTGTAGGCGACGAGGACGGTACACGACAGTCATGGGCTGGGGACGGACGTCTGTTTTCTCCGTGGAACGCAACCGCCATGAGCCCAGCATGGTGGCCAGGGCGATTTTGCTCTCCATGAGGCCGTAGCTGTCACCGATGCACCTGCGCGCACCCGCGCCAAAGGCCGCATACGTACCACGGGCGAGATCGGCGGAGCGCTCGGGGAGCCAACGATCGGGATCGAAGTCGCTCGGGCGGCGGTAGCTGAGCCGGTTGCGATGGACTGCTGAGGGCGAGAACACGATGGTCGAGCCTGGCGGCAGCTGACGGCCGCCCAGTTCTGTCGGCGCGGTGGTGACGCGGGTGGTCAGCCAGACGGGCGGGTACAGGCGCAACGCCTCGGTGATGACACGGCCGGCCAACTCCAGGCGGGGCAGGTCGTCATAGCCGGCACTCCGGCCGCCGAGCGCAGCCATGACCTCGTCGTGCAACCGGTGTTCGATCCCGGGGTTCCCGGTGACCAGGTGGAGGGCCCAGCACAGCGTGGAGGCGGAGGTTTCACTCCCGCCTATGATCATGGTGATGACCTGGTCGTGGATCTCATCCTGGTCCAGGCCCCTGCCGTCGTCGTCGTGGGCGCGGAGGAGCGCCGAGAGCAGATCGCCGTGGTCGCGTCCATCGAGCCGATAGTCCGCGATGATCCGGTCCACGACTCCGTGGAAGCCCGACAACGCCTCCCGGTAGCGGCGGTTGGTCCGCAGGGGAATGCGTTGCAAGGACTGCGGCATGAACAGGCGGGGCACGATTCCGTCGACGGCGACCTCACAGGTCCGGTGGATCTCCTCCATGGTGTCCTCGTCCAGATGCGCCGAGAACAGTGTGCGCGTCACCACGCGCAGGAAGAGGTCGAAGAACACCGGGTAGGCCTCGATGACCTGGCCCGACTGCCAGGATCCGGTCAACGCGGAGACCTCATGCTCCATTACTGAGCCGTACCGCCGTAGTTGAGTGTGGCTGAACGACGGTTGCAGCAGGCGGCGCTGCCTCCGGTGGTCCTGATGCGGGCAGCTGGAAAGCCCGTTCCCGACGACGTCGCGGGCCCTGTCGAAGAAGGGACCGCCTTTGTCGAAGGTGCGGTCGTCGTGCAGCACTCTCCGCAGGAGTTCGGGATGGCACGGAACGTACGCCCGTTGCGGGCCTATGCGGATCTCCACCAGGTCTCCGTGATCCGGCAGAGACCCGAGGAACGCCATCGGATCCCTCATCAGCCGCCATCCATGGCCGACGAGGGGCAGTGCGCCGGGTGCTACGGCCACTGTGAAGGTGCTGGGCATGCGCGATCCGTCCTTCCGGTGTGTCAGGTGTCGATCGGGTCGGCAATCGGGTTGGCCATCGGGTTGGCAGTCCGAACGCCTGACGGCGCTACTCGGGGCCGGGCTCCAGCAGACTCGTGTAGGCCGCGTCGCCGGCCGGCACCAGGTCCGTGTACCGGCCGCTGAGGGCGCTCCAGTCGGCGAAGCTGCCCATGTAGTCACGCATTCCCGAGACCAGTCGGCGCAGCGCGGCGCTTTCGGCCGCGGTCAGGCGGGCCTCGCATTCCTGCCAGAGGTCGGCTTCGTTCTGGATGAATTCGTCGCACCAGGCGTGGATGAGACCGCAGGTCGCAGTCAGGGCCTCGCCGCGAGTGCACTGACGCGCGTGTTGGAGGACCATCACGAAATTGTGCACGTCCCCGCGTTCTTCCTCCTTCTCCAGCGAGAACACATCGTTGAGGACCCCGATGACGTCGCAGGCCAGCCGCAGCATGCGGCGGAAGGCCGGCAGTTCCCAGGAACGGTTGCTGGTCTCGAATCCGTAGGCGGACTCGATCATGTCCGTCATCGCGGGGACGAAGCCCGTTCGGTACCGCAGGAGCAGGTACTCCTCCACACCGAGTCGGGTGCGGGTGGAGCGGATGGCGGCCTCCTCGGTATAGGCGTTCAGGTACCAGCGCCAGTGCTCGGCGCATCGTTCCCTCCACGCGGTCGTCCTGCCCGCGCACAGATGTCCCCAGACGTCCGCGAACGCGGCGACCAGAGGGCCGCGCGGACGGCTGTCGGTGCGGGGGTCCAGAGCGTCCAGGGCCTCCAGGAAAACCGAGACGGATTGCGCGACCGCGGTGGGGGCGTAGCCGAGGGGGCCGTCGAACTGGTCGTCCAGGATGGTGGCGACGATGACAGCGTTGACCGTCGTGTCGAGCGCGTGGCCTTCGGCGTCGGGAATCCAGCGGGCCATGAGGTCGGCTATGTCCCAGGAGCGGTAGCGCTTCTCGTCGGCCGCGCCGGCGATGAGGCCGTTCCGTCGGGCCCAGGCGGCGCAGCGCTCCCGGGAGGCTGCCACGTCGGGACTGATGCGGGAGGGAAAGGGGATGTGAAAAGGGGGGATGTCCATGCCGCCTCCAGCGGTCATGTCCTGCCTCCTGGAGAAGGTGTCGAGCATCCGTGGGTGGGCGCGTGCTCTCCCAGTAGGCGACCGCGGACGGCGGTGGGGAAGCGGCGGCGGGGGCGGATATGTTGAATGTCGCAGGGTGTTGAACACCCGGACCGGCCGCCGCGGGGTGCGACGAGTGCCCGGGGTGCGCCGCCGCGCGTCAGATCCGTTGCCGGGGCATCGGGATGCCGAGCGCACCCGCTCTGGTCAGCACGGCGCGGGCGACCGGCACGGAGGCATGGCGGGTGAGCTGGCTGCGGATGGCGCTCACCGCGGTGTCGACTCGTCCGGAGTCCAGCAGCGGGTAGTCGTCGAGCACGGACTGCCAGGCGGCGCACGCCCGGTCCAGGTGTCCCTCGGAAAGCAGGAGTTGGGCCATTCTCGCGGTCGTGACGGCCTTGGCGCGCCGCTCCGTCGGCGGTCGGTGGCCGATCGAGCGCGCCAGCGCGGACACGGCGCCTGGAACGTCACCTGTGGCGGCAAGGACCTCGGCCTCCTGATGGGAGTAGGCGGCCCAGCCGTAGCACGAACTCCCGGCAGGCGGCGTGGCCGCGCGGTCCAGCAGGCGCGAGGTCCGCGCCAGGTGGGCGCGCGCCCCTCGGCCGTCGCCGTTGCCGGCCGCTGCCACAGCCTGCTGCCCCGCGATGAACGCCGCCTCCCGGGGCGGCAGTCCTCCGCTGAGGCGGGCCGATGCGTCGGCGAGGTCCTGTGCGTGGTGGTGGTGCCCGAGGTAGTACGCCTGGACACTCATGCCGCGCAGGGCGACAGCGTGGGCCTGCGGGTCGGCCGCCTCGGCGGCGAGCTCGGCGGCGGTCCGGTAGTACGCCTGGGCCCGGCCGTGCGACTGGCCGTCGAAGCAGGTGAAGCCTGCCAGGTAGGACAGCCGGGCGATGACGACCAGCAGCTGGCCGTGCACCCGTGGCGCGGCAGGGGCGCGCAGCCAGACAGGGGCCACGGTGCCGAGGAATCCGGTCAGGGCCAGCCCGGGGAGCCGCCCGCCCATGGCGGCGTCCTGGGCGTCCAACGCCGTCAGTAGGTGCTCCAGCGCACGTACGTGGTGGGTGCCCAGCCGCCCGGGCACCGTCGTGCCCTGTTCGCTGCCGGGAACGTGCCGCGTGCTGCCGCGTGACGTGCGTGCGCTGTCGGGGAATTCGGGAAGCGGCCCCGTGAGTGTGTAGACGAGCACGGAGCCGCGGCGCCGGCTCGCGCCAGTACCGAGCCGCGCCAGCAGGTCGACCGCGGTCGGCAGGCTGCCGTCCTGAGGAGGACGGCTTTCGGCTTCGCGGGCGAGGTGGAGATCCTGGGGCGTCACCGTTCGGCGCAACCTGCGCGACAGCACCTCGGACAGCAGTACGGGCACCGGGTCGACCGGGCGGGAGCCCGCGAGCCAGTGCGCCACGGACGTCCTGTCGTAGTGCAGCGGCAGACCGGACTCGGCACCTGCCCGGTTGACCGCCTGGGCCAGGTCGTGCCCGCTCAGCCCGGCTTCCCTGAGTATGGCGCCCAAGTAGTGATTGGGCTGGTGACCTCTGGTCATGGCAGTCGCCCTACCGGCTTCGGGGTCGCCGTCACCTCAACCAGTCGCGGGGAACTCGTGCGTCGACGGTTCCTGCTCATCGTCGCCGTCTCTGTTCGGGAGCACAAGAGCGCCATTCGGCTACCCGGCCGCCGCGACCAGGGCACCGGTGGCGGAGTCCGGCCCGTACGCGTCCGCCCTCGCCGCCCGGCTCGACTGGGCAAGGGGAGAGAAACCGTGACAGCGGAGGCGGTGCCCCCTCCCCCTGGGGGACGAAGGTGCCGGCGCCGATTCACGTTCCGCTCTCGGGCGGGGGCAGCTGACTGAATTCCTCGGCCCGCGGGGCTGGATGCCCGGCCTGGGATTCCAGCGCGGGCTGGTCGTAGGTCCGTTGGACGTAGGCAAGGGCGGTCAGCAGGTCGGAGCTCTTCGCGGCCGGTGTGTCGGCCGGCCTGTGGGGGCGGGGCAGCGGCATCGCGCCGACCGTCGCCCAGGCCAGCCTGCCGTCACTGTCGATGTAGCTACGTGCCTGGCCCCGGTTGTCGGCGTGCAGGCAGTAGGGGACGTCGAGGCAGCCGCAGCTGAAGGCCAGGCGCAGTGCCCGGCCCACGTCGGGGTTGAGTTCGAGGGTGGCCTCGATCAGGGCACGGGCGGACTGGTACATGCCGGTGTCCTGCGGAGGGCTGGGATCCGGGTCGTGCCGCTCGGCTGTCCGGGCGGCCTGTTCGAGCGCGGTGATGTTCTCGGCGATCGTGGGTATCCGGTGTGCTTCGGCGGTGGTCTTGACGATGAGTCGGGCCGCGCCGCCGTCCACGGCCAGGCGGGCCGAGTCGACCAGCAGGGACGAGGCCCCGGCCGGGGTCCTGGGGAAGACGCCCATGTAGGTGTAGAGGACGGTGTGCCAGTCGAGGCCGTGGAGGAGTTCTCCGGCCAGGCGGGTCAGGGTGTGCAGGGCCTCGCGGTCCTGGTCCCTGTTGGTCTGCTGGGCGTAGCTGAGGGAGATGTTCCGAAGTCCGTGCTCGCGGAAGAAGAGCCCTTCGAGGACGGTCACGGCGATGAGCAGTTCGGGTGGGCAGAGCTGGCCGAGCATGCAGCCGCCGAAGCTCTCCAGGTGCGGCTCCTGGCCGTCGCCGCGGGCCGCGGCCAGCAGCTCGCAGGAGCGGCTCCAGTTGTCGATGGAGTCGTCCAAGGGGATCCGGCCGTAGGGCAGGCAGTAGGAGACCGGTCCGCCCTCGGTGGCGTTCAGGCCGGCGGCGAGCAGGGCGGCGGTGATGTCGTACGGGAGCGCGGAGCCGTGCCGTACCTGGACCGCGAAGTCCGGGCCCTGGATGCCCGCCAGCATGCGCCGGGTGGTCGTGGGGCTGGTGGTGACGACCGGGTAGCCGTTCAGGCTGCGGCCGCTCGCCAGGCAGGCCTTGACCGCGTGGTAGTTGCGGACCCGGGTGAAGCTGTCCACGGTGATCGTGCCCGCCGCGGTGGCGTGGCTGTCGCGGACCGCGGTGAGGCCCTCTCTCATCTCCCGGGGGTCTGCGAAGCCCATCCGTGGCTGGACCACCAGGGATCCGCGGGCGTGGGCGCGGCGGACGAAGTCGCCGAAGGACACGGGCACGGGGACGGGTTGGCGCGGCGGGTCAGTTGGCTGTGATCGCACGGGACACCGCCTTCTCGGGCGCGCTCAGGAAGGCGGTGAACCGGCCGAGTTCGCGGTCTTCCCGCGCGTCGTCCTGGAAGACCATGGTGAATCCGGCGTTGACCAGGGCCCGGACCTCTTCGGGTTCGAGACGGCCCGAGGTGCCCAGTTTTCCGCCGAGGGCGACGGGCAGTTCACGGAGCTCGGCCTGCTCCCGGATCCGCTGGATCAGGGGCTCGGCGTCGGAGCGGCCGTGCCCGTTGACGGAGCTGACGACCACGAACGAGGGATGCGAGCGCAGGCACGCTTCGACGTACAGCGGCTCGGGGGTGCACGCGCCGAGGTTGACGACCGTGTAGCCGGCTTCTTCCAGGAGCAGTTCGAGAAAGACCAGGTTCCAGGTGTGGGAGTCCGAGCACGTGGTTCCCAGGACCACGGTGGGGCGTTCCTCAGCCCTGGGCATGAGTTCCACGTCTGACCTCCTCCGCGAAGTCTCGGGCGGCTTCCCGGATGACCGATCGGACGTCGGCGTACCGTCTGCCGGACGCCGGGGTGTGCGGGGTCAGCCCGGCCATGTCCTGCCAGCGCAGCACCTGTGCGTCGCAGTGCGGGCCCGAACCGATGCCGACGGTCGGGATCCGCAGCGAGCCGGTGATCCGCGCCGACAGCCGCGCGGGGATGCCGCGAAGCACGATCGCGTACGCGCCGGCCGCCTGCAGGGCTGAGGCGCTGCGCCGGATGCCCGCGTGGTCGCCGCCCTCGGCGGCGTAGTCGAGGTGCCCCATGACGGCCACCCCCGCCGAGGTGAGCGCGCTGATCTGCGGTGTCATGGGGAGCCCGCCTTCGATCTTCACCGCGTGCACGCCGGCTTCGGCGAGGAACCGGCCGGCTGTCGCGAGTGCCTGGCGGGGAGAGCTCTCGTAGGAGCCGTGGGGCAGGTCCGCGACGACCATGGCCTGCTGCGAGCCGCGGACCACCGCGCGGGCCAGCGGGACGAGCTCGTCCACGGTGAGGTCGTCGCTGCTCGGGTGCCCGTAGACGGCGCCGGCGGCACTGTCGCCGACGAGCAGGACGGTGATGCCGGCCTCTTCCAGGACCTTGGCGGTCAGGAAGTCGTAGGCGGTGACCATCGCCCAGCCCTCGCCCCGCTCCTTGGCGGCGGCGAGATCCCGCGGCAGGGGCCGACCGGCTGCGGATCCGGCCGGTCCGCCGGACACCTCGTCGGGGGTGCGTGTGTTCGTCACAGCTGCTCCTGTCTCTCGTGTGTGTCCTGCCCGGTGTGGAAGAACCCCCGCAGGGTGTGGACCCTGCTCGCCAGCGCCCAGGGAACTTCCTCGAAGTCCACGCGTGCGTCGATCACGTAGGGGCCCGTGGCTGTGAGCGCGTTCTTCAGCGCCGCGTCGAGTTCTTCGAGGGACTCCACCCGCGTCGACGTCGCGCCCAGTCCCGCCGCGATCGCGGCGATGTTCAGCGGTTCGCGGTACCGCGCGATCGGGGTCCGGCCGTACAGCATCTGCTGCACATTGCCGACCATGGCGTGACCGCTGTTGTTCAGGACGACCCAGATGGCGGGGAGCCCCAGCTCGGCGGCGGTGTGGACCTCCATGCCGTGCATGGCGAAGGCCGCGTCGCCCAGGACGGCCACGGCCGGCCGCCCGGGGGCGGCCAGCTTGCCTCCGATCACGGCCGCCGCGGCGTACCCCATCGACCCGACGTTCAGCGACAGGTGGATCTGCCCTGCGGCACGTGCCGTGTAGAACTGCCCCACCCAGCTGAGGCAGTTGCCGTTGTCCACGAACAGGATGGTGTCCGGTGGCAGCGTCTCGCTCATCCTGCTTACCAGCGCCGACGCCTGGAGAGTTCGGTGGCCGTTCTGGAGCTCCCGGGCGGTCGTCCGGCTCCGGCTCCGGCTCGGCGGAAGGGGGATGTCCCAGTGCGCGTCGCCGAGGGCCTCCAGCAGGGCTTCGAGGGTGGTCCTGGCATCGCCCACGACGGCGAGGTCGACGGCGAAGTTCCGGCCGATCCGCACCGGATCGAGGTCGATCTGGCAGACCCCCCGGTTCGCCACCAGCTCCTGGTCCCAGCCGAAGGTCGCCAGCTCGCCCAGGCTGCTGCCGACCACGATCAGCAGATCGATCTGTTCGGAGCACAGGGCCTCGCGTGTGGCGAGGTCACCGCCGAGCCCGTAGACGCCCAAGGACAGCGGGTGGTCCTCGGGGAAGACGCCCTTTCCCTTCAGCGTGGTCGCGACCGGCGCTCCCAGCCACTCGGCGAGGTCGACCAGGCATGGCCCGGCACCGGAGGCCTTCGCTCCCTGCCCCACCAGGAATACCGGCCGCCGGCACCGCCGGACGGCCGCGGCGAGCTCGGCGAGCGCACGCCGGTGCGGACCGACAGGTCGTACCGTGCGCCGGGGGGAGTGTGCGTGTCCGTCGGGCGTGATCTGCTCCGTCAGCACATCGGCGGGGATGTTGAGGTGGACGGCGCCGGGAAGCCCGGACAGCGCGGTCCTGACGGCATGGTCGAGGTGGCCCGGCAGCTGAGCGGCCGAGCTGACCGCGGCGGACAGCTTGGTGACCGACTTGTAGAGACCGACCAGATCCAGGCTCCAGTTGCCGCCGCTGCTGTCCTGCAACGACCCCTTCCCCATGACGTGGGTGGCGACCTGACCGCTGATCAGCAGCACCGGGGCGTAGTCGACGCTTGCGCTGGCGATCGCGGTCAGGGCGTTGGTCGCCCCCGGACCCGTGGTCGCGCAGATGACCCCCAGACGGCCACTGACCTGGGCGAAACCCTCCGCCATGAACGCCGCGCCCTCCTCGTGCTTGGCCAGGACCGACACGATCGTGTCCTGGGCCGCGAGTCCCTCGTAGAGCGGGAGGAGCGGACCACCGGGCACCCCGAACACATGGCTGACCCCGTGCTCCCGCAGTCTCCTCAGCAGGAACTGGACAGCGGACTCGTACTCATCCACGGTTGACCTCCAACGACGTGTCCCGACGACCGGGTGGGGAGTCGAGCGGAATCAGCAGCAGCCGACAGGGGCCGTCGGAGAATCGGGTGACGTGACCCGCCCCTACGACGTCAGCGGCCAGCACGACCGAACCGGGAGCGAACGACCGGGACTCGGCGCCGGTCACCTCGACTCGCAGTGTCCCGGAGAGGACCACGACGAACTGCGGCTGAGGCGGACCGTGCGCTTCGATCCTCGTCAAGCCCGCAGGGACGTCGGCGAAAACCACGGCACACGCCGCCACCGGATCGGACGACAGCAGCGGGTATCCGCCCGCTCCCGCCGTGGTCGGCTCGGCCGGAGGTGAGACGTCCCTGAAGCGGGAACCGCCGGCCTCGTCGCTCTCAATGATTGTATAGTGCACTCAACTCTCCTTGGGTTTCCCCCCCAACGAAGGACGCCGGCGGGGACTTGACTTCACCAGGCCGACGGGCCGCATGCCCGGATCACCTCGGGGACCGCCGGCCACCCGCCGATGCGGCGGCCGGCCGTGTGCCGCGTCGGCCCGGACCACCGGTCGACCACGGCCTGGCGTGTCGGCTCCACCAGTACCCTGGCCTCGGCTCGCGGGTGTCGCACCGTCCGGGCTCCGCCCGCTTCCTCAAACGCTCCGGCCGGTTGATCCACACAACATCCCGGCTTCTCCCGGATCGGCATCCGGGTGCGCCAGGGGCACAGGCTCCTTGGAATCCATCCTCATCAACCTCGACATCAGGCGGGCTGCAAGGTCAGCAGATCGCGATGCGGGATTCGAGATGATCGGAATCGGCACCGCACTTTCGGCCGGGACCGCGAAGCAGGGATGCCGCTCAAGTTCCTTGCCGCGCACCGGGGAGAGGGCGCCACAGACAGCGAGCGCCGATGAAGGCGATCCATCCGCTGCTGGACTCGACTCCCATCTAACACGCCTTCGGTCTGGAGCGGCAAGGAACGAGGAAGAAGAAAGGAGCGCGGTCTCACAACGGCGCGCGCATGGGGCGCGCGGAAGCAGTCGCACTCCCCATGCGCAAACCTGGCATGTCCGGGGCAGCGCGCGGGTGGTCAACAGCGCCCAGCTGGACGTGGGCGGGGAGGACCTCCCGCCGCTCAGCCGGATCCGGCACGAGCCACCCGGTGATCCGCAGGTGGTGGAACGCACCGGCGATCAGCCGCGCGGCTGCGGCCTCGTGATCACGACGTCACTGGCGGTAGCATGCGGCGACCCGTCAATCGCACCGTATACACACGGAGGCAGCCATGGGCGAGCACGAGAAGCCGGCGCCCGACCCCGGCCAGGGCAGTCCGCCGCCGGGAAACAGCGACGGGCAGGTACCGCCCCCGCCGCCGTCGGACGGCAAGCACAAGAAGTGACCCTCGACGACCAGCGGCAGCGGTTGGCCGACGCCATGGAGCAGCGCGGCGACTGGCCCACGCGATCCCCCTGGATCCGCGAGGCCGTCACCGCGCTGCCCCGCGACACCTTCGCGCCCGACCGGCTGTACGACTGGGACGGCCGCGCCTACCGGCCCGTCGACCGCGGCAGCGACCCCGCACGCTGGGCGCGGCTGCTGTACGCCGACCCCGACGCCGCGGCCGTCACCCAGGTCACCGACGGGCTCCCCACCTCAAGCCTGTCGTGCCAGGCCGTCGTCGTCGACATGCTCGACTCGCTGCTCCTGGAACCCGGACACCGGGTCCTGGAGCTGGGCACGGGCAGCGGCTGGAACGCCGCCCTCGTCTCGTGGCGCACCGGACCCGCGCTGGTGACCAGCGTCGAGGTCGACCCGGAGCTCGCCGGGACCGCCCGACGCCGCCCGAACGGCGTGGACGTGCGGATCGGCGACGGCGCCCTGGGCTGGCCGGCCGGCGCACCGTACGACCGGGTCGTCGCCACCTACGCCGTCGACCGGATCCCCTGGGCCTGGATCGAGCAGGCGCGCCCCGGCGGACGGATCGTCACCCCGTGGGGCCGGCTCGGGCATGTGGCCCTCACCGTCGCCGACGACGGCCGGTCCGCGACCGGCTGGGTCCAGGGCCTCGCGCAGTTCATGCCCGCCCGCGCCGACCTCGAACGCCACCGCACCTACAGCGAGGTCCGGGCCGGCCAGGACGCGGCCGGCCGGCGGGTGACCGAGCGGGACCTCACCCCGCTGCTCGGCGATCAGCACCTGCGGTTCGCCCTCAGGGTGGCCGCACCCGACCTGCGGATCACCACCGCCGTGGACGAGGACGGTGTCAACGCCTGGATCCACGACGGAACCGCGTCCTGGGCCGCGCTCTCCGCTGTCGACGGCGGCCGGGCCATCGCCCACCAGGGCGGCCCCCGACGGTTGGCCGACGAGTTGGAGGCCGCCTGGGACCAGTGGCTCGCGCTCGGCTCACCGGAGCTGTACGACTACGGGCTGACCGTCACCCCCGGCGGGCAGTACGCCTGGGCGATCGACCCGCAGGCCGAACCGCGGTGGCCGGCCGTACCGTCGACCCGCGATGGGCGGCCGCGTCCCGCTCAGCCGATCGCCGGCGCGGCCGTCATGGACTGACGCTGGTGAGCAGCCACTGCTGGCTGCCGCTGCCGGAGTCGGGTTCCTGGACGATTCCCGCCGCGTTCGCGAGCGAGCCTCCGGCGACGCTCAGCAGCAGGCCACTGCGGACGTTCACCAGTTTCACGTAGCCGTCGGAGGCGGCGGTGAGGGTCCACTGCTGGTTGCTGGAGTCGGCGTCGGTCCACTGGATGATGGCGGCGCCGGCGGCGGTGGTGCCGCCGTCCACGTCCACCAGCAGGCCGGAGTTGACATTGACGAGGTTGAAGAGGCCGCCGCCGAGCTGGGCGAGCTGCCACTTCTGGTTCGCCGAGCCCTGGGCGGCGTACTGGATCAGGGACTGGCCCGGCGTGGTGGAGGAGCCGGGGACGTCGAGCACCTTGCCGCTGGCGCGGTTGGTGAGGGTGTACGCGGTCGGGGTCAGCACGGTGCTGCCGCCGGGTGTCAGGGTGACGTCCTGGCTCCAGGCTCCGGCGCGGACGGTGGTGGCGGTGCCGCCGACGCTGTGCAGGGTCACCGACTGGACCTGTCCGGCCAGCCAGGTGAAGTCGACGGTGAAGCCGCCGCGGGCGCCGATGCCGGTCGCGCTGCCGCCGGCCGACCAGGCCTCGGGGGTGGCCGGGAGGAGTTCGATGACCCCGGGGCGGGAGTACAGCAGCATCTCGATCATGGCGGCCGGGGTGCCGAAGTTCGCGTCGATCTGGAAGGTGCTGCTGCTACTGCTGAGGCTGTACATGTCGAGCATGTTGATCCCGGCGCCGTTGCTGAAGTCCACCGACGGCGCCATGACCGACAGCACCAGTTGGTAGGCCGTCTCGCCCTCCTTGAACCTGGCCCAGCACAGCGCCCGCCAGGCCATGCCCCAGCCGAAGCTCTGCAGGCCGCGTGCGGTGAGCAGGTTGCGTGCGCCGGTGAGCAGGGCGGCGGGGCTGGTGTCGTAGCAGATGCGGTCGCCGGGGAAGAAGCCGATCAGCGGGGAGAGGTGGCGGTGGGTCGGGTCGCCGAGGTCGTCGGGGGTCATCCACTCCTCCAGCCAGCCGGTGGTGCTGCTGACCTGCGGGAGGTAGAGCTGGGCCTGGAGGCCGGCGATGGTCGAGCGGTAGTCGGGGTCCAGGCCCAGCAGCGTGCTCGCGGTGCCGTAGTTCTCGAAGAGCTGCCAGACCAGTTCCTGGGCGTAGGTGATGCCGTGGGCGTTGGTGGGGCCCTGTTCGGGTGACCAGTCGTTGTCGTCCACCAGCACCTGGACCGAGTCGCCGGTGGTGGGGTCGGTGACGGTGGTGGTGAGCAGCCGGGCTTCCCAGAACTGGCAGGCGCCCTTGAGCAGGGGGTAGATCTTCGCCAGGTGGGCGTTGTCCTGGGTGTAGTGGTAGTGGTCGAAGAGGCTGTTGCACAGCCAGGCGTTCCCGGCCGGGTGCCACCACCAGCCGAGCCCGCCATAGGGGTTGGTGGAGATGGCGGTGGTCCATCCGGCGATTTTTCCGGAGGAGTTGGCGAAGCCGTTGCGGCTGTCGTTGAACAGCTGCTGCGTGGTCTGCTCCCAGCTGGGGATCTGGTTGACGCAGTAGTCGGTGAAGGTGTCGAAGCAGCTGGACAGTCCGGCGCGGTCGGGCAGCCAGTAGTTCATCTCCAGGTTGATGTCGAGGTGGTAGTCCGACATCCAGTCCGGGGAGTCGTTGCTGAGCCACAGGCCCTGGAGGTTGACCGGCAGGTTGCTGCGGGATCCGGTGATCATCAGGTAGCGGCCCAGCTGGAGGTAGCTGGCCTCCAGCTCCGGGTCGGGCGGCGCGCCTTGGGCCGCGCGCGCGGTCAGCCGGGTGGCTGTGTCCATCGCCCGCTGGGCGGCGCTGGAGCTGCCGAGATCGACGGTCATCGCCCCGGCCAGCGCCTGGTAGTCGGCCGTATGGGCGGCGAGCAGGGTCCCGGCGGGCCGCGCGGTGGCGGCAACCGCCTTTTCCTGGGCGACAGTTGCCGGGGCGAGCGCGGGGTTCATGAACCCGCTGGCGGCATTGGTGCTGTAGTTGGTGCCGCCGCTGATGACGATCAGGACCTCTTCGCAACCGGAGAACGACACCGAGCCCGCGCTCACCGAGACGGTGCCGGTCGCGGACGAGACGGCCGCCACCGCCGCGTAGGTCAGGCCGTTGGCGAGCGTCCCGGAGAAGGCGGCGGTGCCGCTGGTGGCGCCGGCGGCGGCGGTCTCGCCCCGGGTGCCGTCCAGTTCCAGGCTGCCGGTGTAGCTGCCGCCGCCGCTCTGGGTGAGGTGGATGACGACCACGTCGTCCGGGTGGCTGGAGTACACCGTGCGTTGGTAGTTGACCGACTGGTAGCTGTAGCTGGTGCTCACCAGGCCATTACTGAGGTCCAACTGTCGCTGGTAGTCGGACAATTGAGCGATGGCATGGGCGGGCAGGTTCAGGTACGCCTGGGCCAGCAGCCCGAAGGTGCCAAAGTCGTCGGTGTCGTAGGGGAACTGGCCGTCACTGCCCAGAGTCGCGTTCAGCCCCCCGGTCCACAGCGTGCAGTCGGTGAGGTACAGGAAGTCCCGCGAGGGGTCACCGCCGACCAGCGCGCCCAGGCGGCCGTTGCCGATGGGCAGGCCCTCGGACAGGATGTCGGCCTCGTCGGCCGGGGCGGTGTACCACAGCGTCGTGGCCTGGGCGGCGGGCACGAGCGAGGGGGTGGCCGGGCGGGCGGACGCCGGTCCGGCGGTGGCGGCGCGGGCAGTACTGGTGAACTCGGGCAGGCTGCCGACGGCCATGGCGGCGGACAGCGCGCCAACGGTTCTCAGCAGGTCCCGACGCGAGTACCCCGGTTTGGCGTTGGGCAGATCGGCAGATGCTGGGGCTTCGGACATGACTCTTCCCTTTCGGGTACGTGTGCTGCGCGGAGGGGGCTGTCCCTGGGTCCTCCCAACCGGAACAGCAGCGCGGTACCCGAGAATGCCAATTGATCCGACCTAAGCGCAAGACTTGGCGCAGGACAAGCGCGAATCCACGGAAACATCTAGCAATTGATCCGACCTATCAAGGCGGCGACCGACGAGTGCACCCGAGGCCTATCGAGTGTGACATGTGAAATGCTACTGTCGCGGGAAGGCAGCAAGCAGACCACGACGAATGGGGAGCGTGCGGTGGAGCAGCATGGCGGGTTGCGCGGTGGCAGCGGTGGCAGGAGCCACGATCGTGCGGTGTCAGCCCCGTTGGCCGAGTTCTTCCAGCAGGGGTGGGCGGACACCAGCCTGAAGCTGCCGCTCCTGCCCGGGGCGGCGTACGCCGCCAAGCGGCGCGCGGCGGTCTCCGAGCGGTTCCCCGGCGAGCGGATCGTCGTCCCCTCGGGCGGGCTCAAGGCCCGGAGCAACGACTTCGACTACCAGTTCCGGCCGCACTCCGCGTTCCTCCATCTCACCGCCGAGCAGGCGACGCAGGCGGTGCCCGACAGCGTCCTGGTCTTCGAGCCCACCGGGACGGGGCACTCGGTCACCCTGTTCGCCCGCCCCCGGTCCCGGCGCGACGGTGGAGCGGACCCGGCGGCGCTGTACCGCGACCGGCAGCACGGCGAGTTCTGGGTGGGGCGGCGCCGGACGCTGGCGGAGACCGCCGACGCCCTCGGGATCGAGGCCGCCGCACGCGAGGACCTGGAGCGGGCCCTGACCGGGAACGTGCCGACCCGGGTGCTGCGCGGCGAGGACCGGCTGGTCGACGCGCTGGTGCCGGCGGCCGACCAGCCCGAGGCGGAACTGCTCGCCTTCCTCTCCGAGTCGCGGCTGGTCAAGGACGCGTGGGAGGTGGAGCAGCTACGTGCCGCCGTGGGCTCGACGGTCGCCGGGTTCCACGACGTGGCCGGGGAGTTGCGCCACGCCACCGGCCTCGAACGGGGTGAGCGCTGGATCGAGGGAACCTTCAACCGGCGGGCCCGGCTGGACGGTTACGGCCTGGGCTTCGAGACGATCGCGGCGGCCGGCGCGCACGCCTGCGTCCTGCACTGGATGCGCAACGACGGCCCGGTGCGGGACGGCGACCTGTTGCTGCTGGACGCCGGTGTCGAGGCCGACTCCTGCTACACCGGCGACGTCACCAGGACGCTTCCGGTCAGCGGACACTTCACCGACGTGCAGCGCCGGGTCTACGACCTGGTCTTCGCCGCCCAGTCGGCGGGCATCGCCGCGCTGCGGCCGGGCGCGCGGTTCGGCGACTTCCACGACGCCGCGACGCGCGTCATCGTCGAGGGCCTGGACAGCTGGGGGCTGCGGCCCAGCTGGGGGCCGCGGCCCGACGGCGGGGCGGCGCCCGGGGACCCCACCCTGTACGGCCGGTACACCGTCTGCGGCACCGGCCACATGCTCGGCCTGGACTGCCACGACTGCGCGAGCGCCCGCAGGGAGACCTATCTGGACGGCGTACTGGAGCCCGGCCACGTCCTCACCGTCGAACCCGGCCTCTACTTCCAGCCCGACGATCTGACGATCCCCCCGGAGCTGCGCGGCATCGGCGTCCGGATCGAGGACGACTTCCTGATCACGGCCGATGGGGCCGACCGCCTGTCGTCCGGCCTGCCGCGCGGCGCGGACGAGGTCGAGGCCTGGATGGCGTCCCTGCGATGACCGCGCGCAGCCCGCTGGTGGACCGGGTCTGCGCGGAGCTGCGGCAGGTCGGCGCGGTGGCGGTGGTCGGGCCGACCGGGTTCGGCAAGTCGGCGGTGCTGGACGCCGTGTGCACGGCCTGGCGGGCCGCCGGGGACCCGGTGGTCCGGCTCAGCTCCACGCCCAGCGACGCGCACATCGCCTACGCCCCCCTGGTGGACCTGTTCACCGCGTGTCCGGCCGAGGTGTCCGGCGAGCTGTCGGAGCTCCAGCGGTCGGCGGTCGACTGGGTGCTGCGGCGCGTCGTGGGACCCGAACCCGACGCCACGACGCTGCGGGTCACCGTCCTGTCCTGCCTGCAGGCGTGGGGGCGCCGGGCCCGGCCGCTGCTGGCCGCCGATGAGGTGCAGTGGTGGTGTCCCGGCAGTCTGGACGTCTTCCGGTTCGCCGCGCGGCGCAGCCGCGGCAGCGTCTCGCTGCTGGCGGCGCTGCGGCCCGACGGCCCGGGGGCGCACGATGTGCTCGGCGGCGACGCGGTCGAGATCGGGATCCCCGGCCTCAGCCCGCAGGAGTCGACGGCCCTGGCCCGGTCGCTGGGGATTCCGCTGCGGACCGCCGGCCGGATCCACGTCGCGACCGGCGGCAACCCGCGCCTGGTCTCCGACATCGCCGCCGGGCTGGCCCGCGCCGGGGCACCCGCGATGACCCTGCCGGTCCAGCCGCTGGCCCCGTTCGCCCGCACGGCGACCCGCGCCTGTCTGGCCGACCTGACGGAAGGGGCGCGGTCGGTGCTGCTGCTGGCCGCGCTCGCG
>OVEP010000051.1_pt2 | contig 30325 bp, 57 predicted proteins | sample 1779801 | NCBI WGS metagenome assembly OVEP01 (sample SAMEA3914791, study PRJEB12502) | metagenome | biome: forest; material: soil | place: Canada | collected 2011-07-03 | depth 0.1 m
ACCGTGACTCTATTATAACACAGGAGCAGACACCTCGCAAGTATTAGTCGCGGGGAAGCATGTACAGTGCAGGCCGCACTTCGACGATGGTTTCGTGATGGCCCATGGCGAACGGTTGAAGCGGGACCTGCGACACCGTAACGATCATACCCGCAGCGGTCGCCGCATCGACAGCGTTTTGGATCGAACTGCGCACTGCTTCTGCGGCTTCTTTAATGGCTTGATTCATACTACCTTCTCCTAGGTGTTCCACGTGAAACGGTTTAACGACCTGTGACTGCAGCCCAATCGGGTTGACCCAAATTCAGAGACTGGCGAAGCTCGGCCAGATTGAGAAGTTCTTTGGTGATTTCGGCTCGACGGTCCTCGATCAGGGTGTGAGCGTTAGCCGGAATGAACTCGCCCTGTTGCCCTGCCGCGTTAAACGCAAAGGCAATCGACCGCGCCGCAGCTTCCGAAAAGAACGTGGCATAGGCGATTTGCGTCGGGTACGCAGGACCTGCAACCGTCTTTTCAGGTGCAACAGGGTCGTCGACCAGTTGGATAGCCAGAGGCTTGCGCGTACTGGTCACGATTACAAACGACTGCGTGTAGCTTTCCGGAATGCGGGCCATGTCAGAAAGCTCGTCTTGGAATACTTTCTCGCTGTATGCAAGCTGATGCACCGGGTCGAAAACAAGTTTTGCCATGTTAGGGGGTTTCTCCATACTTGTGCTGCTGACGTTGCCGCCGAATCATCGCATCGTACCTGTTTTTGGATTGCTGGTCAGCGTTACTGGCCCACAGAAATAGGAACACGATTGCGACCAGCGACAGGCTCACTGCGATGATTTCGGCGGTGTTCATGTTAGTGAGTGCCTGCGTCGAGATTGCGCTTTTCGATAACCTTGTCCATATCCTTTCCGACCGACAGGTTGATACCGCGCATCAATTCGAAAAGCGCGTCGGTCTTGGCGGTTTCGTGCTTGTGGAACGCCTTGCTGATGACCGTGTTGGCGTGCATGATCTTGCTATGATAGTTTTGGATCGGCTGTTGATAGCGCATGAACACGCCGTACTTTTCTGCGTCGGTCGAAGCGAATTGGACGCCGGTCATCTGATGCATCTGCGCCGCTTCAAGCTCAGCCGTTGCGAATGTCAATGCAGCAGCAGCTGCGCACGGGCGCTGACGAAAGATCCAGTCGCTGTTGGAGGCGGCGAGGCGCTGCATTTCTGCGATTTCTGCGGCAGTGATCTTGCGGAATTTAGCGCCTGCAGTCTTACCCTGCTGGCGTGCGCTCATGCTGATAACGTTGCTCATGGTATTTCCTGTTTGAAGGGAAGCCCGGGAACGGGCTCGGGTGATGTGATCGGTACTGATGTAGCGGTCAGACGGCGAGAGCCCGCCCCGTGGCCATCCCGTGGTTCACCTCGCGTCGAGCGTCGGCATCCAGAGAGTCGGACAGGTTGATGATGTCGGCGTTGACCGCTGCAAGTTTGGGGATGTAAAAGCTGAACAGACGCTCTTTGTTGGCGTCAGGGGCTGCACGGTCGCGCATGTAGGAAGATTCGAGGCGAGCCCGTTTTTCCCGGGCTGCATACAAGCGGATTTTGATAGCTTCGACTTGCTGCTGAATCGCGTTCATCTCAAGGCTCCGTGTTAGGAGCCTCTATTAAAACACGGGCTCAATGCTCAGCGCAAGTATTGTTGCGGCAATGACAGGTGGCGGGAGCAGGACGGGCAGCTTTAACTCGCGGCATAGGCGGTGGGGGAAGCCGATCTAGTTTGGGCCAACCTGACAGACTGAATTCCGGGTCGCGATACATGTTGCGCCAAAACCTTTTGAAGCCGAACCCCTGCGAACACACTAACTTTGTCTCCACCCAGCACAGCCACCGCCATTCTCCATCACCTACCTCGCACGGTATAAGAGCGAAATGACGATGCCACTTGGTGACGCGTTCGAACCACTCGTCGCGGCTTTCAAGTGTGATGTTCATTTGAGTTCTCCTCTGGTATTCAAACGACAAGTGTACCACGCGAGTAAACCCGGGTGGTACAGGAGAAACAGACTGTTACGCGGTATTACGGAGAGGTGGCGGCTCTAATCTTTACGCCGTTTCTTGGAGTTGATGGCATTGAAATGAAAGCGGGCAAAGACGAAAGCGGCACAGAACCAGCCGCCACACAGTATAGCAAGTTTCACTTAAGCTCCACATTGACTGAATGTTTAGGATTCCTGCAGGCGTGATACCTAGCGTGGCCAATCGCGCTTATCCGCTTCCACGAGGAACGGCTATGGATGGTCAGAAACCACTCGTTCGCTTCTTCATCCACGACCCGAATCATGTAATCTGGCTCGTCGCATATGCTTAGGTTAGACGGCTTGTCAGTCGTCATAGCGAATGGGGATTTTGTGGCTGCAACCGACGCTGTTCAAATGCACGGCAGACCCATCCGGAACGTCGGCGGTAACCGTCTTTCGATTCGGGCAGTACACCCGGTGGCAGGGCTTGCGAGTCGGGGACAGGCAACCATCGCAAACCGGCTTGTCATCGCTTTTCTTTTCGGCCATGTTAGATCCAAATATGGAAGTGCCCGGGATTTATTCGACGCCTCCCGGGCTTTTGGCGCTCTTTTACGGCTAGCAGCGGGGATGGTTAGGAAAGGCCCTGTTACAGCCGCACGAATTCTAACTGGCGTGCTCGATGGCAACCAGATCGGCCAGCCCCATCAAACGATTCCCCTGACGTGGATATACCGCATCGCTAGGGAAAAGCGACGGATTAGCCTTTACGCAGTCGCACGGCACGCACGTGTCGCCCTTGATAAAATTGAGCATCGCCTGCGGGTTCAACTCGTCAACGTTTACATTGCGTTGATGGTGGAAACCACAGTTTCGACATTTGTAGAAGGCAGTAATCATGCGGTCCTCTGAATTTGGCGAAACCTGCTCTGAGGGTCTACGGTGTCTTGCAAACGGTTATGATACCACGCTTTCAACGCGTCGTCAAGAGTATCGCCGTATTCCCAGCTTGTGCCCACTACCGGACACCACACGTACCAGTAGTGTCCCGAATAACGAGCCCGGGGCTTGAGCAGGCCGCTCACCATAGCGCGACCGCACGCAGGTTGATGCCGATTTCCTTGCGCACCGTTTCACAACGGTTGATTGCGTCGTTTGCCGCGCCAGTCGTCTTAAAATCTTCGGTGTGCATTGCAACGCCAACACCGCCGTCACGCGACACTTCGCGCAGAATGAAAAGGACTTTGAACATTGTTTTAACTCCGTTATGAAATTGTTTTGGCTCCACATTGCGAAGGCTCGCCGTGCGCTTCGGCGTAACACATACCTACTTCATCACACCCGACGCCTAGACTGCAAAGACTATAACACGGCTCTGGCTTCGGTGCAACTTCGAAATTCATCAGATCCAAAACGTCTTTGGGTACGTCGGTATACCCCTGCGTCCATAGTTGCTCCATGCGCAACCGGGCTTCGCAGTTGATGTAGATCGTGTGAGCCTTCTTGCTGTCGCCAGCCTCCAGAGCGGCGAACAACTCGCTGCCCGGTGCGGCCCACGTGTCTTTGTAGCGGATAGCTTTACGGTGCATTCAGATACCTATCGTGGTTGATCAGACCCTTGGTTTTGGCCAGCAGCAGGAAACGCTTTGCAACGCCGATTTGCTCAGGTGGCACGCCGTGGCTGATGACTGTCCAAGCGTTAGCCGGAATCAAAAGCGACAGAGCCCGTTGAACACGGTCCCGCTCGTACAGTTGCCTCACCAAGTCTTTGTAACGCTCCGTGGGGAGAATTGGCTCGTGATTCATTTGCGGGGCTCCATGCGCAATCGTGAGGTGTGGAGTTGCGGGTTGGCTCGGCGGAACAGAACCCAAGCCTTACGATAGGTGGGAGCGTGGATGACCATCAACTCGGTTTCGAACTTGCTTTTCCAAATGAAACCGACCCAATTCATAGCAACCCCTTCAACACGCGCCGCGCTTCCATGCGCGAGTCAAGCCATTCTTGGCTGTTCCGCAGTACCTTCTCGGGGCTCGTGCTTTGGTGAAGGGATGCAAGTGCGTGCGCTAGATCCGGAGCCCGGGAGAAGTATTCCGAGAGGCTCGCCGCTAGCGGGTGGTCGGCCATTACCGCGACCAGCTTGCCAGCCGGGTCCAGAATCATGATGGTCGTGCCGTCCGCAGCAGTGCGAACTTGCAACCCTTTATTGTTCTCTGTCGGCATATTCGGTGGGTGTCATGTGACGTTCGAAGGAATCGTGATTGCAGTCAGCATCACGAAAGGTGAAAAATCCGCAGACGTTACAGCGCACGCCAGAGCAGTAAATACACGCGTCGGGCGTTTCCGGAGTCCACAAGCATTCTTCCATGTGGGGAATCCTCCCTATTTGATTTGGTGTGCGGTCGCTGGGTTTAGAATGGTTTTTCCGCTCAAAGAATCCCCGTTGCATCCCGTCACAGCGCGACCGCACACCAAATCAGGCTCTATTATAACACGAGCCCAAATTGGTGTCAATCATTCAACCCGGTAGTTCGCAGCTTGCAAACCCACTGTACCTGACTTATCGGATTGGACTGCTGCCTGCCCTTTGAGCAGCTTGTTGCGCGACAGGATCGCACGAATTTTGGGGCTGATTTCGGCCATCAGTTCGTAGCTCGAATCGCGCAATTCCTGCGCCTCGTCCTTGCGTCCTGAGGCTTCTTCCATGTGCGCCGATTGCTGCAGGAAGTCGCCAACGTTGAGAAACACGCAGCTTTCACGCGAGTAGGTGAACACAGCACCCGCAGCACCTGAGAACCAGCCACCGGAAGCTCCTACGCTGGCTTCGCAGACGTGACTGCCGATGCTACCACCGACCGCCATCGACGGAGCGTTCCCGACATATTTGGAGCCGTAGCTCTGGATCACCTGCGTGGGCGATGCGTTGTTGTTCGCCGCAGCTTGGCTGGAGTTGTCGGAAGAGTTGGTACCACTGACAGCTTGAGCATGCGCGCCGCCAGCAACCAACAGGGCCAAAATTGCAAGAGTCGTTTTCATTCTTGTTCTCACATAAAGGTTGTTTAGGGTGGGCCAACCCCCGTCAGCCCACCCGCGCCGCTTTAGAAGCCGAAGCCCTTGGCGAACACGTTGCCGCTCGCGCCAAACTGCGCAAAGTTGCCGCTCACCGCGACCGCCGTGTCAGTCTTGCCGAAGCTGCCAGCACCGTTGCTAATTGCGCCGGTCGAGTCGAACGGTTGCGCGTTGCCGCTGATGCCACCCGAAGTCTGGACGTTGCTGTACGTGGACTGCGTGCCGGTCGTCGACAGACCGCTTGCGCTGATACCACCGCCGACGAACGTGCTGCCGCCCGTCTGGTTTGCCGTGCTGAAGTTGCTGGAGCCGGAGCCTGCCAGATTGCTCACCGCCGTGCTGTTCGACGAGCCACTGATTGCCGACTGGCCGGTAATGGTGGAAGCACCGACGTTCAGGCCACCGGACACATCGAATGCGTGGGCACTGACGGCGGCGAACATAGCGGAAGCAGCGATGATGGAAGCGCGAGCGATTTTGAAAATGTGGTTCATGGTGAATCTCCTAAAGGTTGTACTTCGAAGGTTGTTTGCGGCGTAATCCCCGACGCCGCCACGGTCCTGCAAAAACTTTTCGTTCTCTTAGATCCCGGTCAATCCCGACCGTGACTCTATTATAACATGTTCTATGCTGCTTCGCAATTATTGCGATGTGTTGCTGTTGCGCAACGTTAACTACGGTCAGCCTTTATGTTATCAGGGCCAGTACGAATGAAAATCATCAGTCTAGGACGCCGGGCACCCTTGAGCCATAGTTTATAGACTGCTGGGATCACGCCGCGCTCCATCTGCGCGTGAATGCGCCTTTGCTTTCGCCGTTGTCGGGAGTTCATTTCGTGTAACCATAATACGTCGGCTTGATCCAAATGCCGAGAATGCGCTGAGCTACCAAGCCGACAGCACCGCACAGGCAGAGAGCAGCGAGCGCTTCAGAAACTGTCGACGACAACGTTACTACGTCCATTTTGCTTCTCCATTGTGCAGCGTTTACGAGCCTCTATTAAACCACGGCGCGAAACGCTGCACAAGTATTCAAAGGCCGAACAGAATGCAAGCCCGGGTATAGTCAGCCACGTTAAGGCTGAAACGCAGAGCGCTTCGAACACGGGACACGAACTGCTCGTACTCAGGGTCGCCTTTCTGCCCTGTCGATTCAGCAGAAACGGCTGGCATCAAGCATTTCGGCTCGTGCTCCTTGCGACCTGCGTCGATGATGCCGATCAGCAACAGCAGATGGCGTTGCGTGTCAGGGCTGAACCAGCCGATTTGGTTGCGGATCCAGTACTCATGCGCGTCGGTCTGCTCTTCTGCAGTAAGCTCGGACATGCGCTTGTTAGCAATCGCTTCGAAGTCAGGCGTTTTCATGTTGGCTCCTTCGGTGGTATGACGCTGTTGATGTCGAAATCGAACGGCAATGCCTTGATGACCGCGATGGCGTCACGCACGGACTCGGCCAGATCTGCCTCGTTGCGGTGATCCAGTACACCTGCTGCTAATTGCAAGCGGTCGCACAGCTTTGCGCGTCGTATGGTTTGAACAGTGGAATTGCTAGACATGGCAAACTCCTCGTAAGGCCCCGTGATGGGACCACAGATACGGCTATTTTTTAAATTCTTCTTCCTGCACGACCGCCGTCCATGCTTCGCGCAGGTTCTCGGTCAATTCGGCCATCTGGTCATGAAGCCCTTGGGCAAACGCTTGGGCGGCTTCACTGCTGGTCAACGCGCTATGACCGTCGTTTCCTACGCCGCCACTGCGGATGCCCCGGATCTGCTTGCGCACGTACTCTTTCATTAGTCCTTCGCACGACGCCTCACGCAGACCGGGTTCCGGCTGTTCAAGGTGCGGACGCTGGGCGAGCACAAGTGCGATCAGGCGCTGGGCGGTAGCCAGACGCTTCGCGAATTCTTGAAGCACTTCGGTGTTGGCCACTACAGCGTTTTGGGCCATGCGATGGATTTCAGCCAGTGCTGCAGTCTGCGTTGCATTGAACATTTCAATCTCCTGAAGGCCGGTCAAAAGTAACCGTGACCCCATTATAACACACGGAATCACGGCACGCAATTATTGCGACTCGCCCTTTTTGGCCATCGCGATCAGGGCTTCAAGCACGTCGTCGCCTTGGCCGTTGCGGTCATCACGGTCCCAGCGATCAATGACGCACTTCACGGCTTCGATCACGTCACCCTTCTCGCCGGGATTCAGCAGATTAGGCTCGCGATTTTCGTCTTGCGCGTCCTGCTTTTCGCATTCATTGATGGTAATCAACTCGTCAAGTGCTGTCTGACGGGCGACCACGGCGTATGCCGACTCGATGCTGCAGGCGTCGAACACGTGCACGAGGCAATCTTCAAGGCGGTCTTGCTTGGCGTCGATCTGCTGCTGTTCAGCGCCTGAGCGGACATCATCAACCAGCGACTCGCAGAATCGCAGGGCATTAGCCAGCGTAGCGCGGGCTTCGATAATCTGGTCTAGGGTCGGGTTCCAAGTACGGGCCATGATAGCTCCAAAATGTGAAGAGAGCCCGCGCACTGGCGGGCATAAAAGTTTAGAGGGTGAACGGAAGTTTGTAGGCAGCCAAGCCTTCGGCGTCGTGGCCGAGGAATACCGGCTCGTCGAGCAGCTTTACTGCGGCCTTGTAAGCTGCACCGAATACGCCCACGGAATGCTTGAGCGACTCCATCGCGCGCCAGTAGGCGTTGGTGTATTCACCCTTCTCAAGCTGTGCAACCGCGTCCGACCAGCACAGGTTTGCGCTGTCGTTAGTGCCTTGATTGTGGTACGCGAGGTTGCAGGCAGCAGCTGCTTGCTTGTAGGTGATTTGGCTCATTCGTGTTCTCCGGGTTCGGGGTCGATGCGAAACTGCACCGTGACTCTATTATAACACGCCCGGAGAACGCTCGCAATTATTGCGCAAGCTCAAGCAGCTTGGCCTTCAGATCGCTCCATCGGCGTTGGTAGGCGAACTTCCATTCACGCTCGTCGCGCAACTTGTCGACAAGCTGGCGTCGCTCGGTCCACAGCGCCTGCACTTCCCGCTGTAGGCGAGCGTTCTCCTCGCGCAGCGTTTCAAGTTCAGTCAGCGTTTGGCTCATTTTCGTATCACCTTTTTGTCGATCACGTTGCGGGCGTCTTGCAGCAACGCAAAGATAGTCGGGTCTGTGATGCTATCAGGGTCAGCCAGATATGCGGACCACAGGCGCAGAACCCGGTCAGCCAGAAGCTTGTAATCGCCGGTAGCACCACAGTCGGGGCAGTAGTCCAGGGTGCCGCCCGTAGTGAACGGCCCGTATTTAGTGGCCATAGTTGCACCCGATTCTGGCTTCTCGCCCGTTGATGGTTACCAGTTCGTCAAAGGAGCCGCAACAGCCCTTTTCGCGCAGGTGATCATATGCCGCGCACTCGGCACCGTTGTCAGACCACGCATAACGGAAGTTGTCAACACATGGATCGCCGACTTCGGCCATCATCCACATGTGAGCTTCTTCCCAGTTAGCGAACGTTGGCCTAGGCTTGTGATTCAGGTCGTGGCTCATTTTTCAAGCCCGTCCATCCGGAATTTGAGTTCCTCGTATTCCTTGCCTACGTCCATTACCAGATCAGCAATTTGGAGCAGCATCGTTTGACTGCGGGCCTGCACATCTGCTGCCTTGCGCAGCGCCTCAGGCGAGTGGATCATGTACAGGTCCTCAACGTTGAGATTGTTGGCGAGCACCTCGCCCGTGAGCGACCGGATGCGCTCACACGTGGCACTGACGCCTGCACGGGCAGGGCGCACAGCTTCGGGGGTGTCGACGAACGCAGCGTGGGTGGTCTTGTCTGTGGATGGCATGTCTATATCTCCTGTGATGCACGAGGGCAAGGAGAGGCCCACGGAGGGCCTCGGCGGGGTATCAGCGCTTGTTGGCGTGGGCGACGATCTTGTCATCCATCTGCTTGATGATGTCCTGCGGCGCGGTGAGCAGCACTTCCTCAAGGCCCATCTTGCCCATCAGGAGGCGCAGCAATGCTGCCTGATGACGGTTGCTCAGGTCGTCAATGTTGAACTCGACCTTGAAGGTGTTGCTGAGGGAGTTGAAGCTTGCGTCTGCCATTTTAAATCTCCGTTAACCGGCGCGGAACTGCACCGTGACTCTATTATAACATAAAGCCACGGATTGCGCAAGTATTGAGAGGCTAGCCCCAAATAGAAAGAGGAAACTTAGAAGCCGTAATGTTCGGTCTGCGCGTTAGGCACGTAATACCAAGCATCGCTCGCGTTGCGAAGCACCACCTGTTGGAAGATATCCCGACGAATTTCAGCGCGCACAAGATTGCGGTGAATGTCGTGATTAAGGATTGCGGTCACGAGGTAGCCATCGTGCGTCCAGACATCGGTGTTTTCAAATGCGTGGAAGTAGTCGGCGTGTATACCTGCTGCGATTTGCTTCATCATGCTGATGTCGGGCATCGTTTTGTCCAGCTTCGTGACCAGTGCCATCTTAATATCTCCTTTTAACCGGGCCGAGTTGCCCGTACCTCTATTAAAACACGGGGGCTGTCAGTGCGCAAGTATTAAGAATAGTCTGGGGGAGCTTGAGAATGTCCATACCCCCATTCGACAGTATGGTATCCCCCCATCTGGACATATGCCGAGATATGTCCGAGAGGGTGCCGAGACATATCGAGAAGGTCCTTCTGTTACAAAGAACGACGAGAGCAGGCTGCTAATAGTGGTAGTATCCTAACTCCTTAGGTCGGGTTAATCGGCACCTGAAATCCGCTTATCTGATCACTCCCCACACAACATGCTCAGGCTGTAGGAACTCGGGTATAACTCGTATCTGCTGCCCCAAAATGCCCGTCCGACGGGGGCCTGTTTCTTCGAAATGGGGGGCTGTTTAGGTAATATACCCCCCAAAAAAATCAAGTCAGAAAGAAGGAGAGAGCTCTGGGTCTGTCCACACCCACGTCGCTGATCGAGCCGAATCGATTTCGGAGATGGGGGGCTATACTGGCGTTAGCATCCCTGTCTTGTATTTTGGCTCTATTTACCCCTTGTCATCGTCTTTCGTCGTGTGTTACAATACGAACTCGATTAACCACCTGACATTCGATCTAAACCTCCCGCCTATGTCCACGCTATTTGATGCCACTACCCCCGTTATCGAAGATTCGTCGGTTGACGCTCATTCCCTCGCAGCAGCTGAAGGTCAGCATATCATCGCCTTTGGTTACATGTTCTCCGACTTCCGCATCATTGATGGCACGGTGTATATCCGCTCGCTGTCAGTGGCTGAATCTCTCGGTTATAAGCGTGGCACCGTGTCTGAAAAGAAGTTTCGCAAACTGGAAGGTGCTGTGCGCCTGATGTACCACGGCGTATACGCCACGTTCATCCCCCAGCAATCGGCAGAAGCTAAGCTTCAGCGCTGTCACCTGTACGGTGTGGCACGGGCGGCGCGTGCGCTTGAGTCCTTGCAAAAGACCATTGCAATGTATCACAGGTCGTATATCAACAAGGCTAAAAGCGCCAAGTAATAACCGGGGTTTCGCTCAATGCAAATCTTCACAGAAGAATTGGTCGACGACCTAGACATGGTAGTCGATAACGCGACGCGTGTCCACCTCGCCGCGCAACACATGGCAACATTAGGTCTGCGTCTGTTTCCAGCACGACCGTTTAATCAGGAGAAATTAGAGTCTTCGCTGGCCGAGTTCATCAAGGACCGGGATGATGCAAAGGCTGAGAAGCGCAAGGCCGTGTACGGGCAACGCCATTTCCAGCAACACACCGGCAAGATGCCAGTGTTTGACCGGGACCAGTACACACGGGCCACCGCAGAAGCCGCGACCATCGACAAATGGTGGAACCCGGTGGATGGCAAGTACCGTGGCCACAATATCTGTCTGGCGACCGGCGAGCAGTCAGGTGTTATCGTTGTTGACCTCGATGTCAAGATCGATGAAAAGGGCAACAAGGAGGATGGCTTCCTGTGGTGGAACGAAATCACCGCACACCGTCCCGAAATCAAAACTTTCCGCGTGCGCACGGGTGGTAAGACTGGCGCGGGGATGCATATCTACTTCAAATGGCGTCCGGATGCAGCGTCTAACCGTAACGGGCTGGCTGACGGTGTAGATTTCCGCACGAACAATGGCCACGTGATGGCACCGTTTTCGCGCTGCTACAACGAGTATGAGGTAATCGACGATTCGCCGGTAGCGGACATGCCCGACTGGTTGTTCGAGGAAATGTTCGGTGCGCGCGACAAGAGCAAGCCCGCACGGGATTTCGACGATCAGAAGTCGGAAGGCAGTAGTTTTGGCGCTACCCCCTTGGATCAGATCGAGGAAATGCTAAGCTTTATCGACCCTATCGAGCACGAAGAATGGTGGTCGGATATCTGCTTCGCGATCAAGTCTGAGCATGACACCGACGAAGGCTTCGAAGTTTTGGATCAATGGTCAGCGCTTGACCCAAGCGAACATGACCGGAATCGAAACCTTGACTACTGGCAGCGGGGCAAGTCCAAGAAGCAGGGCGGCGTGCAGATTTCCACGCTCTACTATTACGCCGAGCAGTGTGGCTGGGTCAACCCCAAGAAGGGCGTTACCTATCTGGACGTGTCACGTGCCGTGCGTATCATGAACCGAACGTTTGCAATCATCGATCCGGATCGCTATATGGTGGGGCTGGCCCGCATGGGCCGAAGCTTTGACCATTCCCGGTTGCCGCCCGGGTATGTGCCGTCGATGACAATGTTCAAGACCAAGCACGTTCTCACCGATGCTGCAACGCCTATGGTTCACGCCTATGGCAAGGTGGCCGAGGTGATGCCGGGTCAGATTGACATGATGACCAGCGGTTTCAAGGTGATGCAGGAATTGCCGGGTAACAAGGTTAAAGTCTCGTCCATGCGCGATGTGTGGATGGCGTCGGCGGCGCGCAAGTCATATGCCTCGATTGGCTACTACGTCAACGAGCAGCGTACACCGGCAGGCGTTCTTAACCTGTTTCCGGGATTCGCGGTCAGCCCCAAAAATGGGCACCCGACGAAGTTCGTGGAGCATATTACAAAGATCATCTGCAGTGGCGACGAAGAGAAAGCCTCGTGGATTTTTAACCGGCTGGCCTACATGGTGCAATACGGCGATCAGGTGATGCCTACCTCGCTGGTAATCACAGGTGCGCAGGGTGCTGGTAAGTCGATCATCGGTGACTACCTTAAAGCCATGCTGGGGACGCTGAACTACAAGTACCTGCACGATGCCGAAGCGCTCAAGACCCGATTCAGCGAGGAACTGGTCGGCAAGTTTATGATCGTGGCTGACGAGGCAATCTTTAGCGGTGACCCGGTGCTGCGCAACAAGCTGAAATCGATGATCGCGGCAGAGGTGCTGCGCGAGGAAGGCAAGGGCAAGGCGGCGAAGGACGCACAGAACGTGATGTTCCTGCTCGTATTCTCGAATGAGGACGAGCCGGTAGGGATTGAACCGGGCGACCGCCGATTCACGGTGCTCAAACCGGACGATATGTACAGCTTCAAACGAACGCAGGAATCCGCCGAGGTACGCAAAATGGCTTCCAAATATTTTAGCGAGCTTGTGAAGGAAATGGAGGGTGACGGGCCAGCCAACCTGCTCCACATGCTCATGAACTGGGATGTTGACAAGATGCAGGCGCGCACGCCGCTCGCCACGCAGGAAAAGCAGAACATGGCCGAGACCCGGCTGCTCAAGTGCGACTCACTGCTTGCCTACTTCTATTTCCTGTACACGATGGGGTACACCGATGAGAACGACAAAGACGAGCCCAATCCGAACGGCGAGCACTGGGGAGGACGAATCCGCACCGGTACGTTCTACGAGAACTATTGTACTTGGAGCAGGGAGCAGAAGTCTCATCACCGAAATTCGGAATGGAAGGCAGAACCTACCAACCGTTTTACTGCCCGAATCTGTGAAGAGTTCGCATGTGGAATCGTCAAGCCGAGTGGACGCAGCACGGTCATCCTTCCTGATGAAGCTCTTATCAAGAATATTCTGATGCAAAAGCTGCCGGAAGTGATGAAGATCGAAATTCTGTCGGAGAAGGAAACAGATTTCTAATACTTGCAAGGGAAGCCCCGGCGTGGTATAATCGGGGTTGCTACTTTAATGGGGAGCTAGCAAAGATGAACCTGAGCTTGAAAGACCGGCAGAAGATGCTGGACAAGATTAACGACTCGCAAGAGAATCACAAGGATACCGAAGAACTGTACCTGCGTTCGACGGGCTGGCGGCACACGTGCATGACGCCGGGTTCCTTCTGGCTGTGGACCAAGGACATCGTTTACAAGCGCTATAGCCTGCGTGAGGGCAACGTAACCGAGAACTACCGCGCTCTGTGCCCACGCAGCACGGCAGTGCAGATTCAGTGTGGTCTTGACGGTCAGGAGGCAACGGAATGAGTAACATCCTCGCAGAATTTAACGCGCATTTCAACGACTGCACGCCAGAACAGCGCAAGCTCAATGCGGGCGAACTGTGGGACCGGCTGCAGGCAGAAGCAGAACTCGTCACCGAACCGGCAGAATGGGACCGCAACGGCGAGCATTCGGCGTACACCACCTTCACGGCTATCGTGTCCGATGAACTGTTTTTCAAGATCGCGCTCGACTCGCGATTCACGGCAAAGCCTGTCAAGGTGACCAAGCCGGGAACCAAAAACATCGCGCAGCAAGTGGCCGAGAAGCAGCAGCAGGTCCCGCCCGCCGAGCTTGCATACAATCCGAAAGTGGAAGTGCACGTGCCCGGGTTCGCGCTCACCACCTACAACCGGGTGATGCTGCTGGAGGACTCGTGCACGGATGCGCTGCAGACCGCGCTTAACCAAGGCTGGCGAATCATCGCTGCCTGTCCGCAACCGGATAGCCGTCGACCCGACTATGTTTTGGGCCGATACGAGCAGGGCCTCACCGAAAAGCTGGACGACAACACTCCGTACGGGTATGCGGCGCGGGGTTATGATCTTCCCCGGCACGAGTCGAAGGATGTTCCGAAAGTTAAGCCGCCCACCGAATCTGACGAACGGGTCCAGCAAGCAATAAGCTTGGCTGCTGAATCTGTGTCTGCTGCTTCTGGCTTACCCACCAGCCTTCTCACCAGTTTATCGGTGGATGATGAAATCCCTTTCTGAGAGAACCAAAATGCAAGAACAACTCGACATGAACGACCAAAACGAAGCTCCTGCAAAGGGATTGCTATCATTGGTCCGTAAGAGCACTCAAAAGTTCGTGCGACTCGACAGTCTGGAACCGGGCGAAATGTTTATCGTGTCGCTGAATGCGTGTGCGCCGTGGGTGGTGCTGGACGACCGCAACCGGCAGACCACGCTGATTGCAAATCTGAAGGAGGGCGAGCACCAGCGGCTGGCTAACTCGGCGGAAGTGATGCGCGTGCGAGGCAACATGGAATGGTGGGTAATTTGAGCAAGGCAGACGACTCGACGAAGGCCCGCGCCATGGATGCTCTAGCGGTGCTGGCCTACAATTTTAAGATCGCGGTGGAAAGCTTCGACGGAAGGCACACGGTCTGTTTGCAGATTCAATGCGGCAAGACAATTAAGTATGAGGATAAAACGTTAACCCGGGCAATCGAGCGGGCGGCGCGTGTTCATACCACCTGTTACGACCGTTGACTATAGATTAGCCGCCTGATATAATGGCGGCTCTCTTGAGGGACAAAGAATGACCAAGCACAACTTTTACAAGACCGGCGACGCGGATGCACCGTCGCAAATCCTCGACCGGAACGGCGAAGTAGTTTTGGCCCTGTGTCGTAACTGTAACAAGGCTGAAGCCGAACTCTCGGACACGTGTCCGGACCCGCTCGGTCTTACTGTCGCTACTCTGGCCCGCATCGAGGCTCAAGAGGGCAAGGAAAGTACCACGCCTAAAGCCGGGGCCGTATCCACGTTTGCCAGACTAAGGCAGGTTGCCCGCTGGGTTCTGTGCACCATGCCACAGAGTAAACTTCCGGGGTACTGCACGGACCCGGAAACGTTTGAGCCGCACGACTGGGTTCTGCTAGCTATGGATGCTGCGATTCGGTCGGATTGCAACGACCACTTCGCAGCATGGAGCAACACCCTGAAAGTGTTGAGAGAAGTCGATCCCGAATGGCATTCCTCCCGCCTTATCGAGGTGTCGGGCACACAAGCCGTGGAACATTCGATCCGAAGGATGGCAGCTAAAGCTTATCCTCCTGCGCCTGAAAATCTGGTGCCGCGCACGCCTGAAGAGCGGGCCGCGTATTTGGAGGGGCTTAAAGAGGGCAAGCGTCGACAACTCATGTTTGTACTTAAAGATGGCGAGCTACGCGACCTCGTTAACCAGTTGCGCCAAATTGCCGTGAGTTACTCGAAAGCCCAGCAGTTACGGGCTCGCCTGTCGTCGGCTGTGCTTGACGCCCTGCAGAAAAAGAACGATGGATCGTGAAACCGCCGACACGCTGCGGGTGCTGACCGAAGCAAACAACAGCATTGTGAAAGCGCAGGAACTCACAATTCAGCAGACAGGGCTTCTCACTGATGCTAGCGAACGTCTACTCAACTTATACAAGCTGCAGTCTGAAACGGTTAAGCGTCAGGCCAAGCAGATCAGTGATTTAAAGCAGCAGATTAGCTATAACTGGTGGTGGTCACTCGTCACTGTTGTGTTGGTCTGCGTACTGGTGCTCACAAAATGAAGCCTAACCAAAAACGCTGGTATGTCTACCATGGCGCAAAGCTAGTGGAAGTGATAGACACTTACACGGCAGATGGAGCGAAGCTATGGGCGGCGTCGATGCACAACCTGCCCGTGCACGAACTGGTTGCCAGCACAACCATCCGGGAGACACTGAAACATGATTAACGAGAGCAAGCTCGTTGCCGCGTTCAAGGAAGTTTACGGCATCGACCCGTTGCAGCACGATGGCACGTTCAGCCTGCATAAGCTGAAAGAGTTCGCCAATCTGGTGAAACTCGACGTGTGTGAGGACATCACCAAGGCCAAACCGTTCAAGATGCCAACACCCGAAGAGCGGGTTCGAATGGCGCACTTTGAAAGAACGATGTGGGATCGACCGCACATTGGCATTCTGATGACTACCGATGTGGATGTATCTTCTCCGTCGTTTGAAACCTCTGCTCGGATGCTAATAACCGGCGTCCTTAACAACAGGTTTAAGGGAGCTGAAACAATCCCTCCCAGCATCGATGTTATCTGCGGAAACATCATGAACGCGATCAGGAAGGAAAAAGATTTCGAACGCCTGATCGCGGTGTTCCAGAACAAGGTGATTCAAGACGCGATGGACGGTCATATCGGGAAAAAGCACCAGCACATTCACAACTGGGTCGGCATAGTGACAGTGGCGCGGGAAATCGGCGATCGTCTGCGGGTTCTGATTCGCCATATCATAGAGGGCCGACCGTGAGCGAAAAGGTAACGATGCAGAAAACCGAACTGCTGATGCGGGCAGGTTGGGAGCCGACCGGCGTGGTGATGGCCCGTATGCGCGACGGCAAACCCGAACATCTGATCGTCGATCAGGGCGCTGTACGCAGGCTGGAGGGTAAGGAATTTTGGGACCTCATGCACCCGACGCCCGAGCCAAAAATCCCAGTGCTGGCCGAGCGCTACACAGGTGGCCCCGAAGGTTCTAATTGGGTCAAGGGTTGGGCCACCAAGTTTTGGGGTCTGCGTTACGAGTAATTGCGGGAATGTTTCACTTGTGATACAATAGAGGCTCGTAGTAGAACAAGGGCGGAATCCAAAACCGCCCGCTCTAACCTGTAAGGGAATAAAATGCAACTCCGTCTTACGCAAGACCAGCAAGAAGCAATGAACAAGATTGCCGCATGGGTTGTAACAGCAAAGGGAGGAGACATCTTCCGTCTTTTCGGTCTGGCAGGGTGCGGTAAAACCACCTGCAGCGTCGAACTCAAGCAAATCCCACACCTCACCAAAGATCGCAACATCCGAGTGCTATACATCGCATTCACGAATCGTGCTGTATCCGTCCTCGAATCGAAGGGCTGCACACCGGCACGGACCATGCATTCGGTGCTGTACGATGTCGAAGAATATTCCGACGAAGAAAAGCACGAAATCAAGGCCATGAAACAAGCGTATCTGGACGCAACGCTTGCGGGTGTTCCGCCTGAGCAACGTCCGCCATTGCCGCCCAGCAACAAACGCGTCGGGTTCAGCCTGCGTGACAAGGCAGGGCTTGAAGAACAGGTGCGCGACTATGACGTGATCGCGGTCGACGAAGCTTCGATGATCGGAATGCGTGGGGGCAAAGATTTGCTGCTTCTCGACAAGCCCATTATCGGCATTGGTGACCCGGGCCAACTTCAACCGGTGGGCGACCGCCCTTTTTTTGACCGCAAAGATCCGGAAGTGCTGCTCACCGAAGTGCTGCGGACCGATGGTGACATCCTTGAACTGGCGGCGCACGTTCGAGCTGGTGGCAGCTTCCTCAACTATGACAAACCCGGATACGATTTCGAAATTCGTCGCAAGGCGTTGCCCGAATGGTTTGACTATGATCAGGTGATTTGCGGCATCCACGACAAGCGCCGTGCGATTAACGAACACGTGCGCGCCCTACGCGGTTACACCGGCATCGTGCCAAATGAAGGCGAAAAGCTGATCTGCGTCAAGAACAACAAAGACGAGGGGATGCTTAACGGCACGCTATGGAACGTGACCCGGGCAGAAGTTCGCGGCGACTATGTGCATTTGGATCTGGTGGAATACGCCCCGCGCAAGGATGTTGCAGATCTTGATTTCCGCATCGATATTTCGGTCCACCTTGGCTGTTTCCAGAAAGACATCAAGGACGATACTGAAATGGGTGTTGCCTACAGGCATGATTCGGTTTTGATGACATGGGGCTACGCAATCACTGCGCATAAGTCGCAAGGCTCCGAATGGAACACCGTGCTCATGTTCGACGACGGGCATATCTTCCGCGATCAAACTCGCGAATGGCGTTACACTGCCGCAACCCGTGCAGCTAAGCGTCTGGCCGTCGTATCTCGCCACTAATCCCAAAGGACCAAAATGCTGTTTGCCTATCCACTGTTTGTGGTGGTGTCACTGATCTTTACGGTCCTGACATACCTTCTCGCGCCTTTCTTGGCCCTTTTCGTGTCCTCATCGACCGGGAACCTACCTAAGTACCTGCTGTGGTTTCAGACGTTCGACGCGACCTGTTTCGAGGGCAGGGAACCCCAGTACGGGATGACTGGCTCTAACTGGTGGGTCGCAACTCGCTGGCTGTGGCGCAACCCGGGATACACGTTTGACCTTGAAGTATTAGGTTTCACGTGGAACCAGAATAGCTGGAAAGTCGTGAAAGTGTCGGCTGACGGCTCGTTCTTCTTCGCTATCGGCCCGTGGCTGACGTTCAACCTATGCGGGATGATATGGGGAGTTCACTTTAAGTTCGGGTGGAAGGCGTGGAATATGTACAGCCTTCAGACCAAAACGTGGACCGTGAACCCCACTTGGGCCAAATTCAACAAAATCCCTGTCTGTTTTACACCTGCCTAAGGAGGCAATATGACTATTGGTGACATTCTCAAATTGATCGTGCTGGGCGCGGTTGTTCTGGCTTTGCCTATCGGTGGCTGCATGTACGGCTACCCGCAATATTCGGTCTACGAGCAACGTCTGCAGGGCGAAGCGGAACTCGCCAAAGCTACATATTCGAAGCAGGCGAAGGTGCAAGAAGCTCTCGCCGCCAAAGATTCCGCCGAGTATCTGGCCGAAGCTGAAATCACACGGGCCAAAGGCGTAGCTGCTGCCAACAAGATCGTCGCGGACGGTTTGGGCGGTCCGGAAGGCTACCTTCGTTATCTGTACATTCAGTCGCTGCAGGACACCAAAAATCAGGTGATCTATCTTCCGACCGAAGCAGGGTTGCCGGTGCTGGAAGCAAACCGACTCAAGAGGTAACGATTTTCAGACCGCTCCGGTACGTGCGTTCGTGAGTTACACTCGGTCCGACCAGAGTTTCGAGTCCCTTGCAAGCGAGAAGTAACCGGAGTCTGCTAACGGATGCACACGCCGAGGCGGTGGACGGGGTTTGAAGACCCAAGAAATGGCCGACGCCACTTCCTACTAAGCGGGAGAGATTAAACCGAAGCAAGTACGGGGCTGCAGCGGGCCGAAGGTAGAGTGACCCGGCCTTAACCTGAAAGCCTAGGTGGATTCATCAAACCGGCCACGTACCGGAGCGGTCTGAACAGGAGTTATCGTGGACAAGTGGGTACAGAAATACTTTGAGTGGGCAATCAAAAAGGCTAGCTGGTGGAAGTTTTGGGATCCCCGCAGTGGTGTTGTCGGGGCCATCATCGGCGGAACTCTGATTGTCGGTATCGTTTATTTGATTTGGAGCTAACATGGGCGGAATGTGGTGGCGTGTTGTAATTAGCGGAAAGACGTTGGACTTAATAAGAGCCAACAATCGAATTCGAGCCAACGCAGAAGCTATCACCAAGTGGCGCAAGTATAAGCCGCATCAGGTGATTACAGTGGTGGCTTTGAACAGCAAGTAGGAGCCCTAATTGTCTTTTCCGTCGATTGACGAGGCACGCAAGCGCCAGAAAGGTATGAAAACCTACGCGCATTGCGGACGTTCTCAGCAGGAAATCATCAACAGCGTCACCGGAGACAGGTATGTTTCAGTATCCCACGCAGCAAGAGTGCTCAAGCTCGAAGAACGAGAAATCCGACTCTTGCTCGAAAAAGGTGACCTTACGAGGGTCTGTGCCAGCCCATGGTATACCAACAGCATCCACCGAGTCTAGAGTGGATCTGGCTTGGGCCAAATGCGAAGGCGTGGACGTACTGGTTGCTGTGAGCGGTCGCAATGACCTGTTCATAAACGTTGACGGTCTGGCTCTGGCATTTGGTATCGAATATTACAAGATGCTCGAATTCGCTGATGGCGCTTGGCTGGACGTGATTCATGGCGGGGATACGTACCGTATGATGCGCGCTAGCGATTGCGTGTCGGCAGTGGCGAATCTGGCTCAGAAACAGCTTGTTACGCCCAAGCTTATCGACCTGAAATTTCTATGCGCGTCTAACACAGGTGACGCATCGGGCGCAAGTAGTCGATAGTTCGTGCAGCGCTTGTCGTACAAAACCCGGTCATGATACAATGGGTCTATCGTCAAGCGACGAACATCAAACCTCTAGGAGAAACAAAAATGACGCACGTGGAAGCAGCAGCAAAGAACAAGACCCGGATCCAACTGCCGGTGGACGCAATGAAGCGCGTGAAGTCGGTTAGCGGTGGCGTCTCGTTCCACTGCGGCGACGACGTTGCTGAAAAGCTGAACGGTCTGCCGTTGGATCACGTCAAGTCGGTCGCATCGACGCTTGGTATCGACACCGGCAAGTATGACCACCTGAACCCGGGCCAACAACGCATGAACATCGGCAACCTGATCCGTGCCCACGTTCGCAAGAACCCGGATTCGAACCCGGTGTTCGCCGACGCTGCGCATGGCGTGCGCGAAGCCCACGAAAAGGCTACCGCCGAGCAGCGTGCTCAGGCAGAAGCCGACGCGGAAACGAAGCGCGCCGCCAAGGAAGCTGCGGACGCGGAAAAGGTTCAGAAGGCAGAAGATCGCAAGGCCGCGAAGGAAGCCAAGGACGCGGAAAAGGCTCAAAAAGCCGCCGACCGTCAGGCCGCCAAGGAAGCCAAGGAAGCCGACGCTGCCGCGAAGAAGCAAGCCGCTGCCGACAAGAAGGAAGCGGCGCAGAAGGCTCGCGAAGAAAAAGCTGCTGCCAAGCTGGCAGAGAAGGCCGAGAAAGCAGCAGCCAAGGCTGCACCCAAGGCTGAATAATTCTCACCGTGTTGTAACTCGCTAGCTCCCCGGCAATAAAGCGAGCCGAGGCCCCGCCGTTCTGACGGGGCCTCTCTAACCCTCCCGAAATACCCCATGTGCGGTACCCCACATTCCGTAACACCTTGTTACAATCTCAATACTTGCTAGCCACTCGCGCATCTGGTATAATAGAGTCACGGTTGATTTTGACCGTATTCTGAAACTAACCTCTAAGGGATTTGCCATGCAAAACACTACTAAAATCACGACTTCGACCGACCACGCCATCAGCGAAATGCTCGCACCGCTCAGCGCCAATGACGCAATCTTGACGGCTTGTTTGGTGCTGGGGAAGAACCCGGGTGACTACGGCCACCTCGACAACGGTCGCCGCAAAATGTGCGCAGGTAACCTGCTGCGCGGCGCAGCCCGTAAGGATGACGCCATCGTCGCCAAGGTCCGCAGCGAAGTGGCCCACCACACCCCGGCTAGCCGCCCCGCCAAGGTCCGAAAGAACCTTCGGGACTACGCCCCCAAGAAGGAGCAGGTAGCTCCTGAAGTGGACTGGTCCGGCAAGAGCGCACGGTTCAAGTTCGCCGTGATCGACGCAGCAGGCGAGGTGACGTTCAAGTACACCGCACCGGCTGAATTGCCGGAAGGCGCGGTACTGGTGGAGCGCGCCGCGTAAGACTCAATGACAATTACAGGACCGGAGGCCCCGTCAGTTTTGGCGGGGCCTTTTTTGTATGTGCGTTCGCAATAATTGCGCGATTCTCCAAAGCGTGTTATAATAGAGTCACGGTCGAGCAACGACCGGCACCCTTCGGAAAATCAGACATGGACAATCTAGACAAGATTAAAGACCGCATTGCTAAACTCCTCGCGATGGCTGAGGACGCCTCCAGCCCCGAGGAAGCAGCAATCGCCGCCAAGCGTGCCCGCGCACTGATGGACAAGCATCAGATCAGCGAGACCGACATCACGCAGGTCAAAGCAGAGTCGTTTGGAGCTTTGGCAGCGGGACAGGCGTACAAGTATATGCCCACATGGAAGAACATCCTAGGGGTTGCCGTGGCCCGGTATAACGACTGTCAGGCGCATAAGGTATCGGTAGGAGGAAGCAAGCTTAAGATGCATTTCTTGGGTTTCGCTGAAGACGTGGCCATGGCCGTCATCATGTACGACCACCTGTGTCGCGCAGTGGAGAACTGGTGCAAGATCTACATGAACAGCATCGGCCACGGGTCTTACTACATGGCCAGTATTGGCAACCCATACAAGCACGGGATGGCGCAGCGTGTCTGCACCAAACTGGAAGAACTGACGGTAGAGCGAGACCAGATCACGATGGAGGGGGATGACGCATCCAAGGGAGCAGGCCGCTCGCTGGTGGTCGTCAAAACCGACATCATCGAAAAGGTGTTTGGCAAGGCCGAGTACGAAACCGTTAAGCCCCGCGTGACCAACGAAGCGGCTGAACGTGCCCGTGTTCAGGGCTGGATCGATGGCGAAGCGGTCAGCGTGAACGATCAGATTGAAGAATAATTGACTGCGGGTTTGGTGAACTGGTACAATGGCAGTTCCGGTTCACCACCTAAGAAGAAACATGGACGCAAAGACGCTGGTAGGACTGGCATTTGAGAATCTGTCTCCGGATGCCAAGGTAGCATTGATGTGCAAGCTGTGCAACAAAGATCCGGCAGCATATAGCCACCTTGACACCGGCAGGAAGTCGATGACTGCTGGTAACGTGCTGCGTGCTGCTGCGACCAAGGACCCAGCTATCGCGACTGCCCTGCAACGGGCAACGGGAATGGACGAAGAGCCGCTCTCGGTCGCCGCCCCTATACAAGTAGCCGAGCCCAAGCAGAAGGCCAGCCCTAGGCCCGCCGTGGCCCGCGCTGAGCCCGTAGAGGCCGACTACCCCCGCCTTCCGAACGGACAGTTCATGGTTCCCATGGGCTGTGGCGCATTTTTCGCACTTGACATCCTCCAAAATGGTAATGACTGTAGCTAAGAAATGGGGCCAGTTCCAGCCCCTGACTGTTTCCCAAACAGAACTGGACGAAATCAACAAGATGCCGAAAACGGCAACCCTTGTGTGGCGAACGCGAGGGCTCATGTTGCATCCGGTGACCACCAACGAGTTCGCCTACAAGAAGGTCGCAGAGCTTCGCGGTGAGGTTTGGCCCGAAGGAACACCCACCATGTCCGAAGACAGGATCCAAAATTGACAGCGAAAAGCGGGTTGGATACCAAATCCCTGATGTATGACTGCCTGCGCGAGTTGCTCAAAAACATCATGCGGGGAGACTACCGAAGCGGGATGCCGCCCCAAGACACACTGGCGGTGCAGATGGGGTTTCACAGGTCATCCCTGCGCGAGGCAATCGCAGTGCTTCGGTTTTGCGACGTGCTGGAGGTCAAGCGAAGAATGGGGACGACCGTGATGCCCCGGGATCGATGGAAACCGGTTATTTTCGAAGTTTTGGAGGGTTGATGCAAGTATCGGTACTGAACGGCAAGTTTGCAGTAAAGTGCAGCTTCATGGAGAACGAACGGGTGATGGCTATGCCTCGCCGCGAGTTCAAGAAGAAATTCGGCCTGTGGGCCTGTGCGCCGACGTTTGATAACGCTATGGCACTGCGCCAGAGCTTCAGGCCGGATGAGCTTGATGAAGAGGCAAAGGAGCTAATGCGGTCGATCCTGATCGAGGCAAAGCCGCTCGAAATAAAGGAAGGGTTGCCCGAGGCCGTCTTAGAAGGTTTGCTCCCACATCAGCAGGAGGCAATTCGTCGCGCTTGGGCCGACGAGGGCTTCGCTATTCTGCACCGGCCCCGGTGTCGTAAAACCGCTACGACTATTCGGTTGGCTTGCGGTCGATTCATAGCAGGGCAGATCAGAAAGCTGGTAGTGTTTGCCCCGAATTCAATCAAAGCCGTGTGGCAGACCGAATTCGAAAAGCGGGCCGTGTGCCCGTATGATTTACATGTGCTAGAGTCGGACAAGAAAAAGCAGTATGCCAAATGGCTAGAAAAGCCCCTGAATCACGACTTGCGCGTGCTTGTAGTGTCCATCGAGGGAATGTCGTCGGACGGCGCAGTACAGGCCGTTAATGAATTCTTGGGCGACACCAAGGACCGTAACATGGCGATTGTCGACGAATCGACCCGGATTGCCAATCACAAGTCGAATCGCACCAAAGCACTTTGGGACGTGGGTGATTTGGTGCAGTACCGCAACATTTTGACCGGCTCCGAGGTGACGCGAAACATTGAAAACCTGTTTTCGCAATTCCGGTTTCTAGGCATCCACGTGCTGGGGTTTGACAGCTTTTACGCGTGGCGAAATCGGTACTGCCTGATGGGTGGCTTCGACAAGAAAAAGATCGTAGGAGCCAAAAACGGCGACGAACTGATGGGAAAGATTACGGCACATGCCCATCTGGTAAAGACCACCGATATCGTGAACATGCCCGAAAAGACGTTCACTAGGCGTGTCATAAAGCCGACCGCCGAGCAGGTCACAATCATCAAGGACATCCAGAAAAAGCTTGAAGCCGAGTTCACTAATCCACTGACCGGCGAAATCATGGAAATCAGCATTCATAATGCCATGGTCGCGCAGCTTCGTGCGCAGCAGGTGGCAGGAGGACACTTCCCATCGGTGAACGAGGAGGAAGGTACGACCGAAATGGTTCCGCTTACATCAAATCCGAAGCTTGACGAGCTTATGGAAATCCTCGTCGAGGAACCCGGAAAGGTAGTCGTTTGGGCTCGTTTCGTGGCCGAGATTGAACAGATCGTAGCGGCTCTTAGTAAGCGATTCGGAGCCGAAGCCGTGGTATCGTTTTATGGAGCCGTGGAACGCACCGAGCGGCATGCTCGAACGCACAGGTTCCAGACCGATGATTCGGTGCGCTACATGGTGGCAAACCCGCAAGCGGCTGGCATGGGGCAGGAAATGAGTGCTGCCGACCTGATGATTTATTATTCGTCGGACTTCCTGTACGAGTCGCGCATTCAGTCGCTGGAGCGCTGCACGAATCTGGACAAGCTTGTAGGTATTGGCGTCGTCGATCTGGTGCTGGACGTCAACGCTGACTGGGCTATCCAGCAGGCGAACGACGAAAAGCGCGATTTGGCCCAATACATCGAGGACGCCATCCACAGCGGCAGGTTCTCTCTTGTGTGAAGATCTGAACACGTGGTAGAATAGACCCTTTCAACCGGAGCAAACATGTCAGAATTTGAAGGCCGCGAAGAGCGCACACAGGGTGCAGATTACACCCTTGAAGAGAAGGTCGAACTGCTGATGAAGAAGCTGCAGCAGGCTCTGTTGCTAGGGCAGGTCGCCAAGACCGCCGAAGATGGCGCAGAACTGTCGCCCATGGCGCTAATCAAGGACCGCGCTAAGCGCATGAAAGAGCTAGCTACGGTGTACGGCATCATCAAGCCGGTGTATGATTCGATCAACGCCGAGTTTGACCAGATCCGCAAAAAGACGTTGCCCGACTTGATGGCAGCAGAGGACGTGCGAACCATTACGCTCGACGGTATCGGGCGAGTTCAACTGGCAGGCGACTGCTATGCGTCGATCCCGGCAGAGCAGCAGGAGGCGGCGTTCGAATGGCTTCGCGGCAACAACTATGGCGACCTTATCAAGGAAACCGTCCACAGTGCCACCCTCAAGGCTTGGGCCAAAGAAGGGCTTGCTGCTGGCCGTGAGTTGCCCGAAGGCGTGTTCAAGGTCGAGCCGTATGTTCGCGCTTCGATTGTAAAAGTGAAGGGCTCTTCCAAGAAAGTTGACTGATGTCTGCGATTAACACTTTCGCGTTCACGCTAGGCCAAGAAGTGAAGATCAAGGCTTGCAGCGTGGACGCTGTAGTTGAAGCCATTCTATTTAGCATGGACGGAGTACAGTACCGCATCGGTTACTGGCACGATTCTATTCGCCGTGTGGAATGGGTTTTTGCAAGTGAAATCCAACCATACAAGGAGAAAGTTTCCGAGTAATTGCGGCGATGTTTCATCTGTGATACAATAGAGTCTCGATGGTGTTGCAGAAATGAAACGCCACGTGGGAACGCCGGGAAATCCCTCCCCTTATCAAACCCGGCTTAATCGAAATAACAGGTAAAATCAAATGGCAAAGGCAGAAAAAGCAGTCGCACTCCCGAACAACACGGCACTCGCAACGGCAACCCCGGAATGGCTCAAAAAGGGCAACCGTGGTAGCGAGAACGTCGAAGTAAACGATTTGATTCTCCCCCGCCTTGGCCAGATTCAGGCACTCTCCCCGCAAATCAAGAAGTCCGACCCGGCGTTCATCGAAGGTGCTGAGCAGGGCGAACTGTTCAACCCGCTCACGAGCGAGATCTACGGCACGGCCCTCACATTCATTCCGATCCTGTTTCGTAAGGAATGGGTCGTGTTCAAGGACCGCAAAGCCGGTGGTGGCTTCTTCGGCGCGTTCCAGTCGGAAAAGGAATCGCTCGAATTCATCGAGAAGCACGAAGATTCGTCGAAGCTCGAATCGATCGAGTCGCACAATCATATCGGCATGATCGTCAACAACGATGGCACGCGTTCGCAGATCGTGTTCACCTGCACCAAATCGAAGATCAAGGCTTCGCGCAAGTTGAACTCGCTGGTTGCGATGGCCGGTGTCGATCGCTTTGCGAAGGCTTACCAGATCGTCAGCGTCGAAGCGCAGAATAACAGCGGCGAAGATTACTGGAACGTCGATGTGAAGGCGCTGGGCTACGTCGAGCAGAGCGTTTATCAGGAACTTGAAGAGCAGTACGAGAACCTTAAGAACATCGTCATCAAGACCGACTACTCGGACGAAAAGACGGGCTCGGCCAGCGGCGCGGCAGACGAAAAAGAGTTTTAAACCCCTTTGATCGGCAACAGCCCCGGAGAGTCTTCCGGGGCATTTAGAGAGGTTTGAAATGGCTGAAAAACAGTACGATAACGAATTGCGCGGCGCGTTGTTCAAAGCTCGCGAAAAGCGCGGCGAGCGTTCTCCAGATTACAACGGCAACTGCCAGATTGAAGGCGTTGAGTATTGGGTCAGCGGGTGGGTTCGCGAAGGTCGCAGCGGTAATTTCCTGTCGCTGTCATTCCAACGTAAAGACGCCAACGGCCAGCAGCGTGAAAGCCGTCCACGCCAAAACAGCAACGGCGGTGATGGCTTCCTCGATGAAGGCATCGGCGGCGGTTCAAGCCGCCCACGTCAGGACGACACCCAGCGTCTAACTCCCGAGCAGATTGCCGAAATGGGCCGTCAACCCGGCAGCAGCCGGAGCATTCCGAAAACCGACCCCTCTGGCGGTTGGGACGACGATATTCCGTTTTAAAACAGAGCACGCCCGGGTGTAGTAGCCGGGACGCGACCGGGGTGGCGCGTTTAAACGAGGCAGCGAGGACGAGCTTACCACTCCCCATTTAACGGTCAGGGTCTGACCTTCATAACGAACCCATGAACTTTCCTGACATCACCAATTTCCCTCACGTGTCGCTCGACACGGAAACGACAGGGCTGGTTTACCCCCGTGACAAAGTGTTCGGAATTTCGATGGCAACGCCCGGTACGCAGGGCGTGCATGGCCACGACCGGGCAAAATTCTACTGGGATATCCGCCGTCAACCGGAAATCGTAAAGCACCTCAACCGTGCCGCCAAGAGCTACAGCGGCAAATTCATCTTCGCAAACGCGCATTTCGATGCTAAGATGTTGCTGGCTGCGGGCGTCGATATCCCTTTGGTCCAAATTGACTGCGTGATTACGCGGGCGGTGCAAATCAATGAGCAGCTTCTCGAATACAATCTGGATGCGCTATCCGAAAAGTACCTCAAGCGCAATAAAGTGGGCAGTATCTACGAAGCTCTGGCCGCAATGTTCGGTGGAAAACCGACGCGTGCCGTGCAGATACCCAATCTGTGGAAAGCTCCTCCCGAGTTAGTAGCCCCTTACGCTGAGGAAGATGCGGACCTGACGCTAGCACTTTGGGAGTGGCAGGAGGCCGAAATTGAAAAGCAGGGTCTCCGTGACATCTGCGAATTCGAGCGTTCGGTTTTCCCTACTCTGCAACGCCTGAGCCGTCGCGGTATCCGGGTGGACGAGCAGGTTGCTACCAATGCTATGGGCCAGCTTGCTTTGGTGATTGAAGAGGATCAGAAGAAGTTAAATCAACTTGTAGGCTTTGACATCAATGTTAACTCGCCGCCCCAAATCAAGAAGGTATTCAATCCGCGCCAGATCGGTGAGGGTCGAGCTAAAGTATGGGTGGCCGACAACGGTGCCCAGCTTGAAACGACTGACAAGGGCCAGCCTTCGATACCGTCGCCGGTGCTTAGAGAAATGGAGGGTGATGAACGTGCGCAACTCATCGTTGCGATTCGCAGCAATACTAAGACAAAAGACACATTTCTTGGCGGCCACATCCTCGGCCATGCGGTTGATGGAAGGGTTTACCCTACAATTAACCAGACTCGTAGCGAGGATGGCGGAACAGGCACAGGCCGGTTGTCTTATCAAGATCCAGCGATGCAACAGATTCCGTCCCGGAACAAGAAAGTTGCGGCGATTGTCAAACCAGCATTTTTGCCTGAGCTTGGCGAAGAATGGGTAGATGCTGACATGGCATCGTTCGAGGTGCGTGTGTTTGCCCACCTCGTTAAAGACGAGCGAATCATCAGGCAGTATCAAGAAGATCCGGAGAGCGACTTTCATCAGATGGTTGCCGACATGACCGGATTGCCGCGAAACGCTACATATTCGGGGCAGGCAAACGCCAAGCAGCTTAACCTGTCGATGATTTTCAACAGCGGCAACGGCGCAATCGCGGATAAGATGGGCATGCCGTGGGATTGGAACAGTTTTGAATCCGGTGGCCGCGAAATCGTGTTCAAGAAGGCAGGTCCGGAGGCCATGCAGGTTATCAACCTGTACCATAGCCGCCTGCCGGGTGTGAAAAGCTTCGCGGACCGTGCGAAGGCCGTTGCTGAAGATCGGGGATGGGTGCGTACGCAGTTCGGTCGTCGCTTCCGGTTTCCACGTGGCTACAAGTCATACAAGGCGTCGGGCATCATCATTCAGATGACTGCTGCGGACATGAACAAGAAAGCTCTGGTTACGGTCGAGGAAGCACTCGGCAATGATGGGTCGCTTTTGCTGAACACGCACGACTCGTACTCAATGTCGATTGGTGGCAACCCGGAGCGGGTGTTCAAGCGGGTTCAGGAAGCTGTGCAGGACTCATACCCGTGGTTTCGTGTTCCGATCATCATGGAACTGTCGGGCATCGGCAAGAACTGGTGGGACGCGGTAAAGTAATTGCGGCAAACTTTGAAGGCGTGGTACAATACAATGCTTAAACAGGAGTATTCCAAGATGCGTAAGGTTGATGTCATCGTCGATTTGCAGTTTGGCTCGACGGGTAAGGGTCTTTTGGCTGGTGCTCTGGCCACAACGGGGCAGTACGACACAGTTATTTCGGCAAACATGCCCAATGCGGGCCACACGACCGTAACGGCTGATGGCCGTAAGTGGATCCACAAGGCGATGCCGAACGGCGTCGAAGTAACGGAACGCATCATGATGGGTCCGGGTTCGATTTTCAGCCCCGAGCAACTCGCGAAAGAACTGGACGGCGTAGCCGATCTGCTTAGCGACAAGCAGGTTATCATTCACGAAGCTGCAGGTATCCTCAAGCCCGAGCACGCGGAAGCCGAACGTAACAGTCTGTCGCGTATTTCGTCGACGATGCAGGGCAGCGCGGAAGCCCTGATCCAAAAAATCCGCCGTCAGGAAGGCGGCATCGTTAAAGACAATCTTGACATGCTTTTCGACGCTCTGGACGAAGGAAAGGCAGAAGGAGTGGACGTTCGGGTAGTGAACAACGCCGAATGGCTGATGCATATCGGCAACGCGCAAAACATCCTTATCGAAGGCAGTCAGGGCTATTCGCTGGGCATTTCGTCGGGTTTCTACCCATACTGCACCTCGCGTGAATGCACCGCAGGCCGAATCTTGGCCGATTGCAACGTGCCGCCGAGCATGCTGCGCAAGGTGTTTGGCGTGGCCCGCGTCCACCCGATCCGCGTCGGCAACACGGCTGATGGCTTCAGCGGCGATATTTACAAGGATCAGAAAGAACTGTCGTGGGAAGAGCTTGGGCTTGAACCCGAGTACACGACCGTCACCAAGCGCGTGCGCCGCGTGTTCGACTTCTCGATGATCCAGTTTTGGGAAGCAGTCGTTGCAAATGGCGTCGACGAGGTGTTCCTCAACTTCGCCAACTACGACATCGCCAAAGCCAAACAGATCATCACGGCGGTTGAGGAAGGTGAATTCCCGGCAGAGCTTATCACCATGGTCGGCGTCGGCGCAC